>Ga0208328_1000617_pt1 | contig 15356 bp, 12 predicted proteins | sample DeeseametaMP2633_FD_184170 | JGI IMG/M metagenome (GOLD analysis project Ga0208328, IMG submission 184170) | Marine microbial communities from the Deep Atlantic Ocean - MP2633 (SPAdes) | ecosystem: Environmental > Aquatic > Marine > Unclassified | place: Northeast of Antigua and Barbuda, North... | reverse complement strand
AGCAGCTCGTCGAGGTCCTGGGGGTCCTCGGGGAACTGGTCCCCGTGCTTGCGCATGAACTCCTCGAAGTCCTCCTGCGTGTCCTCGCCGCGCTGCCGCTTCTCCAGCAGCTCGTTGAGGTCGCCGAGCATCTCGTCGATCGCCGCGCGGTCCTCGTCGGTGGCGTTCTCCAGGGCCTGCTTCATGCCCTGGAAGCGCTGGTCCAGCAGTTCGCGACCGAGGAGGTCCTTGATCTGCTCGAAGGCCTCGCGTGCCTCGCTGCTCTGCCAGTCGTACGACGACAGCTCGCTCACCGCGGCGGCCGGGTTGGGGGGCAGGCTCTCGAGCGTCATCTCCCGCAGCGCCCGGTCGCCGTCGTCCATCATCGCGTCGCGGGCCAGCTGCTTGCGCTCCTCGAGGACGGCGGTGTCCAGGAGCTCGCGGATCTCCTGCAGCGTGCCGTCGAGGTTGTGCTTCGAGGCCAGCTCGCGGCGGCGCTCGGCGATCCGGCGCGCCAGGTCGTCGAGGCCCTGCTGGTCGCGCCCGCCGCGACGCAGGAACTCCCGCAGCGCCCGCTCGGGGCTGTACCCGGCCATGACGTCCTCACCGATGGCGTCGAGGGCCTCGGAGAGGTCGACCGGTGGGGCGAGCGGATCCGGCCCGCCGTCGTACCGGCCGTAGCGGGAGGCGCGGCGCTGGGACCAGACGTCAGCCACGGCTCATCCGTAGACCGTCTCGCCGCGACCGGACTCCTTGCTCACCCGGCGCGCGAGGTAGAGGCCCTCGAGCGCCAGCTCGATCGCCCCGGCCCGCTGACCGTCGTCGGTCGCTCCGACGCGCTCGCAGATGTCGTCGTAGAGCTCGGACTCCCCCAGCCGCGGCAGGCCCGCGAGGAAGTCGAGCGCGGTGACCTGCTCGCCGGTGGTCACCATCTGGCCGGCCTCGAGGGCATCGACGAGCAGGCCGAAGTCCAGGCCACGGAAACGCTCACGGACGGTCTCGGCGACCGCGGTGCGCAGCAGGTGGGTGAGCACCTCGGCCTCGCGTCCCTCCTCGCCGGACTCGAACTCGATCTTGCCGCCGAGCACGTCGACCGCGGTCTCGAGGTCGACGACCCGGGCCACGGCCTGCGGCTCGCCCTGGACAGTCGCGCGGTGCAGCGCCGCGGCCGCGATCGTCTCGGCGCCGGCGATCGCGAAGCGCGCGGAGACACCGGAACGCTGGTCGACGGCGCTGGAACCGCGCAGGTGCCGGGTGAAGCGGGCGAGGATCTCCAGCAGGTGGGGCGGGACGTCGGCGACGAGGTCGGCCTCCTGCCGGATGACCGCCACCTCGTCCTCGAGCTCGGTCGGGTAGTGGGTGCGGATCTCCGCGCCGAAGCGGTCCTTGAGCGGGGTGATGATGCGCCCGCGGTTGGTGTAGTCCTCGGGGTTGGCGCTGGCGACGACCAGCACGTCGAGCGGCAGCCGCAGGACGTAGCCGCGGATCTGGATGTCGCGCTCCTCCATCACGTTGAGCATCGCGACCTGGATCCGCTCGGCGAGGTCGGGGAGCTCGTTGATGGCCACGATGCCGCGGTGGCTGCGCGGGATCAGCCCGAAGTGGATGGTCTCCAGGTCGCCGAGCGAGCGGCCCTCCGCGACCTTCATCGGGTCGACGTCGCCGATCAGGTCGGCGACCGAGGTGTCCGGGGTGGCCAGCTTCTCGGCGTACCGCTCGTCGCGGTGGCGCCAGGAGATCCGCAGGTCGTCGCCGTGGGTCGCCAGCGCCTGCTGCGACTGCACCGTGATCGGCTCGTAGGGGTGCTCGCCGATCTCGGAGCCGGAGATGACCGGGCTCCACTCGTCGAGCAGGCCGACCATGGTGCGCAGCAGCCGGGTCTTGCCCTGGCCGCGCTCGCCCAGCAGCACGATGTCGTGGCCGGCGATGAGGGCCCGCTCGAGCTGCGGGATCACGGTGTCCTCGAAGCCGTGCAGCCCCGGCCACGGGTCCCGTCCCTCGCGCAGGGCCGCGAGGAGGTTGTCGCGCATCTCGACGCGCAGGGTCTTGAGCTGGTGCCCGGAGGCCCTCAGCTCACCGAGGGTGGCCGGAGCGGGAGGGTGGGTGCGCGGGGAGTCCGCGGAGGAGACCGTCACGTCTCCACGCTAGCCGCGGACGCCCAACCCGGGCAGGGTCAGTCGCCCTCCGGGACGACCATGACCGCGCCGTGCGCGTGCTCGAGGAAGGTGCGGCTCACCGAGCCCAGCAGCGCCGCGGCCAGGGGGTTGCGGCGGTGGTTGCCCACGACCACCAGGTCGGCGTCGTGCGCGACGCGCAGCAGCTCGGACTCCACGTGGCCGAAGATCGTGCGGACGTGGACGTCGACGTCGGGGTACTTCTCGGCGAGCCCGGACACGGCCTCCGCGACCACGAGCCGGGCCTCCTCCTCCGCCTGCTGCCGCAGATCCGCCGTCACGGCGCCGCCGGCGGCGATGCGCGCGTCGAAGGTGCAGTGCAGGACGGTCAGGGGCAGCCCGCGGACCGCGGCGGCGTCGTAGGCCGCCTCCAGCGGCGGGCGGCAGCCCTCCTCGCCGTCGACGGCGACCAGCACCCCTCGCCCCTCGCCGGGAGCCGGACCGCCGGGACGGACCACGACGACGGGCCCGGTGGCGTGTCCGGCGACCGCGCTGCTGACCGAGCCGAGCAGCAGCGAGCTGATCGGCCCGCGCCCGCGCGAGCCCACGACCGTGACCTCGGCGTGGGCCGCGAGGCCGGCCAGCAGGGCGCGGGCGTCCGCGTGGCGGACGACCGGCAGCACCTCGACCTCGGGCGCGCGCTCGGAGACCCGCTGCGCCGCGGTCGCGACGACCTCGGCGCCGGCCGCCCTGATCTCCGCCTGCAGGGTCACCGGATCCGCGCCGACCTGGTCGAGCCAGACCGACGGGACGCTGTCCCAGCCGTGCACCAGCGCCAGGGTGCGGTGGGTGAGACGGGCATGGTCGGTCGCCCAGTCCAGCGCGGCGTCCGCGCCCTCGGAGCCGTCCACCCCGACGACGACGCAACCGGCAGGGACAGGGGTCATGGTCTCGGTCATGGCTCCAGTCTTTACCTCCTGCCCGCAGAAGCCCACGGACCTTGGTCCTCGGTCGACGGGCCGGAGGGACCGAGGGGCCCCGGCCGGGCGGCCCGACCCCCACTAGGCTGCGCTGCGTGACCTCGACGCTCGCGGTGCTGTGCGCGCTGCTGGCCGTGGCCCTGGTCGTCGCGGTGACCACGGTGGCGCGGCTTCGTCGCCGCCTGGCGGTCTCCGAGGCGATGGTGCGCCAGCTCGAGGAGGACCTCGACGCCGCCCTGCGACCGCGTCCCCCGGTGTCCTCGGCCGAGCGGGCCATGCGCGCCCTGGTCGGCACGGCCGCGCGGGTCCGCGAGCGAGGTGTCGCCGGGATGCTCAGCGCCTCGCTGGACGACCTTGCGACCTGGGCGTCGGACGAGCAGTCCGACATCCTCCAGGTCGCCGCTCCCGACGGCACCGTCACGCTGCTGTTCTCCGACATCGAGGACTCCACCGCCCTCAACGACCGCCTCGGCGACAAGGCGTGGGTGCGCGTGCTGGCCTCCCACGACGCGCTCGTGCGCGCGATGGTCGACAAGCGCCGCGGCCGGGTCGTGAAGACCGCCGGCGACAGCTTCATGGTGGCCTTCCGCGAGCCCGTGGCCGCGGTGCTCGCCGCCCGCGGGATCCAGCGGGCCCTGGCCCGCACGCTCGACCCGCGCCTGCGGCTGACGCCCGTGCGGGTGCGCATCGGGATCCACACCGGGACCGTCATCAGCCGCGACGGCGACTACTTCGGTCGCAACGTCGCGATGGCCGCCCGGGTGGCGGCCCTGGCCGACGGCGGCGAGGTGCTGGTCACGCAGGCGGTCCGCGACGAGGCCGGTGCCTCCGAGGACCGGCGGATGCGCTTCGAGGAGGCCGGCACGGTGGAGCTGAAGGGCCTACCGGGCGAGCACGACCTGTGGCGGCTGGTGGTGGAGACGTGACCGGCCCCCTGGGACGACCGACCACCTGCCCGTGCGGATCCGCGGAGTCGTACGACTCCTGCTGCGGGCCGCTGCACCGCGGCGCCCGGCAGGCGGGGACGGCGGTGGAGCTGATGCGCAGCCGCTACTCCGCGTTCGTGCTGGGCGAGGTCGACCACCTCTTCCGCACCTGGCACCCCCGCACCCGTCCCGCGGGGCTCGTCGAGGACGGCCTCGACACCAGCCGCACCTGGACCGGCCTGGAGGTGCTGGGCCACGGCGAGGACTGGGTGGAGTTCGACGCGCACTACACCGTCGACGGGGTCGCGGGGGTCCAGCACGAGCGCAGCCGATTCGAGCAGCGCGCGGGCCGCTGGGTCTACGTCGACGCGCTGGACTGACGTCCGAGGTCCCCCCGGGCGGGGACCTTCGTCCCTCCTGTCACGCCCGGGCTTCGCGGAGCATGGTCGAAGGCCCCGACCCAGGAAGTGACGACGTGCTCGAACCCGTGGAGCTCTCCCTCTCCGAGGCGGAGACGCTGCTACGCGCCGGTGTGACCGGACGCGTGGCCGTCTCCACCCCCCAGGGACCGCACATCCTGCCGGTGAACTACTCGGTCGTGGGCGAGCACGTGGTGATCCGCACCTCGCCGTACTCCATCCTCGGCACGCACGCCCACCGCACCACCGTGGCGTTCGAGACCGACACCTTCGACCACGAGCGTCAGCGCGGCTGGAGCGTGCTGGTGCGCGGACGCGCCGAGGTCATCAACGACGCCGCGACGCTGGAGTCCATCCACCGCATCTGGCCGCCACGGCCGTGGGCGTCTGGCCAGCGCAACCTGCACATCGGCATCCGTCTCGAGGAGGTCACCGGTCGTCGCCTCGGCAGCGGCTGGGACCCGGTCCGCGAGGCGACGGTCCGACGGATCGTGTGAGCCGTGTCGCAGACTGGGGTCGTGGCCTTCCGACGTCCTGAGCTCTCCGACTCCGCCCAGGCGCTGCTGGACGCCGTCGTCGCGATCTCCAGCGACCTCGACCTCGGCAGCGTGCTCTCCCGCATCGTCGAGGCCGCCTGCCAGCTGACCGACGCGCAGTACGGCGCGGTCGGTGTCATCGGGGCCGACGGCAACCTCGCGGAGTTCATCACCCACGGGCTGGACCCCCACGAGCGCGAGCAGATCGGCTCGCCGCCGCACGGGCGGGGCATCCTGCGGCTGCTCATCGACCACCCGGAGCCGCTGCGGCTGGAGGACCTCTCCCAGCACCCGGAGAGCTACGGCTTCCCGCCCAACCACCCGCCGATGCGCTCCTTCCTCGGGGTGCCGGTGCGCATCCGTGGCACGGTCTTCGGCAACCTCTACCTCACCGAGAAGGCGCACGGGCAGTTCGACGACGACGACACCCGGCTGGTCGAGGCGCTGGCCTCGGCGGCCGGGTTCGTCATCGAGAACGCCCGCGCGTACACCCTCAGCGAGCGACGCCGGCAGTGGCTGCAGGCCACCGCGGACCTCGTCGAGGACCTGCAGCCGCCGCTCGACACCGGGGTGGCGCTGCAGCGCATCGCCCACTCGGCCCTCGGCGTCGCCCGCGCGCGGTGCACCGCGATCGTGCGCACCGCCGGGGACCCCGAGGCCGCCTCCGACGCGGCGGTCCTCGCCGCCGCGACCACGGACGTCGACTCGCTGCGCGACCAGGTCGCCGTGCTGCTGCGAGGACTGGGCGGGGCCGTGCACGAGCCGGTCGACGTCGACGACGGCGCCGTGCGGGCCCTGGTGGTGCCCCTGCGGGCGCACCTGACCGACCCGACCGCCCTGATCACCTTCTTCGCCGACGAGCACAACGCTCTCGAGGTCGAGGAGCGCGAGCTGCTGATCTCCTTCGCCGACCAGGCCGCGCTCGCGCTCGACCGCGCCCAGGCCGTCGCCGACCGTGCCGAGCTCGCGGTCATCTCCGACCGCGAACGCATCGCCCGCGACCTGCACGACACCGTGATCCAACGTCTCTTCGCCACCGGGCTCACCCTGCAGGCGGTGTCGTCAGGGGTCTCCGACCCCGGCGTGGCCGCCCGCGTCGCCCGCGCGGTCGACGACCTGGACCAGGTGGTCCGCGACATCCGCGGCACCATCTTCGAGCTGCGCCACACCGGGGGCGAGTCGCTGCAGGCGCAGGTGCGGGACCTGGTGCGCGAGTACGCGCGGTTCCTGGGCTGGGCGCCGGTCGTGCGGGTCGAGGGCCCGGTCGACACCGCCGTACGCCCCGAGGTGGCCGAGCACTTCGTCCCCGTGCTGCGCGAGGCCCTGTCGAACCTCTCCCGGCACGCCGAGGCCCGAGCGGCCTGGGTGCGGGTCGCGATCGACGGCGGTGAGCTGGTGCTCGAGGTCTCCGACGACGGCGTGGGCCCCACCGAGGGCGCCTCGCACAGCGGGCTGCGCAACGCCCGCGGCCGCGCTGCCGGGCTGGGCGGCACCTCGGCCCTCACCCGCCGCGAGGGCGGAGGCTCGGTGTTCAGCTGGCGGGTCCCGGTCTGACCCTTCCCGCCGACCCGGCGCATCCTTCCCGCCGAGCCGGCGCATCCTTCCGGAAGGACGCGCCGGTTCGACCGTGCGTGGGTGACGGCCAGGCGAGCGTCAGCGGGGGCGGCCGTCGGGGCCGAGGAGCTTGGAGGCCAGCACCGCGGCCTGGGTGCGCCGCTCGAGGCCGAGCTTGGCCAGGATGCTGGAGACGTAGTTCTTGACCGTCTTCTCGGCCAGGAACATCCGCTCACCGATCTGCCGGTTGGTCAGGCCCTCGGCGATCAGGGCCAGCAGCTTGAGCTCCTGCTCGGTGAGGTCCGCGAGCTCGGGAGCCGTGGCCGGGCCGTTGCGCACCCGCTCGAGCACCCGTGCGGTGAGGGTCGGGTCGATGAGGGAGTTGCCGTCGGCGACCTGACGGATGGCCGCGACGAGGTCGAGCCCCTTGACGTCCTTGAGGACGTAGCCGGAGGCGCCGGCCATGATCGCGGCGAACAGCGCCTCGTCGTCGTCGTAGGAGGTCAGGATCAGCGCGCGGATCGTGGGGTCCACGGCGCGCACGGTGCGGCACACCTCGATCCCCGACCCGTCGGGCAGGCGTGCGTCGAGCACGGCCACGTCGGGGTGCAGCGCCGGGATCCGCGCCGAGGCCTCGGCGGCCGTGCCGGCCTCCCCCACGACCTCGATCGAGCCCGTGCTCTCGAGCAGCGCCCGCAGCCCCTGTCGCACGACCTCGTGGTCGTCGAGGAGGAACACCTTGATCAGGCGATCGGTGCTCTCGGACATGCGGTGGCTCCTTCGGAGGTCGGCGGCTCTGCCGACATCTCTACCACCTCCTCGACCAGGTCGAGCCCGGCCGTGCCGTGGGTGATCCACAGGACACTGCGACCACCCCTCTCCAGCACCTCCTCGGCGAGCTCGGCCGCGGTCGCCTCGTCCAGGTGCGCGGTCGGCTCGTCGAGCACCAGCACCGCCTGGTCGGCCAGCAGCGAGCGGGCGATCGCCAGCCGCGCGCGCTCCCCGCCCGACACCCCCGCGTGCCCCTCACCGACCCAGGTGCCGAGCCCCTCGGGGAGGGAGTCCAGCCACTCCCCCAGCCGGGCCTGGCGCAGGGCCTGGACCACGTCGGCGTCGCTCGCGGTCGGCCGGGCGAGCCGGACGTTCTCGGCCACGGTGGTGGAGAACAGGTGCGGGTCGTCGTCGACCAGGCCGACGCTGCGTCGTACGTCGTCGGCGGCCTGGGCCACCAGCGGGACCGACCCCAGGGCGGCCGTGCCGGCCGCCGGGTCCAGGAACCGCAGCAGCAGCGCGGCCACCGTGCTCTTGCCGCAGCCGCTCGGACCGACCAGGGCCACACGGCCCCCCTCGGGCAGGTGCAGACCGAGCCCCGTGAACGCGGGCCGCGGGCCCCACCCGGCAGCCACGTCGACGAGGTCGACCCGGGTGCCGACGGCGTCCTCGGGGTCGGTGGGCTCCGTCGTCCCGGGCGTCTGGGCGAGCAGGGCGTCGACCCGGTCGCGGGCGGCATCGGTGCGGGCCGACAGCGCCCCGGCGTCGACCACCGGCAGCACCAGGTCGGCCAGGGCGAGCGGCACCAGGACCAGCAGCGCCAGGACCGGGCCGCCCACCGGCGTACCGGGCAGCAGCAGCGCGACGGTCGCCACCGCGACGCCGGTGCTGCCGAGCACGAGGGCCCGGGCCGCCCCCTGCCACAGGGCGGAGCGGCGGACCTGCCGGCCGAGCTCGTCGCTCACCTCACCGACGGCGTCGACGGCGCGACCGGTGGCCTGCCACATCGTCAGCTCCTCGCCCAGCGCGATCGTCGCCACCACGCGGTCCCCGAGCCGGGCGCGCAGGGCGACCTGGGCCCGCTCGGCGCGGGTGGCGCCGCTGCGCGCCAGGAGGTACGCCGCGGCAGCGCCGACCGTGACCACGGCGACCCCGAGCGCCGCGCGGGGCTCCCAGACCACGGTCACGAGCCCGGCCACGGCCAGCGCGGCCGCGGCCGACCGCACCGGCATCCGCGCCCGCAGCGCCGCGTCGAGCTCGGCGTCGACGTCGTCGACGAGGGAGGCCAGCAGGTCGCCGCGGCGACGGCCGGTGCGACCGGGGACCAACGGCACGAGCGCCTCGTAGACCTGCACGCGCCGCCGGGCCAGCAGCCCGAGCACGGTGTCGTGGGAGCGCAGCCGCTCGGCGTAGCGCAGCACCGGGCGCGCGAGACCGAAGGCGCGCACGCCCACGATCGCCACCATCAGCGTGAGGACCGGCGGGTGGGTGGACGCCTGGACGATCAGCCAGCCGGCGGTCGCGGTCAGCGCGACGCCGGAGAGGCCGGCCAACGTGCCGAGCACCGTGGCCAGCCCGAGCCCCGAGGCGGCCGTCGTCGGCTCGTGTGGCTCAGCGCGCTCCATGGCCCGCGCTGAGCCACACGAGGCGGGTGCGGGCGCGGCGTGCCGGGCCAGGGACCGCTCCAGCCGCACCTCCCGGTCCGCCACCGCGACCAGCGTGGGGTCGTGCGCGACGACGACCACGGCCCGGGTCCGGCCGAGGTCGACCAGGGTGTCGGCCACGATCCGCGTGGTGACGGGGTCGAGGTGGGCCGTGGGCTCGTCGAGCAGCACCCAGGGCCGGTCTGAGACGACGGCCCGGGCGAGCGCCAGACGGGCGCGCTCACCGGCCGAGAGCCCCGCGCCGTCCTCGCCGACCGGGGTCCCCAGGCCGGCGGGGAGGTCCCGCACCCGCTCGGCGAGCGCGAGCTGGGCCAGCGCCGCCCACAGGTCCTGCTCGCCGGCGTCCGGCCGACCGAGCCGCAGGTTGTCCGCGACCGTGCCGTCCACGAACCCCGGCCGCTGCGGCAGCCAGGCGATGTCCTCCTGCGCGGGTGCGGCGACCACGCCGGACGTGGGCTCCAGCAGGCCGGCGAGCACCGCCAGCAGGGTGGACTTCCCGCACCCCGAGGGGCCGGTCAGCGCCGTGACGCCCTGCGCCGGGATCGTCAGCGACAGGTCCTCGAGCACCGGCACCGTCCGGCCGGGCCGCAGGACGGTCAGGTCGGTGACGGTCAGCGGCTCTCCCGTGCGGAGGGTCTCGAGGCTCGCTGCGCTCGCACCTCGACCACCGGCAGCGCCGTCCGACGGCTCCAGCAGCTCGCTGACCCGCTCGACGACGGCGACGCCCTCGGCGGCGGCGTGGAACTCGGCGCCGACCCGGCGCAGGGGCCAGTACGCCTCGGGCGCCAGCAGCAGCACCACCAGGGCGGTGCGCAGGTCCAGGCCGCCCTCGGCGAGCCGCAGGCCGACGGTGACGGCGACGAGCGCGACCGACAGGGTCGCGACCAGCTCCAGCACCCCCGAGGACAGGAAGGCCACCCGCAGGGTCTCCAGGGTCCGCCGGCGGTAGGCGTCGGTGACCTCCGCGATGCGTGCCGACTGCGCCTGCGCGCGACGGAAGGCCACCAGCGTGGGCAGCCCGCGGACGACGTCGAGGAAGTACCCGGAGAGGGACGACAGCGCCCGCCACTGCCGCTCCGCCCGGTCGCGGGTCGCGAGCCCGACCAGGGCTCCGAAGACCGGCACCAGCGGCAGGGTGCACACGACGATGAGCGCCGCCAGCAGGTCCTGCGAGGCGATCGCCACCACCGTCAGCACGGGCAGCACCGTGGCCAGGACCAGGGCGGGGACGTAGCGCGTGAGGTACGGCTCCATCGCGGTCACGCCCCGGGTCACCAACACCGCGTCGGCGCTGGTCGACCCACCGGGTCGGCTGAGCACGGACCCCGCCACCCTGCGTCGTACGACGGAGGCGACCGTGGCCGCGGCCCGGGCTGCGGCCACGTCGCCGGCCCACCCGACCAGGCCGCGGCCGAGGAGCACGGCCACCACGGCGGCCGCCCAGCCCAGTGCGAGGCGACCCTCCACGGCCGCGACGACCAGGCCGGTGATCGCGAAGGCCTGGCCGATGACGAGCAGCGAGCCGACGACGCCGGCGCCGAGCACGACGGCCAGGGGCCGCCGTGCCGGCGCGAGGAGCCGACGCAGGCGCGGGTCGGAGGGGCGCACTCAGCGGCTCCCCGCCGGCCGCTCCCCTGCCAGCACGGCCTCGGGGATGTGGTGGACGGAGATGCGCTTGCGGAAGACCCAGTAGGTCCAGCCCTGGTAGACCAGCACGATCGGGGTGAACACCACGGCGACGCCGGTCATGATCTTGAGGGTGTAGGCGGTCGCTGCCGCGTTCGTCGTGGTCAGCGAGGTGCCGTCGGCCAGCGAGGTCGGCATGACGTCGGGGAAGAGCGCGACGAAGAGTCCCGCGACCGCCAGCACGATGGTGACGAACGTGCCCAGGAAGGCCCAGCCCTCGCGGGCCGCACCGGCCGCCGCCACCCCCGCCAGCAGGGCGAGCGCGGCCAGGACGAACAGCACGCCCGAGGCGACCGAGCCGGTGTCCACCTGGGTCCACACCAGGAACAGCACGGCGACCAGCGCGGCCACCAGGCCCAGCCGGGTCGCCAGCGCGCGGGCCTCACGACGGATCGGGCCGTCGGTCTTGAGGGCGACGTACATCGCGCCGTGGGTGAGGAAGAGCGTGAGCGTGGTGAGCCCGCCGAGCAGGGCGTAGGGGTTGAGAAGGTTGAAGAAGCCGCCGACGTACTCCAGGTCGGCGTCGATGGGCACGCCCCGCACGATGTTGCCGAAGGCCACGCCCCACAGCACGGCCGGCAGCAGCGAGCCCCAGAAGATCGCCAGGTCCCAGCGGGCCCGCCAGGTGGGGTCGTCGCGCTTGGCGCGGTACTCGAAGGCGACCCCGCGCACGATCAGCGCGACGAGGATCAGCAGCAGCGGCAGGTAGAACCCGCTGAAGAGCGTGGCGTACCACTCCGGGAACGCTGCGAAGGTCGCGCCGCCGGCGACGAGGACCCACACCTCGTTGCCGTCCCAGACGGGGCCGATGGTGTTGATGAGGACGCGGCGCTCGCGCTCCTCGCGACCCAGGACGGGCAGCAGCATGCCGACGCCGAAGTCGAAGCCCTCGAGGGCGAAGTAGCCGATCCACAAGACGGCGATCAGGCAGAACCAGACGGTGGTGAGCTCCATGTCGTCGTGCTCCTCAGTACGCGAAGGCCAGCGGCCGGTCGGGGTCGTTGTCGTCGTCGCGCAGCTGCGGCTCGACGTAGGGGTCGGCGCCCTTGGCGATGAAGGTGAGCATCAGCTTCAGCTCGACGACGGCCAGCACGCCGTACAGCGCGGTGAGCACGATCAGCGAGGTCAGCACCTCACCGGCGCTGGTGCCCGGCGAGACCGACTGCTCGGTGGTCATCAGGCCGAAGACGGCCCAGGGCTGGCGGCCGATCTCGGTGAAGATCCAGCCGAAGCTGTTGGCGAACAGCGGCATCAGCGGCAGCCCGACGGCCACCCAGGTCCAGCGCGAGCCGGTGGGTGCGCGGCCGCGGCGGGTCGCCCAGAGCACGGCCAGGCCTCCGGCCATGCCGGCGAAGCCCAGGCCCATCATGAAGCGGAAGCTCCAGTAGGTCAGCGGGATGTAGGGCGTGTAGTCCCCGGCGGTGTAGTAGGTCGCACCCGGGTCCTCGCCGTACGTCGCGAGGTACTGCTCGCGCAGCGGGTTGATCCCCTCGACGCGACCGTCGAGCTCGCCGGTGGCGAGGAAGGAGAGCAGGTTGGGGACGGTGACGGAGAACTTCTCGGTCTTCCCGTCGGGGGTCCCGATCGTGAAGAGGGAGAACGCCGCCGGCTCCTCGGTCTCGTAGAGCGCCTCGGCGGCGGCCATCTTCATCGGCTGCACCTCGGTCATCACCTTGCCCTGCACGTCGCCGGAGACGACCACACCGAGCCCCGCGACGAGCACGACCCAGGCGCCGACGCGGGCCGCGGACCGGTACATCGGGCGGTCCTCGCTGCCCTCGCGCCCCTTGCCGCGCACCAGGTGCCACAGCGCGACGCCGACGACGAACCCGCCCGCGGTCATGTACGCCGCGGTGATGACGTGCGGGAAGGTCACCAGCTGGACCTTGTTGGTCAGCACCGCCACGAAGTCGGTCAGCTCCGCGCGCCCGGTCTCGGGGTTGTACTCGTAGCCCACCGGGTGCTGCATGAAGGAGTTGGCGGCCAGGATGAAGTACGCCGAGAACAGCGTGCCGAGGTGCACCAGCCACATGCACGACGCGTGCACGGCCCGGGGCAGCCGGTCCCAGCCGAAGATCCACAGGCCCAGGAACGTCGACTCCAGGAAGAAGGCCAGCAGGCCCTCGACCGCGAGCGGGGCCCCGAAGACGTCCCCGACGAAGCGGGAGTAGTCCGACCAGTTCATGCCGAACTGGAACTCCTGCACGATGCCGGTGACCAGGCCGAGGGCGAAGTTGATGAGGAAGAGCTTCCCCAGGAACTTGGTCAGCCGCAGCCACTGCTCGTTGCCGGTGCGCAACCAGGCGGTCTGGTAGCCGGCGACGAGGGCCGAGAGGCCGATCGTGATCGGGACGAACAGGAAGTGATAGACCGTCGTGATGGCGAACTGCCACCGCGCGATGTCGAGGGCTTCGAGATCCACGGCCCTCACTCTGGCGGCGGCAGGCCCCTCGCCGTCACGGGCGTAGGTACCCCTCTTGGTGGACGCTCGCCCCCACCCTCAGGGACCTAGGTCCCCCGGGCTTGACGCCGAACCGGCGTATCAATAGGCCGGCGCGACCCGCGCCTCCCGCCGAACCGTCTCCCGCTGGTCGAGGTGCGAGCGCAGCGAGCCTCGAGACCCCGGCGCTCGAGACCCCTCAGCGGGTGAGCAGCACCGACGAGCCGTGCCCGAAGAGCCCCTGGTTGGCGGTGATGCCGACGCGCGCGCCCTCGACCTGCCGCTCCCCGGCCTGCCCGCGCAGCTGCCAGGTGAGCTCGCAGACCTGCGCCAGCGCCTGGGCGGGGACGGCCTCGCCGAAGCACGCCAGGCCGCCGGAGGGGTTGACGGGGATCCGCCCACCGATGGTGGTGTCGCCCGCGCGCAGCAGGGCCTCGGCCTCGCCCTCCTTGCACAGGCCGAGGTCCTCCATCCAGTCCAGCTCCAGCGCGGTGGACAGGTCGTAGACCTCGGCGACGTCGACGTCCTCGGGGCCGACCCCCGCCTCGTCGTACGCCGCGGCGCCGATCGACTGCTTGAAGGTCCGGTCGCCCGGGGTGCCGGCGTCGGTGGAGAGCATCGGCATGTCGAGCACGGTGTTGGGGAAGGTCGGGGTGACCGTGGAGACGGCCGCGACCCGCACCGCGTCGTCCAGGCCGATGCGCTGGGCGTACTCCTCGGAGACCAGGATGACCGCGGCGGCGCCGTCGGAGGTGGCGCAGATGTCGAGCAGGTGCAGCGGGTCGGAGACCACGGCGCTGCCCAGGACGTCCTCGACCGCGACCTCCTTGCGGTAGCGCGCGTAGGGGTTGCTCAGGCCGTGCCGGGCGTTCTTGACCTTCACCTGCGCGAAGTCCTCCGACGTGGCGCCGTAGAGGTCCATCCGGCGACGGGCGTACATCGCGAAGTACGCCGGGTTGGTCATGCCGAGCAGGCGGAACCGCAGCCAGTCCGGGTCCTCCCAGCGCTCGCCGGCGTTGGGGGCCAGGAAGCCCTTGGGCGTCGTGTCGGCGCCGACGACCAGCGCGACGTCGCTCATGCCGGCCAGGATGCGGGCGCGCGCGGTGTCCAACGCCTGGGCGCCGGTCGCGCAGGCGGCGTACGACGTGGCGATGCGGGCGCCGTTCCAGCCGAGCGCCTGGGCGAAGGTCGAGCCGGCGACGTAGCCGGCGTACCCGTTGCGCACGGTCTCCCCGCCGACGACGAGGTCGACGTCGGTCCACGGGACGCCGGCGTCCTTCAACGCCTCGCGGGCCGCGTGCACGCCGTACTGGACGAACGGGCGACCCCACTTGCCCCAGGGGTGCATGCCCACGCCGGCGATCCTGACCTGGTTGCTCGCGGTGCTCACTGGTCGGCCTCCTCGCCGAGCTCGACGACAGGTTTCCAGCGCCAGATGAGCTGGTCGCTGGCGTGCTCGGGCTCCACGACGAGCTCGACCTCGGCACCCACCCGCAGGTCGCTGGTGCCGTAGCCCTGGGCGACCTGGCCGAGCACGACCATCCCCTCGGGCAGCTCGACGGCCGCGAGCGCGAACGGCACGAACGGCTCGGGCGCCTGGTACGGCGCGGGCGGCTGGTACTGCGCGTCGGTGTAGGACCACACGGTCCCGCGCCGGCTGAGCGGCACCGTCTCGAACGCCTCGCCCTCGCACGCGGGGTTGCGGCAGAAGCCGGCCGCTGCCGCGGTGGGCGGGAAGTAGGTCGTGGCGCACGCGGTGCACCGCTCCCCCAGCAGGGTCGGCTGGTCGCCGAGGGTGAACCAACCCTCGATCGCAGGCGTGGCCGTCATCCGTCCTCCAAGCAGTGCGGAACTAGAACGTGTTCTCACACTAGCCCGACGGTCGGGATAGTCCGCAGGAGATCTCACCCTCAGCGCACGCTGAGGGTGAGATTTCCTGCGGAGTACCCCGCCGGGCCGCCCTCAGGCGCGGGCGAGGAACGCCAGCAGGTCCTGCCGGGTGACCACGCCGACGGGCTTGCCGTCCTCGTGGACCAGCAGGGCGTCGGCCGACTCGAGCAGCTTGACCGCGGAGGTGGCCTCCTCCGCGGCGCCGATGGTGGGCAGCGGGGCGGACATGTGGTCCTCGACCTGGTCGGTCAGCGAGGCGTGCCCGGCGAAGAGCGCGTCGAGCAGCGCCCGCTCGGAGACCGACCCCGCGACCTCGGCGGCCACGATCGGGGGCTCCGCGCGCACCACGGGCATCTGCGAGACGCCGTACTCCTGCAGGATCTGCACGGCCTCGGCG
>Ga0208328_1000614_pt1 | contig 15387 bp, 10 predicted proteins | sample DeeseametaMP2633_FD_184170 | JGI IMG/M metagenome (GOLD analysis project Ga0208328, IMG submission 184170) | Marine microbial communities from the Deep Atlantic Ocean - MP2633 (SPAdes) | ecosystem: Environmental > Aquatic > Marine > Unclassified | place: Northeast of Antigua and Barbuda, North... | reverse complement strand
ACCCTCGACCTCGAGACACCCGCCGTACGACTCAACAGGCTCCTCACCGAGGCCGCCTGACCCCACCCCGTTGCTTAGACCGGTTGACCTCAAGCACGCTGAGGGTGAAATCGAATGCGGAGTATCCGGCGAGGTCAGCTGACGGTGACCCCACCCAGCCGCAGCCAGGTGTCGACCACGGTGTCGGGGTTCAGCGACATCGACTCGATGCCCTGGTCGAGCAGCCACTGCGCGAGGTCGGGGTGGTCGGAGGGGCCCTGGCCGCAGATGCCGACGTACTTGCCCTGCTTCTTGCAGGCCGTGATCGCCAGCTCCAGCATGTGCAGCACCGCCGGGTCGCGCTCGTCGAACTTGTCCGCCACCAGGCCGGAGTCGCGGTCCAGGCCCAGCGTCAGCTGGGTCATGTCGTTGGACCCGATCGAGAAGCCGTCGAAGTGCTCGAGGAACTGCTCGGCGATGACCGCGTTGGACGGCAGCTCGCACATCATCACGACCTGCAGGTCGTTCTTCCCGCGCTCGAGGCCGTGGGAGGCGAGCAGGTCGATGACGCCCTTGGCCTCGGCCACCGTGCGGACGAACGGGATCATCACCTTGACGTTGGTCAGACCCATCTCGTCACGCACGTGGCGCAGCGCGGCGCACTCCATCTCGAAGCACTCGGCGAACTCCTCCGAGAGGTACCGCGACGCACCGCGGTAGCCGATCATCGGGTTCTCCTCGTGCGGCTCGTAGGCCGGGCCACCGACGAGGTTGGCGTACTCGTTGGACTTGAAGTCGCTCATCCGCACGATCACCGGCTCGGGGGCGAAGGCCGCGGCGATGGTGGCCACGCCCTCGGCGACGCGCTTGACGAAGAAGTCGCGCGGGCCGTCGTAGGCGGCGATGGTCTCCTCGATGTCGGCGCGCAGGTCCGCCTCGAGGGAGGCGGGGTCGCGCTCGAGGTCGAGCAGCGCCTTGGGGTGCACCCCGATCTGGCGGTTGATGATGAACTCCAGGCGAGCCAGGCCGACGCCCTTGTGCGGCAGCCGCGAGAAGGCGAAGGCCTGCTCAGGGGTGCCGACGTTCATCATGATCTTGACGGGGACCTCGGGCATCGAGTCCAGCTCGGTGCGCTCGACGGAGAAGTCCAGCACCCCCTCGTAGACCAGGCCGGTGTCGCCCTCGGCGCACGAGACCGTGACCTCGGTGCCGTCGGAGAGGTCGCGGGTGGCGCCCCCGGTGCCGACGACGGCGGGGATCCCCAGCTCGCGGGCGATGATCGCCGCGTGGCAGGTGCGGCCACCGCGGTTGGTGACGATGGCCGAGGCGCGCTTCATGATCGGCTCCCAGTCGGGGTCGGTCATGTCTGCGACGAGCACCTCGCCGGGGTTGAAGGTGTGCATGTCCTCGAGCGAGGTGAGCACCCGCACGGGGCCGGCGCCGATCTTCTGGCCGATCGCGCGGCCCTCGACGAGCACCGACGCGCCCTTGGTCGCGGCCGCGTCGATCTTGAACCGCTCCAGGGCGCCGGTGCGGCGCGACTGCACGGTCTCGGGGCGGGCCTGGAGGATGTACAGCTTCCCGTCCAGGCCGTCCTTGCCCCACTCGATGTCCATCGGTCGCCCGTAGTGCTCCTCGATGACCAGCGCGTGCTTGGCGAGCTCGGTGACCTCGTCGTCGGTCAGGGAGAGCAGCCGCGAGTCGGCCGGCGCGACGTCGACGAACTCCGTCGTGCGACCGACGGTCGCGTCGTCGGTGTAGACCATCTTGGTGGCCTTGCCCCCGACCCCGCGCTTGAGGATCGCCGGCCGGTCCGCGCGCAGCGCGGGCTTGTAGACGTAGAACTCGTCGGGGTTGACCGCACCCTGCACGACACCCTCGCCCAGGCCGTACGCCGAGGTGATGAACACCGCGTCGGTGAAGCCGGACTCGGTGTCCATCGTGAACATCACGCCCGAGGAGCCGATGTCGGAGCGGACCATCCGCTGCACCCCGGCGGAGATGCCGACGGCGTCGTGGGCGAAGTCGTGGTGCACGCGGTAGGCGATCGCCCGGTCGTTGTAGAGCGAGGCGTAGACCTCGCGGATCGCGGTGAGGATCGCCTCGATCCCGCGGACGTTGAGGAAGGTCTCCTGCTGCCCGGCGAAGGACGCGTCGGGCAGGTCCTCCGCGGTGGCGGAGGATCGGACGGCGAAGGACGGCTCCTCGCCGCCCGCGCCCCGCGACTCCTCCACGAGCCGCTCGAAGGCGGTGCGGATGTCGGCCTCGAGGTCCTCGGGGAAGGGCTGCCCCACGACGGCGTCGCGGATCTCCTTGCCGACCGCGGCCAGGGCCCGGGTGTCGTCGGTGTCGAGGTCGCGCAGCAGGTCCGCGATCCGCTCGGCCAGGCCGGTGTCACCGATGAAGCGGTGGAAGGCGTCCGCGGTGGTCGCGAAGCCGTCGGGCACCCGCACCCCGAGGTCGGTCAGGTGGGAGACCATCTCGCCGAGCGAGGAGTTCTTGCCCCCCACCTGCTCGAGGTCGCCGAGGCCGAGGTCGGCGAACCACCGGACGTTCTCGTGGGCGGTGCTGTCGGTGCCGGACATGCTGGCGGTCATGCTGGGGAGTCCCCTCTGCTGCTGGTGCTGCGGGTCTGCTGGCTACTGCTGAGTCTCGCGGCCGCGGCGCTGCGGGCACGGTGCTTCTTGCTCTGCAGGATGATCGCGGAGATCTCCTCCACGGACTTCGCGGAGGAGTCCACGACGGGCAGTCGGTGCGCCTCGAAGAGCTCCTTGCTGCGCCGCAGCTCCCAGCGGCACTGTTCGGGGGAGGCGTAGCGCGAGCCGGGGCGGCGCTCGTTGCGGACCCGGCTGAGCCGGTCGACGGTGGTCACCAGGCCGAAGCACCGGTCGGCGTAGTCCTTGACCGGGCCGGGCAGGTCGGCGGAGTGGAGGTCCTCCTCCACCAGCGGGTAGTTCGCGACGTACAGGCCGTGCTGGAGCGCGAGGTACATGCTGGTCGGCGTCTTGCCGCAGCGCGAGGGCGCCAGCAGGATCACGTCGGCCTTGTCCAGGGCGCGCAGCGACTGGCCGTCGTCGTGCTCGATGGTGAACTCCACCGCGGCCATCCGCGCGTTGTAGCGCTTGATGTCGCCCACGCCGTGCAACCGGGCGGCCTGGCGCAGCCCGCGCCGGCCCAGCACCGACTCGACCCGGCTCATGTGCAGCTCGAAGAAGTCGATCACCGGCGCCACGGTGCGGTTGAGCTCCTGGCGTACGCCGTCGTCGGCCGCGGTGCAGAACACCAGCGGCATCACGGGGCCGGCCGCGGCCTCGTCCAGCGTGGCGACGACCTCGCGGGCGTGGTCGACCCCGGAGATGAACGGGATCGTGCTGCGCTCGAACTTCAGGTCCGGGAACTGCAGCAGCAGGGCGTTGCCCATCGTCTCCGCGCTGATGCCGGTGGAGTCGGACAGGAAGAAGACCGGGACGACGTCGTCCTCCGCCTCGCTCATCGCCGCCTCCTGACGTGGTCCCCACCGGGCCCTCCCGGCCTGTGGGGACCCCGGCCGAGGGGTGGGTTGGACCGTAGCGCCCCCCGACGGCCACCGACAGCCATCAGCGGGTTCGTCCGAGCGTCGGACGTGGGATCCATCACCCGTGCGGGTGAAGCGAGCCCGCCTCGTGGCTCACTCCGCGTCGATCTCGAGGGTGGCCATGACCTGGCCGATCCACTCCTCGCGCTCGGCCTCGTCCAGCGACGCCGGGGTCAGGAAGCTGACCTCGACCGTCAGCTCCCCGGTGGCGTGGATGAAGAAGTCGACGACGAGGTCGTTGATGCTCGCAGCGCGGGCCCGGGCCATCTCCACGCCGTCCACGACCACCGGGTCGAGCATCCGCAGCGGCTCGGTGCTCAGGCCGTTGTGCCGGTCGAGGTAGCGCATCTCCGCCGCCGCGTTGCGCATGGCCAGCAGTCCCCTCCGGGAGCCGAGCGTCACGGCGACCGCCTCACCGTCGTCGGTCCGGGTGCCTCCGCCCAGCTGTTGCGGGGTCTCCTCCGGCTGGGCGCCGGCCCAGATGCCGAACGCCTCCACGCCGTCGACCAGGCCGGCGTCGAGGGCCTGCGGCGCGGGCTCGACGTCGGCGTAGGTGTCCGCCGGCGGCTCCGGCTCCCCTGTCCCGACCGTGGAGCCACCGGGCGAGCCGGTCTCCTGCGGGGCGGAGGCGTCGGCCGTCGCCGGGTCGGTCCCGTCCTCGCCGCAGGCGGCCGTCCCGCCGATCAGGAGGGTCAGGGCCGCCAGGCTCGCCAGTCGTCTGCGCACCAGCCACTGCTGCCCCGCCGCACGCGGGGCCAAACGGGCTCACGCCACCGCGAGCGTGCGGCCCGATTCCCGGCCCGATTCCCGGCCCGATTCCCGGCCCGATTCCCGGGGCGGAGGAGGATTGAGGTGGCTCGGGCGTGGGAAGACGCAGGGTCGGGCCTTTACCTTCGAGGCCCACGAGATCATCAGGACACGACCCAGCACACGCTCTCGGGAGGCACGTGATGGTGGCCATCGGGCCGGACGGCACGCCCATCGACATGGGCGCGATCGTGCAGATGCTGCAGGAGCTGCGCATCGACAACGTTACCATCGCCGAGATCACGTCGGCGCTGGCCGACGGCGTGGACCGCGTCGAGGGTTTCGAGCCCGCCCAGGTCCCCGAGCGACGGTTCGGCACCCTGGGCAACGGCACGGCGCTGGGCCACCACACCGAGCTCGCGCGGCGTGCGGTCCGCGAGGCGATCCTGACGATGGTCCACGACCTGCAGCACTACAGCGAGGGTGTCGAGACCTTCCGCAAGGGCTTCAACGTGGCCGACCAGCACGCGCAGGAGGACCTCGCGCACATCGCCGCCCAGGTGGGCAGCGTGCGGTCCGCCACGGACGGGGGTCTGGACCGATGACCCGTGGTCCTGAGCGGCTCCGGCTCGACGCCGCCCTCGCCGAGGCCGATGAGGCCGTCGTCCAGTCCAACGGCGAGGCCGAGTGGCTGAGTGCGACGACCCGGCTGCGCGACGTGTCCCGCGCCCTGCGGGCCGCGGCGAACTCGGGGCTGGGCATCGGCGGGCGGACCGGCCCGGCGATGTTCAAGACGATGCGCCGGTCCGCGGACAACCTCGACGAGCGGATCGCCCTGTTCAACGAGGGCCGCGCGGCACTCGGGTCCGCCGCCGACACGATCCGCCGGGTCCGTGAGCAGCGCGACCGGCTCGACACCGACCCCGAGACCGCCGCGCTCGCCGACCCCGGCGAGTTCCGCGACGACCCGGAGTGGGACGACGAGACGCGACTGCGCGAGCAGGGCCGGCACTCCGCAGCGGCCAGCGCCTTCGCCGACCGCGAGGCGCTGCGCGAGCAGCGGGCCCGCGAGATCGCCGAGGAGTTCGACCGTCGCTACGACGAGCCGATCGCGGTGATGAAGCGCATCCACGGTCTCCCCGACCCCGAGCCGGAGCCCACGACGGTCGCCGGTGGCGCGGGCGGCGGCGGCGGTGCCGGTGTCCCCGGCCCGCGCGGCGGCAGCGGCGGCCCCGGGGGCGCGGGACTGCTCGGGGGCCATCCGCACCCGCCGTACGCCGGTGAGCCGGTCGGTCCCGGCGGCGACGGCTCCGACCCGACCGGGGGCTCCGTCGAGGACCCGCACGGCAGCCCCGACGGCTCGACCGCGACCGACCAGCCCCCTGTCCTGACGTCCTCGACCGGGGGCGGCGGGACCGGCACCGCCGTGGGTGTCGGGCTCGGCGGCGGCGCGCTGCTCGGCGGGTTGGCCAGGAGCGGCGTCCTGCGCGGGCTCACCGGTGGTGCCCTGGTGGGCGGCCAGCAGGTCCGGCCCACCGCACGTCCCCAGACCCGACCACTGGGCGGCCTGAGCCGCTCGGCGGTCTCCGGCACCCTCGGCCGCAGCGTTGCGGTCGGGGCGCCGGCCACAGGCCGGCCGGCGGCGCGAGGTGGCGTGGGGGCCGCCTCGTCCGCCGGTCGCACCCCCTCCTCGCGCGGCACCGCGGCCGCGGCCGGCGGTCGGGGTGCCGGCACCGGGGCCGCTCGAGCCGCCGGCGGTGCCGGCGGCGCCCGCCGCCGTGACCGCGACGGCGCCCCCGACCACGAGCACTACGAGGACGACGGCTCGGACTGGCTCGACGACGAAGCCGCGCCGCGGGTCCTCGGCTGAGGACCATGGGGCTGCCGCCCGTGCGTGGCCGCCCCGTGCGTGGCCGCCCGTGCGTGGCCGCCCGTGTGTGGCCGCCCGTGTGTGGCCGCCCCGTGCATGGCGGCGGCACGGCATCGGCCCCGCATCGGCATGCCCGCGCGACGGCGGACGGCCCCGAGGAAGCAAGAGGCGCCGGCCGGACCGCTGGGGGGCAGACGTCCCGGCCGACGCCGTACCCACAGTGTGACACCTCGGATACCCCTAGGGGTAGTCCCGCCACGCCGGGTCTCGCCACGCGGTCGAGTCGAGGTGTCCTACCCTGAGGCCGTGGAGCACGAGCAGCAGGACGACGCGGGCTCGGGTGCCGCGGCGGCACCCACGCCGCCCACGGGCGCCCCTGCCAACATGGCCGACGTCGCTCGTGTGGCCGGCGTGTCCATCGCCACGGTCTCCCGGGCCCTGCGTGACGTCCCCGGGGTCGGGGAGACGACCCGGGAGCGGGTCCGCGAGGTCGCCGAGCAGCTCTCCTACGTGATCTCCCCCGAGGCCAGCTCGCTGTCGCGGCGCGAGACCGGTCGGGTGGCGGTGGTCATGCCCCGCATCGACGTCTGGTTCTACTCCACGATGCTCTCCGGCCTCGAGCGCGCGCTGCGCGCCGAGGGGATCGACGTGCTGGTCTACCAGGTCGACGGGCCCTCCGAGCGCGGCGCGTTCGTGCGCGACCTGCCCGCACGCCGCAAGGTCGACGCCGTCATCCTCGCCGCACTGCCCCTCTCCCCCGAGCAGCGCGACCGGCTGGACCTGCTCGGCGTGCCCATGGTGATCGCCGGCGGCCAGGCCCGCGGCCTCCCGCACGTCGACGTCGACGACCGGGCCATGGCCCGCGCCGCGGTCGACCGCCTGGTCGCCGCAGGGCACCGCGACATCGCGATGGTGCGCACCAGCGACACCGACGCCACGACCTGGGACGCCGACCTGCTGCGCGTCGCCGGCTACCGCGAGGCGCTCGCCACCGCCGGGCTCGAGGCCAGGCCCGAGCTGCTGGTCACCGAGACCTACGGCGTCGACGCCGGCACGCGAGCCGTCGAGCGGCTGCTCGCGGTCGACCGGCCGCCCACCGCCGTCTTCGGCTACTCCGACGAGATCGCGGCCGCCGTCAGCGTCGGCGCCCGACGGCACGGCCTGTCGGTGCCCGACGACCTGTCGGTGATCGGGGTCGACGGGCACCCGATGGCCGAGCTGTTCGGGCTCAGCACCATGGACCAGAACGTCGAGCGCCAGGCCGAGGAGGCCGCCGGCATCGCCGTCCGTCTCATCCGCGGCGAGCCCGGGACCCGCTCGGTGCGGGTGCGCCACCGCTACGTCGACCGCGGCTCCGTGCAGCCACCGCGCGACCAGGACCAGCGCGCCCAGGACTAGACCGACGCCCGCGGCGGTGGGTTCCGGCTCACCCGGGCGCGGCGCCCGCCGATGGACGGGCGTGGGCGATCGGCGGGCCTCCCTCCCGCCCGATCGTCCGCCCCCTTCCCACGACCGGCCGCCCTCGCTAGCGTGCGATCGCGCCTCGATGTGAGGCGGGCCACATCGACGTCTCGCCGGTGCGGCCCTGGTCCGTCTGCTCGGGAAAGGCTCAGCCATGCCCTCGTCCGTCTCCCTCCCGCGGTTCCGCCCCCGCCCCGCGGTGCCCGCGGCCGTCCTGCTGCTGCTGGTGGCCCTGCTGAGCGTGCTCACCAGCGGCGCCCTGCCCGGCACGCCCGTGGCCAGTGCCCGCGCCGACGGACCCGGGGTGGGCACGCCGTACGTCGTCAGCGTCGGTGACTCCTACATCTCCGGTGAGGCCGGTCGCTGGGCCGGCTCGTCGAACACCAGCTCGGCCTCCGCCGACGCGCTCGGCTCCACGGCGTACTGGGACACCCCGAACGGCGAGGCGATCGAGCGCTGCCACCGCAGCAAGGCCGCCGAGGTGTTCATCGGCGCGGGGACCCTGGGCAAGAACCTCGCCTGCTCGGGCGCACGGACCACCACCGACGCCTCCGGCAGCACCTTCAAGCCGGGCCTGGACTTCTACGACGACGGCGCCGGCAACATCGGCCAGGCCAAGGCGCTCCAGCAGTTCGCGGCGACGCACCACGTGAAGATGGTCGTCGTCTCCATCGGCGGCAACGACTTCAACTTCGCCGACATCGTGGCCACCTGCGTGGCCGACTTCCTCTACTCCCCGAGCTGGTGGAAGGACTACTGCCACGACGACAGCTCGGTGACCTCGAACTTCACCACCGCGAACGTCAACGCCGTCCGCGCCCGCATCGCCACCGGCTTCACCAACCTGCGCACCGCGATGCGCAACGCCGGCTACGCCGACACCTCCTGGACCCTGCTCGTGCAGACCTACCCCTCGCCGATCCCGAAGGCCTCCGGGTTCCGCTACTCCCAGAGCGGCTACACCCGCCAGAGCACCGGCGGCTGCGGATTCTGGAACGCCGACGCCGACTGGGCCAACGACAGCGCCCTGCCCACGATCAACAGCACCGTGAAGTCCGCGATCACCGCCTCCGGGCTGACCAACACCCGCACCCTCGACCTGGCCGCCGCCTTCAACGGCCGTCGCCTGTGCGAGAACACCGTCGGTCTCTACGAGGAGAAGGGGCTGACGTCGTGGACCCAGCCCACGGCCGTCGACAAGACCGAGTGGGTCAACCAGATCCGCACGGTGAGCACGTGCTGCTCCAACAGCCCGTACTACATCCAGGAGTCGCTGCACCCGAACTACTGGGCGCAGCTGGCGACCCGCAGCTGCGTGCGGCAGGCGTGGAACGGCGGTGCGCCGCGCGGCGGCACCTGCGCGATCTCCGGCACCGGCCTGGTCGGCGGTGAGCCCCGGATGACCCTGAGGTAGCCCGCGTCCGCCCCGGCCCGCGCCCGGTCCCCACCCGAGGGCCGGGGGCGGGCCCGGCGCCGCCACGCACCTGCGACTTCCGCACCGGGCTTCCCCACTCCTGCCGCACGGGTGAGGATGACAGGACATGATGGGTCCCAGGGATCCGTGGGAAGGAGCAGGTGTGGGGCACTCCGCCTGGCTGGGATCGGTCGTCGAGGCGACGACCGACGGCCTGTGGGTGCTCGATCGCGCAGGCATCACCGTGTGGGCCAACTCCGCGATGGCCAGCCTGCTGCGCCGCCGGCCCGAGGACCTGCCCGGGCTCCCCGCCCACGAGGTCTTCCCCCGCAGCCAGCACGCCCGGGTCGACATGCACGTCTCCCTGCTCCAGCGCGGGACCCGCGGCCGCGACAACCTCCCGGTGACGCTGCAGCGCGTGGACGGCACCCACGTCGACGGCCTGCTCAGCTACAGCCCGGTGCGCGAGGACGGCCGGATCACCGGCTGGCTGCACCGCTTCACGCCGTACGCCGTCGCCGCCCCCGCGCCCGCTCCCGCTCCGGTACCCACGGTGGCGACCGACCCCGAGTCCGAGGCCCGCGCCCGCCAGCTCAGCGAGGCCCAGGAGATCGCCGGCATCGGCTCCTTCACCTGGGACCTCGCCACCGGCCGGGTCACCTGGTCCGAGCAGCTGCACCGGCTCTACGGCGTGCCGCCCGAGGAGTTCGACGGCACGTTCGAGGCCTTCGTGGCGTGCCTGCACCCCGAGGACCGCGAGCACGTCCGCGAGGTGACCGAGGAGGCGCTGCGCGAGCGGCACTCCTTCGAGTTCGACACCCGGGTGCTGCGTCCCGACGGCGAGGTGCGGTGGGTGCACGCGCGCTGCCGGGTCACGCGCGAGCCGGCCGGCGGGCGGCCGGTGCGGATGGACGGGACCAACCAGGACGTCACCGAGGTGCGACGGGCCGAGGTCGCCGCCTCCGCCTCGTCGCGGCGACTGCGGCTGATGCAGCAGATGGCGACCGCCGCCAACAGCGCCCGCACGCTGGAGGAGGCCATCGAGGTCGCGGCCGTGCGGCTGCCCGAGCACACCGGCTGGCAGCCGGTGGCCGGGTGGGTCGTGGACGCGCCCGGCGCCCACGCACAGGACCCGGCGGACCGGGTGGAGCAGGTCTACCCCGCCACCGCGGCCCGCGCCGCCGACACCGACCTGGCCCAGGCGTGCCTGGCCACCGGTCGGGTGGCCCAGGCGGCCACGACGGTCGAGGGCCGCACGCTCTCGCGGGTGGCCCTGCCGGTCCTGGTGGCCGACGAGGTGGTGGCGGTCCTGGAGGTGCTCGCCGACGAGTCCCCGCTCTCCGAGCCCGCCCACGACCTCGTGCACCAGGTGGCGGCCCAGCTCGCGGTGGTGGCCGAGCGCGAGCGCGCCGCGGCCGCCCTCGCCGCCGCGCGGGACCGCGCCATGGAGGCCTCACGGATGAAGTCGGAGTTCCTGGCCACGATGAGCCACGAGATCCGCACCCCGATGAACGGCGTCATCGGGCTCAACGAGCTGCTGCTGCGCACCGACCTCGACGACCACCAGCGCCGGCTCGCCGACGGCGTGCACCAGTCCGGCCTCTCGCTGCTGGCGATCATCAACGACATCCTCGACCTGTCCAAGATCGAGGCGGGCAAGCTCGAGCTCGAGGACGTCGACTTCGAGGTCCGCAGCGTCTTCGAGCAGACCGCCTCGGTGCTGGCCAGTCCCGCCCACGAGAAGGGGGTCGAGCTGCTGGTCGCCTGCCACCCCGACGTCCCGGAGTACCTCCGTGGCGACCCGACCCGCCTCGGCCAGGTCCTGACCAACCTCGGCTCCAACGCGGTGAAGTTCACCGAGCACGGCGAGGTGTCGATCCGGGCGCACGTGGAGTCCGGGGGCGAGGGCCGCGTCGTCCTCCGGGTCGACGTGACCGACACCGGCATCGGCATCCCCCCGGCCGCGCAGGCCGGCCTCTTCGACGCCTTCACCCAGGCCGACCTGGCCACCACCCGCCGGCACGGCGGCACCGGGCTGGGCCTGGCGATCTGCCAACAGCTCGTCGAGGCCATGGGCGGGCGGATCTGGGTCGACTCCGCCCCGGGCAAGGGCTCGACCTTCTCCTTCACCGCCGACCTGGAGCGCACCCCGGTGCCGCCCCGCTTCCGCGCCGCGCCGGCGGAGTCCCTGGAGGGCCAGCGGGTGCTGGTCGTCGACGACAACGAGACCAACCGCTTCATCCTCACCGAGCAGCTCTCGGCCTGGCAGCTGGAGCCGGTCGCGGTCGCGACCCCGGCCGAGTGCCTGTCCACCCTGCGGGAGGCACACCGGGCCGGCCGCCCCTTCACCGTCGCCCTGCTCGACCTGGTGCTGCCCCGCATCGACGGCCTCGAGCTGGCGCGCATCATCAAGGCCGACCCCGACCTGCGCGAGCTGACCCTGGTGCTGCTGACCTCCGACCAGGGCGTCGGTGCCCGCAGCGCCCGGGAGGCCGGCATCTCGACCACGCTGTCCAAGCCGGTACGGCACTCCGAGCTGCTCGACGCGCTGCTGCGCCTCGTGGGGGAGCCCGAGGAGTCCGCCCCCCGCGCGCCCCGCCGGCTGGTCGTGCCCTCCCTGGACCTGCGGGTCCTCGTCGTCGAGGACAACCCCGTGAACCAGCTGGTGGCGACCGGCCTGCTGGAGGCCCTCGGCGTCCGGGTGGAGGTCGCCGACGACGGCGAGGCCGCCATCGAGGCCCTCAAGGGCGACCACGGCTTCGCCCTGGTCCTCATGGACTGCCGGATGCCCGGCATCGACGGCTTCGACGCGACCCGGGCCATCCGCGCCTCGGAGCCCACCGGCGACCGGGTCCCGATCATCGCCATGACCGCCTCGGCGCTGGAGGGCGAGCGCGAGCGCTGCCTGGACGCCGGCATGGACGACTTCCTGACCAAGCCGGTCGACCCGACCCAGCTGGAGGAGGTCGTGCAGCGCTGGACCAAGCGCTCCGGCCCGGTCTTCGACGTGCGCACCGGCGAGCAGCCCACCCGCGCCGTGGCTCCCGGAGGCAGCCACGCCGCCGTGGCCCCCTCACCCGCCCCGGAGGAGGCGGACCTCCCCGTGGTCGACGAGGAGCGCCGCCAGGTCCTGGCCGAGCTCGTCAAGGACGGCGAGAGCTTCTTCGACCGCACCGCCCGCTCCTTCGTCGGCCGCATCGACGGGCAGGTCCGCGACATCCGCGCCGCCCACCGCAAGGGCAACGCCCACGAGACCTTCACCTGCTCCCACCTGGTCAAGGGCAGCGCGCTCAACCTGGGCCTGCCGCGGGTCTCCGAGGCCGCCGCAGCCGTCGAGGCGCAGGCGCACACGGGGTCACTGGCCGGCGTCGAGGAGATGCTCGACGTGCTCGACCGCGAGGTCGAGGCCGCCGTCGCCGAGCTGCGCCGGAGGCTGCGCTGAGGACCGACCCCCTCCCGCTGCGCTACGAGGAGGTCGCCCGGCTCCGTCCCGTCGACCCGGTCAGCGGTGTCGACCGCCCGCTGGTCCGGCTCCGGCCCGGTCGCTCGTCGGTCGCCGCCCTGCCGCGCCCGGCCCCCTACGCCGCGGTGCGCGCCGAGCTGCTCGACGCGGGCGCACTGACCCTCACCCTCGCCGGGTCCGGCCTGCTCCTCCGGGCGGTGTACGACGGTCAGCACTGCCGTCTCGAGCTCGACGGCGTCACGGGGCCGGTGCTGCTGCGCAGCCGGCGGGCCGGCCGGGTGGAGGCGGCGAGCTCGCTGGCCCTGTGCCTGACCGGCACCCACGTCAGCGTGCTCACCCAGGACCACCCCGGTGGCCCCTGGACCGGACGCGCCCGCGCCGACCTCGCCACCACCCACCCCGCGGCGGCACGCCTGGTCCGCACCCCGGCCTGGCTGGAGGACCTCCAGGTCGGGCACGACGGTCCGGCGCACTCCCTGGTGGCGGGAGGGTTCGGCCAGCTCGGACTGCGCGACCTGCGGCTGATCACCCACGCCGACGGCCGCCCCTACGACGACGGCACCGGCCTGCTCCGGTTCCTCGCCACCAGCGCGGGCCCCGGCCCCTTCGGGTCCGGCCACACCTCCGTGTGGGCCCTGGACCCCGCCGCCCTCGACCACTCCACTCTCGACCACGGTGGGGGGGCGCTGACCCACACCGCCGACCTGTTCGTCCGCCGGCTGGGCAGCCGGGGCGTCCACGGCGACCACGCCGGCCACCTGCTGCGCGACGACGACGCGTGGCTGCTGGCCACCAGCACCTGGGGCGACTTCGACCCCGACCGCGACGACGCCTCCGTCGCGGTGACCCTCGCGGCGACGGGCGCGGACCTGCTCACCGGCGTGCACGTCGTGGCCGGCGAGCCGCTCCCGCTCCCCGCCGACGGACCCTCCGTCGGCGTCTGGGACCCGCACCTGCTGCGCACCGGCGACGGCTGGCTGGTCGGCTACGTCAGCGCCACCCGGTTCTTCCGGTTCCACCCCGTCCTCGCCGAGGGCCCGGACCTCGACACGCTGCGGCTGCGCGCCACCGACCCCGAGCGGCGGGCCTCGGAGGGGACCACGCTGCTGGCGCTGCCTCCCGCCCCGCCGGACGAGGACCCGGGCGGCGGCGCGGGGCCCGGCGGCGCGGTCGGGTCGTCGAAGACCACCGTGCTGGTCTCCGACGGTCGCGACGGACCGCGCGGGCTGCAGGGGCAGTGGGCCGTCCTCGACGCGGACCTGCGCCCCCGGGGCGTGCTCGCGGCGGCGTACCCGAGCAACATCCCGTGGCCCACGCTGGCGCCCCACGGCGACGACTGGCTGCTCGTCACCTTCGACGACACCCGGCACGGCGGTCGGGTGTGCGGCTACGGCACCCACGGGGACGTCGTCGTGATGCGCGGGAGCCGGTCGGCGTCCTAGGCTGGGACGTGACCCGCGCCACCCCTGCGGGTCGTCCACCCGGCCGCACCACCCCCGCGGCCCGACAGAGAGCCTGACCATGAGCACCTCACCCACCACGCCCGCCGCACCCGCCACCTCCGTCCCGGCCGTCGCCGGCGACGTCTTCGAGCTGGCCGCCGACCACGAGCAGGTCGTCTTCTGCACCGACGAGGCCACCGGGCTGCGCGCGATCGTCGCGATCCACTCCACCGCCCTCGGGCCGGCCCTGGGCGGCACTCGCTTCTACCCCTACGCCAGCACCGACGCGGCCCTCCGCGACGTCCTCGATCTCTCCCGCGGGATGACCTACAAGGCCGCCGTCACCGGTCTCGACCTCGGCGGCGGCAAGGCCGTGATCATCGGTGACCCCGCCACGCTGAAGACGGAGGCGCTGCTGCGGGCCTACGGCCGCTTCGTGCAGAGCCTCGGCGGCCGCTACCGCACCGCCTGCGACATCGGCACCTTCAGCGCGGACATGGACCACGTCGCCCGCGAGTGCGACTTCGTCACCGGGCGCACGGTCGCGCACGGCGGCGCCGGGGACAGCTCGGTGCTGACGGCGTACGGCGTCTTCCAGGGGATGCGCGCCGCGGCGGAGTCCGTGTGGGGCACCGCGTCGCTGGCCGGTCGGACCGTCGGCGTCGCCGGTGTCGGCAAGGTCGGCGGGCACCTGGTCGGTCACCTGGTCGAGGACGGCGCCGACGTCGTGGTCACCGACGTGCACGGCCCCGCCGTGGACGCCCTGGTCGCGCGCTACCCCGGCATCCGGTCGGTCGACTCGACCCGGGCGCTGGTCGGCCGCGCGCTGGACGTCTACGCGCCCTGCGCGATGGGCGGGGCCATCACCGACGAGGTCGTCGACGCGCTGAGCGCGAAGGTCGTGTGCGGTGCGGCCAACAACCAGCTGGCGCACCCCGGGGTGGAGAAGCACCTGATGGACGCCGGCATCACCTACGCCCCCGACTACGTGGTCAACGCCGGTGGGCTGATCCAGGTCGCCGACGAGCTCGACCCGCGCGGCTTCTCCTTCGAGCGCGCGCAGCAGCGCGCCACCGGCATCCTTGAGACCACGCGGAAGATCCTGGCGCTCGCCGAGAGCGAGCGGATCTCGCCGGCGGTCGCGGCGGACCGGGTCGCCGAGGAGCGGATCCGCACCGTCGGGCGACTGCGCGGGATCTGGAACGCCCCGCGCGCCTGAGCGCCGGGTCGCCGCAGACGCGGCCGACGTCGCCTCGAGTCGGCCCGGCCCTGAGGGGGTCGGGCCGACTCGAGGACGCGGTCAGCGCGTCAGGAGTCGCGAGGGGTCAATCGCGGCGGGGGTCGGCGTAGTCCGACCACTCGTCGTGATCGTCCTGAGCGACGTCATCGGAGGCATCGCCCCCGTGGAGCTCTCGCGCCAGCGCACCCAAGTCCGTC
>Ga0208328_1000613_pt1 | contig 15410 bp, 15 predicted proteins | sample DeeseametaMP2633_FD_184170 | JGI IMG/M metagenome (GOLD analysis project Ga0208328, IMG submission 184170) | Marine microbial communities from the Deep Atlantic Ocean - MP2633 (SPAdes) | ecosystem: Environmental > Aquatic > Marine > Unclassified | place: Northeast of Antigua and Barbuda, North... | reverse complement strand
GTCTTCCCGAACTCGACAGCTTCGACCGGGCGGAGATCGCCAACTCCCTCCTGTCCCAGATGAACCAGATCCTTGGGGACTTCTGGACCATTCCTTCGCGGATGCGGAAGCACACCTCCGAGAACCGGGAGATCTATCACACCAGCAACGGGCCGAAGCATGAGATCCTCATGCTGGTGTCGGACCGGAACAAGGAGAAGCGCGGCTCCCCCGAGTATCGCGTGGTCAGCACCCTCTACGGGATGCGCCGCGACAAGACGCTGAAGGCCGAGATCGAGAACTCGCTTGAGATCATCATCGACAGGTGCCGTGAGCATCTCTCGATGCGCCAGCTGTCTCGCCTGCGCCGCTTCATGACCGACCTCGCGTCCCAGGGCCACGAGCTCTACCGGGAAGATGGTCGCATCACCCGGGACCAACTGGACTTCATCCGGAGCGATCGCTTCCGCGACCTCCGCGAAGAGAGCCTGGCGCTGCGTGATGTGCAGTCCTGCATCAACCGCATTCGCGACGAGGTCGAGCCGGCAATCAATGACCGCCGTCTTTCCGGCGTTGGACTCCGGCTCACCGCCTCGTTGAAGTTCCCGTCCATGGGTAACGTGAAGCTGGCCGCGCAGGTCCCCGATCGGAAGATCATGCGCGAGACCGTCGCGGAGGTGCCCGACGACATCGACCTGGCCGCGATCGAGGAGACCAAGGCCAAGGCGCGCAAAGGGGCATACCTGTCCGTCGCGACCGCTCGCTCGCGCATCCAGGCCGCCATGGGCCCAGCCGACAGCGTCTCGCTCTCGGAGGTCATCAAGTCCTTCCCGCTCCGCTACGGCGCCGAGGAGATCTCCAATTACCTCTCGCTCGCCGGCGGCACCCTGCCCTCGCGGTATGAGATCGGGGCGTTCGGAAACACCCTCATCAGCCAGGGGCCCAAGATGACGATGCTCACCTTCCCGAACCCGCGTTTCCAGCGCTCGGGCGACTCTGCCCAGGGGCTCGATGCGTTCCTCGCGCACATCGGCGGCGACCTCAGCAAGGTCACCGTTTCCCCGAGCCTCAGCCACGGGGACGCGGTATGAAGACCCATACCCTGCGAAAGCACAAAACCAATCCGAACCATCGGATCCTCACGTTCACGAAGGGCTTCTTCGCGGCCCTTCTGGATGCTGATGCGTTCGCGGTTTCCCTGTGCATCAGCAAGCTCAAGCGCGATCTGAAGGTTCAGCACGGGATCGACGTCTCGATCGACTACGACCAACGCCTCGAGCTCGAAGACCACGCTCAACGCGACGCCTCGGCGCATCCTGCCCTCGAGGGCCGCCGATGGTTCATCAAGACTCTCTTCATGGATGGCGTCATGAGCCAGCCCTCGGTCGATCTCGAACAGATCCTAAGCGTAGCCGATCTCTTCATCAAAATGCTCCGCAAGGAGCAGGGATGACGATGCTCGCGCTCGAGAACCCACGCCTCCAGCTCCCGGGCGACCTCACCCAGAAGCTCTCCGGCTTCCTCTCGCAAATCGGCAGCGACCTGAGCCGGGTCGCCGCTTCGTCCTCCCTCACCGCAGCACAGCACCAAGAGATCTCAGCATGAAGACCTACACCATCCACCACTTCATCACTCCGCTCCTGACCAAGGGCCACGTGGACGGCGAACTCGAGCCCGATCTCTTCGAGGCCATGATGAAGCGTCTCTCCGACATCAAGGATGCCCTCTACCCGCTGGGGGCCACGGTGAAGACCAGCACGATGCGCAAAGGCATCATGCTTGATGCGATCCCCGAGGAGATGCTCGACGAGATCGCCGAGAAGGAGGGCTCCCACCCGATCGTCGCCGCGGTTCAGCAAAACACCCGGGACTACAAGGATAGCGTCGCCATCACCTTCTTCCGTCGCTGCCTCAACCAGGAAGAAGACCTTGGCGGTGAGCAGATCTGGCAGCCGGAAAGCGAAGTCGAGACGGCTGTCCGCCAGGCCTACGCCCGGGTCTACGACCGAGACGAATACGGCCAGAACATCCGGATCAACCGGAACCTGAGCCGCCTCGAGAACGACGGCCTCATCGAAAAACGCACCATCCGCGGCAAGACCGAATGGCGCGGCACGAAGTGGCTCGCAATCAGCATCGACCAGAACTCGCTGCGCGACTTCGAGGCGATGCAGCAGGAAGTCCTGCGCTCGTCCGAAACGGAGGACGACGGGAAACGAACCGAGGCCCTCGAGAGCCCGGTCGACACCATCGTCTAAGTACCCAAAACGAACATCTTGTCAGGATCACGCCCATGATCACCAAAACCAACCGCAACAAGTCCAGCTTCCGCATCAAGACGCTGGAGATCCTCAACTTCGGTGGCTACCACCTGCGCCCGACCCGGCTTGCCCTGAACTCCGACGGTGTCGTCTTTTCGGGCCCCAACGGCGCCGGAAAATCAACCGCGCTCGACGCGCTCCGCCTGATCGTCCGCGACCGCCCGCGCTTCAACTCCGCGTCGGCAGAAACCTCCTCGGGCCGTAGCGTCGAGAGCTACTACACCGGCACCTATGCGAACCTCTCCAAGGGTGGCCGCACCTCGAAGAAAGACGCTCAGTGCCTGCGCTCGATCGGCCGTGAGGAAACCTTCATGGGTCTCCTGTGCGTGTTCGAGAATGGCCAGGGCGACATCTTCACCGCCGGCCGCCTTCTCTTCATCCGCGCCAACGGAAACCGCGACTGGCAAAACTTCACCTGCCCCGGGGAGCTCTCGCTCGAGAAGGACTTTTCCAAGTGGGAAACCGGAGGCAAGCGCGCCCGCAAGCTCACCGAACTCGGCGGCATGCTCCACAAGAGCGCGGACGACTACTTTGCCGCTCTCGGCGATCATCTCGGCTTCACCTCGCCTCGCGCAGCGGCCGAGGCCTTCCGCGCATTCGATGAGGCCATCGGCGTCAAGGACATGGTGTCGGTCAACGGCTTTGCGCAGGACTACCTTCTGCCGGGCGACAACTTCGGCGCCGCGGTCGACAACGCCATCAGCTCGATCGAGGCCAACTACCAGAGCCTCCAGGAAATCAAGGACACCCGAGATCAGATCGAACTCCTCAGCCAGCTGGAAAAGCGGATGGAGGAGTACACCTCGGCCAATGCTGAGGCCCTGAAGGCCGAGGATCGTCAGCACCTTGCCGACCTTGCTGAGAGCATCTCGCTTCGCATGTCCAAGCGCACCGGGCTTCGCCATGCGGCGGCCTCGCTCGCAAAGACCGAAGCGGCATACGACGTCATCGCAGATGAGCTCGCAGCCCTTGGGCAGGAGAAGGAAAGCCTCGACGCGGCTCTCAACTCCGACGAGGCCCGTCGGGCCCGTGAGCTGCGCGCGGAGATGGGCACCAACCTGTCGGCCATCAAGGCCCGGGAAGTAACCTTCGATCGCATGCAGGGCATCGCCGACCAGCTCGGTATCACGCTTGACCTCGCCACCGCCCCCGCCTGGGACAAGTCCGGCGCAGACATCGAGGCGATCCGTGTAAAATCGGCCGCCGCCGCGGATGATCTCCGCGACGAAAAATCGACGCACAGCATCTCCGTCCACTTGAAGAAAGAGGAGCTGTCCAAACTCGACGAGGAGATCAAGCTGCTCGACGACAGTGGGTCAAACCTGCAGAAGCACCTGATCAACGCCCGGACCAAGATCGCCGAGGCCATCGGCCGGTCCGACGAGGAACTCCCTTTCGTCAGCGAACTCATCCGGATCCGCTCCGGAGAGGAGGCCTGGGAAGGCGTCGCCAACCGGGTCCTCGACGGCCACGGTCGCGACATCCTCGTGGATCCCGCCGACTTCGGTGATGCCATCAAGGCACTGAACGGGACCTACTGGGGCGGCAAGGTCGTCCTCCGCGAGGCCCGAGCAGGCGGCAAGAGCACTGGCGGCACGCTCGGATTCCTGAAGGGTAAGCCCGCGGCAGGAACTTCCTTTGCAGACCTGCCCTCCGACGCACTGGCATCGAAGCTCGAGGTCAAGGAACACGCCTATTCGGGTGTGGTCGAAGACCTGCTCGCGAAGGCGGCCGATCATCGCTGCGTCAGCGACGAACAGATCGGCTCGGTAAAAGGCAAGGCCGTCACCCGCAGCGGCACCGTCAAGAACGGGGCTCGCGCTGAGAAGGATGATAAGTCGAAGGTCAATGACCGTCGGCACTTCATCCTGGGATGGGATACCCGGGACCGCAAAGCGGCACTGGTGGACGCCCGCGCAGTGCAGGCAGCCGAGCTCGCAAAGCTCCTTGATGTCGAGCAGCAATACAATGCCGGCATCAGGGCGCACAGCTCCAAGGCCGACGCCGCACAAAAGCTTGTCTCGGGCCACGATGGCTGGCCGGCATTTGCCTCGATCGAGGTGAAATCGCTGGAGTCCCGCAACCGCAACATCAAGGTCGAGCTGGCCCAGCTCGAGAGTGCGGAAGTCGAAGAGCTCAACACCCGCCTCGCGGATGTGAAGGCTCAGATCGGAGAGAAAGAAAAAGAGAAAGAACGGATCGTTCAATCCAAGGGCGGCTACATCCGGACCAAGGAGACCTTCGAGAGAGATCTCCAGGATCTCCGCACCCACGCGCTCAGCACTCTTCGCTCAGGACCCTCCGAGGGGCGCATCGCTCGGATGACGCTGGAACACCGCCAATACTTCCGTACCCGCCTCGCCGAGGAAGCCGGCCTTACCAAGGAGGAACGCGCACGCGCATTCACGCTCTACGCCCAGGCAAACACTGTCGCAGGCGACCGGGCATGGAGCCGGGTTAAGCAGTACCTCGCACGCTCGCTGAGCTCCTGCAGCGGAAAAATCGGCACCGCAGGCAGCCACATCCAGTCGCTGGCCAACAGCTACCTGATGCAGTGGCCCAATGAAGGTCAGAACCTCGAGCGTGGGATCACCCGCAACGACGGTCGTGAGATCAACTACGCCGTCTACGAGACCTGGCTCGCCGTTCTCGAGCGGAAGCGCTACGACGACCTGCCCCGCTGCGAGGCCCGCGTGGCCGAAGAGCGTGACAGCGCCGTGGAGATGCACATCGAGGCGATCGGCGCCGAGATCAACGACTACGCTGATCGCGTGGAAGACATGCTCACGAGCATCAACGCACTTCTTGTCAACGTGACCTACGATCCGGCTCACGATACCCGCGCGACCCTGCGCTACGAAGAAACCGAAGATCCGGAAATCGTCCGCTTCAAGGGCCGGTTCGACGCCATCGCACGGACGGCTCACAACAAGGAGCCTGAAGAGGTTATGTCGGCTCTCCGAGAGCTTCTGACCCCGCTGATGGACAACGGCATGGAAGCCAACAGCAAGCTGCGTCGGAAGATCCTCCGTCTAGCGAACTGGAAGGATGTCTATGTCGTCGAACAGGGCTTCGATACCAATGGCGATCTCCAGGACAAGCGATCCTTCATCGGCAAGGATGGCGCCTCCGGCGGTCAGCGCGAGCGTCTGACTATGCTTCTGCTCGGTGCCGCGCAATCCTACGGCATGGGCGGTGCTGACCCGACCCGGACCACGTCCGGTCTCCAGACGATCGTGCTCGATGAAGCCTTCCTGCGTTCCTCCTCGGAGACCGCACAGGCCTCGACGGATATCCTCTCCGCCATGGGCCTGCAGGTGATCGCAGCGACCCCCGCCGAGAAGTTGAGCGCCTTCCAGGGACAGGCTGCCCAGATCATCACCATCACCTCGGTCCAGAACCAGGTGAAGGCGCAGCCCACCCGCTGCGAGGACATGTTCGGCGCAGAAGGCACCTTCGATATGTTGGAGGGCGCAGCTCCGGCCGAAACCTCTCTCGAGGAAATCGAAGAGGCCCACGCATGAGCCAGAATACCTTCGAGACGCCCGCGGATATCCGCGGGCGCCTTGCCCGCAGCTGGCCCCGGATCCAGAAGCAGATCCTGACGGGACAACTGGAGTTCCCCTGCAGGTATCCAGTGAAACACCCCTCCCTATCGGACAGGAGCTTCCCGTCCTTCAGGGTCGAGTATCGCAAGTGGCGAGATGCCTGGAATGACCTCAAGTCGCCAGGCGCCTCGGCCATCACAGGGATCAAGAACTGCCGCACCTACAAGGACATCAGAGTCATCAAGTCCATCGAGTTCCAGAATGCCGATGCTCTTGCACAGTTCCTGGGGCAGAAAGCCGTAGCAGGGCTCAACACCCTGTCGGACCGCCTCGCGGCGCTGGGCTATACAGGGGACACCAGCAATGCTGCCGTCTACCAGGTTCAGACACTTCTCTCTGAGATGAGTGATGAAAGCTTCCAGGCCCTTGTCCGACTCCTCGAATGGCGGCAGGAGAACCCCGGCACAAAGATCGCCCTGAGGGAGGTTCCTGTTCAGGGGGTCGGCACCAAATGGATAGAACAGCACACACGCGTTATCCTGGCGGTCTTCGAAGACCATGATTTGCTTGTCTCACACGAAGGCAGCTTCCTGGAGCGTACAGGGCTCCGGGATGATGACAGGCGCACCCTCTGGATGCGATGGCACAGTTCACGGGCAATCCCCGGAACCGACATCAGCGAGTTCGCAATCCGACCCTCCCAGATGACGCGCAGGCCCGAAGGCATCCGCAAGGTTCTGATGGTCGAGAACTCGACGACCTTTCTGTCTTTCTTTCCTTCGGAGGACACGTTGCTGGTCTTCGGGAACGGCAAGATGGGCATCAGTGCGGTTGCCGAGCTTCCCTGGCTCTCCGAGGTGGAATTCTACTACTGGGGCGACATGGACAGTTCCGGATATCTCATCCTAGATCGGATCCGGTCGCATTGCAGCAGCGTGCAAAGCCTCATGATGGGCCGAGAGGCGATGGAGACGAACATGTCTGCCCGGACGCCAGACACCGGGCTGGAACTCGCCGAAGTTCCCGAACTGACCCAAGACGAGGCCTTTGCCCGAGATCTTCTTCTCTCGAGGAAACTCCGCATTGAACAGGAACAGATCGTCGGCGCGCCTGAGGCCCTCACCAGACACGGGCTGATCGAAGTCGCTGTGGAAATGACCGCCTGACAATATGGGCGGATGAAAACTTTGATGAGCCGCCGGCGCTGGGCATCGGCGGCTCTGTCCAACAAGAACGAGGATCGAAAGGCCTGAGCGAAGGCGTGCTCAGGCCGAAACGATCCCAGCCAGCGTTTCCGTCACCGGCAGATGGAATGGAATATCCGTATTCGTGTGGTGCCACGCCAACCTGACTCGCTCGTCGGTCTGAATCGAGAGCCGGGAATTGATCAGGCCAAATCCATCAATCTGTCCGAGCACATCCGTAACCTCCATCATCTCATCGGGCATGCGGATCTTCGCGCTGACCGTGATGACATGCGCTGTCTTTCCGTGCTCGACCAGACGATCCCTGTCTACCTCTTCCAGTTCATACAGCGCCTCAGATATCACAAGGTTTCCCTTCGAGTGCCCGACCATATAGTCGAACTCCATCGGGCCTGACAGGATGCTCACCAGCGTCCGTACGTCCAGGCTACTCCGCACAATTCCCTCGGCCAGTGAGGAATGACTGGTTGGCCGAGAGGAGCCTGGTCGAGTGATATCATCGAAGAATTCGAACATATTCCGCATCGAGTTCAACTGACCGAACAGGAAGAACCCACCCAGCGCCTCCGTCACCAGGTCCGAAATCCCGTATCCTGATACGACTGCCAATACAGGTGCATCGATGGCATCGGCCACATTGCGTGCAAAGGCCGCGGCACCCAACGCAGAACTACCGACTCCTGCGACCGCAAGTGCTTTGAAATCTCCGGCGCCGGCCGCAAGAAACTCCTGATAATCGGGCCACGTGTCGATTGATGGCGATAAACTCGGGCCGACTGCGAGAATTGCGCCTTCCGCGGCATAGTTCGGGGCAAGCTGATCGGCCTCTTCCTCCGACAAATTTCCGACATCGTAGAAGAACCCGTCGAGAAAAGCGTTGCGTTGACGCAATCCTTCGAGCGCAACCTCTCGTGGCGGCAGCGGCGCGGCGATTTGTGATGGCAGGGAGTAGAGCCTCGAGGCCTGGGCAGCCCTCATGGACGTGAAGGTATTCATGAAATTCCTCCAAGTGGAAACGGCAAAATCAGCAAGAATGCTGCAATGCAGCATACACCAAGAAAGAGATTCCTCATAGCCTCGACCACTTGTTGGTGAACTCCTCTTTCAGAACAGGCAACACCTCCGCATCTGTGATACACTGCGACGTACCGAAAGGTGCGCTTTGCGGGAGACGTTCGATGCAGGACGACAACCACCCCGACAAGTCGACCGGGCCCGGCAACCGGGGCTTCTCCGCTACACTCCTTCAGTGGATCATTCGCGATGCGATCTCTCTGTGGCTGCCGTTCCTCATTGGGATCGTCGTTGGCGCGATCATTTGCGTCTACCTCGGCATCCCTCTGATCCTCTCTCTGTTGGGCGGCGTTCTGGTTGTTGCGGTCTACGTGGCCTGGGACGGTCTCTGAGCAGTATCTGAACCGACCACTTTCACCCCCGACAGACGCCCGGTTCTTCACCTCTTCCGGCTTTCTTCCTATCTCCTGTTTGCGCCACCATCGCAGGAGGTCACATGACGACCTTGATCTTTCATCGAGACGACCAGCCGGTCACTTCCCACGTAAAGGATGCGGAAGTTATCGTTGAGAGGCTGGCGCGCCTCGGCTACCAAATCTCACTCCCCGATGCTTATGCGGCCTGGAAGAAGACCTCTTCTTCGATGGCCTCCGAATGGCTGGATCTGCCCTCAAGCGATGAGCTCCTGCTCGAGGACGTCGCTCGGCACTGCGACCAGATTTCGGTAGAGTGAGCCACAACAAATCAGCTTCCGAGTGATTTCCGGTGAGCCCATTTCCTGATGTGCGCGGCATCCAGAGGACCCGCACATCAGGCAAAATGGCCGGCATCAGGATAGGGAGCACGACTATGGAAACAGTCGCAACCACGGATATCGCGAGCAAACTCCGCACATTTGAGGAAGAGGTCTCTTCTCGCCAGCTGGGGCCGGCCGCCGTCCTGCTTCAGAACTCTGGTTCCCTCACCGGACTAACTTTGAATGATCTAGAGGACATCCTTCGCGACCACGAACGCGTTCTCCAGGATGCGCGCCTTCTAGCAATCGACAAGGTGAATCAGGGCCGCATGCCTCTCGTCACCAGTGCTGAACTCGATGCGCTGGCCCGCAATACCAATGCCCGGTTGACCGGAGACATTTGCTCCCTTCTGTTGGAGCACCTCCCAGTAGCGACGAGCGAGCAGAGTTCTGCAAATCTTGTACCCTATCATCCCAACACCCTGATCCTCGAAGTGCCGCCCGGAGGCCGAAAAGATCTTAATTTCGACCTCACCTCAGCGGGCCATCAGGAGGCATTCGAGGGGTCAGCCACCATCGACACCCGGGTCGCCTTCGCTAATGATATCCTCAACGAAACCTACCCGTTGCACCAAAACCTGGACCTGGACATTCAAACCTGCATCGATTTCATCGAGGCGCGTGAGAATATCATTCTCCACGTCAGCGACTACGCCTACGCCGCAGTCGATGCCGGAGAGATTCCGGCGTTTTACCCGAGCGAACTGTCTTTTGCCCTGGGCCTCGGAAAACTCTGCGCCGAGGTCCGGAGTGGTGACGACGACGTGAGTGCAGTCGAGCACCTCATTTCTGAATGTTTTCCGATCAAGATTGACGGCGTCAGAATTCACTTGGACCAGCATTTTGGCCGACCGAGTCCCCTGGATCGTCAAATGCGTCTAGCGGTGTTTGAGGTCATCCCGAAATCGGCAGACAACACCCTGCCCGGAAAACTACGGGATCTCATGGCGGATCGACACCAAGCAACCGTCGATTTTAAGAGAAATGCCACCTGGGAGAACTACTGGGAACTCATGATCCCTGAACATCAGGCTCATATTGCAGAGGTCGAGCGGGAGCTTGCGGAGGCACTCGATCAAGGGAAGTTTCCAACCATTCTACTTCCGGCACCCCCCTTCGAGATGTCCGACTGGAACAATACCAGCGCGGTCATGTCAATTCTCGAAGACCCAATCACGCATCAGGATATCACCTTTTGCTACTACTCCAAGAAGTTTGGAAAAATTCCCACGTGGGAGGTGGATAATCGAGCAGGGACTATTGAGTGGTCGTTTTGACACCGAGGGTGTCATGACGACAGGAAAGGGTCGTGCAGGCAGGTAGCCGAAGCAGCATAAAAGTTGGTAAATTTTGATGGACCAACTTTTCCTTGCTCCGACAATGCCTTACAGATGGAGTGTTCCCCGCAGGCGCGGGGATGAACCGCGGCCGTGAGATTGCGCAGAAACTCTGTGCTGGTGTTCCCCGCAGGCGCGGGGATGAACCGCCCTCTCCCGCCCGTCGAATGTTGTTCCGTTCGTGTTCCCCGCAGGCGCGGGGATAACCGTTCACACTGAGGTCTATATAGACCTCAGTGTGAACCTCTTTCATTCGCGTACATTGGCCATCATCGAAATGCTCGCCGCATTGACTCAAAGCTGGAAATCAGCATGCTCGAACTCGCCACTTTCGGTGAGGAAATCACATGCAACACGGCTCCGAGCATCACACCCGCCATGCCGATCCTCGCCAAGCAATTCTTGAGGCGACACTCGACATGCTCGAGGGGACTGACATCACCCAAATCACCATGGGGAGCGTCGCTAGGGAAGCAGGCATAAATCACGCTGCGCCATACAAGCATTTTCCTGACAAATCCGCATTGCTCGCGGAGCTCTCCCTTCTCGGCTTTGATCGCCTGACACAGGCAATTCAGGGGGCACATACAGCGACATTCGGAGGCCTCTCGGAGGAGCTCACATCTATGTGCCGATCATACCTCGCATTTGCGGAATACCACCCCTCACTCTACCGTTTGATGTTTTCCAATGAGGCCCCACATGGTCCGAGGACACACCAGGACCCACGGTCCAGGGCTCCGTTGCATGTCGTAGTCGACTTGCTCGAACGAGGTCAGGCCGCCGGGCACATCCGCCCCGGTGATCCGAGAGGACTTGCCACGGCTTGTTGGGCCCACCTTCATGGCCTGACCCTGCTGGCACTCGAGGATCTCCTGGGCGAGAGGAAAGTGGGGCCTGAGATCGAGAGGTCCACAATCGAGTTCCTTGTCGATGCCCTCGCCGCTTAACTTCGGATCCGAATCCTATAGATTCCATCCAACAGATCTCACGGCACCACCATCGTCGCTGTCTGAAATCCTGCACCATGAGGTTGACAGGGACTATCCCATCGCCTCCTGACCAATCCCTCTGAAATACCCAGATCCTTAGATCGCCTATATTTCCGGCCCTATTTCATCTCCATGCTTCCTCCTTGAGGCTCAGAGATTTTAACTGTACCGGCCACCAACCATTGACAGACCCATCCTCACAATTTCTCCGTATGTGGAGATCCATCTGGAAAACGCGGTCCGGCGCCTCACTCCTGGAGTACAGTATCACTCTCGGGCTGATTTCCGCCGTCGGGATAGGCACCATCAGCAGCATTAGCAACGAGCTGCAGGACAATTTCACCAACGGCGCGGCACTCCTATTTAGTGCAGCCAACGGCATTGAGACGTCATGCCACCATCCAGATCGCCTTGGGACAATAGGCGATGCCGGGACACGCTGCGCAGGCATGTACATCGTGTCGGAGCTAGAGCTCCGCCAGGCATCATTTCAGGGCGATGCCACGTTCGCAATCGACACTCCTTACGGAGAATACACGTTCCGCGACGATGCGAACAACATCTACACGGGCCAGGTCACCGACATGAGCTACCTGTTCGCCAGCCCGGACTACGCCACACAGGGCTATGCCTCGTACAACGAGGACATCGGGTACTGGGATACGAGCGCAGTAGTCGACATGTCTCGCATGTTTCTTTTTAACTCCGGGTTCAATCAGAACATCGGCGCCTGGGACACCAGCTCCGTTACCGACATGACTGCGATGTTCAGTCGTGCCCAGGCATTTAATCAGAATATCGGCAACTGGGATGTGAGCCGTGTTTCGGAGATGAAGCATCTATTCGCCTCCGCAACGAGCTTCAATCAGGATATCAGCTCTTGGAACACATCGCGCGTCATTAACATGAGGAACATGTTCGACGGAGCTACGCAATTCGATCAGAATCTGGACTCCTGGGATGTGGGTATCGTTCGAGACATGCAATTGATGTTCAGGAACGCGACAAATTTCGACCGACCAATCGGTAGTTGGAACACCCACTCCGTTAACAATATGGAAAACATGTTCAACGGCGCTGCATCGTTCAATCAGAATATTGCCGCATGGAACACAAGCGCCGTTCTCAGCATGAATGGTATGTTCGCGGATGCCGCACTTTTCAACCAAGACCTGAGCGGGTGGAATGTTTCAAGCGTGGCCACCTATTCCAATTTCGTCAATTCTGGGAGCAACAGCTCTTTTCTCTCGAATGCGGACTATCAGCCGTCTTTCTGACAGCATAGAGAATCCACACAACGACGCCCCGGCCCAACTCTCCTGATGGACGGAACTTCTTCTGTGGGTGCCCCATCTCGCGAGATCACCGACAGGAGATCCGATCCGAACGAACCAATGCAGGACAATCATGCAGAACCGCATCGACACCCCCGAGAGGCGCCAGGCAGTTCTCGAACATCTCGAGAAATACGGCGCAGTCACCTATCGCGTCGCCGTACGCCTGACGTTGACTACCCCCCAGGCGTACCGCCTATTGCGGCGGATGCAGGACGACGGCCTTGTTCGTCAGGATGATCGCGACCCGGGATTCTGGCGTGTCAAAACACAGCCCGACGGACACACCACCTGAACAGGATTTCGGAATGACCCAGATCATCAAGCCCGTCATCCGCGCGCCAAGGCGACTGATCATAGATATTGGGTGCGGGGCTTTCCCTGCACCCTCGCCACGGGACTTTCCCCGTGGTCCCTCGCATCATAGCGGCTATCCCGGGCCGCGACCAGGCGGGGCTTCGCCCCGCACCCCGTCCTGAAATTCAGCCTCCACAACCTACCTGCGCGCGAAACACTCGACATCCGCACCGCGGAACAAATACCTGAACCTCGCGGAATTAAGAGGCGCCGCACTGCGGCTTCAGAGGCGCTTCGCTCATAGACGAAAGATCGAGGAACGACCTTCCTTGAGAGGATCAAACCCGCACAGCACTTCGATCCGGTGAGACGCATTCCTCGAATGCTTGAGATCGCTGCACTTCGGCGACCCGGACATCAGGACGACCCGATCGCCTCCCTCGCAGCTGTTTTTGTTGCCCCTCCTTGTGGCGAGCGCTTCGCGTGTGTGGCCCCTTGGCGCCCTCCTCACTTCCTGACCGAAAGGATTTTCCATTGAGCGAACAGCAATTCGTTGCACTTTGCCTTATCCTGCTCTTCATCAAGCCCATCTGCCGGGCGCTCGGGAGACTTCTCCTCCGCTCGGCCAAGCGCTCCTCCCGTAGGCTTCCAGGGCAGTTTCGTACGCGCATCCGCGTGATCGATGGAGACACTGTCTATGCCATCGCCAACAACACCAAGATCCGACTCCATGGTATCGACGCACCCGAATCCGGCCAGGCTCAAGGCCGACACAGTACAAATTTTCTGCGCGATCTCACGGCCGATTCAGACGTCATCGTCAAGCCCATCGAGTTCGATCGATACGGTCGGATCGTGGCAACTCTACTGCGCTGTCAGGACAGCCTGAATCTCAATGCCGCCATGGTAGCCAACGGCTACGCCCTCGCTGAGCGACGCTACAGCAAAGAATATCTCGGACTGCAGAGGTCGGCCAAGCGGGGCAACGCTGGCCTATGGGCTATGGGGAAGATCCAGGACCCGCGAGCCTGGCGACAGGCTCACCGGTGAACAGCATCCTCGTGATCACATCGCTGGGATGCTGCACCTAATAGGACAGAAATGCTGACTATTTACAACAGAAAGGAGAAACCTAACGGACATCACCAAGTTTTTTTTTGACCAAGTGGTTGAAACTTACCTCGCGTCGGATGAGAAAGCGCATGATTACAGAACCTTGACTGAAAATCAGGAGCCTGACGTGCAAGAACGAATTTGGGACAAAGGCTCTCCTGAGCAAGAGGCGGTAGTCACTCAGGCCCTGAGTTCGATCCTTACGGACCTCGGGTTCTATCTTGGTGACTTCATTGTCGTGCCCCATCGGAGCAACACCACACACGCAGTCACGACCTATCCGAAACAATGGATCGACACATATCTCGATAACGATATGTATGGGTTCGATCCGAGAATTCAGCCCGCTCTCTTGGCCAACAAGCCGGTGGATTGGCAAGTTTGCCGTATCTTCGACACGGTCGGGGTGTTGAACATCCATGAAGGACTTGGGTGCGGGAACCATGGCCTCTCCATCCCAATGACAGGACTCTTTGGAGACTACGCTCTTCTACTCGTATCGAAAGATTGCGGGGACGAAGAGTGGCAAGCCCACAAAGATCGAACTCTGGACGAGCTAACCAGACGCGCGCAGCAGATCCGGAAACTCGCCATCGAGACATGGAGCCTCGAGAACATCCACCGAGATGACCCTCTCACCAGGCGCGAGAGGCAGATCCTCGAGCTTTTAGCACTCGTGGGCGACCGATCGGAAATTGCCGAACGGCTTGGGCTCTCCAAACGCACCATCGAAACCCATCTCACGACCGCCCGACAAAAACTCAATGTAAAAACCACTATTCAGGCGGTTGCGAAGATCAGCAGCGAACGAAGAACGACATTCTCGATCAAGGCATAGGAGAGCCGGTCTCTCCATTTTTCTGCGGGGGTCTTTGACCCAAGCTCCAAGGAAACCCATCCTGGAGCTACCCTCATGGCAGAGATCACCCTGGCCCCCGCAACGCGCATTCGTGTCATCACTCGAGCACTCGAACTCCTCACAGAGTTCAATGCCCAGGTTCACAGTCAGCTTGCATCGGGCGAGATCAAGATGACTCCAGCCATCAAGACGATGTCTCGGAACAACGCCGAGGCGGAGGGAAAGCTGCGACGAAAACTCCGCAAACTCCACAAAGACGTTGTCGCTGGGAGCGGAAGGGATCCCGTCCAGGATAAAGATCTCGTCATGTATGGCTTTTCCGAAGGACTTCGGGAAAAGCTCTCGCACTACGATATTCACACAAAGGAAGCGCCCTTCCCTGCTCCCGGTCAGATCCTCATCAAAAGGGTCGATCACGGCATGATGAAACTCGACCTGATTATTTCATCAGAAGAAGACGGCGAGATCGAGGCTCAAAGCCTCACCACGGCGGTATTTGACATCGAGATCGAAGAGCAGTGACCTGCCCCCCGCTGGTCCCTCATTCATAACGAGAGTCTGCAGTTTGGATTTCGGTATTCGGCTTGGTCGTCTGGCGCAAGCGCGCCGGGCGCG
>Ga0208328_1000612_pt1 | contig 15463 bp, 11 predicted proteins | sample DeeseametaMP2633_FD_184170 | JGI IMG/M metagenome (GOLD analysis project Ga0208328, IMG submission 184170) | Marine microbial communities from the Deep Atlantic Ocean - MP2633 (SPAdes) | ecosystem: Environmental > Aquatic > Marine > Unclassified | place: Northeast of Antigua and Barbuda, North... | reverse complement strand
GGAGTAGACCTCGAACGGGTCGGCGTTCTCGTAGAAGTCGTTGCCGAACAGCGCCCCGCCGAGCAGCATGACCGCGACGTACGCCGCGCACCACAGGCGGACCGGGCCGAGCTCGGTGGAGTAGGGGTAGACCAGCTCCAGCCACACGAACGCGTAGAGCCCCAGTGCGGCCGGCCAGTGACCGAGCCAGGCGGGGTAGCGGAACAGCCCCTCGTCGGGGTCGGAGCCGGAGATCTTCGCGAACGCCAGGTTGATGGTCCTGGCCGGGCTGATCGCCTTCCAGACCGGGCCGAGCGCGGCGGAGAAGAACACCAGGCCGACCCACAGCCAGACGTAGAACATCCCGAAGAACGGGTTGGTCAGCAGGTCCTCGCCGAGCACGGCGGCGAAGACGGCGTACCCGAAGACCACGAGGCCGAGCACCCGCATGGCGACCGACCAGCCGGTCGAGGTGATCAGCGTGCTCAGCGCGGCAGGCGCCGGGCGGCCGTCGGTGGCCGCGTCGTAGCGCGGGGTGCGCCAGGCCAGCGCCAGGACGATGAAGGAGATGGTCAGCGCCGCGACGGCGCCGGAGATCGCCAGCTCAGGGGAGATCGGCAGGTCCTTGGCGCCGCCGATGCCGTGCATCGGCAGCGGACCCGGCAGCACCCCCGGCAGCAGGCCGGGCAGCAAGGTGGTCGGCACGGTCAGGAGACCTGCAGCTGGACGACGATCTGGTCGAGGTCGTGCGACTCGACGTCGACGACACCCGGCTGCTCGACGACCATCGTCTGCTCGGACTCCCCGGCCGGGTAGGCCAGCGTGAGCTCCTCGGTGGTGTGCGCGTGCAGCTCGCCGGCCTCGTCGGCGGTGATGTCGAAGACGATCTCCTGGCCGACGCCCACCTGGATCCGGTCACCCTTCGGGTCGACGTCGCCGTCGGCGAAACTCACCTCGATGACTACGGGCTCGTCGGTGCCCGAGGCGGGGGCGTCGTCCTCGCCGCAGGCGGCCAGGGAGAGCGGCAGCACGAGGGCCACACCGAGGGACAGGACGCGGGAGGTCAGTCGCGACATGTCTGACAGAATCGCATGAGCACCAAAGGGTCCCGCGATGGGGTGCGGGGTCCGACGACGAAAGGGACGCGATGAGCGAGCGGCTCCGGCCGAAGGACCTCGCCTTCCTGGCCGAGGAGACGCCCTCGACGCCCATGCACAACGCCACGGTCGAGATCTTCGACCCGGGCGACTCGGGCTTCGACTACGACAAGCTGGTCGAGCTGATCGGCGACCGGATCTCCTTCGTGCCGCGCTACCGGCAGCGGATCCAGCAGGTCCCCGGCCGGCTGGCCAACCCGGTGTGGATCGACGACCCGCACTTCGACCTCGGCTACCACGCACGCCGCTCGGCGCTGCCCCGCCCGGGCAGCCTCGACCAGCTGCGCGAGCTGGTCGCGCGCATCGTGTCGCGGCCGCTGGACCGCTCCAAGCCGCTGTGGGAGGTCTACTTCGTCGAGGGGCTCGCCGAGGGCCGGGTCGCGCTGCTCTCCAAGTCCCACCAGGCGCTGGTGGACGGGGTGAGCACCGTCGACCTGGGTCAGGTCCTGCTCGACAAGAGCCCCGAGGTCAAGAGCCTCGGCGGCGACCAGTGGGCCCCCCGGAGGGCGCCTTCGCCCGGTGGGCTCGCGGTCGGCGCGGTGCGCGACACCCTGCGCTCGCGCCAGGTCGCCTCCGACTCCGTGCGGGCCCGCGCGGCCTCGCTGCTGCGCACCGCCGACGCCGCGGCCGAGACCACCGGTCGGGTCCTCGGGGGAGTCACCGGTCGGCGTGCCGCCCACGAGGGACCGCTGGTCGGCACCCACGGCCAGCAGCGACGCGTGGTCTCCGTGCACACCGACCTCGCCGACCACCGGGCGATCCGCGACGTCCACGGTGGCACCGTCAACGACGTCATCCTCGCGACCGTCGCCGGCGGGCTGCGCGGGTGGTTGATGACCCGGCACGAGTCGCTGGGCGGCCTGCGCCGGGTGCGCGCGGTGGTGCCGGTCTCGGTGATCGACTCCGAGCTCGAGGCCACCTCGCTCGGCAGCCAGATCGCGCCGCACTTCGTGGACCTGCCCATCGGCGAGCCCAGCCCGGTCGTGCGGCTGCACCAGGTCTCCTACTCCTTCAAGGTGCACAAGGAGACCGGCCGCGGCGTCGCCGCCAACCGGCTCGCCGGCATCGCCGGCTTCGCGCCGGCCACCTTCCACGCCATCGGCTCGCGGGTCGCCGCGGCCGAGGTGGGACGGGGCATGCAGCTCAGCGTCACCAACGTCCCCGGGCCGCAGTCGCCGCTCTACGCGGCGGGCGCCCGGATGGAGGCGACCTTCCCGGTCCCCCCGCTGCCGCCCCACCACCTCCTGGCGATCGGGGTGACGTCGTACGACGGTGGCGTGGCGTACGCCATCACCGCCGACCGCGACGCCGTGCCCGACGTCGACGTCCTGGGGCAGTGCCTCTCCGAGGCGCTGGCCGAGCTGCTCGACACGGTGTCCGGCTCGCGCCCCCGCGTGCCCCGGGGCCGTAAGGGCGGATCTGCCCGGGCCAAGCCCCGGACCACCAAGAAGACCACCTCGTCCGGCTCGAAGAACGGCTCGACGACCGGCTCGAAGACCGGCGCCAGGACCGGCTCGGGCACCGGCAAGGGCACCGGCAAGGGCACCGGCGGGAGGACCTCATGACCGTGCGCGCCTACGTGCCCGCGACCTTCGACCTGCTCGCGCGCTTCCATGCCGAGGGCGAGGTGCCCACCGCGGGTGCGGTCGTCGCCGTCGACGAGTCCGAGGACGCCGAGTACGCCGCCCTGGTCGAGGCCGCCGAGGTCTCCGCCGAGATGAGCGGGGGCGGGCGCCGCGTGGTCGTCGTCGCGGAGGTGCCCCACGAGGGCGCAGTGGCCCCGCTGCGTGACGTCGCCTCCGTCCACGTCGACACCCAGGACGGCGCGGACCCCGACGACGAGCTGGCGTGGTTCGCCACACAGGAGATCCCGCACCTGCTCGAGTAGGCACCGGAGTCGGACGGCCGGCCCGGATGAGTACTCGTGCTCTACCCGGTCGCGCCCCGAGGGCGCGACGATGCGGGCATGACCGCCCCCGAAGTCCTGTGCCCTGCCTGCCGGGCGCCGTTCGCCCCCGGTGCTGCCGCCTGTCCCGCCTGCGGCATCCGACTCGTCGGGCCCGACGCGGTGCGGCTGTGGCAGGTGGACCAGCAGATCACCGCCCTCCGCGCCGAGGCCGCCGGGCTGCTGGAGTCGATGCGCGCCCCGCTGCCTGCCGGGTCGGTGGGGGCTAGCGCCGCCGCGCACGGTGCGGCACAGCCGGAGCGGCGTGCCGCGACCCTCACCGGCCAGGGCCTGCTGCTCGGCTTCGGCGCGCTCCTGCTGCTCTCCGCGGTCTCGGTCTTCGTGCTGGTCGCCTGGACGCTCATCGGGGTCGTCGGCCAGGCCGTGCTCCTCACCGGCGCCACCGTGACGGCGGCGCTCGCGTCGCGGGCCGCCTCGACCCGGGGGCTGCGGGCCGCGGCCCACACCTCGGCCGTCATCGCGATCGGGGTCTCCGTGCTGATGGCCCAGGGGGCCTACTCGCTCGACGTCGCGGGCCTCGCCGACCTCACCGGCACCCGGTACGCCGCCGTCGCCGCCCTCGTGCTCGCCGGCCTCTGGTGCGGCTACGACGCCCTGACGGGGCGGTCGTGGTCACTGACAGGATGGACGTCGGCGTACCTCCCGGCCGCCGTGCTGGCCGTCGCGGTGGCCGCTGTCTTGCTGCTGGTCTCCATCGAGCCCGGCGGCCTGGTGCTCGGCGTCGGCCTGCTCGCCGTGGCGGCGCTGATGGGCGGCCTGGCGGTCGTGCTCCACGCGGTCCTGGACACGCGGCGCCGGCGGCAGCCGGTCGGCGTCGCGGCGCTGCTCGCCGTCTCGTCGGGCGTGCTCGGGGCCGTGGTGCTGGTGCTCACCGCCTACGACCTCGACCTCGGGCTGCTGGAGCGCTACGTCTCGGGCGCGGTGCTGGTCCTGCTCGCGGTGGTGCTGTCCGGCGCACCGGCGTACGTCGCCGAGCGGCTCGGTCGCAGCAGCGCGAGGCCGGACCCGTGGACGACCGGCACTCGGCTCCCGGCCGTCCTCGCGGCCTCGCTCGGGGCGGGCACGGTGCTGCTCGACGTGCCCGGGTGGGGCTGGGCGGTCGCCTCGGTCGCCGCCTCGCTCCTCCTGGCCGCGTCCGCGCTGACGTTGCCCCGGCTCGTCGTCCGAGCCGCGGCCCTCGTCGCGCCGCTGGCCGCGGCCCTCGTGGTGCTCACCGTGGAGACCAGCACCCGCAGCGTGGCCGACCTGGTCCGTGGTGGTGCAGGTGCGGTCGACACCGTCCCGGTCCCGGTCGAGGTCGCGCTGCCGGGGCTGTGGGCGCTGGCCTGCCTGGTGCTGCTCGTCCTCACTCCCAGCAGCGGCTACGCGCGGGCCGGACTGTCGCTCGGCGGGACGGCGGCACTCCTGCTCGCCGTGGCCCACGGCCCCTGGGAGGCCACGGTGCCCGCGGGCATCGCCTGGGTGGTGCTCGCGCTGGCCGCCGCCCGTGCCGCCGCGGTGCGCGGCCGGGCCACCGACCACCTGGTCGCCGGTCTCACCGCCTGCTACGGCGTCGTGCCGCTGGCCCAGCTCCTGGTCGAGGGGGCCGACCCGGTGCTCCAGGCCGCCGGCGTGTGGGCCCTCGCGGCCGGGGTCGCCTGGTACGCCTCGGCGCCGGGCCGGCTCGCCGTCGGGCACCTCGCCGCACTGCTCGTCTCGCTGGGCCACGTGCTGCTGGTCAGTCGCTGGGACGATGCGGTGCTGGAGGTCTACACGCTGCCGGCGGCCGCCGCCTTCGCGGTCCTCGGCGTCCTGCAGCACCGGGCGATCCGGCCGGCGCCGGGGTCGGTGCTCACCATGGGTCCGGCCCTCTCCATCGCGCTGACCCCGACGCTGGTGCTCGCCGTGGGCACCGACGACCTGCCCCGGCTCGCGCTGGTGCTCGTCGCCGGCATCGCCTGTCTCGTGGTCGGAGCGGGCCGCGGTCTGCGGGCGCCGCTGTTGGCAGGGGCGGGGACGCTCGGTGTGGTCGCGCTGATGCAGGGCAGCCCCTACCTGGCCTACGTGCCGACGTGGCTGCTGCTGGGCCTCGCCGGGGCCGTGCTCCTGACCCTGGGGGTGGCGTGGGAGTCGGCGCTGAACGCGGGTCGTCAGGTGGGGCGCTGGGCGCACGCCCTGCGGTGAGTCCCGCAGGCTTTCGCCCGGGGCGGTCCTGCTCGCTATCGTCGCAGGCATGGACGCCATCAGCTTCCCCCCGGCTCCCACGAACGAGCCCAACCTGACCTATGCGCCCGGCACCCCGGAGCGCGAGTCGCTGCTCACCGAGATCGCCGCGCTCGAGTCCGAGTCGCGCGACCTCCCGGCGTACGTCGGAGGGGAGTGGCGGGCCTGCGGCGGCGAGGAGATCCAGGTCGTCCAGCCCCACGACCACCAGCACGTGCTGGGGGTGACCCGCAACGCCACGACCGCGGACGCCCAGGCCGCCGTCGACGCGGCGCTCGACGCGGCCCCGGCCTGGCGGGCCATGTCCATCGACGACCGGTGCGCGATCCTGCTCAAGGCCGCCGACCTCCTGGCGGGCCCGTGGCGCCAGCGACTCAACGCCGCGACGGTCCTCGGCCAGTCCAAGACGGCGTTCCAGGCCGAGATCGACGCCGCCTGCGAGCTGATCGACTTCTGGCGCTTCAACGTCCACTACGCCAAGCAGATCCTCACCGACCAGCCGATCGCCAACAGCCCCGGCATCTGGAACCGCACCGACCACCGCCCGCTCGAGGGCTTCGTCTACGCGATCACGCCGTTCAACTTCACCGCGATCGCCGGCAACCTGCCCACCGCCCCGGCGCTGATGGGCAACACCGTGGTCTGGAAGCCCAGCCCCACCCAGCAGCTGGCCGCCTCGCTGACCATGGAGCTGCTGATCGAGGCCGGCATGCCGCCGGGCGTCATCAACATGCTCCCCGGCGACGGCCTGGCCGTCTCCGACGTCGTGATGCCCCACCGCGACCTCGCCGGCATCCACTTCACCGGCTCTACCCCGACCTTCCAGCACCTGTGGCGCTCGGTCGGCGAGAACATCACCGGCTACCGCTCCTACCCGCGGATCGTCGGCGAGACCGGCGGCAAGGACTTCATCGTCGCCCACCCCTCCGCCGACCCGGCCGTGCTCACCACCGCGATGATCCGGGGCGCCTTCGAGTTCCAGGGCCAGAAGTGCTCGGCCGCCTCGCGGGCCTACGTGCCGCGCTCGGTCTGGAACGTCATCAAGGACGACCTGGTCGCGCAGACCGAGGCGATCTCGATGGGCGACCCGACCGACCTGTCGCACTTCATGGGCGCGGTCATCGACGCCCGCGCCTTCGCCAAGCACAAGGCCGCGATCGAGCGGGCGCAAGCGACCGAGGGTCTCGAGGTCATCGCCGGCGGTCAGGTCGACGACTCGGTCGGCTACTTCGTCCGGCCCACGATCGTGGAGATCGACGACCCGGCCGACGAGATGTTCGCGACCGAGTACTTCGGCCCGATCCTCGCCGTGCACGTCTACGAGGACGGCGACTTCGAGTCGGTCGTGCGCCAGATGGAGTCGATCGCGCCGTACGCCCTCACCGGCGCGATCATCAGCCAGGACCGTGCGGCCATCGCCTGGGCGCGCAAGGAGCTGCGCTTCGCGGCCGGCAACTTCTACATCAACGACAAGCCGACCGGTGCGGTCGTCGGGCAGCAGCCCTTCGGCGGTGGTCGCGCGTCGGGCACCAACGACAAGGCCGGCGCCGCGGTCAACCTGCTGCGCTGGACCAGCCCGCGCTCGATCAAGGAGACGTTCGTCCCGCCGACGGACTACCGCTACCCCTACATGGGCTGAGCGTGGCCCCGACGCTGCTGACGGTCCTCCTCCACCTCGGTGCCCTGCACCCGGCGGAGAAGGGCCTGACGCTGCTGCTGGCCTTCGGGCCGTTCGTGGTGCTCGCCGTCGTCGTCGCCGTACGCCGCCGGCAGGACGCCGCGGCGCAGGCCACCTCCCACGACCCCACAAACCCCCACCGCGACTGATCGACTCGCCGAGCCGGCGTACTGATACGCCGGTTCGGCGGGCGGGGTGGGTCGAGCCGGCGTATTGATGCGCCGGTTCGGCGGGGCGGTGGGTCAGCCGAGGGCGGCCCAGGCGCGGCGGAGCTCGCCCTCGATCGGGGCCCAGCCGGTGTCGACGGCACTGCCGACGACGTCGCCGAGCCGCTGGGGCAGGGCGCCGCCGTCGATGCCGACGGTGCTGCACAGGGTGTCGGTCAGGTCGGGGGACCCGGCCGCCACGGCGTGGTCGAGGCACCACCGGAGGCCGTCGGCCCGGTCGTACGCGGCGTCGCTGAGCAGCGCGAACGCCGGCACGGCCATCAGGCCGAGCAGCAGACGCGTCCAGTGGTGGAGTGGCACGTCCAGATCAACGAACCACCCACCGCCGGGTCACTGGGCCGACCGGGTGAGGCCGGGTGGGGCCGGGTGGGGCCGGGGGCCCAGGGGGTGGCTCAGCGGGCGAGGTACTGCTGACCCACCTTGTGCTCGGCCTTGAGCGCCTTGAGCAGCAGGTCGGCGATCAGGCCCTCGATCTTGCCGCCGGCGAGCGGGATGTTGACCTTGATGGTCAGGTCCACGGTCTCCACGCAGGTCTCTCCGGAGCCCGCCACGGCGGCCGTGCCGGACATCTCGCCGGGCTTGCCGGGGATGGTCACGGTGACGTCGCCGCTGGGGCCGTGCCAGGACTCGGTCTGGACGATGTTGATCTCCTCGCCGACGAACTTCTTGGCGAAGGAGGGGATGCCCTGGGCCGCCTGGACCTGGTCGATGGTGACCTCGAAGCCGTCGGCGGTCGTCTGCGTCGACACCTCGCGACGCAGCACCCGCTGGTAGTCGCACACCTCCTCGCGGAAGGCGGGGTCCGCGAGCATCGCGAGCACCTTCTCCACGGGGGCGTCGTAGGCCATCTCGTGCACGAGTCGCTTGCTCATCGCTCTCCTCCGAGCCACGCGGTGCCGATGGTCTGCTCGACCTCGAGACCGCTCTTGATGTTGTCGGCCATCAGCCCCTCCAGCTTGCCGCCGATGACCGGCACCTTGACCTTGACGTCCAGCTCGACGACCTCGGCGGTGCCGGCGCCGCGGGCCTCCAGCCGGACGGTCCCGGTCGCGGTGGTCGGCTTGCCCGGGGCGGTCACGGTGACCGTCCCGCCCGCGTGGGAGGTCCAGTGCTCCTCGATGACCGCGCGGGTAGTGTCGCCGGCGATCTTCTTGGCGATCGCCGGCAGGCCGGCGGTGTTCTGCACCTGGTCGTTGACGAGGGTGAAGCCCTCGTCGGTGGGGGTCAGGTCGATGTCGTGGGAGACCACGCCCTGGGCGTCGCAGACCTTCGCGCGGAAGGCCGGGTCGGCCAGCATCGCGAAGACCTCGTCGGGTGGGGCGTCGTAGGTCAGCTCGTGTCGGAACTTCACGGCGCTCATCATGCCGTGCCGCACCCCCGGGGTGGCGCGTGTGGGACGTTGTGGACATGAGTGGCGAGAACTTCGTGTCCTTCGGCGAGCAGGGCGCCCAGCTGACCTACGGCTCCTACCTCCAGCTGCCGAAGCTGCTCGACGCCCAGCGCTGCGAGTCCGGCGGCGACGGTGCGCCCCCGGCGCACGACGAGCTGCTCTTCATCACCATCCACCAGGTCTACGAGCTGTGGTTCCAGCAGCTGCTGCACGAGGTCGGGGCGGCGCGCGACGCGATGCTGGCCGGGCCGGGCGGTCAGGGGCGCGGTCGCCTGTGGTGGGCGCAGCACCTGTTGCAGCGGGTGCACGTCATCGAGCGCACGCTGGTCCAGCAGGTCGACGTGCTGGAGACGATGACGCCGCAGGACTTCCTGCAGTTCCGCCAGCGGCTGGCCCCGGCCAGCGGCTTCCAGTCGGTGCAGTTCCGCGAGCTCGAGTTCGTCTCCGGGGCCAAGGACGCGGGGTACGTCGAGCGGTTCCGCGGGCTCACCGCCGAGGAGCAGGACCGGCTCGCGCGCCGGCTCGAGGAGCCGACCCTGTGGGACGCCTTCCTCGCTGCGCTCGCCTCCGCCGGCCTGTCGGTCGGCTCGGACGAGGAGGTCTCGGCCTCCCTGCGGACCGTCGCGCACGACCGGGACCAGCACGCCGCGCTGTGGGCGCTGGCCGAGGCGCTGCTGCAGCACGACGAGCTCGCGGCCTCCTGGCGCGCGCGGCACGTGATGATGGTCGAGCGGATGATCGGCGCGAAGTCCGGCACGGGCGGCAGCTCGGGGTCGACGTACCTGCGCTCGCGGCTGCCGTTGCAGTACTACCCGTTGCTGTGGGAGCTGCGCAGCAGCCTCTGAGGGTCTCGAGGCTCGTCGCTGGCGCTCCTCACACCTCGACCACCGGTGGTCGAGGTGCGAGCGGAGCGAGCCTCGAGACCCCCGGACGGTGGGGGCCGGGCCCATCCACCCTCCTCCGTGCCGCCGCGCCGCCCCTCCGTCCGGGCGCCCGGGCGCGGCGTGGGCGCGCCCGGTTGGCCCGGGCGTGACGTGGGTCCTAGTGTCGGAGCCGTGTCAACGACGACGCACGACAGTGAGCTGAAGGACCTGATCGCGAAGGCGACCGAGCTGGCGAGAGCCGGGAAGGGGACGGGAGGGCCGCCGCACGACGAGGTGGGCGCGCTCCTGGCGGCCTACTACCGCCACGTCGCCCCCGAGGACGTCTCCGGCCGGGCCGACGTGGACGTCTACGGTGCCCTCGCGAGCCACTACCGGCTGGCGGCCGAGCGGCCCCAGGGCACCGCCCGGGTGCGGGTGCTGACCCCGACACTGGCCGAGGACGGCTGGTCGGCCGGTGGGCACAGCGTGGTCGAGGTCGTCACCGACGACATGCCCTTCCTCGTGGACAGCCTCACGATGGAGCTGTCGCGCGAGCTGCGCGACGTGCACGTGGTGGTGCACCCGCACTTCGACGTACGCCGCGACATCACCGGTGCGTTGCTGCACGTCGCGCCCGTCGACGACGGCGCGCTCGAGCCCGACGACGACTCGGTGCGCGAGTCGTGGATGCACGTGGAGATCGACCGGATCGCCGACGGGGACGCCGCGGCGATCGTCGACGACGTCCAGCGGGTGCTGCGCGACGTGCGCGAGGCCGTCGAGGACTGGCCGCGCACCCGGCAGCGGATGCTCGACGTGGTGGGCGAGCTGCGCACGCAGGTGCCGTCCGGCCTGGACCCGGAGGAGGTCCGGCAGGGCGCCGAGCTGCTGGAGTGGCTGACCGACGACCACTTCACCTTCCTCGGCTTCCGGGAGTACGCCCTGGAGCAGCACGACGGCGAGGACGTCCTGCGTGCGGTGCCCGGCACCGGCCTGGGCATCCTGCGTGCCGACCAGGACACCTCCGAGGCGTTCGCGCGGCTGCCCGAGCCGGTCAAGGCCAAGGCCCGCGAGAAGACGCTGCTGGTGCTGGCCAAGGCCAACTCCCGCGCGACCGTGCACCGCCCGGCGTACCTCGACTACGTCGGGGTCAAGACCTTCGACGCCACCGGTGAGGTGACGGGGGAGCGGCGCTTCCTCGGGCTCTTCTCCTCCTCGGCGTACGCCGAGTCGCTCATCCGCATCCCGCTGCTGCGGGAGAAGGCCCGTGAGGTGCTGCGCCGCAGCGGCTTCGACCCCCGCAGCTACGCCGGGCGGGCGCTGATGGACACCCTCGAGGGCTACCCCCGCGACGAGCTGTTCCACACGACCGTCGACGAGCTGGCGCCGATGGCCGAGGCCGCGATGCACGCCCGCGAGCGCCGCGCCGTCCGCGCGATCACCCGCGCCGACACCTACGGCCGCTACGTCAGCGTGCTGGTCTACCTGCCGCGCGACCGCTACAACACCGCGGTCCGCGAGAAGTTCAGCGAGATCCTGCTGGACCAGCTCGGCGGGGAGTCGGTCGAGTTCACCGTCCGCATCAACGAGTCGACCACGGCGCGCGTGCACTTCGTCGTGCACCTGCCCCGACAGGTCGGCGACCCGACGGTGACCGGCACCCTGCGCGCCCTCGACACCACCGACCTCGAGCGGCGTCTCGCCGACGCCTCCCGGTCCTGGCGCGACGACTTCCTGGCCGCGGTGCTCTCGGAGTACGGCGAGCAGGTCGGCGCCACGCTGGGCCGGCGCTACGTCGACTCCTTCCCGGAGGCCTACAAGGAGGACTTCCTGCCCCGGGCGGCGGCGGTGGACGTCGGGTGCCTGGAGGGTATCGAGGGCGAGGAGGGGCTGGACCTCTCGCTGGCCCAGCACCTCGACGCCGGCCGCGGCGAGGCCCGTCTCAAGGTCTTCCGGGTCGGCAGCCCGCTCTCGCTCTCGGCGGTGCTGCCGATGCTGAGCAGCCTGGGTGTCGAGGTCGTGGACGAGCGGCCCTACGAGCTCGACGACCTCGACCGCCCGACCTACGTCTACGAGTTCGGCCTGCGCTACGGCACCGCGCTGCCCGACGACGCGCGCGAGCTGTTCGTCGACGCGCTGCGGGCGGTGTGGGACGGCCGCGCCGAGGTCGACGGCTTCAACCGGCTGGTGCTCGGGGTGGGGCTGGGCTGGCGCCAGGCCATGCTGCTGCGCGCGTACGCCAAGTACATGCGCCAGGGCGCCTCCCCGTTCGCCGTCGACACCATCGAGGAGGCGCTGGCCGCCAACGTCGACATCACCCGGATGCTCGTGCGGCTCTTCGAGCTGCGCTTCGACCCGGCCGTGACCGACCGCGAGCAGCAGACCGAGACGCTGGAGGCCCGGCTGGGCGCTGCGCTGGACGACGTGGCCAGCCTCGACCACGACCGCATCCTGCGCGGCTACCTCACCCTGATCCGCGCGACGCTGCGGACCAACCACTTCCAGCGTGCCGCGGACGGCAGCCCGAAGGACTACCTCAGCCTCAAGCTGGAGCCCTCGGCGATCCCGGACCTGCCCTCCCCGCGGCCGAAGTTCGAGATCTTCGTCTACTCCCCGCGGGTGGAGGGCGTGCACCTGCGCTTCGGCTCGGTCGCGCGCGGTGGCCTGCGGTGGAGCGACCGCCGTGACGACTTCCGCACCGAGGTGCTGGGCCTGGTCAAGGCGCAGATGGTCAAGAACACCGTCATCGTCCCGGTCGGCGCCAAGGGCGGCTTCTACGCCAAGAACCTCCCCGACCCCGGCGACCGCGAGGCGTGGATGGCCGAGGGCATCGCCTGCTACCGCACCTTCATCTCCGGGTTGCTCGACATCACCGACAACCTCGTCGAGGGGAGCACCGTCCCGCCGGCCGACGTGGTGCGCCACGACGGCGACGACGCCTACCTCGTCGTGGCCGCCGACAAGGGCACCGCGACCTTCAGCGACATCGCCAACGAGGTCGCGATGTCCTACGGCTTCTGGCTCGGTGACGCCTTCGCCTCCGGCGGGTCGGTGGGCTACGACCACAAGGCGATGGGCATCACCGCCCGCGGCGCCTGGGTCTCGGTCCAGCGGCACTTCCGCGAGCGCGGCATCGACTGCCAGGCCGAGGACTTCACCTGCGTCGGCATCGGTGACATGTCCGGCGACGTCTTCGGCAACGGGATGCTCTGCTCCGAGCACACCCGGCTCGTGGCCGCCTTCGACCACCGCGACATCTTCCTCGACCCCGACCCGGACGCCGCCACGTCGTACGCCGAGCGCAAGCGGCTCTTCGAGCTGCCCCGCTCCTCCTGGCAGGACTACGACACCGCGCTGATCTCCGAGGGCGGCGGCGTGTGGTCGCGCTCGCGCAAGTCGATCCCGCTCAACGACCACGTGCGCCGCGCGCTGGGCATCGACGCCGGCGTCGAGCAGATGACGCCCAACGAGCTGATGCGCGCGATCCTCACCGCACCGGTCGACCTGCTGTGGAACGGCGGCATCGGCACCTACGTCAAGGGCAGCGAGGAGACTCACGCCGACGTCGGGGACAAGGCCAACGACGCGATCCGCGTCGACGGCGGCCGGCTGCGCGCTGCGTGCGTCGGCGAGGGCGGCAACCTCGGTCTCACCCAGGCCGGCCGCATCGAGTACGCGCGGGGCGGCGGTCGGCTCGACACCGACTTCATCGACAACTCCGCGGGCGTGGACACCTCCGACCACGAGGTCAACATCAAGATCCTCCTCGACCGCGTCGTCGCCGACGGGGACCTGACGCACAAGCAGCGCAACACGCTGCTGGCGGAGATGACCGACGAGGTCGCCGCACTGGTGCTGCGCGACAACTACGAGCAGAACCTCGCGCTGGCCAACGCCCTGCACCACGCGCCGTCGATGCTCCACGTGCACGAGGCGCAGATCAAGAAGCTCGAGGCCGACGGCGTGCTCGACCGCGAGGTCGAGGGTCTGCCGTCGGCGAAGGTGATCAAGCGTCGCGCCGAGCGCGGGGAGGGGCTGAGCGCCCCGGAGCTCTCGGTGCTGATGGCGTGGACCAAGATCGTGCTCGCCGACGAGCTGGTCGCCTGCGACCTGCCCGACGACCCCTACCTCGTGCAGGACCTCACGGCCTACTTCCCCTCCGCGATGCGCGAGCGGTTCCGCACCCAGATCGGCGACCACCCGCTGCGCCGCGAGATCATCGTGACCCAGGTGGTCAACGACCTGGTCAACGGCGCGGGCATCACCTTCCTCGGGCGACTCGGCGGGGAGACCGGGGCCAGCGCCCCCGAGCTCGTGGGGGCCAACTTCGTGGCGCGCGAGGTGTTCGCCTCGCTCCCGCTGCGCCAGGAGCTGAGCGCCTGGGACAACCGGATCGACGCCGCCGTGCAGACGCGGATGCGGCTGGAGATGCGCACGCTGGTCGAGCGGGCCAGCCGGTGGTTCGTCGCGAACCGGCGACCGCCGATGGAGAGCCAGGCCGTGGTCGACCAGTTCGCCGGGCCGGTCCAGGCGACGATGGCGCAGCTGCCCTCACTGATGAGCGGGTACGAGCTCGCCGCCTTCGAGGAGCGCCGCGAGCGGCTGCTCGCCCAGGGGGTCCCCGAGGAGCTCGCGGAGCGGGTGGCGGTGCTGCCACCGGCGTACATGGTGCTCGGCGTCGTGGACACCGCGCAGCGCGACGGCCTGGAGCCGGCCGACGTGGCGCGGGTGCACTTCGCGCTCGGGGAGCGGCTCGGGCTGCCGGTGCTGGTCCAGCGGATCCTCGCCCTGCCGCGCGACGACCGGTGGCAGACCATGGCGCGTGCCGCCCTGCGTGACGACCTGCACCAGGTGCACCTGCAGTTGACCGGTCAGGTGCTGGCCGCGACCGACGCCGACGAGACGGCCGCGGCGCGGATCCAGGCCTGGGAGGACGCCGACGCCGTGCAGGTCGACCGGGCGGCCCGGACGCTGCAGGACATCTGCTCCGACGACGCCACCGACCTGGCGCGGCTCTCGGTCGGGCTGCGGGTGGTCCGGGGGTTGCTGGCCACGGGGTAGTCGTCGGACTGAGAGGGCCGCGGGGCGCGCGACGCCGCTCCCTTCCGCCGGCACCCCCGGCGGAGGGGAACCACCCCTTCCGCTCCTTCGTCGCTCCAGGGGGCCAGGCCCATCCACCCTCCGCCGGGGGCGCCGCCGGGCGTCCGCGTCCTCGCGCGGGACACGGCCCTCGCCGCCAGCTGATCGGGGTGGGAGGCCGGTCACGGCTGAGCCTCGAGATCCGGTGAGGTGTGTGCCGACCGTGCGGGGTCTCGGGGCTCCTCGCTGGTGCTCGTCGCACCTCGACCGGCGATGGGGTGGCTCCTCGACCGGCGAGGGGTGACCTGTTCGTTATCGGTTTTACCGTTGTCGGAGGGCCGACCTAGGCTGCTTGACGATGACAACGGAATCTCGGGAAGCGCCACAGGCGGCGGGCGTGCACTCGCTGTGGCGGTTGCGCGGCTACCTGCGGCCCTACGTGTGGTCGCTCTCGCTCATGCTGGTCGCGTCGCTGGGCGGGGTGGCGCTGGCCATCGGCATCCCGCTGGTGACCCGGGCGATCATCGACGGCCCGATCGCCGAGCGCGACCTCTCCGCGCTGTGGCCGCTGGCCGGCCTGGCGCTGCTGCTCGGCGTCACCGAGGCCTTCCTGGTGTGGATGCGCCGCTGGGTCCAGTCGGCTGCCGTGCTGGGGCTGGAGACCACGATGCGGCGCGACCTCTACGCGCGGCTGCAGGAGCTGCCGATGGCCTTCCACGGGCACTGGCAGTCCGGCCAGCTGCTCTCGCGGGCGACCACCGACCTCTCCGCGATCCGACGCTTCTCGGGCTTCGGGCTGTTGTTCCTGCTCATCAACGTGGTCCAGCTGACCGCGACCACCGTGGTGCTGCTGCACATGTACTGGCCGCTCGGGCTGGTCGTCGCGGCCGCCTCCGCGCCGATCGTGTGGCTCTCGATGCGC
>Ga0208328_1000604_pt1 | contig 15631 bp, 15 predicted proteins | sample DeeseametaMP2633_FD_184170 | JGI IMG/M metagenome (GOLD analysis project Ga0208328, IMG submission 184170) | Marine microbial communities from the Deep Atlantic Ocean - MP2633 (SPAdes) | ecosystem: Environmental > Aquatic > Marine > Unclassified | place: Northeast of Antigua and Barbuda, North... | reverse complement strand
GAGCCGGTGGCAAGCGCGCCCGAGTAGTTGTAGCGCTTGAGCTCGGGCAGGGCGACCTTGCCCATGGTCGAGGCGGTGGCAAGCGACGAGCCGCAGACCGCGCCGAAGCCCGCGCAACCGGCGATGGCGGCCATGGCGGTGCCGCCGCGCATCCAGCCGAGCCAGGCGTTGGCGCCGCGGAACAGCGCCTGCGACAGGCCCGCCACGGTGGCGAGCTCTCCCATCAGGACGAACATCGGGACCACCGAGAGGTCGTAGATCGAGAACTGCCCGTAGGCGAGGGTCTTGAGCTGCGACAGCAGCAGCGCGGGGCCGTTGAGCCAGGCGATGCCGATGCCGCCCACGAGGATCATGCCGTAGGCGATGGGGATGCGGATCGCGATGAGCACGACCAGCACGACGAGGGCGAGGATGCCGAGTGTGATGGGATCGCTCATGCGCGGGTCTCCCGCAGGGCCTCGAGACAGGTGACGGCGGCGGCGGCGATCAGCAGCGCCAGCGAGATCAGGATCGGCACGAAGCCCCACCAGATCGGCACCTGCAGGATGGCGGTGGTGTAGTCGTATTCCTTCTGGTCTAACATGCCGAGATACATGCGCCAGACGAGGATGGTGGCGAAGCCGAAGGCGATGAGCGCGGCCACCGCGCGCAGCACCGCCAGCACCGGCTTCGGGGCGCGGGCGGTGAAGATGTCGGCGGTCACGTTGGCATCGGTGAGCTGGCAATAGGGCAGGAAGGCAAAGACCGCGACGGCGACGCCGATCTCGGTCAGCTCGAAATCTCCGGGGAAGGGCTTCCAGACAACGGTGCCCACCACCGAGACCACGTTGATCGCCACCACCGCGAGCAGCACGACCCCGCCCAGCAGCGCCCAGGCGGTGACGAGCCGTGCCACCGCAGCGGAGATCCCGCTGCGGTGTGCCGTCTCGAAGGCGAACATCAGTTGCTCATCGCCGAGCTGTTCTCGTCGATCAGCTTGCGCGCCGTCTCGACCATGGCGGCGCCGTCGACCCCCTTGGCGGTGACATCCTCGATCCAGCGGTCGACCACCGGCTCGAGGGCCTCGGCAAAGGCCGCGGTCTCTTCCTCGGTGAGGGTGACGTGGGTGTTGCCCGCGTCGGTCGCCACCTTGATGCCGCGCTCGTCGATGTCGCGCCAGATCTTGCCGACCTCGGCCACCCAGTCACGCCCCGAGGCGTCGCGGAAGGCCTTCTGGATGTCCTCGGGCAGGCTGTCCCAGCGCGCCTTGTTCATCGACACCTGGAAGGTCGTCGTGCCGAAACGCACCTTGTCGTAGCCCTCGATCTGGTACTTGGTCTGGTCCTGGATCTTGAGCGCGGGGATGATCTCCCACGGGATCAGCGCACCATCCACGACCTTTTTCGACAGCGCCTGCGGCAGGTCCGGCACCGGCATCGACACGGGCGAGGCGTCGAGCGCCTCGATCGCCCAGGCGCCGGTGCGGGTTGGGATGCGCAGCTTCATGCCTGCGACGTCGGCGGGGGTGTGGATCTCCTTGTCGACGGTGTGGAAGGCCTGGCCCGCGTGCACGTGCAGGAACATCGGCTCGACGCCCTTGTATTCGTCGGCGAGGTACTCTTCGTACATGTCGAACATCGCGAGGTTCGCCGCCGCCGGGTCGTTCTTGAAGACGAAGGGCAGCTCGAAAACCTCGGTGCGGGGGAACAGGCCCGGCGTGTAGCCGTTCACCGTCCAGACGAGGTCCACCACCCCGTCACGCACCTGGTTGATAAGCTCGGGCGGGCGGCCGCCGAGGGTCATCGAGGGGTAGATCTCGATCTTCACCTGGCCGCCGGAATTCTCCTCCACCGCCTTGGCCCAGGGCTCGAGCATGTCGGTCTGGGCCGGGGCCTTGGCCCCGAGGAAATGGTGCAGCTTGAACACGTGTTCCTGTGCCCAGGCGCCGCCTGCGGCAAGGGCGAGGGCGGCGGCAAGCGCCGCGGTCGTCAGTCGTTTCATGATGTGGTTTCCTCCCTTTCGTAATCCTCCGATCCGCACTCTGTCAGATCGGATAGTGCAGGTCACCATCCTGCGTGGTGATCCAGCGCAACTCGTTGAACTCGGCGATCCCCAAACTTCGGCCGAACCTGCCCTGGCCGGACTCCTCGACCCCTCCGAAGGGCATCCGGGCCGCGCGGTGGAGCGTCGGCCTTGCTGGCGGCGGCGGCGCGGCTCGCGGTCTCGCCGGTCACCGGGCGAGCGCGGCCAGACGTGGCAACGGGCGGCGGGATGCAGGGCGTCACCCGGCTCGTAGGGGCGCCTGAGTGACCATTGGCAGGTGGCGGATTACGCCGAGGCGCTTGCGCCGCTACCGGAACCGAGCAACGACCCCGCGGCCTCCTACGCGGCTTGGCCCTGAGCGCGGCTCAGGTCTCGGGGATGCCCTTGCCGAGGCCGAGCCGCTTCTGTGCGGCGATGCGGAAGGGCGCGTTGGGCCCGCCGAAGCCCTTGTAACCGGGTCCGCGCTGGATGATCTCGAAGAACAGCCCGCCCGCGAAGGCGCGGGAATAGACCTGGAAGAACTCGGCCTCGCCCTCGCGGTCGTAGAGGATGTTGCCCGCCTTCAGCTTGTCGAGCAGCCCCTCGGGCATGTCGAAGCGGGCGGCGAGGTCGTCGTAGTAGTTGGCCGGGATCGGCAGCGGCGCGAAGCCCGCCGCCATGAGCGTCGTGACCGTCGCGAAGATGTCCTCGGTCGAGAGCGCGATGTGCTGCACGGAGGCGCCGAAGGTCGAGGCAAGGAAACGCCCGGCGAGCGTCCGGTGGGTCTCGGCGCCGTTCAGCGTGATCTTCAGCCGCCCGCCCGAACTTTCGACCGCCTGGCTGCGCACCAGCCCGTCCGGGTCGATCACGTCGACCATGGGCGTCTTCTCCATGCCGAAGAGCGTGGTGTAGAAGAGCGTCCAGCTCAGCATGTCCTCGTAGGACATGGTCTGCGCGATGTGGTCGACATGGGTGATGCCTGCCTCACCGGGACGGGCGCCGTCGACCGGGGCGAATTCCACGTCCCACACGTCGCCCAGCCCCGACTCGGCGTCGATGAAATGCAGCACCGACCCGCCAAGCCCGCGGATCGCGGGGATCGCCATCTCGCCCGGCCCCGTGGGCTGCGAGAAGGTGGGCGAGCCCAGTGCGTTGGCGCGCAGCACCGTGTCCCGGGCCGAGCCCACCTGCAGGCCGATGTCGCAGACCGCGAGGCCGCGGGTGTTCCAGACATGGGCGGCGTGGCCCTCGGTCTCGGAGTTGATCACCAGCCGCACGTCGCCCTGCTGCCAGAGCGAGACCTGCTTGTTGCGGTGCCGCGCGGTGTTGGCGAAGCCCAGCGTCGACAGGAAGGCCGAGAGGCTCTCGACCTCGTCGCCCTGCGCGGTGAATTCGAGGAAGCTGATGTCCTGCGCCGCTACGCGCGGCGGGATCGGCGGCAGGTCGATGTGGGTCTCGGGCTCGGCCCGGCGCACGTCGTCCATCAGCGCCACCAGCGAGCGGTAACCGTCCAGCGCCGTGGCCTTGGCGTTGGAGCCGCGGAACTGGTCGTTGAAGATCTCGAGGCTGATGGGCCCGGCGTAGCCCGCCGCCATCACCGCCTGCATGAAGCGGCGGATCTCGAGATCGCCCTCGCCGGGCATGTTGCGGAAGTGGCGGGACCAGTAGAGCAGGTCCATCTCGATGGCGGGCGCGTCGGCGAGCTGCACGAAGAAGATCTTGTCGCCGGGAATGGCACGGATCGACTCCGGGTCGATCTTGCGGCCGAGCGTGTGGAAGCTGTCGAGGATCAGCCCGACGCTTGCGTGATCGGCGCGGCGCACGATCTCCCACGCGTCGCGGTGGTCGTTGATATGGCGGCCCCAGGCCAGCGCCTCGTAGCCGATGCGCAGGCCGCGGGCGCCGGCGATCTCGCCGAGCTCGGCCAGGTCGTCGGCGGCGCGCTGGATGCCGCCAAGGGCGCGCGGATGTACCGACGAGCAGATCAGAATGAGGTCGGTGCCCAGCTCCTGCATCACGTCGAACTTGCGCTTGGCCCGGTCGAAGGCCTTGGAGCGCAGCGGCTCGGGCAGGCATTCGAAGTCGCGGAACGGCTGGAACAGCGTGATGTCGAGCCCGTGGTCGCGGATCATCCGCCCGACCTCGCGCGCGCCGCCGTCATGGGCGATGAAATCCTGCTCGAAGATCTCGACCCCGTCGAACCCGGCGGCGGCGATGGCTTCGAGCTTTTCGGGCAGGGCGCCCGAGATCGAGACGGTGGCGATCGAGGTCTTCATGGGCGGCGCTCCCGGATCGGGGATGGACAGGCAAGGGCGGGGCGCCCGTGGAGGGGCGCCCCGGAGAGGTTCAGTAGCCAAGGACCCGCGGCAGCCAGATCACCGTCTGGGGCACGAAGGTCAGGATGATCAGCACCAGCACCTCGACGAGGAAGAACGGCATGATCGAGCGGATGAGCCGGGCCATGCCGACCTGTGCGACCCCCTCGGCCACGAAGAGGCAGAGGCCGAGCGGCGGGGTGATGAGGCCGATCATCAGGTTGAAGATCACGAGGATGCCGAAATGCGTCGGGTCCACGCCCATGCTCACCGCGATCGGGTGCAGGATCGGCACCAGCACCAGCATCGCCGCGATGCCCTCGAGAAAGAGACCCACGAAGAGGAACAGCAGGATGGTGGCGATCAGGAAGGCGGTCTTGCTGTCGACGTTGGCCAGCACCCAGTCGGTGAGCATGTTGGGGATGCGGTTGTAGGTCAGCAGCCAGTTCGCCGCCGCCACCGCCGCGATGATGATCAGGATCACCGCGCTGTCGCGCATGGCGCCGGCGAAGAGGCCGGGCAGGGCGGTGAGCCTGATCTTGCGGTAGACGAAGAGCCCGAGGATCAGCGCATAGGCCACGGCGAAGCTTGCCGCCTCGGTGGGGGTGACGATGCCGAGCAGGATCGAGCCCACCACCAGCACCGGCATCAGCAGCGGCAGGATGCCCTGCAGCAGCGCCTCGGTGTTCGACGGGCCATCGAGGTCGGCGCTCTGGTCGCCGTGGTCGACCTTGACCGTCAGCATGACATAGGCCGAGAGGAAGATCGCCAGCAGGATGCCGGGCACGACGCCCGCGAGGAACAGCGCCGGCACCGACACGCCCGACACGATGAGCGCGTAGATGATGACCGGGATCGACGGCGGGATGATCGGGCCGATCACCGACGAGGCGGCGGTCAGCGCGGCGGCGAAGCTGCGGTCGTAGCCGTGCTTTTCCATCTCGGGGATGAACACCCGGCCGATGGCCGAGGTGTCGGCGACCGCCGAGCCCGAGAGGCCCGCGAAGATCACCGAGGCCCAGATGTTCACCAGCGCGAGCCCCGCCCGCATCCGGCCCACCAGCACGTTGGCAAAGGCGATGATGCGGCCGGTGATGCCGCTCTCGTTCATCAGCTCGCCCGCCAGCACGAAGAGCGGGATGGCCAGCAGCGGGAACGAGTTCAGCCCCTTGAAGATCTCGGTGGGAACGATGCGCAGCGTGTAGGGCGCCTCGCCCGTGGCCATGAAGTAGAGAAGCGCCGCGACGATGGCGATGGCGATGGGAACGCCCGCGAGAAGCCCGCCGATGAGAATGACGTAGACCATGGATCAGATCTCCTGCCGGGAGGACAGCCGCTGGACGAGGCGCAGGGCGGCGGCCACGGCCAGGATCGCCCCGCCGAAGGCCACGGCGTATTGCCAGGGGCCGACCTTGCCGAGCCACACCAGCCAGTCGAGGCCGGTGCTCGCGGCGAGCCCGTCGGCGGTGGCCTTGAGCCCCGAGCTGTCGACGTTGCCGCGGCGGGTGGCGAAGACGTGGCCGGCGTAGGCCAGCGCCGCACCGGCGGCGATGGTGACCACGTCGGCGAGGCCGAAGAGCGCGTTGCGCACCCGCTCGGGCAGCATGTCGGTGATCACGGTGAAGCGGATGTGCTGGTCGTTGAGATAGGCCAGCGCCAGACCGAACATGACGCCGTAGATCGTCAGGTAGATCGGCAGCTCCTCACCCCATGCAACCGAGCGACCGACCGTGTAGCGGCGCAGCGAGTTGACGAAGATGATGAGAAAGACAAGCGCCATGCTGAGGCCGGCTCCGAAGCCGAATACCCACTTGGCGGCACGGTTGATGCGATCCATCTGGACTCCTCCGCATTCTGAAGGCCGGGCCACGCGACGGGTGGCCCGGCCCGGCACTGCTCCGCGCTTACTGCGTGGCGTCGGTCACCGCCGCCTGCAGGCGGTCGATCCACTCGGCGTCATCCCCGAGTTCGCCGCGCAGATACTCGACCACCGCGGGCTGTGCCTTTTCGGCGAAGGCCGCGATCTCTTCGGAGGTCGGGGAATAGACCTCCATGCCCTCGGCCTGGACCTTGCCCACGCCCTCGGCGGTGTTCCACTGCTGGATGGCGCGGCCCATGGTGCCGGCGACACGGGCGGCCTTGGCGACCACCTCCTGCTGGGCGGGCTCGAGCATATCGTAGAACTCGTCCGAGATCAGGATGAAGTCGGCAGCGTACACGTGCCCGTCGAGGGTCATGTATTTCTGCAGCTTGTGCAGGCCGTTGTTGTAGATCACGCCGACCGGGTTCTCCTGCCCGTCGACCACGCCGGTGGAAAGCGCGTTCGGCAGCTCGGTCCATGCAATGGGGGTCGGCTCGCCGCCAAGGCCCTTGACCATCTCGACATAGAGCGGAATGGGCTGCACCCGGAACTTCAGGCCCGCCATGTCCTCGGGCTTGGTGATCGGGCGGGTGTTGTTGGTGAAGTTGCGGAAACCGGTCTCGCCGTAGGCCAGCGTGCGCAGGCCGGTCTGCTCGCGGCAGTGCTCGGAGAGCGCGTCGCCGAACTCGCCGTCCAGCACGTCCCACGCGACGGTGGCCGAGGAGAAGGTGTAGGGGATGTCCAGCACCGAGGCGGCGGGGCAGATCTTGGACATGGCGCCCGAGACCAGAACGACCTGGGTCAGGTTGTCCTGCGCCTGCGCCACGAGCTCGTCCTCGTTGCCGAGCGCGCCCGCCGGGAAGACCTCGACGGTCATGTCCGACTCGCCCTCGACGATGTTCTTGAAGATCTGCGCTGCGGCGCCCTTCTTGGAGCCGGTCCAGTCGTCGGGGTCGACGTGGGCGACGCGGATGGTCTGGGCCGCGCCCGCGGTGGCGGCAAGGCTGCCGCAGAGCGCGGTGACGGCGAGCAGAGACTTGGTGATGGAACGCATGTTGTCCTCCCTTTGCGTTACGAGTTGCCCGCGGGGGCGGGCGAAGTCTGGTCGAAGACGTCGAAGGTCGCCTTCATCCGGTTCGGATCGGCCGGGCGGCCGGTGAAGAGCTCGAAGGCGCGCACGGCCTGGTAGACGGCCATGCCCGAGCCCGGCAGCACCCGGCAGCCCCTGGCGCGCGCGGTGCTGATGAGCTGGGTTTCCAGTGGGAAATAGACGATGTCGGCGACCCACATGTCGGGCGCGATGAGATCCGCGTCGATGGCCATGCCGGGCAGCTTGGCCATGCCCATGGGGGTGGCGTTGACGATGCCGCAGGGCCGGTCGGCGGCGAAGAGCGCCGCCAGATCGGTGGTCGCGCCGGTCTTGCAGCCGGGGCGGTTGCCGGCGACGAGCGCGGCCAGCGCCTCGGCCCGGGCGGCGTCGGTGTCGAAGATCGTGAGTGTCTTCACGCCGCAATCGGCCAGCGCATGGGCCACCGCCACACCGGCACCACCGGCGCCGAGCAGCACCGCGTGGTGCGTATCCGCCCCCTCGAGCCCGCGGCGGAAGCTTTCGGCAAACCCCCAGAGGTCGGTGTTGTGGCCGATGCGGCGCCCGTCGCGGAACACCACGGTGTTCACGGCGCCCACCGCACGGGCGTTGTCGCTCAGCTCGTCGAGCAGGCCGATGACCTCGATCTTGAATGGGTAGGTGATGTTGAGCCCGTCGAAACCCGCGGCTTCGGCTGCGTCCACCATGGCGGGCAGCGTCATCTCGGCGCGCTCCGGCGCGTCCATGTCGAGCTTCTTGTAGACCGTGAAGAGCCCCTGTGCGCGGGCCTCGGCCATCTGCATCAGGGGGGTGCGGGAAAGCTGGATGCCCCGGCCGATGAGACCGGCGAGCAGGCTGTCTTCCCGTGTGGATGCGATTTCCAAACCGGCCTCCTCCCCTTGGCGCTGTCTGATGGGTCGCGACAATGAACCGTGTAGTTAATTTCGTCAAGACAATTGAACCGGCGGGTTAAAAATGTAGGATGGAGGTCAGAGGAGACCGGGGATCAGCCATGGAAAAAGCAAGCAAGCCGCGGAGTTGGAAGCAGAACCCCGAGGCCGTGCGGTCGGACATCCTGCGCGTGGCGCGGGCCGAATTTGCGCGGCGTGGGCTGTCGGGGACGCGAATCGAGGACATCGCGGCGGGGACGAAGACCTCGAAGCGGATGATCTTCTACTACTTCGGCGACAAGCAATCGCTCTACGAGGCGGTGCTCGAGGACTGCTACTCCGAGGTCCGCGCGGGCGAGGCCGAGCTCGATCTCGAGGGGTTGCCGCCGGAGCAGGCGCTGCGCCGGCTGATCGAGTTCACCTTCGACCACCACCGCAGCAACCCCGAGTTCATCCGCCTCGTGATGATCGAGAACGTGCACGAGGCGCGGCACATGGAGAAGATGAAGCGCCTGCACGACCAGAACATGCGCGCGATCGGCGTGGTCGAGCGCATCTGCCAGGCCGGGCGCGAGTCCGGGGTCTTCCGCGACGATGTCTCGGCGCTGGCGCTGCACTGGCAGATCTCGGCGCTGAGCGTGTTCAACGTGGCCAACCGCGCCACCTTTTCGACGAACTTCGGAACCACGCTCTTCGAGGAAGACGGGCAGGACCTGCTGCGGCGGACCGCGGTGCGCAGCATCCTGTGCTCAGTGCTGGCGCGGCCCGAAAGCTTCGATCCGTCCTGAGGCCTCGGGCCGCGGGCCTCAGAGCCCGAGCTGTTCCACCGCCGAGGCCACCGCGAGCCGAAAGATCTGGGCCGCGGGCGGCGCGGCCTCGTCGGGGCGGGCCATGAGCCCCACCGGTCCGTTCGAGATCGCCGTGTCGAAGGGCAGGCGGGCAAGCTGGCCGTCGGCGATCTCCTTCGCGACCACGCCCGCCGAGATGATCCACACAGCATCCGAATTCGGCACGTAGCGCCGCCCGAAGGCGCCCGACACGGTCTCGAGCCGTCGCGGCAGCGCGCCAACCCCGTGCGCGATCAGCACCCGTTCCGCCAGCGCCCGGATCGCCGCGCCCTCGGGCGGGAAGATCACCGGCCAGTCGGCGATGCGGCGGATTTCTGGCTGCGCCAGCAGCGGGTGGCCGGGACGCACGACGAAATCGAGATGCTCGTTGTAGAGCTGGGTGAACGAGATGTTCTGCATCGTGTCCGGCGCCCCCAGCCGGCCGATCACCAGGTCGATATGCCCGCGCCGCAGCAGGTCGATGAGATAGCCGTGCGGGCCGTCGATGATCCGCAGCGTCACGTCGGGCGCGCGCTCGAGGAACTCCTCGGTGACCAGCGGCATCAGCCGCGCTGCGACCGAGGGCAGCGAGCCCACGGTGAACGAGGTGCTGCCCTGACGGCCCAGCTCCTCGACGCCGGCGATGCCTTGGCGCAGCGCGGCAAGGCTCATCTCGGCGAAATGCAGGAAGACCTCGCCCTGCGGCGTCAGCGCGATGCCGGCGCGGTTGCGGGTCAGCAGCGGGTGGCCGAGGATCTCTTCCAGCTCGCGCAGCGTCTTCGAAATCGCGGGCTGGGTGACGAAGAGCTGCTCGGAGGCGCGCTTGAGGCTCTTCTGCCGCACGATCTCGACGAAGCTCTGGATGTGCCGGAACTTGATGCGGGTATCGAGCATGAGATGATTGCCACTCAGGTTAAGTATTACGGCATATATCTCATTTTACTTGGGGCAATCAATATGTATAACCTGTGACCGAGGCGGCCCACGCGGGCCGGGAGAGGACGGAGGCACCACGGCGCCTCCACGGCAAGGGAGGCAGTCATGCAGGTTCTCGAGGCAAACGGCATCGCGTTGCACTGGCGCGAGGACGGCGATCCCGCCGGGCGGCCGGTGGTCTTCGCCAACTCGCTCGGCACCGATCTGCGGCTCTGGGATGCGCTGCTGCCGCTGCTGCCCGAGGGGCTGCGCTTCATCCGCTTCGATCTGCGCGGCCACGGGCTCAGCGGCTGCCCCGAGGCGCCCTATGACATGGAGACGCTGGTCTCGGACGCCGAGGCGCTGATCGACGCGCTGGCGCTCGTGGCGCCGGTCTTCGTCGGGCTCTCCATCGGCGGCATGATCGGGCAGGGGCTGGCGGCGCGCCGTCCCGGCCTGCTGCGCGGGCTGGTGCTGTCCAACACCGCCGCCAAGATGGGCGAGGCCGGGATGTGGCAGACCCGGATGCAGGCGATCCGCGACGGAGGCCTCGCAAGCATCGCCGACGCGGTGATGGAGCGCTGGTTTGCGCCCGCCTTCCGCGCCAGCGACGAGCTTCCGGCGTGGCGCAACATGATGATCCGGACCCCGCAGGAAGGCTACCTCGGCTGCTGCGCCGCCATCGCGGGCACCGACCTCGCGGCCTCGACCGCCGGGCTCGACCTGCCGGTTCTGGGCATCGCGGGGGCCGAGGACGGCGCCAGCCCGCCGGAGCTGGTCAAGGGCACCATCGACCTGATCGCGGGCGCGCGTCTCGAGATGATCGAGGCGGCGGGTCACCTGCCTTGTGTAGAAAAACCGGATGTTTACGCGACCATCCTCACGCAATTTCTGAAGGAGATCGGCCATGCCTGATCGTTTCGACACCGGCATGGCGGTGCGCCGCAGCGTCCTGGGCGATGCCCACGTGGACCGCGCCGAAGCCGCCAAGACTGAGTACGACCTGCCGTTCCAGACCCTCATCACCGAGAGCGCCTGGGGCAATGTCTGGGCCTCGGACGCGATCCCGCGCCGCGAGCGCTCGATGCTGACGCTGGCGCTGCTCGCCGCGACCGGCAACTTCGAGGAGATTCCGATGCACGTGCGCGCCGCCACCCGGACCGGCGCCTCGCGCTCGGACATCATGGAGGCCTTCCAGCACGTGGCGATCTACGCCGGGGTGCCCAAGGCCAACCACGCCATCAAGCTCGCCAAGCAGGTCTGGTCCGAGCTGGACAAGGGAGAGGACGCATGAGCCAAGCAGAATTCTACCAGCGGGACCGCGAACGCCACCCGCCCGCGCTGACGCCGGACTACAAGACTAGCGTCGCAAGAAGTCCGCGCAATGCGCTGATTTCACTGCAGCAATCGGTATCCGAAATCACCGGTCCGGTGTTCGGTCACAACGACATCGACCCGATCGACAACGACCTGATCCACAACTACGCCAAGGCCGGCGAAAGCGCCATCGGCGAGCGGATCATCGTGCACGGAAGGGTGCTGGACGAGAACGGCCGCCCGGTCGCGGGCACGCTGGTCGAGGCGTGGCAGGCCAACGCGGGCGGGCGCTATCGCCACAAGAAGGACACCTATCTCGCGCCCATCGACCCGAATTTCGGAGGCTGCGGCCGCACCATCACCGACGAGAACGGCTACTACTTCTTCCGCACCGTGAAGCCCGGCGCCTATCCCTGGCGCAACTGGGTGAACAACTGGCGCCCGGCGCACATCCACATGTCGATCTTCGGCACCAGCTTCTCGCAGCGCCTGATCACCCAGTGCTACTTCGAGGGCGACCCGCTGATCGCCAAGTGTCCGATCGTCAAGACGATCCCGACGCAGGACGGCATCGACAGCCTCGTCGCTGCGCTGGATCTGAACGCGACCATCCCGCTCGATTCCATCGCCTACAAGTTCGACATCGTACTGCGCGGACGGCGCTCGACCCTGTTCGAGAACCGTCTCGAAGGCAACTGAGGCAAGGTCGAGGAAAGGATCAATTCCATGGCTCAAAAGCTTGATTACCTGAAGGAAACGCCTTCTCAGACCGCCGGTCCCTACGTCCATATCGGCCTTGCGCCGGGGGCTGCGGGCTTTGACATCTACCGCAGCGAACTGGGCTGGGACATCGCCGGTCCCAACGCCGCCGGAGAGCGCATCCGCGTCGAGGGCGTGGTCATCGACGGCACCGGCAACCCGGTGAAGGACGTACTGATCGAGGCGTGGCAGGCCAATGCCTCGGGCGTCTACGCGCACCCCGAGTCCGAGGGCGAGGTCGAGGACGGCTTCCGCGGCTGGGGCCGGGTCATCACCGATTTCGAGACCGGCGATTGGGGCTTCGACACCGTCAAGCCCGGGCAGGTGAAGGCCCGCCGCAAGCTTGGCACCGGCCCGCTGCACGAACCCGCCAATGCCGGCGGCGACTGGCTCGGCCGCGCCGACGAAGCTCACGAGGATATGGCGCCGCACATCAACCTCTGGATCGTGGCGCGCGGCATCAATATCGGGCTCAACACCCGGGTCTATTTCGACGACGAGGCCGAGGCCAACGCCAAGGACCCGGTGCTGAACCTCATCGAGTGGCAGAACCGCCGCCCGACGCTCATCGCCAAGCGCGGCGAGCGGGACGGCAAGGTGGTCTACCGCTTCGACATCCGCCTTCAGGGCGAGAACGAAACCGTGTTCTTCGATATCTGACGACCTTGCCCCATCCCGGTTCCGGGGTGGGGCCTTTCGGGAGGAGCTACCATGTCCAAACCCTGTATCATCTGCGTCGCGATCACCGGCTCTTTGCCGACCAAGGACAACAACCCGGCGGTTCCGATCACCATTTCGGAACAGATCGAAAGTACGCAGGAGGCGTTCGAGGCCGGGGCCACCATCGCCCATTGTCACGTGCGTGACGACGAGGGCAAGCCGACCTCGGATCCCGAGCGCTTCGGGCGTCTGCTCGAGGGGCTGCGCCAGCATTGCCCCGGCATGATCGTGCAGCTCTCGACCGGCGGGCGCTCGGGGGCAGGTCAGGCGCGCGGCGGCATGTTGCCGCTGAAGCCCGACATGGCCTCGCTCTCGGTGGGCTCGAACAACTTCCCGACGCGGGTCTACGAGAACCCGCCCGACCTCGTCGACTGGCTGGCCTCGGAGATGCTCGAATACGGCGTGAAGCCCGAGATCGAGGCCTTCGACCTGAGCCACATCCTCAAGGCGCACGCGATGTGGCAGGCGGGCCAGATCGCGGCGCGGCCCTACGTGCAGTTCGTCATGGGCGTGAAGAACGCCATGCCCGCCGACCGCGCGGTCTTCGATTATTACATCCACACGGTGAAGCGGCTCTTCGGCGAGGATGCGGCGTGGTGCGCGGCGGGGATCGGTCCCAACCAGATCGTCCTCAACGACTGGGCAATCTCGGCCGGCGGTCATGCCCGCACGGGACTCGAGGACAACGTCCGGATCGACCGCGACACGCTGGCACCGTCGAACGCCGCGCTGGTGCGCCGCGCCGCCGAGCTCTGCGACCGCTATGAGCGTCCCGTTGCCGACTGGCGGACCGCGCGCAGCATCCTCGGGCTGCCGCAGGCCGCCTGAGCCTTAGCCCGCCGCGCGCTCGCCCGACACCCGCGCGCGGTAGGCGCTTGGCGTCTCGCCCATGCGGGCGCGGAAGCGGCGTGAGAAATAGGGCGGGTCGGCGTAGCCCAGCCGGTAGCCGACCTCGGCCACCGGCAGCCGGGTGAAGGCGATGAGGCGGCAGGCCTCGGTCATCACCGCGGTCTCGAGATAGGCGGTGAGGCTCATCCCTGCGGCACTACGCACGATGCGGTTGAGGTGCCCGGTGGTGACATGCAGCGCCGAGGCGTAGTCGCGCGCGCTCCAGCCCTGCGCCAGCCGCTCGGCGATCAGCGCGTCGAGCCGCTGCATCTGTCCGCCGGCGTCGCGCGTCGCGCTGCGGCCGGCGCTGCCCTCATCGGCGAGGGTGGCCAGCACGGCATGGGTCAGCGCCACCAGCCGCTGCGCGCGAAACGTACCATGTGCCGCGTAGCAGCGCGCGATCTCCCGAAGCAATGCGCCTGCGGCATCGCTTACCTGGCCGCGCTGCGGGGCGCCGAGCCACTCCGCCAGCGCCGGCGTCTTGGGACCCAGCCTCGAGACCACGGGAGAGGGCATCGACAGCACCATGCCCTCGGTTCCGCGGGTGAATTCGAACCCGTGCACGATCTGCGGCGGAACGTAGAGATATCCACCGGATTCAAGGCGCTCCGAACCGCCATCCAGCGTCACCTTCGCGGCGCCCGAGACGATGTGGAAGATCTGCGCCATCTGCGCGTGGCGGTGCGGGGTGATCACCCAGTCATGCAGCCCGGCGCGGTCGAAGACCGCCTCGCAATGGATCACGTCCGGAAAGGCCGTGGTCTCTCCGAAGAGGTTGAAGATGGGGATATGCGCCGTTTCGTGCATGCCCGAATTGTACCATCCAATGACGCCCCCGTCCATTCGTTCCGCGCCCGCGCAGGGCTAGTCTGCAATGCGTAAACGGGAGGATTCGCGCATGACCACACTCACCACTCAGGTCGCCATCATCGGCGGCGGGCCGTCGGGGCTCTTGCTGTCGCAGTTGCTCAACCGGGCAGGGATCGAGACGGTGATCCTCGAACGATCCACGCGCGCGCACGTGCTGTCGCGGATCCGCGCGGGCATCCTCGAATGGGGGACGGTCGAGCTTCTGCAGGTGGCGGGCGTCGATGCGCGCATGCAGCGCGAGGGCATCCCGCACGACGGCTGCTACATGACCGACGACGAGCGCATGGTGCACATCGACTTCCTCGAGCTCACCGGCAAGCGGGTCATGGTCTACGGCCAGACCGAGGTGACCGCCGATCTTTACGCCGCGCAGGATGCCATGGGCACCACCGTGCTGCACGAGGTGTCCGACGTCGAGATCCTCGATCTCGACCAGCCGCGCTCGGCGGTGGAGTTCACCCACGAGGGCACCCGCAAGCGGCTGGAATGCCTCTATGTCGCGGGGTGCGACGGCTTCCACGGGGTGTCGCGCAAGACCATCCCCGAACACAAGCGGCAGGAGTTCGAGCGCGTCTATCCGTTTGGTTGGCTGGGCATCCTGTCGGAAACGCCGCCGGTGAACGACGAGCTGATCTATTCCAACTCGCGCCACGGCTTCGCGCTGGCCTCGATGCGCAACTCGAACCTCGTGCGCTACTACGTGCAGGTGCCGCTGACCGACAAGGTCGAGGACTGGTCGGACCAGCGCTTCTGGGACGAGTTCAGCCGCCGGATCCCCTCGGACGCGGCGGGGCGGCTGATCACCGGGCCGTCGATCGAGAAATCCATCGCGCCGCTGCGCAGCTTCGTCTCCGAGCCGCTGCGCTGGGGCAACCTGTTCCTCGTGGGTGATGCCGCCCACATCGTGCCGCCGACCGGGGCCAAGGGGCTGAACCTCGCGGCGTCGGACGTATACTACCTGCACGAGGCGTTGATCGAGGCACTTTCAGGGCGCGGAACGGCGGGGATCGATGCCTACTCGGAGAAGGCGCTGTCGCGGATCTGGAAGGCGATGCGCTTCAGCTGGCAGATGACGCTGATGCTGCACCGCTTCGACGACGAAGACGCCTTTGCCGCGCAGATGCGGCGGGCGACGCTGGACCACCTTGCGCATTCCGAGACCGCGCGCCGGGATCTGGCCG
>Ga0208328_1000600_pt1 | contig 15768 bp, 12 predicted proteins | sample DeeseametaMP2633_FD_184170 | JGI IMG/M metagenome (GOLD analysis project Ga0208328, IMG submission 184170) | Marine microbial communities from the Deep Atlantic Ocean - MP2633 (SPAdes) | ecosystem: Environmental > Aquatic > Marine > Unclassified | place: Northeast of Antigua and Barbuda, North... | reverse complement strand
ACGCCCTCGAAGTCGGCGTAGTAGGCGCGCTCACGGCCGTAGCGGTTGCGGGTGACGACGTGGACCTTGCTGCCGTGACCGTCGAGGATCGAGCGCTGCGCCTTCGCCGGGAGGTCCTCCCACGGGGTGTTGAGGTCGAAGCCGACCTCGTCGCCCAGCGCGCCGAGCAGGCGCAGGAAGTAGTCGCTGACGTGGGCGTGCGACCAGGGCTGGATGGCGCCCTCCCCGAGGGTCGCCGACGGGTTCGGCACGACCAGCTCGGGGTCCACCTCCATCCGGGTGCCCAGGCCGGTGCAGGCCGGGCAGGCGCCGTACGGGGAGTTGAAGGAGAACGAGCGCGGCTCGAGCTCGTCGACGTCGATGGTGTGCTCATTGGGGCACGCCATCTTCTCGCTGAACCGCATCTCGCGGTGCTCGTCGTCCTCGGGGAGGTCGACGAAGTCGAGGACGACCAGGCCGCCGGAGAGCGTCAGCGCGGTCTCGACGGAGTCGGTGAGCCGGCGCTTGGCCGACTCCTTGACCGCGAGCCGGTCGACCACGACCTCGATGGTGTGCTTGAGCTTCTTGTCCAGCGTCGGCGGCTGGTCCAGGGAGTGGGTCTCCCCGTCGACGCGCACGCGCGAGAAGCCCTGGGTCTGGAGCTGGCCGAAGAGCTCGACGTACTCGCCCTTGCGGCCGCGGATCACCGGCGCGAGGACCTGGAAGCGGCGCCCCTCCTCCAGCGTCAGCACCCGGTCGACGATCTGCTGCGGGGTCTGCCGCTCGATCTTCGCCCCGCAGGTGGGGCAGTGCGGGCGGCCGGCGCGCGCGTAGAGCAGCCGGAGGTAGTCGTAGACCTCGGTGATCGTGCCGACCGTCGAGCGCGGGTTGCGCGAGGTCGACTTCTGGTCGATGGAGACCGCCGGGGAGAGCCCCTCGATGAAGTCGACGTCGGGCTTGTCCATCTGGCCGAGGAACTGCCGGGCGTACGCCGAGAGCGACTCGACGTAGCGACGCTGCCCCTCGGCGAAGATCGTGTCGAAGGCCAGCGAGGACTTGCCGCTGCCGGACAGCCCGGTGAACACGATGAGCGAGTCGCGCGGCAGGTCGATCGAGACGTCCTTGAGGTTGTGCTCGCGCGCCCCGCGGATGATCAGCTGGTCGGCCACAGAGAGGTCTCCTGGGATCGGTGCCCGGCGGTCCGGGTCGGTGGTGGTCGAGCGCACCTGCGCGTTCGAACACGTGTTCGTCATCGTACGTCGCCCGCCTGGTCGACGCCCGTCGGGCACCATCTCACGCAGCACCGACAGTCCGGGGAACACCCGGACGTGGGCGTTCATGCCCTCCACGGCCGGGGCAGGATGGCGACGTGACCGACACCACGGACCTCACCGCCGTCCACGCCGCGACCGACGCCCTGCACGACGCCACGCAGCGGCTGGTCCGCTCCGTCGACACCATGACCGACGACACCTGGCGGGGGGACAGCCTCCTGCCCGGCTGGACCAGGGCGCACCTCGTCGCCCACCTGACCCTCAACGCGGAGGGCCTCGCGGGGTCGCTCGAGGGGCTGCGCCAGGGCCGCGGTGTCCCGATGTACCCCTCCCCGCAGGCGCGGGACCAGGACATCGAGGAGCTGTCGCGCGAGGAGGTCCCCCGGGCCCGCGACCGACTGCTCGCCTCGGTCAGCCGCTTCGCCGACGCCGTGGCCGCCATGGACGACGAGGACTGGTCACGACAGATCGAGCGGGTGCCGGGAGGCCCCACGTTCCCCGCCGCGGCAGTCCCCGCGATGCGGTGGCGCGAGGTCGAGATCCACCACGTGGACCTGGGCGTCGGCTACGACCACCACGACTGGCCCGTCGCCTTCGCCGAGGCGGCGGTGGACTCCATGACGACCCGCCTCGCCGACCTCTCCCCCGGGTTCCGCCTGCTGCTGACCGACCTCGACCGGGAGTGCGGTGTCGGTAGCGTCGCGCCCGGGGCCCCCGTGGTGAGGGGTTCCGTGGCGGACGCGGCCCGGTGGCTCAGCGGCCGCGGGGACGGGGCCGGCATGAGCAGCGAGGGCGGCGACCTGCCGCAGATCGGAGCATGGTGATGGAGAGCTACACCGGGGACGTGACGCCCGGAGGGCCGCCGCAGGTCCGCGACCTGGGGTGCCTGACCCTGACGAAGGTCGCGGTCGACCCGCAGATGAGCAACAACGCCTACCTGCTGCGATGCCAGCAGACCGGCGACCAGGTGCTGGTCGACGCAGCGGACGACGCGGGGACGCTGCTGGACCTCGTGGGCGACGGCGGGCTCGTCTCGGTCGTGACGACCCACCAGCACTGGGACCACCACCGAGCGCTCGCCGAGGTCGTGGAGCGGACCGGTGCGCAAGTGCTGGTCGGCGAGCCGGACGCCGACGCGGTCACCGAGCAGACCGGTGTGCCCGTCGACGTACGCCTCGAGCACGGGGACCGGGTCGCCATCGGCTCCTGCGAGCTCGAGGTGATCGCGATCGCCGGCCACACCCCTGGCTCGGTGGCGCTGCTGCACCGCGCCGCGGACGGCGGCACCCACCTGCTCACCGGCGACTCCCTCTTCCCCGGCGGCGTCGGGGCGACCTTCGGGGACGCCGCCGCCTTCGCCCAGCTCATCAACGACGTCGAGGAGAAGGTGTTCGCCACGCTGCCGGACGAGACGCACTTCTACCCCGGCCACGGCGGGGACGGCGTCCTCGGCGACCAGCGACCTCACCTCGCCGAGTGGCGCGAGCGCGGCTGGTAGCCGCGCTCGGCCGCCGGGCCCGAGACCTCAGGAGTACGTCGCGCGGACGGTGTCGGTGACCGGGACCGACTGGCAGCCCAGGCGGATCCCGTCGGCGAGGTCCTCGTCGTCGAGCACGTCGTTGTGCAGCATCTTGACCTCGCCCTCCAGCAGCCGGACGGCGCAGGCCGAGCACTCCCCCTCGCGGCAGGAGTACGGCGCCTTCACGCCCTTGGACTCCAAGTGCTCGAGCAGCGTCGTGCTCGGCTGCCAGTCGTCGAAGGCATGGGTCTGCCCGTCGAGCTCGACCTCGAGGCGCACCGGCGCCTGGGGACCGTCGGGCACGTCGACCGGTGCCGCACCCTCGGCGCCGTCCTCCGACTCGGCCTCCGCGACCTCCTGGGCGGCTGCGGCGACCTCGGCCACGTCGCCGAACGGGTTGCCGCCCAGCGAGACGAACTTCTCCTGGTGGCGCCGCTCGCGGGGGAACTCCAGCTCCCGCAGCGCGGAGACGACCAGCTTCATGAACGGCGCCGGGCCGCAGACGAACGCGTCCCAGGTGGTGTACGCCGACGCGAACGTCCTGAGCTGCTCGCCCGTCGGCAGCCCCTGCACCGACTCCAGCCAGTGCACGACCTGCAGCCGGTCGGGGTGCTCGGCCGCGAGCCGGGTCAGCTCCTCGGCGAAGATCACCGACCGCTCGTCGCGGTTGGCGTAGAACACGACGACGCGACCCGAGCCGTGCGCCAGCGCGGTCCTGGTGATCGACATGATCGGCGTCACCCCGCTGCCGCCGGCGAAGAGCAGCAGGTCGGCGTCCAGCGAGGCAGGGGTGAAGATCCCGCTCGGCGGGAGCACCCGCATCGTCGAGCCCACCTCGAGGTGGTCGCACACCCAGTTGGAGGCGTAGCCGTCGACGGTCCGCTTGACCGTGACCGTCAGGGGTCCGCCGTCGTGCGGGCTCGAGGACAGCGAGTAGCAGCGTGCCGCGAGGCCGTCACGGTCGCTCGGCACCGCCAGGGTCAGGAACTGACCCGGCTTGTACTCGAACGCGGACTCGGCACCCTCGGGCACCCGGAAGGAGATGGAGCGCGCGTCGGCCGTCTCGTCGACGACCTCCACGACCTCCAGCAGGTAGGAGTCGGTCACGGTGGCTCAGTATCCGTCCTCTGCTCCGATGGTCAGCCGGCCGTCCCGCACTGCGGCCTCGATGCTGGCACTCATCCGCGGGCAGGCGTGGTGCAGCAGCCGCCCGTCGGGGCTCTCGGCCCGCCGCCGCGACAGGTCGGGGCACTGGGCACTGGCCTCGGCGGTCCACTGGACCGACGTGTGGTGCTCGCTGTTCTTCTTGACCCCGACGCTGGCCAGGCAGTCCAGGCACTCGACCCGGGTCAACCGCGCCTGGGTGTAGAGACGGGCGTCCTCGAGCGTCTCGGGGCTGCGGGGCACGAAGGAGGCCATCTCAGGTCCCCGACATCAGGGCCGGGTCGGAGCCGTCGGCGCCGGCCTCGGCGTCCTCGGCCGCCTTCTTCTCCAGGTTGCGCGCCACCTCGTCCTGCCAGAACTCGTTGGCCTTGGTCGTGTCGACCTCGAACTCGAAGCGGTCGACCATGTCGGAGGTGATGTCGGCGACGTCGACGTAGTACTGCTCGTACCACCGGCGCAGCTGGTAGACCGGACCGTCCTCCTCGCACAGGAGGGGGTTCTGCACCGGCACCTTGTTCTTCCAGATGTGCACGTCCTGCAGGAAGCCCTGGCCGAACATGTCGGCGTACTTCTTGCCGATGAAGTTGGCCGTCTCGTCGTCCATCCCCTCGGGCTTCTCCACGAGGATGCCGTACTGCAGGGTGAAGGAGTTCGGGCCGGTGGCGATGTGGGTGTTGATCAGGACGACCTCGGTCTTGAAGCCCTTGTAGTCGGTCCAGAGCCAGTTGATCATGTACGACGGCCCGTAGTAGGTGGCCTCGGACTTCAGGAACAGCTCCTCCGAGCCGTAGCCGCCGTTGACGTCGGGGCGCCCCTTGGACTCCATGAACTGGGTGGCCTGCTGGCCCTCGAAGACGTTGCGGAAGCTCGTGGGGAACGCGAGGTGCACGTAGTAGAAGTGCGCCATGTCGACCACGTTGTCGATGAGCTCGCGGCAGTTGGAGCCCTCGATGTGCTCGGTCTCCCAGAACCAGTCGGTGTACTTGCCCTCGGCCAGGCCCGGCAGCTCGGGGGGCAGCAGGTCGTGGTCGCCGGCGGACCCCTCCGGGTCGAGCCAGATGAACAGCGACTCGTTGCGGATCGCGGTCTCGTAGCGCTGGGTGCGCGCGCGCAGCGGGACGCGGCGGGCGTAGGGGATCTGCTTGCACTTGCCGTCGCCGCCCCAGCGCCAGTCGTGGAAGGGGCAGGCGATCTGGTCGCCCTTGACGGTGCCCTGGGTCAGGTCGCCGCCCATGTGCCGGCAGTAGCCGTCGAGGACGTTGAGCTGCCCCGCGCTGTCCTGCCAGACGACGAGCTTGCCGCCGAACGCCTCGACGGCGTGCGGCTTCCCGTCCCCGAAGGAACGGGCCAGGCCGAGGCAGTGCCAGCCGCGGGCGTACCGGTCCGGCGGCGTGCCCTGGTCGAGGTGGCGGGTGCCGGAGGGGGTGGCCGTGCCGGTCATGAGGACCTCCCTGGTCTGTGACGGAGTCGGGGCCGAGGTGGTCCGTCGTCGGGGACGGTGGACCAAAACGAGAACAGGTTATAGTTTTCGGGACGACGAGGCCAGCGTCACACCCCGTCCCACCCCATCCTGCGCCATTCCAGCCTCATCCGAGCGACATCCGCCTCCGCACCCGGGAGCCCTCCATGCACCTCGCCCTCGAACCCGCCCAGATCGCGCTGCGAGAGGAGCTGAGGGAGTACTTCGGCGCCCTCGTCACCCCCGAGATCCGCGCCGGGCTCAGTGCCGCGACCGGGGAGTTCGGCGAGGCCGGCGTCTACAAGGGCGTGATCCGCCAGCTCGGCACGGACGGCTGGCTGGGCATCGGCTGGCCGAAGGAGTACGGCGGCCAGGCCCGTTCCATGGTCGACCAGCTGATCTTCACCGACGTGGCGGCCGACTTCGGCGTGCCGATCCCCTACCTCACGCTCAACACCGTGGGGCCGACGATCATGCGCTACGGCACGAGTTCGCAGAAGGACTACTTCCTGCCGAAGATCCTCGCCGGCGAGCTGCACTTCTCCATCGGCTACTCCGAGCCGGGCTCGGGCACCGACCTCGCCTCGCTGCGGACCAAGGCCGTGCGCGAGGGCGACGAGTGGGTCATCAACGGCCAGAAGATGTGGACCTCGCTCATCCAGTACGCCGACTGGATCTGGATGGCCTGCCGCACCGACCCCGACCTGCCGCGGCACCAGGGCCTCTCGATGATCCTGGTCCCGGCCGACTCCCCCGGCTTCTCCTACACCCCGGTGCACACCGTCGCCGGCGTGCACACCAGCGCCACCTACTACGAGGACGTCCGCGTCCCCGTCGGCAACCTGGTCGGGGAGCTCAACGGCGGCTGGTCGCTGATGACCAACCAGCTCAACCACGAGCGCGTGGCGCTGACCTCGTCGGCTCCGCTGACCCAGTCGGTCAAGCTCGTGCGCGAGTGGGCCCAGCAGACCAAGAACCCCGACGGCCAGCGGGTGATCGACGCCGAGTGGGTCCAGATCGCCCTCGGCCGCGCCCACGCCCGCGTGGAAATGCTCACCCTGCTCAACTGGAAGCTGGCCTCCGACGCCGACCGTGGCGTCGACCTCTCCCCCGCGGAGGCGTCGGCGACCAAGATCTACGGCTCCGAGCTGGCCACCGAGGTCTACCGCTCGCTGATGGAGATCGTCGGCCCCCACGCCGGGCTCACCGCCGACTCCGAGGGCGCGGTCATCGCCGGCCGCCTCGAGCGCTTCTTCCGCTCCTCGCTGGTCATGACCTTCGGCGGCGGGACCAACGAGATCCAGCGCGACATCATCGGCTACGTCGGCCTCGGCCTGCCGGCCGCCAAGCGCTGAGCGGCCACCCGGACCACGACGAGAGCAGGACGATGACCATGGACTTCTCCTTCACCCCCGAGCAGGACGACGCCGCGGCCCTGGCCGCCTCGATCCTCGACGACCGCGTCACCCTCGACCGGCAGAAGGCCGTCGAGGCCGCCGGCAACCGCTTCGACCGCGACCTGTGGACCGCCCTGGGCGAGGCCGGGCTGCTCTCCCTCGCCGTCCCCGAGCAGTACGACGGTGCCGGGCTCGGCCTCGTCGAGCTGTGCCGCGTGCTGCACGAGGTCGGCCAGCGCGTCGCGCCCGTCCCGCTCGCGACGCACGGCGCGGCGGCGCTGCTGCTGGCCGAGTCGGGCAGCGAGGACCTGGCCGCCGTCTGGCTCCCGGGCGCCGCCTCCGGCGAGCAGGTCCTCACCGTGGCCTTGAGCGAGGAGCGCTCCCACCTGCCCGCGCGCCCGGTCACCACCGCCAGCAGCTCCGGCTCGGGCTGGTCGGTCTCCGGCGCGAAGTCGCTGGTCCGCGCGGGCACCGACGCTGCGGCGTACCTCGTCAGCGCGAGCACGGCCGAGGGCGTCGGGGTGTTCCTCGTGGCGGCCGACGCCGCCGGCGTGCGCACCACCGCGGGGCGCACCAGCGACGGCGACACCGTCGCGCGCGTCGACCTGGAGGAGGCTGCCGGGACGCTGGTCGGCTCCCTCGACGGCAGCACCGCGCGTCGCCTCGGCGACCTGGTGACCGTCACCACCGGCGCCGAGCTGCTCGGCATCACCGAGGGCGCGCTGCGGCTGACCGCGCAGTACGCGAAGACGCGCGAGCAGTTCGGGCGTCCGATCGGGACGTTCCAGGCGGTCTCCCAGCGACTGGCCGACGGCTACATCGACGTGCTCGGCCAGCGACTGACCCTGTGGTCGGCCGCCTGGCGCCTGGCCGAGGGCCTGCCGGCCGAGACCGAGGTGGCCATCGCGAAGCTGTGGGCCGCCGACGCCGCGCACCGGCTGGCGCACACCACGGTCCACGTCCACGGCGGTGTCGGCATCGACCTCGACGGCGAGGCGCACCGCTACTTCACCACCGCCAAGCGGCTGGAGTTCGCCTTCGGCGGCACCACCGAGCAGGCGCTCGCGATCGGGCGGGTGCTCGCGGCCGAGCCGGCCTGAGACCGGCCGGTGGTCGAGCAGCGAGCGCAGCGAGCGGGCCACCCCCCGGTGGTCGAGCAGCGAGCGCAGCGAGCGGGCGTCGAGACCACCGTCCGCGACCTGCTGCTCGCACGAGCGGACGACGCCGGGGACGGGCTGCTCTTCGAGGACGAGCGGCACTCGTGGGCCGAGGTGGTCCGACAGGGCCACCAGCGGGCAGCGGCGCTGCGGACCCTGCTGGACGACGAGCGCCCTCCCCACGTCGGGGTGCTGCTGGAGAACACCCCGGACTTCCTGCTGACGCTCGGGGCGGCCGCCCTCGGCGGGCTGGTCGTCGTCGGGCTCAACCCGACCCGGCGTGGTGAGGCGCTCGCCGCGGACGTGCGCCGCACGGACTGCCAGCTCGTCCTGACCGACGCCGATCACACCGACCTGCTCGACGGCCTGGACGACGTGCCGGTGGTCCCCGTGGACGCACCCGACTGGGCCGACCTGCTCGAGCAGCACGCGGACGCGGGCGCACCCGACGTCACGATCGGTCCGGACGACCTGCTGATGCTGATCTTCACCTCGGGCACCTCCGGCGACCCCAAGGCGGTCCGCGTGACGCACGCCAAGGTGGCCGGGCCGGGCGTGATGCTGGCCGAGCGGTTCGGGCTGGGCAGCAACGACACCGCGTACCTCTCGATGCCGCTGTTCCACTCCAACGCCGTGATGGCCGGCTGGGCCCCCGCGCTGGCGGGCGGAGCGACGGTGGCGCTGGCCCGGAGGTTCTCCGCGTCGGGCTTCCTGCCCGACGTCCGCCGCCACGGGGCGACGTACGCCAACTACGTGGGCAAGCCGCTCTCCTACGTCCTGGCCACCCCCGCGCGCGACGACGACGCAGACAACCCGCTGCGTCTGGTCTTCGGCAACGAGGCCAACGAGCGCGCCATCGACGAGTTCGCGGCCCGCTTCGGCTGCACGGTCGTCGACTCCTACTCCTCCACCGAGAACGCCGTCGTCGTGCAGCGCCAGCCCGACATGCCCGCCGGCGCGCTGGGCCGACCGCTGCCGGGGGTGGCCGTGCTCGACGCCGAGACGTCGCTGCCGACCGCGGACGCCGTCTTCGACGACGACGGACGACTCACCAACGCCGACGAGGCGATCGGCGAGCTGGTGAACACCGCCGGGTCCGGCGCGTTCGCGGGCTACTACAACGACCCCGGCGCCGAATCCGAGCGGATGCGCGGGGGGATGTACTGGTCCGGGGACCTCGCCTACCGCGACGCCGAGGGCTGGGTCTACTTCGCCGGCCGGACCGCGGACTGGATGCGGGTGGACGGCGAGAACCTCGCCGCCGCGCCGCTGGAGCGGATCTGGTTGCGGCATCCGGCGGTCACGCAGGCGGCGGTGTACGCCGTCCCGGACCCGGGCCCGCACGGCGTCGGCGACCAGGTGGTCGCCGCCCTCCTGGCCGACCCCCCGCTGGACGCCGCGGAGGTGACGCGTTTCCTCGACGCCCAGCCCGACCTGCCCACCAAGGGGCGACCGCGCTGGGTCCGCCTGCTCGCCGACCTCGACGAGCTGCCCCGCACCGCCACGACCAAGGTGCTCAAGCGCAGCCTGGCCGCCGAGGGCCCGGTCGCCGGCCGCGGCCGGTTGCTCGAGCGCGAGGAGCGCGGGACGACGTACGCCGACGTGACCGATCTGCGCGAAGTGCTTGACCAGGTGTGACGCGCACCATACGTTGACACGCGTCAAATAGAACGTGTTCTACGAGGGAGAACCAGTGGCCGAGAACGTGCAGCAGATGCTCCGGGACCGACTGGAGGACGACGGGACCGCGATCGCGACTCCCGAGCGGACCTGGACGTGGCGCGAGCACCTGGCGGAGGCCTCCGCCGAGGCCGCGGCCGTGCTGGCGGTGCTCGACCGGGAGCGCGCCCCCCACGTGGGGACCCTGCTCGGCAACTCCCCCGCCATGCTCCGTGCCATGGCCGGGGCCGGCCTCGCCGGGTACGTCCTGTGCGGCATCAACACGACCCGGCGCGGCGAGGGCCTCGCCGCGGACGTGCGCCGTGCGGAGTGCCAGGTGCTGCTCACCGACGCCGAGCACCTGCCGCTGCTCGAGGGCGTCGACCTCGGTGACGTGCGCGTGGTCGACGTCGACTCCGACGCGTGGGCCGAGGAGGTCTCCGCCGCCGGCGCGCTGCAGCCGCTGCGCGAGGTCGAGGCCATGGACACCTTCATGATGATCTTCACCTCGGGCACCTCCGGGGACCCGAAGGCCGTGCAGGTCGCCCACCTGATGGTGCTCTTCTCCGGGCTCAACCTCGTCGACCGGTTCTCGATGACCCCCGACGACGTCTGCTACCTCTCGATGCCGCTGTTCCACTCCAATGCGGTGGTCGCGGGCTGGGCGGTCGCGGTGGGCTGCGGCGCGACGATGGTCCCGACGCGGTTCTCGGCGTCCCGCTTCCTCGAGGACGTGCGCCGCTACGGCGTCACCTACATGAACTACGTCGGCAAGCCCCTGGCCTACGTCCTGGCCACCCCCGAGCGCGACGACGACGCGGACAACACGCTGCGGGTGGCCTTCGGCAACGAGGCCAGCGACCGTGACATCGCGGAGTTCGCCCGACGCTTCGACTGCGAGGTCACCGACGGCTTCGGCTCCACGGAGCTGGCCATCATCATCCTGCGTGAGCCCGGCACTCCCCCGGGCTCGATCGGCAAGGGGATGGACGGCGTCGCGATCTACGACGCCGAGACCGTCACCGAGTGCCCCGTCGCGCGCTTCGACGAGCACGGTGCCCTGCTCAACGCCGACGAGGCCGTCGGCGAGCTGGTCAACACGACCGGCGGCGGCTACTTCCAGGGCTACTACAACGACCCCGACGCCAACGCCGACCGGATGCGGCACGGGATGTACTGGTCCGGCGACCTGGCCTACAAGGACGCCGACGGCTGGATCTACCTCGCCGGCCGCACCGCCGACTGGATGCGCGTGGACGGGGAGAACCTCGCCGCCGGCCCCATCGAGCGGATCCTGCAGCGGCTGCCCGCGCTCAACCGGGTCGCGGTGTACGCCGTCCGCGACGACCGGGTCGGTGACCAGGTGATGGCCGCCATGGTGCTCAACGAGGGCGAGAAGGTCAGCCAGGCGGAGTTCGAGGCGTTCCTGCGTGAGCAGCCCGACCTCTCCCCCAAGGCCTGGCCGCGCTACGTGCGGATCAACCACGACCTCCCGGCCACCGCCACCAACAAGGTGCTCAAGCGGGAGCTCATGGCCCAGGGCGTCTCCGCCGGCGACGGCGAGCTGTGGACCCGCGAGGAGCGGGGCACGGCGTACGCCTGAGGACGGTCTCGCGGCTCGCTCATCTCGAACCTCGACCATCGAGGAGCCCGGGTCGAACCGGCGTGTTGATACGCCGGTTCGGCGGGCACGGCACCGTGGCGCAACCAGCGGGGTGGATCAGCGCAGCAGCTTCTTCAGGCCGTTGGTGAGGCGGACGTTGTAGAAGCCGGTGTTGGTGTCGGCGTACCAGACCTGGCCGCGCCTGCGGTCGTACGCCGGCGCCGACATCGCGTAGGCGCCCCCGAGCGTCGGGGGCTTGAGCGCGGTCCCGGGGACCAGCGGCTTGTTGAAGTACCCCACCTCGCGGGGGTGCTCCACGTCCCGGATGTCGAACAGGCGCAGGCCCGAGGCGATCATCGAGCAGCCGGCCAGCCTCGGGTTGCGGCGCTTGGGCAGCGAGCAGTAGTGGCCGGCGTACCCCTGCGCGGGGAACCAGGCTCCGGGGTCGAGCAGCTGGTCGCCGCCACGGTTCTCGGGCTGGTGGACCTCGAGGCGGATGTTGGAGACGACCTCCGGCTCGGTCGGGTCCTCGACGTCGATGATGCGCGCGACTCCCACCGGGGACCCCGGGTAGGCCAGGGCGTTGGTCGCCTCGAAGAAGTCGACGAACTCGTCGATCTCCAGCACGTAGTGCCGACCGCCGCGCGTGAACGGCTCCGCCACCTGCGGGATGGAGTGCTCGGGCCAGGTGAGCTTCGATTGGACCGTGATCTCGGGGTCCTCGACGCGGTCCTGGACCTCGGAGACGTCGAGGATCGCGATGCCCCCGTCGGTGACACCCGTCGGGCCCACGTCGCCGATGTTGGCGGCGTACATCGTGCGGCCGTCGTCGGAGAGCCGCAGGCCGTGGTAGTTCACGCCCCACTGCGTCGTGAGCACCTGAGGGTCCGTCGGGTCCGTGAGGTCGACCGCGGCCAGGGTCGCGATGGTGCTGGAGGAGTAGAAGGTGCGCCCGTCCCTCGACCAGCCCGACTCGTGCCCCAGCACGCCCGACAGGGTCGAGGAGAGCAGCTGCGGGTCGCGGCAGTCCTTGCTGACGTCGTACACGTCGAGCACGCCGGGGTACGTCGCCGCCGTGCCCAGCACGGCGGCCAGCAGCCCGCGCCTCTTGTTGACCAGCAGCGACTCGTGCGGGCTGACCATCGCCGGCGAGTCGAGCGTGGTGGTGCGCACGGGACGACGCGGGCGGTTCATGTCCAGCACCACGGTGCCCTGGCCGGTGGTCAGGTTGTTCACGACGTCGCGCGGGAAGATCAGCGTGTTGTCGTAGAACGCGCAGGTGTTGCCCTGCTCGTCGGTGTAGCGCAACACCTTGAAGCCGCCCGAGCCGCCCTCGTGGGCCAGCTCACGGGTGTTGCAGGTGTAGCCCTCCGCGGCACGCCCCGAGCGGTAGTCCGCGCGCGGGACGCGCCCCTGGATGTCGGTCTCCGGCGTCGACCCCTTCCCGCAGCGCGCCTGCGGCACCGGCTTGGGGAACGGGTCGTCCGCCGAGACGGTGCCGCCCTGGGCCACGAGGGTCCCGCCGCCGAGGACGAGGGCCACACCGACCAGGGCCAGGCGCCGCCAGGCTCCTGCTGCGCGCGTTGCGTCCGTCACACCAGAAGGCTAAGGCCCCGAGCAGGTGCTCGGGGCCTCGACCGTGGACTGAGAACCGCTCAGCCGTTGACCTTGTTCAGGGCCGCCACGGCCTCCTCGAACTCGGCCACCAGGCTGGCCATCACGTCGGCGACCGGACGTACCTCGTTCATCCGGCCGACGATCTGGCCCACCGGCATCGAGATCACGTCGGGGTCGTTGGAGGCGACGATGCGGTTGTGGGCCTCGGCCACCAGGAGGTTCTGCAGCGGCATCGGCAGCGGCTCCGGCGCGCCCTCCTCCGCCCAGGCCTCGGTCCACTTGGTCTTGAGCAGCCGGGCCGGCTTGCCGGTGTAGACCCGGGTGCGCACGGTGTCGGCCGAGGTCGCCCGGGTGAAGGCGGTCTCCCAAGCGGAGTGGTTGGCCGAGAGGTTGCGGTACTCCTCGGTCCCGAGCCAGATCGAGCCCGTCCACACCCCCTTCGCGCCCAGCGCCAGGGACGCAGCCACCTGGCGGCCCGAGCCGATGCCGCCGGCACCGAGCACCGGGACGTCGGGACCGACCGCGTCGACGATGTCGGGCGTGAGCACCATCGAGGCGATCTCACCGGTGTGGCCACCGGCCTCGTAGCCCTGCGCGATGATGATGTCGACGCCGTTGGCCACGTGGCTCAACGCGTGCTTGGGGGCACCGGCGAGCGCGCCGACCTTCAGCCCCCCGGCGTGGCACTGCTCGATGACGTCCACAGGCGGCGAGCCGAGGGCGTTGGCGATGAACACCGGACGGTGCTGGAGCGCGATGTCCACGTGCGAGCGGGCCATCGAGTGCAGCCAGCCCAGCACACCCTCGCGCCCCTCGCCCTCGGGCAGCGGCGGGACGCCGAGCTTGAGCAGCGTCTCGTCGACGAACTTCCTGTGCTCCTCGGGGATGTAGGCCGACAGGTCCGTCGAGGTGCCCTCGGTGGGGATCTTCATCGGCATGACGACGTCGACGCCGTACGGCTTGCCGTCGGTGTTCTCGTCCATCCACGTCAGCGTCCGGTCGAGCTCCTCGGTGTCGTTGAAGCGGACACAGCCCAGGACGCCGAGGCCACCGGCACGGCTGACGGCCGCCGCCACGTGCTCGGACGGGGTGAAGGCGAGGATGGGGTACTCGATGCCGAACTCGTCGCAGATCGGGGTGCGCATGTCAGGTCTCTCCAGGCAGGGGTGGGGGTCGCGGGAGGGGCGCGTCAGCCGGCGGTGGACGCGGACCGGTCGGCCAGCGCCATCTCCTTGGCCGCGACGTACTGCGCCTTGCCGGTGGCGTTGCGCGGGATGGTGTCGACGACCGTGAGCGACCGGGGCAGCTTGTAGCCGGACAGGTCCGAGCGGAGGTACTCCCGCAGCTCGTCGAGCTCGAGGCTCTGCCCGTCCCGCAGCTCCACGACGGCGGCGACCGCCTGGCCGTAGGTCGCGTCGGGGATGCCGACGACGAGGGTGTCGTAGACCGCCGGGTGTCCCTTGATGGCCATCTCGACCTCCTCGGGGTAGACCTTCTCACCGCCGGTGTTGACGCAGTTGGAGCCGCGACCCAGCAGCGTGACCTTGCCGTCCTCCTCGATGCGGGCGAAGTCACCGGGCACCGAGTAGCGGGTGCCGTCGACCTCGATGAAGGTCGCGGCCGACTTCACCGGGTCCTTGTAGTAGCCCTGCGGGATGTTGCCGCCGCGGGCGAGCCGGCCGATCTTGCCGATCTCCGTCATCGGGATCGGGCGGTTGTCCTCGTCGAGGACCGCGCTGGCCGGGCCCAGGCCGATGAGGGGACCGTCGGTGCTGATGGCGTCCTTGTCCTGCATCCCCATGCCGCTGAAGCCGGTCTCGGTCGCGCCCACGGAGTCGGTGAAGACCGCGTTGGTGAACTCGTCCATCCAGCGCTTCTTCACCGGCGGGGAGAAGATCGCCGCGCTGCTGGAGATGGCGAAGAGGCTGGAGCCGTCGTACGGCGTGCCGGTGGCCTTCTTGCGGTCGTACTCCTCGATGAGCGGTCGCGCCATCGCGTCGCCGGTCATGAAGATCAGCTGCACCTTGTCGCGCTCGATGATCTCCCAGGTGCGCTTGGCGTCGAACTTCGGCTCGAGCACCGTGAGGTGCCCGGCGAACAGGTGCATGAGCAGACCGGCCTGGGCGCCGCCGTGCATCAGCGGGCTGAGGGGGAAGGTGGTCATCCGCGGGTCCGTGGCCTGCTTGGACTGGTCGAACTCCTCCAGCGGCTCACCGGTGTAGAAGTCGATGCCGCCGGCGAGCACGCGCCAGAAGTCCTCGTGACGCCACATGACGCCCTTGGGGAACCCGGTGGTGCCGCCGGTGTAGATGATGTGGAGGTCGTCCGCGCTGCGCTCGGCGAAGTCGCGCTCGGCGCTCTGGCCGGCCACGGCGTCGGCGTACAGGACGCCGTCGAAGGACGAGATGTCCGAGGCGTCGTCGGGGTCGATCGCGTCCGGGATCGCCACGAACGTCGTCAGCTTCTCGTGGTTCGGCGCGACGCTCGTCAGCAGCGGCGCGTAGGAGCGCTCGAAGATCACCGCGACCACGTCGGCGTTGTCGAAGAGGTAGTTGAGCTCGCCCTCGACGTAGCGGTAGTTGACGTTGATCGTCACGGCGCGGATCTTCACGGTGGCCAGCACCGCGACCACGTGCTCGATGGAGTTCTTGGCGTAGATCGCCACGTGGTCGCCGGGGCCGACGCCCTGGCTCTGCAGGTAGTGCGCGAGCCGGTTGGACTCGGCTTCCAGGTCGGCGTACGTCGCGGTGCGATCGCCCACCTTGACGGCGGGGTTCTCGGGGGCGGCGTCGACCGCGTGCTCGAACAGGTCAGCGATGTTGAGGGCCACGAGCGCAGACTAGAACACGTTCTCGTTTGTGGCTAGCATCACGGCATGACTGACTGCCTGGTGGAGCAGGACGGCCACGTCCTGACCGTGACGATGAACCGTCCCGAGCG
>Ga0208328_1000599_pt1 | contig 15786 bp, 7 predicted proteins | sample DeeseametaMP2633_FD_184170 | JGI IMG/M metagenome (GOLD analysis project Ga0208328, IMG submission 184170) | Marine microbial communities from the Deep Atlantic Ocean - MP2633 (SPAdes) | ecosystem: Environmental > Aquatic > Marine > Unclassified | place: Northeast of Antigua and Barbuda, North... | reverse complement strand
TTAGTCTTGGTAACATTAAATCCATAAGTTACTCGCTGCAGGCATCTTCATTCATCTTCACCGGTTACCCCTACCAATTACTTTCGCCAAATACACTGATCAAACCGGCCTAATTACGCTGCGCTATCATGGGCACGTTCAAGTTCTAAGAGCATGGTGTTAAGCACTGTCGCAAGGCGTTGGTTAGGTAACAAAGTCACTTGAGTACTGCGAGCGGTGGTGTAAATGGCGTTTGCATTGAGGCTATGCCTAAAAGCAAGATGCTGAATACTTACTTTGATATCACTGAGAATAACGTCAGCCTGCATGGGCGAGACGTCTGGCATCAAAATAGCAAACCTATCACCGGCATAACGGCACGCTAAATCTTGCTGACGCAAATTCATAATCATCAATTGCGCAATATCGTACAGATACCTATCGCCTTCTGTATACCCATGTTTTTGGTTGAACAAAGAGAAGTTATTGATATCGATAATGGCGATGACAGCTGACTTGCCAGATTGCTGTAATTTATTAATTTGTGTTTTCCAATACTCTGCGCGGTAAAGCTGAGTGATGGGATCGATAGCATCGTGATCGCGAAAGTCCCATTCTCTGCGTCGTAATTGCAAGTTTAACGCGCGCTGCTCTAGGTGCCACTGATACAGTGCCGCGGTCATTACTACCATACCCACAGCCGCAGGATAAGACTCAATCATGCTTAGCCAATAAGCCTCTTCGGGATAATGAAAAAACTCATCCAAGAAATCTAAACTAACTGAAAATAGAAAGAAGCCGAGCCCTACCGTGAGAAGGCTCGTTACTTTACCTGGGGGACGGCTGGCAAGCGCAGCTAGCATCCACGCCAAAGTTAAAAAAGCAATGCTTCCCTCCCCCACAATATCGAGGCCTGATATCACGGTGCTTTCTTTTGCATTGCCAAATATAAAAGCTAAACAAACCGCCAACGCCACTACGCAAAATGTAAATGCTAGCCAAAGCTTGTGATGTCTAAATTGTGTTGAATTTGTAAAGGTAAACATAGTGCTCTCTTTGGAAATCTCTTGAATTGGATACATCACGCGTTAGTCCGGCCACCGCCAGCGTTTATAACAAAACGAGAGTCTTGCCCAAATCTGATGAAACTGTCGAGGGTCAGTTTGGCTCAGCAATGTGACATCTTGATGGCAGCGAACTTTAGGAGCATAAAAAAAGACACACAAACCAAACAAAATCAGTAATTTAAGCAAGGGTCAATTTAGCTCAGCCAATTACAAATAGGCGACAATTACCGATTGTGTACCGCTTGTTCCATCAAATCGTCATATAACTGTCATGCAGCATTCTTAGGGTACTCATTCACTTACTTAGCACTTATTCAAAACGCCTTTTTACTGCTTAATTAATTGGAAAATAAATGAAAATCAAAACCGCGTACTCTTCTCTAACACTTGCCTGCATAGCGGCAATGGGCCTTAGCGTCGCTACACCTGCTTCAGCTGCTGATGGCGTAATTATCGGTTCAGTAAAAGACGCCGCACAGACGCGCAGCTATACCGGTGCTCAAATTAAGCTTAAAGAATTAGGACTGGTTACTGAAGCAGGCACAGACGGTACATTTCGGTTTCCATCTATTCCAGAGGGTACTTACACGCTAGAAATTTCTTATCTTGGTGAGGAAACGGTTACGCAAGCGATAAAAGTGACAGACAACGGCATTGCGCGCGCAGCCGTGGAGTTTGGCAGCGGAGATACCATCGATGAGATCTTGGTACGTGGTCAACGAAGCGGTCAGGCAAGTGCCATAAACCAGCAGCGAACGTCAGATCGTATTTCATCTATTGTATCCGCAGATGCTATTGGACAATTTCCAGACCAAAATGCTGCTGAGTCGTTACAGCGTTTACCTGGCTTGTCGATTGAGCGAGATCAGGGTGAAGGTCGTTTCGTCGGCATACGCGGTATCGACCCCAACTTGAATAACGTAACCATTAACGGCTTGAATATTCCCTCGCCTGAATCAGGCGTACGTTCAGTAGCCCTTGACGTTATTCCCTCTGAACTCATCCAAACGTTAGAGGTGTCTAAATCGGTAACGCCCGATATGGACGGAGACGCCATTGGTGGTTCAGTCGCGGTGAAAAGTGTGAGTGCGTTTGATAAGGCTCGAGATACTGCGAGCGTTACCGTGCAAGCCAGTCAAAATGATTTACGCGATGAAACCAGTCCAAAGCTTTCTGGTACGTTTACCAAGAAGCTTTCCCCTGAATGGGGGGTGGCTGGCGCTATTTCCTACTTTGACCGAGATTTTGGTTCAGACAATGTTGAAAGTAACGGTGACGATGAGCTTGAGCAACGTCACTACACGATCACTCGCGAACGTTTGGGTAGTGCGTTAAATATCGATTTTCGTCCTGACTTCAACAACCAATACTTTCTTCGCACACTTTACAGTGAGTTTTCTGACGACGAATACCGTCAAGGTAATATATTCACGTTCGATGGCGAAGACTCAGAAATAGAAAGAGAAAGTAAAGACCGCTTTGAAAGCCAGAGTATTTTTACTGTGGCGCTTGGTGGTAAACACCAATTAGATACCTGGAAAGCAAACTGGCAGCTCGGTTATGCAAAGTCTGATGAAGACGAGCCAGATGCACTGTATTACGTATTCAAAACCGAAAATGACAGTATCGACGCAGACTTAAATACTATGCGTCCAACCGTGTCACAAAACGCTGATGCCATGGACTTATCAACCTATGAAGTCGATGAGATAAGCTTTGAAGATAACTACACGAAAGATACCGAAACCAGTATTAAATTCGACGCCGCCCGCCCCATCAACCTTGGTGGCTATATCGGTGAGTTAAAAATTGGCTCGAAATACCGAAGCCGAGAAAAAGACCGCGACAGCAGCATCGCTATTTTTGATGGAGAATTCGACGACCTAGACGCTTCGCAATTCGGAGCTGCCAGTCCAGACTACTCTCTTGATGACTTTGGGCCTGGGCTTAATCGAAGTGAAATGCGTAGCTACTTTAACGAAAACCGCGAGAGCTTGGAATTAGACAGTCTAAATTCTGAAGTAGAGTCTCGTGGCGCGACCTATGTGAATGAAGAGGATATTTTTGCCGCTTATATCATGGGCAGTGTAGATATAAATAAACTTCATTTGGTAGCAGGGGTTCGCTATGAACGTACTGACTTTTCTACATCGGGTATGCGAGTAGAGCTTGTAGAAAACGAAGAAACTGACGTAGAAGAAGTGGTAAATACGCCATGGGAAGCAGAGCGCGACTACGATCATTGGTTACCCAGTGTAAATGCCAGATACACTGTTTCAGATAGACTTCAGCTTCGCGCTGCCTACACCCAAACTATTTCAAGACCAAAGTTTGAAGATGTAGCGGCATTTCAAATCATCGAGAGCAAAACAGAAGAAGATGATGGCGTATTTGTGACTGAACGAGAGGCGGAAGTTGGCAACCCTGACCTTCAACCTTACGAAGCACAAAACGTTGATTTGTCGATTGAATACTATCCAGGTGACATCGGTGTAATTTCAGCAGGGCTATTCTACAAGAATATCGATAACTTCGTTGTGTATGCTGATGTTGCAGATACAACCGGTTGGGAAGGTTTTGAAGAAGTCATACAGCCAATTAACGGCGACTCTGCCGATTTAACCGGCTTAGAACTTTCTTGGGTGAAAGCTTTCAATAACGGTTTTATTGTTTCCGCCAATGCTACTTTTACTGATTCTGAAGCGACTACCTTCTTAGATGGCGAAAAATTTGAAACCCAGTTACCAAATCAATCAGACCGTATTGGCAACATCACCATTGGGTACGAAGCGAATGACTTCAGTGTACGTCTAGCCACCACCTATAAAAGCGACAATTTCGAAGAGATTGATGGTGACATGCTCAGATTTGAAGACGACCACGTACAGGTTGATTTCATGGCGCGCTACTACATCAACGACAGCATGCAGGTGTATTTCAACGGCATCAACTTAGGTGACGAACCTTTCTACAACTATTTCGATACGCGCAACCAAAACGCGCAGTATGAAGAATACGGCCGCACGTTCGAACTTGGCTTTACTTGGCAGCTTAACTAGGCAGGTATATCGAAAGTTAATTATCGGGTTTGAAGGCCGTAGGTAGTTTGGCCTTCAAACCTGCTCTTAATAATCTGTAAGCCATGTTTTAGTCGATGCGCCATGCATGGTTTGATCTCAGTAAGTTTCAGGACAATAACAACAATGACCAATAAGCGTCACACCAAAACAGTTTTTAAAACCACAATTACCACAGCGGCACTTTCAAGCGCACTTTTGACGTTGTTCGGTTGCGCAGCCTCTCACGATACTAATACCAGCGCAGATACCAGTGCAAATATCAAGTTAGCGCACAGCGAAAGCCAGCTAGTAAAAGCAGAAAGCCAAGACATCGCATTACCGCTAACAAAGCTAAAAAAGGGTTTAGGCCTGACTCTGCACTACCAAACGCACGCCGACCATTCTAACACCCAAAGCGCTTACAAAGACGCTTACAAAGACGCTTACAAAGACACCCATACTAACAACACTAGCAAGGACGCCCGCGCCAACAACAAACATAAAGTTTACGATGACACCCACGCTATCAACATTAATGTTAACGAACATAAGGGTATTTCACTAAGTAACTCTGAAGGAAAAAAACACTTCATTGCGGGACATTACACCTTAGCACGTGCCGAAGTTGTGGAATCTAATTCAAAACAATGGGTGTCTTTAGTAGTGTTCAATAACAACACCCAGTACATAGAGGTGTATCGCATTAACGCCGCGTCTCTTGAGGTTTACCAACCGCAAACCCAGTTGACCAAAGGTTCTGAAGCCATTTGTGCTACAACATCAAGCGCTGGCGAACTGCAAATTGTTAATATCGATGCGACAGGCACATTGAATCAGTATGAATTTTACAACGGGCGCTTTTTATCGCTTAGAGACTTTGCGATAGGTCCAGGCATTAAAAGTTGCGCGATAAATGCCAACACCGAAACGCTATACCTTGCTGACGAATTTGCCGGTGTGTGGCAATTAGATACCGATATTGAAAGTGAGCTAGCAAAAACCCTTATTTTTCACGATCAAGATGTGGCCATTGAAGGTGTAGCCACCCTATCTTCAACGACGGTAGATGGCGTGGATATCGCTGCCTGGGTGAGTCCGGATGCCAGCGGGATATGGCTCAAAGCACCATGTCTTACGCAATTTGTCTCGCTAATAAATACGGCGAACGAAAGTAACTCAGCAGCTCGCCAATTAAAAGCAACCGACAAGTCTACTTCTATTCAGCCTGAATTCGTTCACCTGTCGTTAAGTGAAGAAGGCTCACACATTTCTCTTGTTGTTGACGATGACTTATCAAGCGACGTGTTTTCTGCCGAACTTCCCTCAAAACTGAGCGCAGCTTTGCTTCATCGACAATGCGGCACCGATTTTAAAGCTACCTCGCCAAAAGAAAATCACATGGAGAAGGCGTATACAAATAACAGCGCATCCCAACATGCAAACCTCACTATCAAGGTTAAACCCGATGTTGAAACTGACCCTGTGGAAAATCATGGCGACGCTGCTGACGACCCTGCCATATGGGTTAACTCGCACAGCGCTTCACAAAGCCGCATAATCGGCACCGACAAAAAAGGCGCATTAAATAGCTATGACTTAGCCGGCAAGCTAGTGCAAAGCCTTCCTGTTGGCAGAGTGAATAACGTTGATGTGGGATACAAGGTATCTGTGGCAGAAACCAAAGCTCGGCAAAGCGATACGCCACTTATCGATATCGCAGTGGCATCAAACCGGTCGAATAACAGTTTGTCTGTATTTGAAATAGATAAACGCGGCCATATGACTCAGCTTGGCCACATAAGCACTACACTCAATGATATATACGGCATGTGTCTGTTTGTGTCAGGCGGAATAGCTCATGTATTTGCTAACGACACCAGTGGCCGCTTCGAACGATATAGCGTGTCTATCTCCCCAGACAAAGCTGTTGATGGACATTTAACACAGTCCTTTTCACTGCCCTCACAGCCAGAAGGATGTGTTGTGGATACTAAAACGAGCACGGCATACTTAGGTGAGGAAGGTGCTGGGATTTGGGCCTTGGATATTACTTCAAACAGCAATCAGCCTCAGTTCATCGCTGAGATAGAAGCCCCGGTAGAAGCTGATATTGAAGGGCTGGCTCTGTTTGATGTAGATTCACAAACTTACCTAATCGCATCTAGTCAGGGTAATAACAGCTATGCTATCTATCACGTACACACTGAGAACCCTGAAGTCTTGGAACTGATGGGGCTTGTTCAAATTACGGCAGACAAAGCCACGCAAATTGACGGCGTGTCGGAAACAGATGGGCTTGATGTAACCAACGCTAACTTGGGAGGAAGGTTCACCGAAGGGCTTTGGGTAGTGCAAGATGGAAGAAACGTCATGCCTAGCGAGACCCAAAACTTTAAGCTAGTTGCTGGTGCTTCACTTAAAGATGCGATCAGAAAATTGGCGAGCGCCAAGCGTGAACGCCACTCACACATGTAATAAATAATACGAAAAGTAAATAAGAAGGAGGCGTTAAGCAAGTTAACGCCTCCTTTCTGGTATATGATAAATGCATGGTGCCGCACCAGCTTCTGGCCTTTCTAACCCAGCGCCGCACCTTCATTCATTACGCTACCTGCAGCGCTAAATCCTACCAAGCTAAATTAAAGTGCGTTAGTCTAGCCCGCGCGCTGGTATCCATCATTTAATTGAACATCAATAGCCCGTAGCACTGCCGTTCGATTAATTGAGCCTAACAGTACCCCGTCATCATCAACAATGGGGTAAACTCTCGGCTTTTCCTTTAACAGCAACTGCGCTAACTCTATTACCGACATATAAGGTTTGATAGAAATCACAGGGGTTTTCATGATTTCCCCTACTCTACAAATTTGTTCGCGATAGTAGCTTGACGCAATCATTTGAGCGATACAGTCTTGCTCAGACAAAAAGCCCACCACTCTACCTTTGCTATCGAGTACCGGACCACCACTCTGCCCACTGGCTAATAACACTTCGACAGCCTGCGCAACGGGCATATCGACATTAAGCTTCACTGGGTGAGTATTCATATAATCACTGACTTGCAACGATTCCATTTTCAATTCTCCAGCCGTGGCGCCTAATGTGACCGATACTGCGACTTAATTGGCGTTACGGCACTTCAATTATTTTTAACCACATGTGAAAGCAATTTTCCCCCACACTTTAAGATTAGACGTTTCGTTACATACAAGCCAGCACATTTAACATTAAAATAACAAATAGTTTTTCAGTGATCAGTCCTTGTAAATTGCCACTTTAACTTTACCATTTATGTCAACACTAGCGCGGTACATACCCGCAGAATTGAAAGGCATAGCGACGTTACCTTTAGCGTCAATAGCAATCACACCACCATCGCCACCGGCTTTAACAAGTACGTCGTTAACTACAGTGTTCGCAGCGTCATTTAACGTTAAACCCTGGTACTTCATTCGCGCACAAATATCTGCTGCCACGTTGTATCGAATAAAATATTCACCATGTCCTGTTGCCGATACCGCGCAGCTTTCATTGTCGGCATAGGTCCCCGCTCCAATAACAGGCGAGTCTCCAATACGTCCGTACCGTTTAGCCGTCATTCCGCCAGTGGATGTTCCCGCGACAATGTTGCCTCCTTGATCCAATACTACGGCTCCAACAGTGCCAAAGCGCTCATTGCCTTGCTGCGAACCGTAACCACTCGATACCTGCTGCATACGTGCTTTCGCTTTATCTAAAGCTTGCTTGCGAAACTCGGTATCAAAAACGGTGTTGTCTACCTGTTCAAGGCCATTTTCTTTTGCGTAATCTTCAGCGCCTCTCCCTGAAAGCATAACGTGTGGAGATTCATTCATTACCAATAACGCAGCCTCTATTGGGCTTCTTATTGTTTTCACCCCCGCAACAGCACCTGCATTTTTACTGCCGCCGTGCATTATCGACGCATCAAGCTCGTGCTCACCGTCGAAGGTATATACCGCACCGATGCCAGCATTAAATAACGGCGAGCTTTCAAGAATTTTGATGGTTTCTACTACCGCCACTTCACCTTTTTCGCCTTTCTGCAACAAGGCGTAGCCATGCTGCACCGCTTGGGTTAATACGCTTTTGTAGTCCGCTTCTTTTTCTGGCGTCATCGATGATTTTAAAATGGTTCCTGCACCGCCATGAATAGCGATAGCTACGGGTGTTTTTCCTAATTGTTTGGAATCATCCGCTAATGCGGGAACACTCGTAATGGCAAACGATGCAGCAAGCGCGCCTATTGCATACAGTGCATGTCGAACTTTATTGGGCTGGCGAAAAATACGAGATGGGTTCAAAAGCTTTACTCCTAATAGCTACGTTTTACGTGCGCGCATAATCTGTGAGATGGTTTGAGTACAGATTTCTAGAATCAATTCAATGCGCTCTGTTGATGCGATTTTTACGCGACCTTAGACGTAAGATGACACAATTAGCTTAGGTAGGCTAGGCTACCTCAAGGATCTCTAAGAAAGTATTAAGATCATCGGTGATGGAAGGGAGTAACGCTTCAGCGTCTTCCCACTTTTTCGCCTTTGACAACTCCCATAAGCTCTCAAAGTCTCGTTGTAACTGTACGGCACCAATATCTGCAGACATACCTTTGAGCTTCAATGAAAGCACCTGAACCTTTTCGAAGTCTCGACTATCAACAGCCTGCTGCAGTAATTTAAGCTTGTCAGGCGCGCTTCTGGAATACAGGTCGCAGACACGAGAAAATAGCGCTTTATCGCCCATTATCCGAGCAATGGCATCGTCTTTTTCCCAACATCCATCAAGCCCCTCTGAATTGTTTTCATCAGCTTGAGTTTGATTGACGTTATCAATTTCAGCCTCCTTCTCCGAGCCCTCGCGAGCGGCGATATCATTAGCTATTTTCGCGTTTTTTATCGTGGGGGCTATTTCTACTTCAGACTCTTTACTTGACTGAGCCTCTGTTCTTGAATGCGATAGCGTGTCGCAGTCCATTTCTTTTGAGATGGCACTCAACAAACTGTCAACCAGTGGGGGTTCGCTGGCAGTGATTCCGGTACCTGACCTCGTATCTGTATCATTAAGCTCTGCACTTGCTAACGCCGTTATTTGATGCACTAACCATTGTTTCACTTTAGGAATAAGTACATCGGCCATGACAGGCTTTGTCGCAAAGTCGTCCATACCTGCCTCTAAACATTTCTCTTTTTCGCCGAGCATGGCATTGGCTGTCATGGCAATTATAGGTACATCTTTGTGCATCGCTCCTGCCTTACCTTCTCGTATGGCTCGGGTAGCGTCATAACCATTCATATTAGGCATCTGACAATCCATCAATATGCTGTGAATTCTGCGGCCTTTGCTTTCACATTTCGTCAAGAACGCCACAACTTCCTCACCATCGCTGCAGGTAAACAATTTAACAGGTAAACTTTCCAGCACTCCCTTCGCCACCTCGCGATTGATCATATTGTCATCAACTATCAATAAGTTGGCATTCTCAATAGACAATTGCTGCTCAGTATCGTCTGCTGCCCCTTCATCGCCTGAGATGTCCTCAGCTTTCCCTTTACCCGATGAGATATCTGATTGGTTTAATGTATATCCCGACAGCGCAGCGTCTAACCCTTGTTGGACAATTGCGAAACTCGACCTGAATAATGGCTTTGGCAAGTAAAGCGGCACAAGGTGATTGAAGTGGAAAGGTGTCCCTTCTAGTTTTTGAAGAATATAAACCACAGGTAACGAACCAGCGTCTTTAGTGGCAGCTTGTGCCTGCCATATATCATCTAGCTCACGAATGAGTGAACTGGCCTCATCCACAATAATGGCATTAAATTGCGTCCAAGGTACTGTTCCTAACTCAGAATGCTTACCTATTACTTGCGGCTGTGCACCGACGTGTAAGGCTAAACAACAGATGTTTTCCTCTAAAGGTGGATAACTTGCAGAAACACCGATTGTGATCCCGTTAAGCAGCATACTTTCGTTTTCCACCGCCATTTTATGCTCGAACGCGCTGTCGTAAGTTGTTTCAGGAAGAGTAACGAAAAATGAGAAGGTGCTGCCTATGTCAACTTCAGAATTGAACGTAATGTCTCCTCCCATAAGCTGGCTCAATTGCTTGCAGATAGACAAGCCAAGTCCGGTACCTCCGTATTGGGTAGCAACAGATGCATCAGCCTGCGTAAACGCGGTAAACAGTTTGGGCTGATTTTCTTGTGCTATCCCTACGCCCGTGTCACATACGCTGAAATGAAGCTGTTGTGTCCCCGCATCTACATCACTTAACGATGCTTGTAGCTTTATATGCCCTTCTTCAGTGAATTTAATAGCATTGTTCAATAAATTACTAAGAATTTGGTTGATTCTGTGTGGATCTGAGTTTATTTCCACGGGGGGAAGACCTGTTGTGTCAACAAGAAGCTGTAGTCCTTTAGAAGCTGCTTTAACGGTAAAGACCTTGGCGATAGACTCGATAAGTGCAAGCGGGTCAAAATATTGATTATTAATATCAAGCTTGCCCGCTTCAATTTTAGACAAGTCGAGAACGTCGTTAATCAGCACACTGAGATTGTTGCAGCTAATTTCCATCATGGAAACAAGCTGTTCAGCTTTCTCATTGAGGGGCTGACGCTTAAGTAGCGCCAACGAGCCAACTACCCCGTTTAACGGTGTTCTCATTTCATGGCTAATATTAGAAATAAAAGAGCTTTTAACACTGCTCGCTTTTCGCGTCTTTTGCGTCGCTTCAACAAGTTCTTTCGTCCTGCTTACCACTTTTTCTTCAAGCTTCAGGTTTACCCTTTCTATCGCGTCTTTTGCCTTTCGTTCGTCGGTCACATCTCTAATTACAACAGCAACGCCTGAAAACTGTGACTGTTCACCCCAAATGGTAGATGCGGTTATAAGTAGCGTGTGCTCTTCTTTTTCGTCATCGGTGTAAGGGGTTGTAAAGGTACTTTGCTTTCCGCCTTTGGTGAGAACCGATTCAAGCCCTAATAGAGAAAGCTCCTCAAATGACGAATAGTGATGATTTAAAATAAGCTGGCTTGGGATCCCAAAAAGTGACTCGGCTGCCATATTCCAACTTTTCACCACGCCAGCAGAATCTACGCTAAAAATCGCATCTTTAGATATAGCGATAATAGCAACGGACTCACCGCGCACCTTAGCCAGCTCAATGTTTTTACTGTTACTTCGGTGTACGAAGAGTAAAACGCTTACAAAAATTAGCGTAACTACCCCAATTACACTGTAAACGCTAATCCTCTTCTCATTGATAAGGGCTGCCACTTCTGACTGAGACAATGCCGTATGAAGAAAAAACGGAGCGGTTTGCTGATTTCCGTTTATCGTAAAAGCACGAGTGACCGTATACAAAGATGAGTTTGTCTGTGCGGTCTGTTTAATTTTAGCCCTGCCTATTTTCGAAGGGCTTTCGAACTCGCTCGCCCAATTCACCATAGGATTTAAATCTCTGGAGAAGGACTTATCACTGTCTGGATGACTGACAAAAAAGCCTTCACTGTCGGTAACAAATAGTAATTGATTGCCGACAAGCGTTTGTTCCATTTGCGACAGTAGAAACTGGGCGTTTACATTCATGATTATAAAACCATAACGCTCACCAGAGCTGCTGAAGATTGGAAGAGAAAGGCGAATAACGCTTTTATAAGGAAACTCGAGATTCCCATATTCACGATTCAAATTGATATCTGAAATATAAAACTCGCCCTTATTGCGCTTAACACTCTCTATGAAGTAACTTCTCGCTGCTTTAGGTTGTAAATCGTTGTCCTTAACTACTAAAACACTTCCCCCGTTTCTTTCCACCCGAATAAACTCACTTCCATCCTCATTGGCTTGAATGATCCTTAATTGGTCGACTTCTTCGTTATTTTCGATAAAAGCAACGAAAATCGTTTCTAGTCGCTGCTTCCACTGTTCCAACGTCGTACCGTCTTTGGGGTCTAGATTTTCATTTTCAGTCGCGCGGACGATGCCGCTTATAGGTGGTGTCTGATGTAGAAAGTTAAGCGCATTGATATACTTTCTCACCTGAGAGTTTGCAGCATTTTCAGCACTGGCGGCACTCTCTTCTAATGCCGTGAAAGTTTGAGATTCAGCCGTCGCTTTGATATTACTTTCGAACAAACCAACAACTAGTACAACAAGCACTGTTGCAAGTACTAACGCTAAGCCTAAAGTACTCTTAGCTTCACTGATGGATGAACTGGATTTAAGGAACGACAAACAGGCAATATCCGTATAAATTTTGATAACTTAAAGCTAGTCATCATTTTGTTAATGCGCAAGTTTCGCGTGATACATCAAAACGCAAAATACTCAAAAAAAGACAATGATTAACGCGTTTTTTTAGGTCTTGCCGATGGCGAACAAGTAAATCACTGTTCATATTAACGCCAGCATTTGGTATTCAATTTCTCGCGGTGTACACTGCCGTCAATATTTCTCTAACATCGCAATAGTGGTTATGCACGCACCTACATTTTTGTGGCACGATTTTGAAACCTTTGGCACCAGCCCACAAAAAGATCTCCCCTGCCAATTCGCTGCAGTAAGAACTGATATGGATTTAAATGTGATTGGTAAACCCATAAATATCATGAGCGCCATTGCGAATGATTATTTACCACATCCAGAAGCGTGTTTGGTGACCGGCATAACACCGCAGCAAACCATTCGCGACGGTTCTAACGAAGCTGACTTCGCCGCGCGAATTTATCAGGAAATGTCGACGCCAAATACCTGTAGTGTGGGCTTTAATAGTATCCGATTCGACGATGAAGTTTCCCGCTACCTGTTTTATAGAAACTTTTACGACCCATATTCACGTGAATGGCGAAATGGCAATAGCCGTTGGGATATAATCGATTTAGCGCGAGCGTGCTATGCGCTGAGACCCGATGGTATTAATTGGCCACGCCGAGAAGATGGTGCACCAAGCTTTAAACTTGAGGCGTTAACTGCAGCTAATAATATTGGCCACGAAAACGCTCACGATGCTTTGAGTGACGTCTACGCCACAATAGCCCTTGCTAAACTGATAAAAGAAAAGCAGCCTCGCCTTTTCGATTATGCGCTGTCGTTACGCAGTAAACACACGGTTATGCAGCAAATTGATCTCACTAAACCATCGGTATTGCTTCATATCTCGTCTAAACTCCCAGCCTCTCAAGGCTGTTGCACTTGGGTTATGCCTGTGGCAAAGCACCCAACCAACAACAATGCATTTATCGCTATTGATTTATCGCATGACATTGACAGTTTAGTGAATGACACACCAGAAGAGATTAGACAGGCGCTTTATGCCCCGGCAGATACATTTGACGATGCGTTAGAAAGACCAGGGCTTAAGCTCATTCACGTCAACCGCTCGCCGTTTATTACCACAGCCAAAGCAATGACAGAAGACAATGCCGCACGACTAGGACTGGATCGCGAGCGCTGCTTAGACAATTACAAAGTACTTGCCAGTATGCCCGAACTCGCCACTAAAATCGTAGATGTCTATGATGACGACATTCAAAGTGGTGAACTGGATATAGATCACGCGCTATATAGTGGTGGGTTTCTTAATGACGAAGACAGAAGGTGGTGTGAGCGTGTAATTGAAGCACAGCCCGATGATTTAGCCACTCTGAGTGAAAAAACACAGCACGAAGGGCTCAGAAAGCAGCTATTTCGATACCGCGCTAGAAATTATCCTAATACGCTGACCGCAGATGAAATGACCAGGTGGCAACATCATCGTCAAGCTCGCTTGACTGATTCAGCTTTTCACGGCTCAATCACATTAGAAAACTATATGATTCGCTTGGAATCACTGGCGCATGAACACAGCGACAATCCTGAGAAGCAGGCCATTTTACGCGCACTTTACCAATATGCCGAAAACCTTTGACGAGCGTTTTAGAACGCCTTAAATTAGTAGATGAAAAAAATAGTCAGGCCGAGAACAAGTCAACGTCAAGTAATCGATAGATGCCGCCGATAAAAAGAATACACGTGCGCAAGGGAATAAAGAAGTTATGAATGGCGTAACAATAAGCTTCGACAAATCAAGAACCTACATTAACTTACAGTTAAATCCTTCTGATTTCACGTCAGAAGTTGATAGTAGGGAAATAAGAAAGCAATTAGAGAGCGGAGAAACTAAGCGGCTGTATGTTTCTGAAAAAGCGTTAAAGTCGGCCTGTGATACAGCTAATCATTATTTTAAGACGGGTGATAGCACTGTTGTACAGGAGCGCATTGGCGAGCGCAAAAATGCTGAAATTGAATTTCGCATTCCCGAGGATGGGATGCAGGCGAACCTTGTACTGACCACACCCTATGGCGGTAAACTTCCCTCATTAAGTACCGTTAAATCTCTAGCAGTAAAAAACAGAATCATTCGTGGCTTAAGCACCAAAACCATTGAATCTATGCTTACCCAAGCAAGGCAGTCTCCTCCAGGCACAGTATTAGAACAAATTGTCGCGAAGGGCCTACCAGCTAGAAATGGCAAAAACTCAAAGTTTATTCCCCTGGTACCAAACGCACTTGAAAGGGTGTTAAAACCCCAGACGGGTGATGGCGAGCGCGTGGACATGCGTAATTTAGGCGAAGTAATTTGCGTTAAAGTGAACACGCCTGTGCTGAGAAGAACCGAACCAACTCAGGGCCGTTCTGGCTTCGATATCAAAGGGAATAAAATTCCAGCCGTTGCGGGCGAATGGGTTAACTTTAAAATGGGCAGCGGCACCGTGGTGTCCGACAGCGACGCCAATTTATTAATGTCTGCAATTTCTGGTATGCCGAAATACCGAGACCAGATAATGAACATTGACGATACCTTCATTTGTAGCGGCGTGAACGTTGGCTCTGGGCACGTGAATTACGAAGGTGCAGTATTGGTAAACGGCGATGTTACAGAGAAAATGCAAATCAAGGCCGCTGGAGATGTAACCATTAACGGCTTTGTGGAGTCGGCGTATATCGAGTCTGGCGGCGACATCATCATTACCGAAGGCGCGATGGGTAAAGTTAACGATACCCAAGGTGAATTCCAATGCCAACTAGTCGCAGCCGGCAGTATCCACGTTCAACACGGTCAAGGCATTGATATTCAATGTAGCGGTAATATTACCGTTGGTCGTCAGTTGGCGTATAGTCGCCTGCGTTGCGGCGGCGCAGTCATAGTTGGACAAATTGATAAGCCCATGGGAAATCTATTTGCTTGTGACATTATCAGCCAAGATCGCGTTGAAGCTGGCACTTTAGGCGCTGTATCTGGCAGTACGTTGAAAGTTGATTTTAGCCCAGGCTTTAACCAATTGTTAGAGCGCAAAGACTCTTTAGATGAATTGTTGAAGCAAATTCGCGAAAACAATCTTAAACACAAAGAAAAGATTAACCTTATTCAAGGTAAGAAAGTACCTAAAGAGCTTCAACGTAAAGTAGCTGAAGCGTTAGAGCTTTTTAACAATGAGAGCGCATTGCTGGAGTGGCTTGAAAACAAAGCCAACGACGTCAAAGCAGCAAAAGAAAACTACCAATCAGATATAAAACTTATCGCAAACAAACGTCTTTATCCCGGGGTCTCGGCGAAGCTTAATAACCGTAACTGGCGTTCTGAGCGAGAATACGACAGGGCGCAAATTCGTTACGATTCGCAC
>Ga0208328_1000598_pt1 | contig 15817 bp, 20 predicted proteins | sample DeeseametaMP2633_FD_184170 | JGI IMG/M metagenome (GOLD analysis project Ga0208328, IMG submission 184170) | Marine microbial communities from the Deep Atlantic Ocean - MP2633 (SPAdes) | ecosystem: Environmental > Aquatic > Marine > Unclassified | place: Northeast of Antigua and Barbuda, North... | reverse complement strand
GGTCCGCTCCGCTTTCGGTTCACCCCAGCCGAGACGCCCGCCGCGGCAGGATCAGGCGGCGGTCCAGGTCATGCCCTCGAAGGCCTCGCGATGGGCGAAACGCTTGAGGTGGTCGTCGATGATGAAGCGGGCCTTCGCCATGCCCTCGTCGTCCTCGGCGCAGATCTCGATGCGCAGCGCTTCCCCGGTCGCGGTCATCACCGCGGGACCCTGCGGCAGGGCGGCCTCGCCCCGCGCCGCGTCGTAGTCCACCGGCACCTTGTGGGCAAAATGCTTGCAGAGCTGCTGCAGGTATTTCGATGCATTTGGCGTCTCGAACGTCCCGGTTTCGCGCATTGGCATGGCGGCACTCCAAAAGTTGATCATTTGCGTCAGATTACGCATTGCGGCGTCGGAGAACAATCCGGTATCAGTTCGCCATCTTTGCGAAGCCGGCCGCACGCCACGCCACGCGCCCATCTCTGACCGGGAGCACCTGAATGCGTCCTCTGCTGCTCGCAGGGTTTCTTGCCTGCGCCACCGCCGTTTCCGCCGCCGCCGAGACCGTCACCATCGACACCGCGACCGGCAGCGCCGAGCTCGAGACCGCGCCCGAGACCGTCGTGGTCTTCGATGCCCCCTCGATCGACACGCTGCACGCGCTCGGCCAGCCCATCGCCGGCATCCCGCAGCCCCTGTACCTGAGCGGCATCGACGACGTGGTCGCCTCGGCCGAGACCGTGGGCACCATGTTCGAGCCCGACTTCGAGGCGCTCGCGGTGATGCAGCCCGACCTGATCATCGCCGGCGGCCGCTCGTCGGCGCAGGTCGAGGCGCTGAGCCAGATCGCCCCCACCATCGACATGACGATCTGGGGCGAAGGCATGGTCGAGCAGACCCGCGCCCGCATCGCCGCCTTCGGCGAGCTCTTCGGCAAGCAGGCCGAGGCAGAGGCGCTGACCGGAGAGCTCGACGCCAAGCTCGCCGAGGCCAAGGAGGCCGTGGCCGGCAAGGGCACCGGCCTCATCGTCCTGACCAACGGCGGCAAGATCTCGGCCTATGGTGCCAACAGCCGCTTCGGCTGGCTGCACGGCGCGCTCGACCTGCCCGAGGCGCACCCGGGGCTCGAGGACGACACCCACGGCCAGGCGATCTCGTTCGAGTTCATCGCCGAGACCGACCCCGACTGGCTTCTGGTGATCGACCGCGGCGCCGCGATCAACGCCGACAGCCAGTCCGCGCAGGCGACGCTCGACAACCCGCTGGTGGCCCGCAGCAAGGCCGCGCAGCAGGGCCATATCCTCTATCTCGACGCAGCCCCAATGTACATCTCGGGTGGCGGTGCCAGCTCGATGATGCACACGCTCGACGAGGTCATCGCGGCCTTCAACACCTCGGAAAGCTGACAGCCCTTGCTGCGCCCCTGGCCCCTCACCATCGCCGCCCTTGCGGGCCTGATCGCGCTGAGCCTTTCGCTCGGCGCGGCCAGTTTCGGGGATGACGCAGGCTGGCTCCTGATGGTCAGCCGCATCCCGCGCACCGCCGCCGCACTGCTGGCGGGCGCGGGGCTGGCGCTGGCCGGGGTCGTGGTGCAGCAGGTGGTGCAGAACCGGCTGGTCGAGCCCTCGCTCACCGGTGCCCCCGAGGCCTCGATGCTGGGGCTGCTGGCGGTGACGCTGCTGGCGCCGGGCATGGCGGTTTCGGGCAAGATGCTGATCGCCGCCGCCGCGGCGCTGGTCGGCATGGCGGGTTATCTCGCGCTGGCCGCGCGGCTCCCGCGAGAGGACCCGATGCTGCTGCCCATCGTCGGCATGGTCTACGGCGGTATCCTCGGCGCCATCGGCGTCTGGATGGCGTGGTCCGCCGATCTCATGCAATATCTCGGCGCGTGGCGGCTGGGCGAGTTCTCGGGCGTCATGATGGGCCGCTACGAGTGGCTCTGGGGCATCGCCGCGCTTGCCGCCCTGCTCTATTTCATCGCCGACCGCATCACCATTCTCGGGCTGGGCGAGGCGCAGGCCCGCAGCCTCGGGCTCGACTACGCGCAGACCCGCGCGCTGGGGCTCGTCGTGGTCTCGGTGATCACCGCGCTGGTGCTGGTGACCGTCGGCAGCTTCCCCTTCGTCGGGCTGGTCGCGCCGAACCTCGTGGCCCGCTGGCGCGGCGACAACCTGCGCGCCAACCTGCCGCTGATCGCGGTCGGAGGCGGCGTACTGCTGCTGGCCGCCGACGTCATCGGCCGGCTGCTGCGCTACCCGTTCGAGATCCCCGCCGCCACCGTGGTCGCGGTCTTCGGCGCCGGCGTCTTCCTCTGGCTGCTGCACGCCGCACCGGGCCGCCGGCATGGCTGAGCGTCGCCTCCTCTGGCTGGGCCTCGCCCTGCTGGCGCTCTGCGGAGCGTTCCTCGCGTGGCAGCTGCGCGCGCCCGTGGGGTTCATCCTCGGGCTGCGCGCCGCCAAGCTCGGCGCGCTGGTCTGCGTGGGCGCCGCCACCGGCGCCGCGACGATCCTCTTCCAGACCGTCGCGGGCAACCGGCTGCTGACCCCGGGGCTCGTGGGGTTCGACGCGCTCTTCGTGCTGCTGCAGACGCTTCTGGTGGCGACGCTCGGCGGCGTCGGCGTGGCGATGATCCCCGCCTCGCTCCGCTTCGGCGTCGAGCTGGTGGCGCTGGCCGCCGCCTCGGCGCTGCTCTTCGGCCTGCTGCTGCGGCGCGACGCCCGCGACGTGACCCGCATGATCCTCACCGGCATCATCCTCGGCGTGCTGCTGCGCGGCCTGGCCTCGATGGTGCAGCGGATGATGGACCCCTCCGACTACGCGGTGGTGCAGCAGGCAATGTTCGCAAGCTTCGGCCGGGTCGACCCGCAGCAGCTCGCCGTTGCTGCGGTGGTGCTGCTGGCGGCGCTGGCCGCGGCCCTGCGCATGGCGCCGGCGCTTGACGTGGCCGGGCTCGGGCGCGAGACCGCCCGCGGGCTGGGGCTGAACCACGACCGCGTGGTGATGGTCTCGCTCCTGCTGATGGCGGCGATGGTCTCTGTCTCGACCGCGCTGGTGGGGCCGATCACCTTTCTCGGCCTGCTCACCGCGAGCCTCGCCCGGCAGGTCACCGGCACCCATCGCCACGCCGTGCTGATCCCGGCCTCCGCGATCATCGGCGCGCTGATCCTCGTCGCGGGCCAGTTCGTCTTCGAGCGCCTGCTCGGCAGCCAGTCGGCGCTTGCGGTCATCGTCGAGCTCTTCGGCGGGCTGCTCTTCCTTGTCCTCGTCCTCAAACGGAGGCGCAGATGATCGAGGTTTCCTCGCTCAGCTATTCCGCCGGGTCCACGCCGATCCTGCACGACATCTCGACCACGCTCGAGCGCGGCGGCATCACCGCGCTGATCGGCCCGAACGGCGCCGGCAAGTCGACGCTGCTGCACTGCATCTCGGGGCTCGAGAAACCGGCCTCGGGCAGCGTGAGGATCGACGGCCACGACCCCTTCGCCGTGCCGCACCGGCAGCGCGCCCGGCTGGTGGCGCTGTTGCAGCAGTCGCCCGCGCTGGTCAGCCGCCTCAAGGTGCGCGAGCTGGTGAGCTTCGGGCGCTGGCCGCATCACCAGGGACGCCCCTGCGCCGAGGACGAGGCCATGGTCGACCGCGCCCTCACCGCCTTCGCACTGACCGATCTCGCCGGGCGGACCATCGACACGCTCTCGGGCGGCCAGCGCCAGCGCGCCTTCATTGCGATGACCTACGCGCAGGACACGCCGTGGATGCTGCTGGACGAACCTCTGAACGCGCTCGACCCGCGCCACGCGCGGGACCTGATGGCGCGGCTGCACGCGCTCTCCCGCGACAGCTCGCGGAGCATCGTGATCGTGCTGCACGACATCAACGCCGCGGCGGGCTGGGCCGACCACATCATCGCAATGAAGGACGGCCGCATCGTGGCGCAGGACGCAAGCGCGTCGGTGCTCACCGAGGCGACCCTGCGCGACGTCTTCGACACGCCCTTCGAGCTGCTCCATCACAAGGGCCGTCCGGTGGTCGTGGCGCGCTGAACGGGGACTGGCGCGTCAGCGGACTGCGCTGAATGCGCGGCTTTTGCCGCGCGAGCGCCGTCCCGCGGGTTGGCGCTCCTGAACGTCGAACCTCTCGATTTATACCGGCCACGTCCGAGAGACCTCGACACATCGCACCCGCGTCAGCCAGAGATTTGCCCCAAGGGGGGAGGCGCTCGCGCGGCGGCTTGGCCCATGGGTCCGCGCGGGGCGTTGCTCCACCCACGATCGCCGTCGCGCATCGCCGGTCCGCGGGATGGCGATCCAGCTTCAGAACCCTCGATTTATCCCGGCCAAATCCGAAAGACCTCGAAACTAGGCACCCAGCCCAACCAAATCGCCGGCCCGTGGGGGCGGACCGGCGATGCGCGGCGGCCGGCGGCCTTGATTCCGCGCGGGGCACGGTTCAGATGCCGGACGATCCATGCCCGGCACGACCACTGCGCCGCAGCCTCTTGCCCGCCGGGCGCCGGTCGTCCCCTCAGCAGATCCGCGGCAGTTGCTCTCCGACCAGCATGTCGACGATGCGCGTGCCACCGAAGGCGGAGATCATGCGCACCGGCACGCTGCCCCTCTCCGTCGCGCGCCCCACGATGACCGCCTCGCGCCCCGCGGGCAGCGCGCGCATCGCGGCCAGCGCCGCCTCGGCCTCGGCCTCGGGCACGAAGAGCACCAGCGCGCCCTCGTTCGCCAGATAGAGGGGGTCGAGACCGAGGATCTCGCACATGCCCTTCACCTCCGGTCGCAGCGGGAGCGAGGCCTCGTCGAGCTCCACCGACACCCCCGCCGCCTCGGCCATCTCGTTCAGCGCCGAGGCCAGCCCGCCGCGCGTCGCGTCCCGCGCCGCCCGCAGGTTGGGGCAGGCCTCCGCGACCGCAGCCATCAGGTGGCCCAGCGCCTGGCAGTCCGACTGCAGCGGCGCCGACAGCGCCAGATCGCCGCGCGCGGCCAGGATCGTCGCCCCATGGTCGCCCAGCACGCCATTGACGATCGCCACGTCTCCGGGCCGGATATGCACCGCGCCCAGATCGCGCCCCGGAGGGATCACGCCCACGCCCGAGGTGGTGACGAAGACCGTGTCGCAGGAGCCCTTCTCGACCACCTTGGTGTCACCGGTGACGATCTTCACGCCCGCCGCCTCGGCCTCGCGCGCCATGCTGGCCACGATCCGGCGCAGCAGCGCGATTTCGCAGCCTTCCTCGATGATGAAGGAGGCCGAGAGCCACAGCGGCTGCGCCCCGCCCACCGCAAGATCGTTGACCGTGCCGCAGACCGCGAGCTTGCCGATGTCGCCGCCGGGAAACTCCACCGGCGTCACCACGTAGCTGTCGGTGGTGAAGGCCAGCCGCGCGCCGGGCACCTGAAGCGCGGCGGAGGTCAGCCGCGCCTGATCCTCGCCGCTCTCGGGCCGGAAGACCCCGGTGAAGACCTCTTCGATGAGATCGCGCATCGCGCGCCCGCCGCCGCCATGGGCCAGCGTCACGCGGTCGCCGCGCAGGCGGGAGGGCTTGGAGGGCATGTTCATTCCGCCGGCTCCGTCTCCGAGGCGACGCGCGCGCCGCCGTAGGTCCAGTAGGCCGCGCAGGCGCCCTCGGACGAGACCATCAGCGCGCCCAGCGGCATGTCGGGCGTGCAGCCGCGGCCGAACTGCGGGCAGGCGGTGGGCTTGATCCGTCCGGTCATCACCGCCCCGCAGGCGCAGCCCTCGGGCTCCTCGACCTTGGCGCGGCCCACGGCGTAGCCGATGCCGAATGTCTCCTCGGCGTCGTAGGCGCGGTAAGCGTCGCGGATGCGCAGACCGGAGGCGTCGATCTCACCCAGCCCGCGCCACTCGAACGACGGGCGTTCCTCGTAGACGTCGGCGATGGCCGCGAGCGAGACCGGGTTGCCGTGCTCGGGCACCACGCGGGCATACTGGTTCTCGACCTCGGCGCGCCCGTCGCGGATCTGTTCCAGCACCATCAGCACCGATTGCAGCAGGTCGAGCGGTTCGAACCCGGCCACGACGATGGGCTTGCCGTAGTCGCGGGCGATGAAATCATAGGGGTGGATGCCGATCACCATGGACACGTGCCCGGGCCCGACGAAACCGTCGAGCAACATGTGCGGATCGTCGAGCAGCGCCTTGATGGGCGGCGGCACGGTGATGTGGTTGCAGAAGACGGTGAAATTGCCGATGCGCTCGCGCGCCGCCTGCTGGATCGTCAGCGCGGTCGAGGGCGTGGTGGTCTCGAACCCGAGCCCGAAGAACACCACCTCTCGGTCGGGATTGCGCCGCGCCAGCTCCAGCGCGTCGAGCGGCGAATAGACCATGCGGATGTCGCAGCCGTCGGCCTTGGCCTGCATCAGCGACTTGCGCGAGCCCGGAACGCGCATGGCGTCGCCGAAGGTGGTGAAGATCACGCCCGGGCGCTCGGCGATCTCGACGCATTCGTCGACGCGGCTCATGGGCAGCACGCAGACCGGGCAGCCGGGACCGTGGATGAACTCGATGCCCTCGTGCACGAGCTTGTCGAGCCCGTAGCGGAAGATGGCGTGGGTGTGCCCGCCGCAGATCTCCATGATGCGGACGGGCTCTTCCCGCGTTGCGCCGATCTCGCACGCGACGCGGGCGATGGCCGCCAGCACGCCCTTGGCGGCCTTGGGGTCGCGGAATTCCTCGACGTATCTCACTGCGCACCCTCCCGCACCGGCTCGTCGAAGGCGCGCGCGCCCTGCTCCATCGCCTCGAGCGCCTCCTGCGCCTCGCCAAGCCCCCGCAGCGCCTCGAGCGTCTCGGCGGCCTCGTGTTCGTCGATCACCGCCATGGCAAAGCCCACGTGGATCAGCACCCATTCGCCCACCAGATCCGCGAGCGGGCGGTCGGAGACCGGCGCCAGAGAGACCTCGCGCTTCACGCCCGAGACGTCGGCCATCGCCATCAGACGGGCCTCGTCGGTGATCTCGACGATCTGGCCGGGAATTCCCAGACACATGGCTCAGTCCTCCTCCGTAACGGTCGCGTGCGGCTCGATGCCGTAGCGGTCCAGTTTGGCGCGCAGCCCGACGCGAGAGAGCCCGAGCTCTGCCGCCGCCTTCGACTTGCTCCATTTCAGCCGGGTCAGCGTCTCGCCGAGGATGCGCATCTCCATCAGCTCGACCCGGTCCTTGAGCGTGCCTTCGAGCGTGCAGAGATCGGTGCCGCTCACCGGCTTGTCGCCGGCGGCAAGATCGCCGTGGTTGCCTGCCTGCAGGATGTGGCGCGAGATCAGCTCGGGCCCCAGCGTCATGTCCTGCGCGAGGATCAGCATCCGCGTCACCTCGTTGCGCAGCTCGGGCAGGTTGCCCGGCCAGTCGTAGCTCTCGAGGAATTCCAGCGCCGGGCGCGACAGCCCCCGCACCGGCTTGCCGTGGGCCTCGGCCACCTCGTGCAGCATGCGCTCGGCCAGCATCGCGATGTCCGGCACCCGCGCCCTGAGCGGCGGCATCGCGAGCTCGGTCACCGCCATCTCATAGAACAGGTCGCTGCGGAACTGGCCCCGTGCGCAGAGCGGCCGCAGGTCGCGGTGGGCGCCGAAGATCAGCCGCGCGCCCGAGGTCAGGGTCTCGTGCCCGCCGATCGGCTGGAAGCCGCCTTCGCTCACGAGGTGCAGCAGCTGGAGCTGCATCGCGGGGCTGAGCGCATCGACGCCATTGAGGAATAGCGTGCCGCGGTCGGCGCGCTGCAGCATCCCCGCCTTGGCCTGCACCGCCCCCGGCACCGCGCCGCGCTTGGCCCCGAAGAGCTCGGCCGCCAGCACGTCGTCGGACATGCCCGCGCAGTTGAGCTTGTAGAACGGCCGGTCGCCGCGCAACGATCCGAAATGCATGGCCCGCGCGAGATCGGTCTTGCCGGTCCCCGCCTCGCCCGAGATCAGCACCGGCACCTCGAAGCTGGCGTATTGCCGGGCGAGCGAGATCGTCGGGTTCAGCGGGCTATCCACGCCCCGCAGCACCTTGTCGAAGCCCGAGGCCTCCTGTGCCTGCTGGCGGCGCGCCTGAAGCTTCTGCGCGGCAGTGTTCCCGAGATAGCGCATCTCGAGCGACATGCGCTCATGCTCGCGGCTCAGCTCGAAGAGCCGCGCGGCGTTGCGCACCGCCATGAGGAACTGGTCCGGATGCCAGGGCTTGGTGATGAACTGGTAGATCCCCGCCTTGTTGATGGCATCGATCATGTCCGAGCTCTCGGTGTAGCCGGTGACGATGATGCGCACCGTCTCGGGCCAGCGGTCGCGCACGTCCGACAGCAGCTCGACCCCCGTCCGCCCCGGCATCCGCTGATCCGAGACCACGACCTGCACCCAGTTCTCTTCCATCAGCCGCCACGCCTCTTCGGCATCGGTGCCCTCGAGCACGTGGAAATCGTCCTCGAGCGCCATCCGCATGGAGGCGACCGAGAACGGTTCGTCGTCGACGACGAGCACGGTGGGAAGGCTGGGCGCGGCCATTATTCCGCGGCCTGCGCGAGACGCTTGGCGGCGGCCTCGCTGCGCAGCCAGCCGATCCACTGGTCGAGCCCCTCGCCGGTGCGGGCCGAGACGCGGATGATCTCGATGGTCGGATTCACCCGGCGCAGGTTCGCCTCGTAGAGGTCGAGATCCACGTCGCAATGCGGCGCGAGGTCGATCTTGTTCAGCAGCGCGATGCGCGCGGCGGTGAACATGTCGGGGTATTTCAGCGGCTTGTCCTCGCCCTCGGTGACCGAGAGGATCGCCACCTTGGCATCCTCGCCGAGATCGAATGCGGCGGGGCAGACGAGGTTGCCGACATTCTCGATGAAAAGCGTGGCGCCATCGTGCAGGTGCAGGTGCTCAAGCGCGTGGCCCACCATGTGGCCGTCGAGGTGGCAACCCTTGCCGGTGTTCACCTGCACCGCCGGCGCCCCGGTCTCGCGGATGCGGTCGGCGTCGTTGGTGGTCTGCTGGTCGCCCTCGATCACCGCCACGTCGCCGCCGCCGTCGGCGGTCATGGCGCGGATGGTGGCGCAGAGAAGCGTGGTCTTGCCCGAGCCGGGCGAGGACACGAGGTTGACCGCGAAGACGCCCTGCCCCGCGAGCCGGGCGCGGTTGGCTGCGGCGTAGCGGTCGTTTTCCGACAGGATCCCGGTCTCGATCTCGATCAGCCGCTCCTGGCTCATGTTGCCGACCGCGACCCCCGCCGCGCCCTGGCCGAAATGGATGTCCCCATGGTCGCCGTGATGGTCGTGGGCGTGACCGTCGCCGTGGTGATGGTGGCTGTCACCTTCGTCGTGACGGTGGGTGTGACCCGCGCCGTGGTGATGGTGATCGTGCCCATGGTGATGGTGCCCGCCATGCCCGTGCTGGTGGCCGTGGCCGTGGTGGTGATCATGGTGGTGGTCATGGGACTGACCTTCGACGGACCCCGTCCCGCATCCGCAAACCGTGCACATCAGATAACCTCCATATCCTTGATTCTCATCTCGTCGCCCCCGTCGGGCATCAGCTTGCCGCCGCCGCAACTCGGGCAGGGATCGAGCCTGTGCTCGATCTCCACCGTCTCCATGCAGTCATAGCAGAGCGCCCGCCCCGGCAGGTCGATCATTTCCAGCGCCGCGCCCTCGGCCTTGGAGCCGCGCATCACCACGTCCCAGGCGAATTCCAGCGCCGGCTTCTCGACGCCCGCGAAGCGCCCGATCTCGAGCCGCACCCGGGTCACCCGCGCGATGCCGGGATCCGAGGCCGCCTGGTCCACGACCCGGCGAATGCCTTCGCAGAGCGACATCTCATGCATCCCGGACCTCCGTCAGCGAGACCGGCGAACACGGGTCGAGAATGTCGAGCAGCAGCGCGCCCTGCCCCGTCTTCTCCTCCGGCAGCGTGGCGAGGGATCGGGCGAGGATGCCCCCCTCGGCCAGAAGCGCATCGGTGGGCGTGACCCTGTCGAACGCCGTGACGCGGCCGTCTTCGGCCACGATGTGAATGGCATAGGCTCCGCGCGCCGCCGGAACAAGCGCCCGCGCATCTCGGGCCTCGATGGCGGGCAGGATGCCCCGCGCCACCGCCGCGATGTCGTAGAGCCGCGCGGTGGCGCGCCAGAGCGGCCCGCGCCCGTGGCTGGCCTCGATGTGGCGCATCACTGGGTGGGCGGCGTGACGGGCTGCGACGGAGTTTTCCTGCGCGCCCCGCGCCCAGATCGTGTCGAAGCGGACGCCCGGCAGCTCGCCCGACACCGCCTCGCCCGGCGCGAAGAGCGCGGCGATCCGGGCCAGCGGCGCGGCGAGCGGGCCGCCCCCGGCGAGGAACGCCGCGAAGGCGTCCGGCGTCTGCGGCGCCACGGCTTCGGGCCCGAAGAGCTGCCCCAGCAGCGCGTCGCCGCCCGCGCGCCAGCCCACCGGCAGCGGCTGCTGAGGCAGGTCCAGCAGGCCGGGCCAGATGACGAAGAACTTCAGGAGATGGTCGCGAAGACTGTCCTCGCAGATGGCGGCGGCGGTTTCGGCCCCCCGGCTCCCCAGCGCGGCCGAAACCGCCGCCGCCTGCGCCCCCCGGCAAAGGTTGAAGAGCCGCTGCAACAGCCCCTCCGCCTCTGCGACCGGCTTGCCCAGCAGGAGGTGCGCCACCGGGTGGGGCGTGGCGGGCAGGGCAATCAGCCGGGTTCGGGGGCGCGTGTCGAGCATCAGCCCGCGTCTCTCATCTCTGCCGCGTCCTGCGACAGGCCGCCGGTCAGGACGGCGCGGCGGGTGGGCGCGGGATCGACCGGAGCCTTTTCGGCCTCGGCGGCAGCGTCGACCGCCGCCAGCTCATCCTCGCGCGCGGCGCGGATCTCGGCCGAGCGGTCGGTCTCGGCCCGGTGCTCTTCCTCGAACAGCGCCACCATCACCGCGCGGGCCACGTCGGTGGCGTCCTTCTGGCGGGTGAACTCGTGCATGGGCGAGAACAGCGAGCAGGCCTTGTAGCCGCCGGTCAGCTCGCGCGTGTTGTGGATGAACTCGTACTCGCCCGACGGGAAGGAGATCACCTCCTTCTCGCCCGCGCGCAGGCCCGACCAGTCCTGCCCCGCATCGGGCAGCAGCACGAGGTTCATGAACCACTGGCTGACCAGCACGCCGAGCAGGCAGTCACCGTGCTTGCGGAACGCCACCGCCTCGACCTGCAGCGCCTTGTTGACGATCGGCACGTCGCGCATCTTGGCGTTGTAGACCTCGCGGAAGTCGGCCGCGAGCCGGTCGGTCGCCGCGCGGATGCGCGAGGCCTCGAGGATGTCCGGCGCGCCGGGGTCCTCGAGCACCATGAACTGCTCTTTCGGCGCCGAGCAGTTGGGGCAGGACCAGTCCTCGGGCAGCGCCGAGAACGGCGTGCCGGGCTCGACCTGCCGGGTGTCGTCGCCCTCTGCGGGCTCGTAGGGCGTCCAGCAGATCTTGCACTCCATGATCGCCTGTTCCGAGATCCGGTCGTTGGCGCCGAGATAGCTGCCCTCGAAGCTCATCGGATCGCCTCCAGCACTTCGCGCAGGCGCCCGGCGCTGTCGCTCAGGTCCTCGGCGGCGGCGAGCGCGACCTCGGGCATGTCGGTGACCTCGAAGGTGTCGAGGATCAGCGTGTCCATCGAGTTGAAGAACTGCACCCGCCAGACATGGTTCAGCGCCGTCGCCGTGACCCGGCAATTGCCGTAGCCGCGCGACAGGATGTCGGTCGAGCCCTCGCCCAGCCGCGCGTCGAGCCACGCCAGATCGCCCTCGGTGTGCGGCAGCAGCGTCAGGTTCACCACGTGCAGCTCGCGGGTCTCGGTGTAGGTGGCGCTCTTGTCCTGAAGCTCGACCAGCAGCGCGGGGGCGTTGACGACGCCCATGCCCGGCTTGTCGCCGGTGGCGCGGCGATGCGGCTCGAAGGCGCGGGCGCGGGCGTCGGACGGCGCGCTTGCCACCTCGATGGCGTCGAGCCCCGCGCCGTTCAGCACCCAGATCCCGGCAAAGACCGACTCCTGCGCGCGGATGGCAGGAAGGCCGCGGATCTTCATGGCCACCTCGCCCTCGCCCATGGTCTCGGCGATCAGGCGGCGGTTGGCGGGGTCGAGCGGCGTCAGGTCGAAGCGCTCGGGCTTGCCGCCCGCGGCCACCCGGTCGGCGGCATCGGCGACGCGGGCCATGAGGGCCATCGCGGGGGCGAGCCCCTCGGCATCCTCGACCTCGGGGAAATGCGCGGAGAAGGTGCGCATGTCCTGCGGCATCGGCATGTATTCTAGTGTCTCGTCCTCGGGCTGCGAGCCGGGGCCGTAACCGACGGGGGGCATGTGGAAATTGCTGACCATGTCTGTCTCCGTCAGGCGGCCGGGGCCGGAATGGCGTTGAGGATCTGCGGGATGCGGGCCATGTAGTCGTCCCAGTCGCGCACCTTGGGAATGCCGCCGAGCAGCTGCCCGTCGCGGAAGAAGATCAGCGAGGGCGTCTTGAGCACGCCGGTGGCCTCGCGCAGCTGCGCCTCGATGGCATCGTCCACGACGGCGCAGTCAAAGGCCCGCTGGAAGGTCATGTGCAGCTCGGGCAGGATCACCGCCACGTCGGCGCTTTCGAGATTGCGGGCAGGGTCGCCCGGCACGAAGAGGCAATGCGCGCCGGGGGCGGCGGTGAAGGCTTCGACCTGGTCCATGGTGGCGAGGCGTGGCCAGCCGAACTCGGTCTCCAGTCTGGCGATCAGGGGGTGTCTCATGGGTGTCTCCTCAGGCGGTCGCCTTGCCCTGCCGCCGCGCCGCTTCGAGATGCGGCGGCAGCGAGGGCTCGCGGTTGTCGAGATCGGCAAAGGCGTCGCCCGCCCCCGCCCCTTGCATGATGCTGCGCAGGCCGCGCAGCGCCTGCGCGATGAGCTGCGCCTCGGCCTCGGAGATGACCTCGCGGGCGTGGCCGAGATGGGTCAGGACCCATGTCCCCGGCGCCACGTCGCCGACCAGCGACAGGTCGATCAGCGCCTCGCCCTCGTCCCCGGTGGCGCGCGCGGCGATGCCGTCGACCGAGAGGATCCGCATGGGGATGCCGACGCACATTATTCGGCGGCCGGGAAGAAGCGGGCGTCGCCGGTGCGGCAGGCCTCGTCCTCGGAGGGGCGGCCCGCCTCGTAGGCGCGGTGGCGGATCGAGGCATCGGCGAGCGTATCGGACTCCGTCCGGCCCTCGGTGGCTGCGAAGCCGCGCTCGGCAAGCCAGCCGAGCCCGATACCGACCGCCTCGGGAATGCGGGCGGCGACCACGTCGCGCAGCCCGCCGCCGTAATCCTCCAGCTCCTCGGGCTGGCAGCCCACCAGCAGCAGCTCGTCGGGGCAGTAGCCCATGAGCTGCGCGGTCGCGATCACGCCCTGGAAGCCGGTCTGGTGCAGGGACATCTTCTTGGCGCCCATGAAGCGCGGCACCTCGTCGCCCTCGACCACCTTCATGGTGCCGGGGGCGAGCCCGTAGTCGACCGCGTCGAAGACCACCATGACGTCGGCCTCTTCGAGGAAGGGCAGCAGGTAGAGCCCCTGCGTGCCACCGTCGAGAACCGTGACGCTTGGGCCGAAGGACCAGCGGTCGGCCAGATGCTCGACACATCGAACACCGAAACCTTCGTCCGCCCAGAGCACGTTGCCGATGCCCAGGATAAGCGCGTTGCGGGTCATGCCGCCTCCCCCTTCTGCGTACCGGCGGAACCCCTCTTTCCGCCCTTCGTGGAAACCGACCTTACGCTTCGGGCGCCAATGGTTCACCGATTCATCAGGTTTTGGCCGGAAAAGGACAACCGCCTGTATTTGCTTAACATTCAGCGCATATGCACCATTCACGCAGGACCAAAGACGGAAACCATATTTCCACAAATCCAATAAATCGAAAACTGATTATCCACATGAAAACGGGCGCCCCGAAAGCGCCCGTTTCGACATGACCGGAAACCGGGAGGGATCAGTCCGGCAGGTCGTCCTTGAAGGTGCGGTGGCCGGAGATCATCGTCGACACCATCGACTGGCGGGACATGATGTCCTCGCGGATCGCGGCGTAGATGTGGATCATCATGAAGATGACGATGAACCACATGCCCAGGTGGTGCAGCCCGTGCAGGATCTGGGTGTTGCCCACCAGCCCGATGAGCCAGCCCATCACCATGTCCGGCAGCGAGCCCTGCCCCGCGCCCTCGGCATAGAGCGCCCAGCCGGTCAGCAGCATGAAGGTGATGCCGATGGTCATGAAGAAGAACATCGCCACCTGCGCCAGCGGGTTGTGACCCACGTATTTCTTCGGCACATCCTCGAGGAAGGCGTACCAGCGCAGCTCGTGCATGACTTCCTTCCACCACGCCTTGCGCCAGACCGGCACGTAGAAGAGCTGCCTGGAGTGGTGGTTGCCCACCAGCGCCCAGTAGACCCGTCCGGCGAAGGCCACGGTCAGAAGCTGGCCGCAGGCGAAGTGGATGAAGCGGTTGTAGCCCATGACGAACTGGTGCGTGGCCTCGGCGAAGTTCATCGTCGGCAGCGGCGAGGCGATGAACCAGCCGGTGACGATCAGCGTCATGATCAGCGCCGCGTTCACCCAGTGCCAGAGCCGCACCGGCCATTCGTAGACGAAGACCGAGGTGCGGCGACGGACGGACTCGATGTCCGCCGCGGTGGCGTCTCCGGTCAGGCGCGAGGTCGAGAGCGGCTCGACCTCCGGGTTGTGCGAGTGGATGGTTCTCTGCTCCATCGACTCACTCCTTGCGGCGGGCGCGGATCACCAACCACAGGATCCCGACCAGCGCGACAACACCCAGCCCGTGCAGGGGCGAGAGCAGCCAGTGCGCCACGCCGTCGGGCGGCAGGGCGGCGTCGTGACCGGCGTGGGCGAAGGCTGCCGATGCAGAGGCGAGCCAGAGTGCGATTGCCTTTTTCATGTGTCCTATCCTCCTCAGCGGACCTTGACGTTTGCCAGCTCGTCGCCATCGGGCGACATGACGTGGGTCGAGCAGGCAAGGCAGGGATCGAAGCTGTGCAGCGTGCGCAGCACCTCGACCGGTTCCTCGGGGCGCTCGACCTTGGTGTTCATGAGCGACGCCTCGAAGGCCCCAATGTTGCCCGCGGTGTCCCGCGGCGAGCCGTTCCAGGTGGTGGGGACGACGCACTGGTAGTTGTCGATGCGCCCGTCCTCGATCTTGATCCAGTGCCCCAGCGCGCCGCGCGGCGCCTCGGTCATGCCCACGCCCCTGGCCTCTTTCGGCCATGTGGGCGGGTCCCACTTCTCGATGTTGGCGGTGGACTGGTCGCCGTTGCGGATGTTGTTGATCAGCTTGTCGAAGAAGTGCTGGGTCAGGCGGCCGCAATACTCCGATTCCAGCGCCCGCGCCGCGGTGCGGCCCAGCGTCGAGAACACCGCCTCGAGCGGCAGTCCCATGTCCCGAAGCAGCCCGTCGACCTGCCCCTTGATGTCCTCGTGGCCCTTGGCATAGCCCACCACGTAGCGCGCCAGCGGACCCACCTCCATGGCGTGACCACGCCAGCGGGGGGCCTTGATCCACGAGTATTTCGCGGCCTCGTCGAGCTCCTTGATGTCGGTGCGGGTGCCCTTGGCGTTGGGCCCGAGCTCGTACTTGGGCTCGGTCACGCCATCCCACGGGTGCAGGCCCTTGCCGGGCTCGCCGTAGGTGTACCACGAGTGATCGACGAACTCCTGCACCTGCTCGGGGTCGCGCGGATCGACGTCATGCACCTGCGTGAGATCGCCGTTGATGATCGCGCCGCGCGGCAGGTGCAGTTGCTCGGGCGAGAAGTCGTTCGGGTGCTCGGGGATGTCGCCATAGGCGAGGCACGCCTGCGACGACAGCCCGCCGCC
>Ga0208328_1000597_pt1 | contig 15828 bp, 16 predicted proteins | sample DeeseametaMP2633_FD_184170 | JGI IMG/M metagenome (GOLD analysis project Ga0208328, IMG submission 184170) | Marine microbial communities from the Deep Atlantic Ocean - MP2633 (SPAdes) | ecosystem: Environmental > Aquatic > Marine > Unclassified | place: Northeast of Antigua and Barbuda, North... | reverse complement strand
CTCCGCCCAGAACCCGTCCGGGTCCGAGATCGAGCGCGCATACATCTCCTCGTACCGCTCCGCGTCGACATGTGCGCTGGAGACAAAGTCGGATGACGGCGGGTAGGTGACGGACATGGTGTGGTTCCTCCTCCACGAGATCTTTCCACCAAGGGAAGCGCGGGAGGCAGGCGAAGGCAATAGGCATTTGGTGGAATGTTTCAGCACCACGCGCTGAAATTTTCGACATATTGCGCGAGCGCGCGGCGACGACCCGCCGCGCGCCCGACGCCCTCAGATCGCGAGATACTCGGCCCGCAGGCTCTCGTTCTCGAGCACCTCGGCGGCGGTGCCGTCGAAGACGATGGATCCGGTGTCGAGGATGATCGCCCGGTCCGCCAGCTGCAGCGCGCGCACCGCGTTCTGCTCGACGATGATCGTGGTCATGCCCTGCTCCTTGATGTGGCGCAGCGTCTTCTCGATCTCGTCGACGATCACCGGCGCGAGCCCCTCGTAGGGCTCGTCGAGCAGCAGCACCTTGATGTCGCGGGCCAGCGCCCGGGCGATGGACAGCATCTGCTGCTCGCCGCCCGAGAGGGTCACGCCCTCCTGCTTGCGGCGCTCGCCGAGGCGCGGAAAAAGGTCGTAGAGTCGCTCGATCGACCAGCCGACTGGCGGGGCGATCTGCGCCAGTTGCAGGTTCTCCTCGACGGTGAGGCCGGGGATGATGCGCCGGTCCTCGGGCACCAGCCCGAGACCGTTCATCGCCGCCTCGTGCGAGGCCATCTTGTGCAGCGGCTTGTGGTCGAGCCAGATCTCGCCCCGCTGCACCTGCGGCGTCCCGAGCCGCGCGATCGAGCGCAGCGTCGTGGTCTTGCCCGCGCCGTTGCGCCCCAGCAGCGCCAGGATCTCGCCCTCGTGCACGTTGAAGCTGATGCCCTGCACGATGTAGCTCTCGCCGTAGTAGGAATGCATGTCCCACACCGAGAGGAAGGCAGGCGCGGTCTCGGCCTTGTTGCCGTGCTTGGAAAAGTCCGGTCTGACGTTCATTGTCCCGTCTCCTTACACGTGCTCGCCGAGGTAGGCTTCCTGCACCTTGGGGTGGCCCTTGATGTTCTCCGGCACGTCCTCGACCAGCGGCGTGCCCTGCGCGAGCACGGTGATCCGGTCGGCGAGGCTGAAGACCACGTGCATGTCGTGCTCGATGATCGCCATGGTGATGTCGCGCTTGGCCTTGATCTCCTTGAGCAGGCCGATGGTGTTGTTGGTGTCCGCCCGCGCCATGCCCGCCGTCGGTTCGTCGAGCAGCAGCAGCCGGGGCTCCTGCACGAGGCACATGGCCATCTCGAGCCGCCGCTTGTCGCCGCGCGACATCGAGGCCGAGTGCATGTTGCGCTTGTCGAGCATGTTGACGTCCTCGAGCATCGCCTCGGCGCGTTCGCGCAGCTCGGCCTCGCTTGCGACCGAGCGGAAGGCGTGCAGCCGGTAGGCCCCGTCGCGCCGGGCGAAGAGCGGGATCATCATGTTCTCCATCACCGTCAGGTCGCCGAAGATCTCGGGCGTCTGGAACACCCGGCTGATGCCCATCTGGTTGATCTCGTACGGCTTGCGCCCGAGCACCGAGTGGCCGTCGAACATCACCGAGCCGGTGTCGGGGATGAGCTTGCCGACGAGGCAGTTCAGCAGCGTCGACTTGCCCGCCCCGTTGGGCCCGATGATGGCGTGGACCGTGTTCTCGGCCACCGAGAGGTTCACGTCGGTCAGCGCCTTCAGCCCGCCGAAGCGCTTGTTGACGTCCTTGACTTCAAGAATGCCCATTCTCGCTCTCCTCATTCAGCGGGTTCGGTGCTGGCGGACTTGGCGGGCTCTTCCGCCGGCCTGCGGCGGAGGCGGCGCGCGATGCGCTGCCCGCCCTCGACCAGCCCGCCGGGCAGGAAGATGACGATCAGCATGAACATCAGCCCCAGCGTCAGGTGCCAGCCCTTGCCGACGAAGGGGTGGATCAGCGCGACGACGAAATCCTCGAGCCCGTCGGGCAGGAAGGACACCCAGCTGTGCACCACCTGGTCGTTGATCTTCGAGAAGATGTTCTCGAAGTACTTGATGAAGCCCGCTCCCAGCACCGGCCCGATCAGGGTGCCGGCCCCGCCGAGGATGGTCATCAGCACCACCTCGCCCGAGGCGGTCCACTGCATCCGCTCGGCGCCCGCGAGCGGGTCCATGCAGGCCAGCAGCCCGCCGGCGAGCCCGGCATACATGCCCGAGATCACGAAGGCCGCCAGTGTGTAGGGGCGCGCGTTGAGGCCGGTGTAGTAGAGCCGGTTCTGGTTCGACTTGATGGCCCGCAGCGTCATGCCGAAGGGCGAGCGGAAGATGCGGATCGCGAGGTAGAACGAAATCAGCATGATCACCGCCGCGACGTAGTAGCCGACCGAGAACTGGAAGGCCCAGGGCCCGATGTTCAGGGTCTCGAAGCTGCGCATCTCGAGGCCGAAGAGGTTGGTGACCGGGATGCCCCCGTCCGCGGTGGCCGACTGGCCGAGGACGCGCGGGTCGTCGAGGGTGATCTGCAGGCCGGTCTCGCCGTTGGTGACCGGGGTCAGCACCGAGTAGGCGAGGTTGTAGCTCATCTGCGCGAAGGCCAGCGTCAGGATCGAGAAGTAGATCCCCGATCGGCGCAGGCTGACGTAGCCGATCACCACCGCGAAGAGCCCCGAGACGACCATCGACAGCACGATGGCCGGAAGCACGTTCATGCTCAGCAGCTTGAACATCCACACCGCCGCGTAGCTGCCCACGCCGAGAAAGGCCGCGTGGCCGAAGCTGAGGTAGCCGGTGAGGCCGAACAGGATGTTGAAGCCGATGGCGAGGATCCCGAAGATCACGAAGCGCTGCATCAGGTCCGGGTAGCCCGCGTTGAACTGCGCCAGCCCGCTGTCGGTGGGGAAGGGGTTCAGGATGAACGGCGCGAACAGCGCCATGACCGCGACGATCAGGAACAGGGTGAAGTCTTTCTTTCCGAGTCCGAACATGGCTCAGTCCTCCATCACGCCCTTGCGGCCCATGAGGCCCCTCGGACGGGTCAGCAGAATGATGATGGCGACGAGGTAGATGATGATCTGGTCGATCCCGGGCAGGATCGCCTTGATCTCGTTCATCGAGGCGAAGCTCTCGAGGATGCCCAGCAGGAAGCCCGCGAGCACGGCCCCCGGAAGCGAGCCCATGCCGCCGACCACCACCACGACGAAGCTCAGGACGAGGAAGTCCATGCCCATGTGGTAGTTGGGCGAGTTGATCGGGGCGTACATCACCCCCGCCAGCCCTGCCACGGCGGCGGCGAGGCCGAACATGATGGTGAAGCGCCGGTCGATGTTGATGCCGAGCAGGCCCACGGTCTCGCGGTCGGCCATGCCGGCCCGGACGACCATGCCGAAGGTGGTGAACTGCAGGAAGGCGAAGACCGCGCCGATGATGACGGCGGCGAAGGCGAAATACACGAGGCGCCAGTACGGGTAGATGATCGCGTTGGGATCGAAGCCCAGCATCACGCCGAAATCGAGCGAGCCGCGAAACACCTCGGGGGCCGGCGTCGGGATCGGGTTGGCGCCGAAGAGCTGCTTGATGATCTCCTGCAGCACGATGGCAAGGCCGAAGGTTACGAGGATCTGGTCCGCGTGCGGGCGCTTGTAGAAATGCTTGATCAGCCCGCGCTCCATCACGACGCCGATGACGATCATCACCGGGATCGAGAACAGGATGGCAAGCGGCACCGACCAGTCGATGATCGTGGCGCCGGCGGCCTCGCCGAAGATGTCCTGCACATAGGGGATGTCGACCTTGAGCGGGTTGCCGAGGAAATCCGTCCGGGTCTCGTCGACCACCTGATGCGAGAGCGTCAGCAGCCGGTTCAGCGTGACGGCACAGAAGGCGCCGATCATGAACAGGGCGCCGTGGGCGAAGTTGACGACCCCCAGCGTGCCGAAGATGAGCGTGAGCCCGAGCGCGATCAGCGCATAGGCCGACCCCTTGTCGAGCCCGTTCAGGATTTGAAGAATGATTGCGTCCATGATCCGTGGCCTTCGAGGTCAAAGGATGGATGGGCGCTCCCGGCGGTCAGGCCGGGAACGCTGCGTGAGGGGCGGCGCGGGGCCGCGCCGCCGGATGTGCCGGGGATCAGGCGCCGGGGTTGCAGGAGCCCAGGGCGCCGCCCGCGAACATCGGGTGATCGGGGGCGTATTCGACTTGGCCGCGCGGGGTGATCTCGACCACTTCGAGCAGGTCGAATTCCGAGGTCGGGTTCTCCTTGCCGCGCACCACGAGCACGTCCTTGAAGCACTGGTGGTCTTCCGCGCGGTAGAGCGTCGGGCCGTTGCCGAGCCCGTCGAACTCGAAGCCCTCGAGCGCCTCGGCGACGGCGCAGGGATCGAAGGAGCCGGCGCGCTGCACGGCATCCGCGTAGAGCAGGGTCTGCACGTAGCAGGTGTGCGCGGCCTGCGACGGCGGGAAGCCGTACTTGGTGCCGAAGCTCTTGACGAAGGCCTTGGTGCCGTCGTCCTGCAGCGACCAGTGCCAGTTGGTCGAGCCGAGAATGCCCTTGATGTTCTCGCCCGCGCCACGTGCCATCAGGCGCGAGAACAGTGGCACCACGATCTCGAAGTTCTTGCCGTTCACCTGCTTCTCGCGCAGGCCGAACTGCACGGCGTTGGTGAGCGAGTTCACCATGTTGCCGCCGTAGTGGTTCAGCACGAGGACGTCGGCGCCCGAGTTCAGAACCGGCGCGATGTAGGACGAGAAGTCGGTCTGGGCGAGCGGGGTCTTGACGGTTTCGATGGTCTCCCAGCCGAGCGCCTCGGTCGCCGCCTTGATCGACTCTTCCTGGGTCCAGCCCCAGGTGTAGTCGGCGGTCAGGTGATAGGCCTTGCGGTCGCCGCCATAGGCCTTGGCCAGCACCGGCGCGAGTGCCGCGCCCGACATGTAGGCGTTGAAGAAGTGACGGAAACCGTTGGCCTTCTTGTCCTTGCCGGTGGTGTCGTTCGAGTGGGTGAGGCCGGCCATGAAGATCACGCCCGCCTCCTGGCAGAGACCCTGCACCGCCACCGCGACGCCCGACGAGGACCCGCCGGTGATCATGATGGCGCCGTCCTTCTCGATCATCGACTTGGCCGAGGCCCGGGCCGCGTCGGACTTGGTCTGGGTGTCGCCGGTTACGTACTCGACCTTCTTGCCCAGGATGCCGGTGCCGTCGAGCGCCTTGGACGAGAAGGTGCTCAGCATGCCGCCGTCACCGCCGCCGTTCAGGTGCTCGACCGCCAGCTCGTAGGCGCGCAGCTCGTCGGCACCCTCGTCCGCGTAGGGGCCGGTCTGGGGAACGTTGAAGCCGAGCGTCACCGAGCCGCCGGTGGGCTCGTTTGTAAAGGCGCGGGCCGAAGAGGCTGTGAAGATCGTCGGCAGCGCCACACCGGCGCCCGCAACGGCACCAGTTCTCAGCAACCCACGACGAGACAATGTCGTCTTGGACATGAAATTCCTCCCAAATTTTGAAGTCGCGAGGCCAGGCTCCTCTCCCGGCGACGCATGCACCCTCCAGTGCAAAATCAGTATTTGCCAGTATAGGTAAACCGATCAACAACTCCCTTAGGGCGCACAATTTTTTTGTCAACGAATGAACAGTGTGCCATAGTAATCTGTAAATAAACTTATGTCGCGCCGCAGAAATGCGTTGAAAAGACAGGAAATCAGGGGAATGGCTCGCGATACGCTGACCGGTTCGCGGATCCGGGAACGCCGAAACATCCTTGGGATGAAGCAGGCGGAACTCGCGCGACGTGCGGGTATCTCTGCCTCATATCTTAATCTGATTGAACACAACAGGCGCAGAATCGGCGGAAAATTGCTGCTCGACATCGCCGAAATCCTCGGCGTCGAGCCCTCGGTCCTGACCGAAGGCGCCGAGGCGACGCTGATCGCTTCCCTGCGCGAGGCGGCGCTGCGCGCGGACGAGGCAGGGGCCGAGCTCGACCGTCTGGACGAATTCGCGGGCCGCTTCCCCGGCTGGGCGCGGCTGCTGGCCGAGAGCCGGGCGCGCATCGACACGCTGGAGCGCTCGGTCGAGGCGCTGACCGACCGGCTCGCCCATGACCCGCATCTCGCCGATGCGCTGCACGAGATGCTGTCGACCGTGACCTCGATCCGCTCCACCGCCTCGATTCTCGCCGAGCCGGGCGAGATCGACCCGGACTGGCAGCGCCGCTTCCACCGCAATATCTACGAGGACAGCGCCCGGCTGGCCGAGAGCAGCCGCAGCCTCGCCTCCTATCTCGAGGCCGAGGGCAAGGCGGCGGCCGAGCGCGGCACGCCGCAGGAAGAGGTGGAGGCGCTGTTCGAGGCGGCGGATTACCACATCGCACCGCTGGACGCGGGTGCGGCGCCCGAGCAGGTCGCGCAGGAACTGGGGGCGGAGCTCTCGCCCACGGCCCGGGCGCTTCTGCGCCGGGCCTTCACGCGCTATGCCGCGGATGCCGAGGCAATGCCGCTCGACCGCGTGATGGAGGCGGTGGTGGTCACCGGCACCGACGCGCTGGCGCTGGCGCAGCGCTTCGGCACCGATCCCGCACGGGCCATGCGCAGGCTCGCCTCGCTGCCCCGGACCGCCGCCTGCGGTCCGGTGGGGCTGGCGATCTGCGACGCCTCGGGGGTGTTCACCTTCCGCCGCCCGCTGCCCGACTTCCCGATCCCGCGCTTCGGGGCGGACTGCCCGCTCTGGCCGCTCTTCGCCGCGCTCAGCCGACCGATGTCGGTGCTGAGCCGGGTGCTGCAATCCGCCGGACGGCAGAGCGGCGCCGTCACCGCCATCGCCTTTGCCCAGCCGTCGGGGCCGCCCCGGGTCAACCGCGAGCCGGTGTTCGAGGCGCACATGATGATCGCGCCCTCGCCGCCGCGCCAGTCCGAGCCCGCCGAGCCGGTGGGCATCACCTGCCGCATCTGCCCGCGCGCGAGCTGCCCGGCGCGGCGCGAACCCTCGTTGCTGGGTGACGCTGCGCAGCAGGGCTTTTGATCTTTTGACAGCCGCCGCCACATTCGCGATAAGTTTTTTACAGGGGGAGGATAGCTTCGGCCCCCCGGGACCTTGCTCCCGGGGCCGGGGGAAAGGGGTGGAATGTCGAAACGTGTGATGCTGATCGAGGATGAGCCGAACATCATCGAGGCGATCAGCTTCATCCTGTCGCGCGAAGGGCTGGCGGTCGAGACCCACTCGGACGGCACCACCGCGAACGACCGGCTGCGTGCCGTCGGGCCCGATCTGCTGATCCTCGACGTGATGCTACCGGGCAAGAGCGGCTACGACATCCTGCGCGAGCTGCGCGAGGATGCGGCCACCGCCGACCTGCCAGTGCTGATGCTGACCGCGCGCGGGCAGTCCCGCGACCGCGAGATGGCCGAGCGTGCCGGTGTCTCGGCCTTCATGACCAAGCCCTTCTCGAACTCCGAGATGCTCGACACGGTGCGCTCGCTCATGGCGCGGGTGACGTGAGCGACAGCGACCTTCCGCGCCGGGGCAAGCCGCCGGTCTTCCTCGAACGGCAGTCCTACCGCCGCCGCAGGGTGAACGACGCGGCGCGGGTGCTGCCCTTCATCGGCACGCTGCTCTGGGTGATCCCCCTGCTCTGGCCCGAGAATGGTGCTGCGGTGCGGTCGTCGAGCGCCATCATCTACCTCTTCGGTGTCTGGGGCCTGCTGGTGCTGGGCGCCGGCCTGCTGTCGTGGCGGCTGAGCGTGCAGGCCCGCGAGGGCGACCCCGAGCGCGATGGCACGGGCGTCCCGGGAGGTTCGGGAGGCACGCCATGACCATGCTGAACACGCTGGTCGCGGTCTGCAGCGCCTACGCGGTGTTCCTCTTCGCCATCGCCTTCGTGGCCGAGCGGGCGGCGATGCGCGGGCAGGCGCGCTGGCTGCGCTCGCCCATCGTCTACACGCTGTCGCTGTCGATCTACTGCACCGCCTGGACCTTCTACGGCGCCGTCGGCTCGGCGGTGCGCTCGGGCTTCGAGTACCTGACCATCTACCTCGGCCCCTCGCTGGTGCTGATCGGCTGGTGGTGGATCCTGCGCAAGCTGGTACGCATCGGGCGCAGCCAGCGCATCACCTCGGTCGCCGACCTGATCTCGTCGCGCTACGGCAAGTCCAACCTGCTTGCGGTGGGCGTCACCATCCTCGCAGTCGTCGGCACCACGCCCTACATCGCGCTGCAGCTCCAGTCGGTAACCCTCAGCTTCGAGGTCTTCGGCGTCGGCGACCTTCCGACCGGCGAGGAGCAGGGCCACACCGCGCTCTGGGTCGCGGCGGGGCTGGCGCTCTTCACGGTGATCTTCGGCACCCGCAACCTCGATGCCAACGAACGCCACAACGGCGTCGTCATGGCCATCGCGGTCGAGGCGGTGGTCAAGCTCTTTGCCCTGCTCGCGGTGGGGGTCTTCGTGGTCTGGGGGCTCTCGGGCGGGGTCTCGGGCGCGTTGCAGAAGATCGACGCCTCGCCGCTGGGCGCGTGGCAGATCGACGGCGGACGCTGGGCCGGTTTGATGATGCTCTCGGCCGCCGCCTTCCTGTGCCTGCCGCGCATCTTTCAGGTGCTGGTGGTCGAGAACGACAACGAGACCCACCTGCGCACCGCCAGCTGGGCCTTCCCCTTCTACCTCGGCCTCATGAGCCTTTTCGTCGTGCCCATCGCCGTCATCGGGCTCGAGATGCTGCCCGAGGGTTCGAACCCGGACCTCTTCGTGCTGACGGTGCCGCTCAGTGTGGGGCAGGACGGGCTCGCGGTGCTGTCCTTCCTCGGCGGCTTCAGCTCGGCCACCTCGATGGTGATCGTCGCGGCCATCGCGCTGTCGACGATGGTCTCGAACCACGTCGTGATGCCGCTCTGGCTGCGCTACGCGGGCGGCGGCGCCAAGGTCTCGGGCGACGTGCGCAGCGTCGTGCTGCTGGCGCGGCGGCTGTCGATCATCGGCGTGGTGATGCTGGGCTACCTCTATTACCGGCTCTCGGGCGGCGGCGCGGGGCTGGCCTCCATCGGCCTCGTGAGCTTTGCCGGCATGGCGCAGGTGATGCCGGCGATGCTGGGCGGCATCTTCTGGCGCGGCGCCTCGCGGATCGGGGCGCTGACCGGGCTGACGCTGGGCTTCGGCTGCTGGGGTTACACGCTGTTCCTGCCGAGCTTCGGGGCCGGGGTCTTCCTGCCGGATGCATGGATCGCGGCGGGGCCCTTCGGGATCGGCTGGCTGCGGCCGCAGGCGCTTTTCGGGATCGAGGGCATGGACCCGCTGCTGCACGCGGTGGTGTGGTCGCTGATCCTCAACACCGGGGGCTTCGTGCTGGCCTCGCTGGCGAGCTTCCCGCAACCGCTCGAGCGGCTGCAGGGGGCGCAGTTCGTCAACGTCTTCGAACATTCCGCCGCGCCGCGCAGCTGGACCGGGCGGGTGGCGCAGGCCGAGGACCTGATGATCATGGCGCAGCGCATCCTTGGCGCCCGCGACGCGCAGGCGCTGTTCGAGCGCGAGGCGCAGCTTCAGGGGCTCGGCGGCACGCTGCCCGCGCCGACGCCGGATTTCCTCGAGACGCTCGAGCGCGAGCTGGCGGGCTCGGTCGGGGCCGCCACGGCCCATGCCATGGTCGGCCAGATCGTCGGCGGCATGTCGGTCTCGGTCGAGGACCTGATGGCGGTGGCCGACGAGACCGCGCAGCTGATGGAATACTCCGCCCGGCTCGAGGCGCAGTCGCAGGAGCTTGCGCGCACCGCTGCCCAGCTGCGCGAGGCCAACGCCAAGCTCACCCGGCTCTCGGTGCAGAAGGACGCCTTCCTCAGCCAGATCAGCCACGAGCTGCGCACGCCGATGACCTCGATCCGGGCATTTTCCGAGATCCTGCGCGACACCACCGGGCTGAAGCCGCAGGAGCAGAGCAAATATGCCTCGATCATCCATGACGAGGCGATCCGCCTGACCCGGCTGCTGGACGATCTGCTCGACCTCTCGGTACTCGAGAACGGGCAGGTGAACCTCAATCTGCGCGAGGGGCGGCTGTCGGATGTGCTCGACCGGGCGGTGGCCGCGGCGGCGGCGGACGAGCATGGCGCGCGGCTCCGGATCCGGCGCGACCGCGGGGCCGAGAACGTCTGGCTCAACACCGACCTCGACCGGCTCAGCCAGGTGTTCATCAACCTCGTCGCCAACGCCCGCAAATACTGCGACGCCGAGCGCCCGGTGCTCGAGATCCGGGTGCGTCAGGGCGACCGGCTGGTGATCGATTTCGTCGACAACGGCACCGGGATCTCGAGCGAGGCGCAGGACGTGATCTTCGAGAAATTCAGCCGGATCAGCGACCAGAAGGCCGGAGGCGCGGGGCTGGGTCTCGCGATCTGCCGGCAGATCATCACCCGGCTCGGGGGCGAGATCCGCTACCTGCCGGGGCAGGGCGGGGCGGCGTTCCGGGTCACGCTTCCGGCGCGCATCGCCATGGCGGCGCAGTAGCCCGGGGGCGTTGGCCCAAAACGTGAACTTTCCGCGCGCACTAAAGTGCTTGGTAACCTTATCCCGCCATACATTCCCGGGAGTCAGCCGGAGAACAGGCCGTTGAGGTGATGGGAGAGCCCGCTAGAAAGGACGACGTTCTTGGTCAGAAGGCCAGTGCCGCCCGCCGCGCGTTGGAAGCGCGGGCGATGTCACCGGCCAAGGCCCTGCGTCGTGCGCTCTCGCGCACCGCCGATGTCCTGTGGGACCTCGCGCTCGTCACCCATGGCGTCAGCCAGGAGATGGCGGATCAGGACGGCGTGGTCGAGATGCTGCCCTCGGGCACGCTGCTCCTGCTGCTCGACGGGCCCGGCGGCGCGCTCGGGCTCGCGATGATCGACCGCGAGATCATGACCGGGCTGATCGAGGTGCAGACGCTGCTGCAGGTCACCCAGATGCCGGTCGAGGATCGTCCGATCACCCAGACCGACGCGGCGATGATGGCGCCGCTTGTCGATGGCACGCTGGACCGGCTCGAACGCTATCTCGAGGGGCACCCGCTGCGCCCGCAGTTCGCGGGGTTTCGCTTCGGCGCCATGGTCGAGGATGCGCGCACCGCCGGGCTGCTGCTGGATGCGGCGGGGTACCGGGCCTTCAACGTCAGCGTCGATCTCGCGCTCGGGCGGCGCAAGGGCACGATCCTGCTCGTCCTGCCCGACCGTCCCGATGCCGGCAAGGCCGATGCCGAAGATGGCGATGCCGCGACCCCGGGCCCGCACGAGCGCAAGATGAAGCTGCTGCCGGTGCGCATGGATGCCGTGCTCTGCAGCCTCACCATCCCGCTCAGCGCGGCGCAGCGGCTGCGGGCGGGCGACCTGATCCCGCTGCCGCCCGAGGCGCTCGATTCGGTGGAGTTCGTGGCGGGTACCGGCCCCGCGGTGGCCGGCGGCAGGCTTGGCCAGATGAACGGCATGCGGGCGGTGCGGCTGAGCTGGCCCCAGGGTGCGGGCAACGTCCCTGCGCCGATGAGGGAGGTGTCCGAGCTCGAGCCGGGTGGCATGGTGGAGCTCGCCGCCGCCGCCGTGTCCTGCCCGGAGCCCGAGCCGGACCCGGAGCCCGAGTTCTCGGCCTCGGAAATGACCGAGGATCTGCCGGACCTGCCGCCGATGGAGTTCGATACCGGGGATTTCAGCTTTGACGCCGAGCCTGCCGAGGCAGAGGTGGGCGATTTCGACTTCGATTTCTCGGCAGCGCCGCTCAATGTCGAGGAAAGCTGAGACGCAAGCTCGGGGTTGCGCTGGAAAAGCCCTGCGCCCGACAACCGGGCGCAGGAAAACCATGCGGGGGCGCCTTAGCCCTTCTGCGCCGCCAGCGCGTCGAGCGTCGGGCGCAGTCCGCCGAGGTCGTAGCCTGCCTTGGCCCCGGTCGCGATGATCGTGTCGGTGTCGATCGCGCCGGCGTTCGCCATGGCCCAGACGATCGAGCTGCGCGTGCCCGACCGGCAGTAGGCCAGCACCGGGCCTTCCGCCGCGCCGATGGCCGAGGCCTGCTCGGCCACCTGGTCGAGCGTCAGCTCGCCGTTGACCACGGGGATGTAGACGAAATCCATCCCGGCGTCGCGCACCGCGGTCTCCAGCGCCTTGCGCTGAAGCGGGGGCGGAACCTCGTCGTCGGGACGGTTGCAGATGACAAGCGAGATGCCCGCTGCCGCGATGGCGGGCACCTCTTCGACCGCGATCTGCGGCGAGACGGAATAGCCGGGGGTGAGTTCGATGATAGCCATGGCGGTTACATCACTCTGCGGCCACGGGTTTGTCCAGACGGGTTCGCAAGAAAGGCGCGACGGCCATTCCCGTCAGCATCGCGGCGACGAAAATCCAGAGCCCGGGGCCCCCGAAACTGAGCGAGGCGATGGCCGGGCCGGGGCAGAGACCCGCCAGACCCCAGCCGATCCCGAACATCAGCGAGCCGAGAATCAGCTTGCGGTCGATGGTCGGCGAGGGTTTCGGCGGCAGCGGTGTACCGAGCGCCGAATTGCGCAGCCTAGCGGCCACCAGCCAGGCGATGGCCATGGGGATCATCGCGCCGCCCATGACGAAGGCGAGCGTCGGGTCCCAGGCGCCGAAGACGTCGAGCCAGCCCTGCACCTTGGTGGTGTCGGTCATCCCCGAGATGAAGAGCCCGCTGCCGAAGAGACCGCCCGCGATCAGGGCGAAGAGAAGCCGTGCCATGTCAGATCACTCCCAGCAGGTGGCGGAAGACAAGCACGCCGACCCCGCCCGCGAAGATGTAGGTGAGCGTCGCCGCAAAGCCCCGGACCGAGAGCCGCGACATGCCGCAGACGCCGTGCCCCGAAGTGCAGCCGTTGGCGAGCCGGGTGCCCGCGCCGACCAGCAGCCCCGCGATCACCAGCATCACGAGGTTCTCGCTGATGTGGGGGTCCACCTCGTGATAGAGTGGTCGCAGGATGACCGGCATCAGCACGACCCCCGCGAGGAAGACGATGCGCTCCCACTTCGTGTTGCCCGCCGAGCCGTCGATCAGCCCGCCGATGATGCCCGAGGCGCCCATGATCCGCCCGTTGAAAAGCAGGTAGACGGCGCCCCCGGTGCCGATCAGCAGCCCACCGATCAGGCCCCAGATCCAGTCCTGTTCCATGTCGTTACGTGTCCTGTGTCCAGTCAGGGAAACTGCACGCCCCCGGCCGTGGCCGAGGGCGCTGGTCCGGATCGCCCGGACCGGTAAGAGGTTCGGGCGGTCAGAGCTTGTTGACCGGCACCTTGAGGAAGACGTCGCCCTTCTCGTCCGCGGGCGGCATCTGGCCCGCGCGCATGTTCACCTGCAGCGACGGGATGATGAGCTTGGGCATGGCGAGCGTCGCGTCGCGCGCGTCGCGCATCTTGACGAACTCCTCGGCCGACTTGCCGGCGCCGACATGGATGTTGAGCGCCTTCTGCTCGCCCACCGTGGTCTCCCACGCGTATTCGTCGCGGCCGGGTGCCTTGTAGTCGTGGCCGACGAAGATCCTGGTCTCGTCCGGCAGGGCGAGGATCTTCTGGATCGAGGCAAACAGCGTCTCGGACGAGCCGCCGGGGAAGTCGCAGCGCGCGGTGCCGAAGTCGGGCATGAAGAGCGTGTCGCCGACAAAGGCGGCGTCGCCGATCACGTAGGTCAGGCAGGCAGGCGTATGGCCCGGCGTGTGCAGCACGTCGCCGCGCAGCTGGCCGATGTGAAAGCTGTCGCCCTCCTGGAAGAGCTGGTCGAACTGCGAGCCGTCGCGCTGGAATTCGGTGCCCTCGTTGAACACCTTGCCGAAGGTGTCCTGCACGATCTTGATCCGGTCGCCGATGCCGATCTTGCCGCCGAGCTCGCGCTGGATGTAGGGCGCGGCCGAGAGGTGGTCGGCGTGCACGTGGCTCTCAAGCAGCCATTCGACCTTGTAGCCCTTGTCCCGGACAAAGGCGATGATGGCATCCGCCGAGCGCGTGTCGGTGCGGCCGGAGGCGTAGTCGAAGTCCAGAACCGAGTCGATCACCGCGCAGGACGATCCCTGCGGATCGCGCACGACGTAGGAGATCGTGTTGGTGGCTTCGTCGAAAAATGCGGTGACTTCAGGTGACATCATGGTGGTGATCCTCCGTTTCCCCAATCATATAGTTAAACGTGAATATGTATTCAAGGATTCGTTCTGTTGATCTGTTGACTTGAATCATTGCGGGGAGAGCTCCCCGGTATCATTCTTGATTCAGAAAGGCGTCGCAGGTGCAACTATGTCGCACGACAAACACAAGGCTATGCTGCTGAAGCGGCTTGAGGAACTGAAGACGAGGCTCGAAGGGATCGAGGAGACGCTCGACGAGCCCAAGCCCAGCGACTGGGACGAAAGCGCCACCGAACGCGAGGGGGACGAGGTTCTGGAAAGCCTCGGAACCAGCGGACAGGCCGAAATCGGCCGGATCGAGGCGGCGCTGCGGCGCATGGACGAGGGGGAGTACGGGTACTGCCTGACCTGCGGGGAGGCCATTTCAGAGGCGCGGCTGGACATCCTGCCCGAAGCACCTCTCTGCGCCGCCTGTGCCGGGGGGCGCAAACCCTAGGGCGGGCCCTCCCGTCCGCTCACGAGGAGGAAAACTATCATGATCGAAGCCCTGAAAACACGCATCAAGCAACTCGAATCCGAGATCAAGGTGGTCTCCGGGGACGATGCTGTCTGCAAGGATCTGCTCGAGGATCTTGAACGCCATGTCGAGGAGCTTGAGGCGCGTGGCGGCAAGGTTCCCGCCTCCGCGCTGGCGCTGGTGCGCCCCGATGGCGACAGCGAAATCGAGGACCAGTTCGACAACATGCCGATCTGACCGGCCTGTTCCGCGCCGGGAGCTTGCTTGCCTTGACCGGCGGTTTGCCGTCTAATGCCGCAAAATCGCGCGGAAAAGCGCGGAAAACCGGTGGTGACGGCCGTTCGGCCGGCAAGCGGGGGCAGGCAGATGCCAGAGGCGCGGGACGCGGTCGACTATAGGTTCGGAGACGGCATCGCCTGGCTTGCCGTCGCCAATCCCCCTGTGAACACCCTGTCGCGCAGGGTGCGCGAGGGCTTGGGCGCCGCGCTCGACCGCGCCGAGGCCGAGCCTGGGCTGAAGGCGGTGGTCCTGATGGGGGCCGGCGCCACGTTTTCTGCCGGCGCCGATCTTGCCGAGCTCGGCAAGCCCTCAGCGGGCCCTGCCGTCGTCGATCTCTGCGCCCGGCTCGAGGGCTTCCCGGTTCCGGTGGTCGCCGCGATTCACGGCACCGCGCTTGGCAGCGGGCTCGAGCTGGCGCTTGCCGCGCACTACCGCATCGCGCTTTCCTCCGCCCGGCTCGGCTTTCCCGAGGTCCGGCTGGGGCTGATCCCGGCCGCCGGCGGCACCCAGCGGCTGGCGCGGATGATCGGGGCGAAGGGCGCTCTCGACATGCTGCTGGGCGGGGGGATGTTCGCCGCCTCCCGTGCGCCCGTGCGCGGGCTGCTCGACGCGGTGGCCGAGGGCGACCTGCGGACGGCGACCGAGGGCTTCGTGCGCCAGCTTCTGGAGACCGGGCAGGGGCTGCGCCGCGGTTCCGAGATGCGCCAGGGCTTCGCCGAGCCCGCCGCCTACCAGAAGGAGGTCGCGCGCCGTCGCGAGGCTGCCGCCCGCCAGCCCGAGATCGCCCCGCGCGAGCTTGTCGCCGCGGTCGAGGCGGCGATGCTGCTGCCCTTCGAGGCCGGTCTCGCCTTCGAGGCGGATGTGCAGGAGACCTGCCTTGCCTCCGACCAGTCCCGCGCCCTGCGCGCTGCTTTCGTCTCCGAGGGTATGGCCGGCCGGCTCGGCCTTCC
>Ga0208328_1000596_pt1 | contig 15833 bp, 15 predicted proteins | sample DeeseametaMP2633_FD_184170 | JGI IMG/M metagenome (GOLD analysis project Ga0208328, IMG submission 184170) | Marine microbial communities from the Deep Atlantic Ocean - MP2633 (SPAdes) | ecosystem: Environmental > Aquatic > Marine > Unclassified | place: Northeast of Antigua and Barbuda, North... | reverse complement strand
ACTGGGACAAGGTCATCGGTGGGTCTCCTTCAGTGCGTGACTTGGTCGTTTCACACCGAAGATCCCGCCGATGACCGCCTACCTCACGACGCCTCGCCGGACCTCAAATCCCCACCACTCCACGGGACGTACCTCCATCGCGGCCTCGCTTGGTGAGCACGATGAGCTTGGCCTTGCCGTCATTGGGGTCGGGACGACGCACGACGTACCCCATGTCGACCAGTTCGTCGACGAGTTCGGCCATGGACTGAGGGGACTCTCGCCGTCGGCGCCGCCACCGGCATCGCCGTCTTCGCCGCGCTGATCCCGCTGCAGCGCGACGCGCCCACCCTTGCCGACGGACTCATGACGCAGGCCGCACCGCTCGTCGTGGTCTCGGCGCTCGCCGGCACCGCCACGCTGGTTCTGGTCGGCATCCGCCGTTTCGCCGTCGCCCGAGCGACTGCCCTGGTCGCCGTCGCCTCCGTGGTCACTGGGCGGGGCGTGGCCCAGTACCCCTGGCTGCTCGTCGACCAAGTCACCATCACTGAGGCTGCCGGCGCCCCGGCCACGCTGGAGGCGCTGCTCGTCGCCGCCGGCCTGGCCGCCGTCATCGTGCTACCCGCCCTGGGCTAACTCTACAAACTGACCCAGACGGAATCATGGTCGCGATAACGCCTGCGTGGACTGGCAAGCAGCTTTCTCTAACGTGTGCCCGGGCCCGGGCGGCTCATAGCGTAGGAGGGTCGCGCGTCCGCCGCGTCGGTTGCAAAGGATTTGACCTTGCCTCCCGAGCCGACATTACTGGTACGTCGCAACGCGAACGTGGTCGTACCCCAATGTTCCTGGATCCCTCAACCCAGATTGTCGGTCTCCGGTCAGCGCGTCACTGGACGGTGATCACCGGGGGTGGCGCTTGGTTCCGGCGTGGTTAGCGAGGGCGCGCAGGTAGTCGTTGTAGTCGGTCATCGCCTGGTCATTGTCCCGGTCGGCTTGTCGGTCGAGTCGCTTGGCTTCCCGGGAGTCGTCCCTGACCCAGCCCCAGATGACCGCGCCGGCCAGGATGGCGAGGGGGTAGTCGCCCAGCGCCCAGCCCAGGGATGCGCCGAGGTACTGGTCGCGTTCGAGGGTGTTGCCCCAGGTGCGGCCGAGCGCGACGAACCAGTCCTCGGCGAGCACGGTGTTGCTGGCCATCAGGGAGATGGAGAAGAACGCGTGGAACCCGAAGGCCACCATGACCAGCAGCACCCGTAGCGGATAGATGGGCCGCCGCGGGCCGGGGTCGATGCCGCAGATGACGTTGGCGAACAGATAGCCGGCGACCAGGAAGTGGACGGTCATCAGCACGTGCCCCGTGGGGGTGCGCAGCGAGAGCTCGAACAGCGGCGAGTAGTAGAAGGCGACCAGTCCCGCGACGAACAGGGTCCCGGCGACCAGGGGGTGTCCGAGCAGCCCGAAGAGCCGGGAGTGGACGACGACCAGCAGCCATTCACGTGCCCCGCGCGAGCCGTCCCCGCGACGTCGTAGGCCGCGCAGGGCCAGGGTGACCGGCGCGCCGAGCACGAGGAAGGTCGGGACGGCGGTGGCGATGGTCATGTGCTGAACCATGTGCATGCTGAACAGCACTTCGCCATAGGCTCCGGGGGCGCCGCTGGTGGCCCAGAACAGACCCGCGCAGCCGATGAGCCAGGCGGCGGTGCGGCTCCACGGCCAGCGGTCCCCGCGCCGGGCGAGGCGCCGAACGCCCAGCATGTACAACAGGACCGCGGCGAGCGCCAGTGGGGCGAAGAAGGTGTCCACTCGCCAAGCGGTGAACCACTCGCCCGCTCCCAGTGGCGGCGGCATCGGGTAGCCCAGCAGCGCTTCCGCCGTGCTCAGCGCGGGTTCTTGTCCTTCGGCTGGCGGGGTGCGGCTCAACGCGACACCGGTGCCGACGGCCGCTGCCATCACCACCAGTTCGCCGGCGGCCAGCCGGCCGAAGGCCCGTCCTGCGCCGCCGGGAACATCCGGGCGGTGCAGGAGGCGGCGGCGGTGAACCCATCCGGCCGCCCCGAGGACGGCCAGCGCGGTGACCTTCAAAAGGAGCAGTAGCCCGTAGTCGCTGCGCAGCCCCGCCCACGACTCGACCCGGACCCAGGCGGCCAGCACCCCGGAGACCGCGATCCCGAGAAAGCACCAGCCCGCCAACCGCGAGTACCTGCGCACCACGGTGGGGAAGTGCGGTCCGGTCGTGGTGCGGACCAGCAGCAGCGCCAGCAGGCCGCCGAGCCACACCGCACCGGCGGCCAGGTGCACCAGTTGGAGGTTGACGCCCAGGTCGTGGCCGGTCCGGCTGGCGTGCCCGGTCAGCGCCAACGGCCACAGCGACCCGAGCGCGACCAGCGCCAGCACCCCGGCCCCGGTCACGGTGCGCACCACCAGGGCACCGAAGGCGACCACCCCAGCCAGCAGCACGTTGTAGAACAGGGCGCGGCCGAGATCGACCTCGGTTACGAAGAAGATCAGCTCGGCCGACCCCGACGCCAACGGCGACTGGCCGGCGATGTCGGAGGACACCAGGACCAGATTCACGGCCCCGGCCCAGACCCACACCGATCCGGCGGTCGCGGCGACGGTGAGCAGCCGCAGCTGCCCGGCGCCGAGCATCCGGAGGGCCTCTGCTCGGCCGGGAAGCAGGGCGGCGGCGGTCACCAGGGCACCGATCGTGGCCGCGGCCGCGGTGTCGCGCAGGGCCTGAGCGATCGGCAGCCCCCAGTGGGTGACGGCACCCGGGTCGGCCAGCTCGACCTCGATCGGCGGACTGATCGCGCCGGTGGCGGCCAGCAGCGTCACCGCAAGCGTCGCCGGGATAATGAACAGCAGCACCATCGCGGCCGCCGCGCGGGGGAACCCCCGGTTCAAGCTCGTCGCCTGGCTCACGGCTGGTCCCCCCGGTTGCGGCCGCGGGCCAGCAGGTACATCAGACCGACCGTGGTGACGGCGGTGAACAGGCCAATCACGAGGGTGGCCAGTGCCTGGCCCCCACCGTCGCCCGCCTCGCTGCCCCGGATATCGCGTGATGAGCTCCCGGCGTCGGTGCTTGCGGCCTGCGGTGGGTTTGACTCGGGCGACGCGGTCGTCGCGGGCGCAGGGGCGACGGTGAACCGGAGCTGACCGGTGATCGGGTGGCCGTCCTCGGACACGACCCGGTAGGACACCGTCCAGACCGTCCTGTTCAGAGGCGGCACGGCAGTGAGGTCGGGCGGCACCGTGGCCGACACGCGGGCACCGTCCACAACGACGGCGAGCTCCGTCGGAGGCCCGCCAGGGCTGGTGCGCGCGACGACCCTGGCGAACTTGTCGGCGATCGGCTGGTCGAAGACCAGCTCCACGACCTCGGGCGCGCCGGCGAGGTGTTGGCCGTCAGCCGGGGTGGAGGAGCGCAGCTCGGTGTGGGCCGCCGCCGGCGCTGCCCCGAGCCCAACCCAGGACACCGCTGCGGCCACCAGGAGCACGAGCATGGAGGTACGACGGCACTGGGTCGCCGCAGTCAGGCCGGTGATCGGGGGTCTGGGGGTCATGGCAGCGGCCCTCCGCGGTCGTCCAGCATGTCCTGCAGAGCCTTGATCTCAGCGGTCTGCGCCTGCACGATTCGCTGCGCTAAGTTCTGCACTTGCGGGTCGGTCGCGTTGGCGAGGGCGTACTCGGCCATCTCGATCCCGGCTTGGTGGTGGGGGATCATCAGTTGCAGGTAGAGCCGTTCGGCGTCGCGGCCGCGCAAGCCCTGCAGTCGCTCGAGGTCGGCTGCCGTGGCCATGCCGGGCATCGCGCCAGTGGAGCCCATGTCGTCGGGGGCGTGCGGATCCCCGATTTCGTCGCCGTTCGTCATCCACGCCATGGCTGGTTCGGTGTCGGTCTGGGGCAGTCCCCAGTCGGCCAGCCAGCCGTACATCTGACCGATCTGCTGCTGTTGGCTGAGCTGGATGTCCAGGGCCAGGGTGCGTACCTCCGGGTCGGTGGTGCGGTCGCGGACAATGACCGACATCTGCACCGCCTGGGCGTGGTGGACCTGCATGTCGCGCAGGAACCCGGCCTCGACCGACTCCGATCCAGGCGAAGCGCCGTCCGGCTCCTCGGAGAATCGGGCACCGAGCAGGAACCCGCCGCCACCGGCGGCGATCAGCACGGCCACGGCTACCGCGACGACCTCGACTCGCCGGATGCGTGACCCGTCGGCGGTCAATCGAATCAGCCCATCCCCGAGACGCCACCGGTGCACGGTGCGCCGGGTTCGGGGGTCTGCGGCCCGTTCGCATACGCGGTCACGAAGGCGGCCAGGCGCTCGTCGTCGGCCTGCTCGAGAGCCAGTTGCTCGCCCCACGCGGTCGCGACCACCGGAGCATCCATTCCCTCGACCGGGGAAACCAGGACGTAGTCGTTGTTCTCGGCGAGCGCGTTCAAATCCTCGACGTCGTTGGAGGGCAGGCCGGGCTGGTAGGCGACCCACACGGCACCGTGTTCGAGGGAGTGCACGGCCATCTCGGCGGACACCGGCTCGGAGTAGGTACCGCAGTTCACCCACACCGGGGCGTGGTCCCCGCCGACGGGCGGATTCTGTGGATAGTCCACGGCGCCCTCGACGTGGTCCCGGCTCAGACCCGAGAAATCCTTCACCCCGTCGATGGCACTGTTGGTCCGGCCTGCGGCATCCTCCGCGGACTCCGAGTCCCCTTCGCTGCCAGCGAGCCCGTAGATGACCACGCCGACGATCACGACCGCGACCAGCACGGATGCGCCGATGATCAGCAGGGAGCGGCGGCGTTCGGCCGCCCGCTGCTGGGCCTGGATCTGGGCGGCACGACCACGACGGTCCTGACTGCTCTGCTTGGCCACCTGGTCCTCCTTGCTCCGGTCGTGGTCGGGTTCAGCGGGCACCCCGGCCCGCGGCGGCCGGCAGCCGACCAGGGCAGTCGTCAGGGTCCCAGACACCGTGGGCGTGGTGCGCACCGCTACTGTACGAACGCCGACCCAAGGTCAACCGCAGCGGGCGGCTGGTTGTCAATCCACGCAACGGCCCGGACAGCATCAATGAAGGCAGGTCATGACCCGAACCACCCCCCGTCCAGCCTCGGAGAATCGGCTCGGCGGCCTCGGCGCCTGGCCACGGGTGGCAGCAGGGATAACGGCTGCCGTCGTGCTGGCCGTCGTGCTGGTCGTGGTCCTGCGGGACGGAGACGATGACCCGGCCGCCGGGGCCCGCGGTGCCGGTGCGGAGATGGAACACGTGCACGGGGTAGGTGTGGACCAGGACGGCGTCCTGTACGCCGGCAGCCACTACGGGCTGTTCCGGATCAACGAGGACGGCACCGCAGCCCGTGTCTCCGAGGTCCAGGACTTCATGGGCTTCACGTCGGCCGGGGCAAAGGGGTTCCTGGCCAGCGGCCATCCCGGCGAGTCGCAGGTCGGTCCGCCCTCGGTGGGTCTGATCCAAAGCACCGACGGCGGTCGGAGCTGGACCGGGCTGTCGCTGTCCGGCGAGGCCGACTTCCACGCCCTGGAATACCGGCACGACCGGGTCTACGCGCTGAACTCGATGACCGGCGCCCTGATGGTCAGCGACGACCTGCGCTCCTGGGAGACCCGGTTCACCGGCCCGATCGCCGACATCGCGGTCAGCCCGGAAGACCCCGACACCATCGTGGCCACCACCGAGCAGGGGCTTGGCATCTCCCGCGACGGCGGCGCCACCTTCACCTCCCTCGGTGATGGCCCGCTCGCCGTGCTGGCCAGCTGGGCCGAGGACGGCACCCTCGTGGTCGCGACACCCGACGGCACCATCTACACCAGCACCGGCACGCTCACCAACTGGACCCAGCGCGGCTCCCTGGCAGGCCCACCCGAGGCGCTCACCGCAGCCACCGGACAGGAGATCTACGCCGCCGCCAACGGCGACATCCTCACCTCACGAAACGGGGGAGCCACCTTCAGCGTCGCCTACGACGGCTGACCGCTCGAACCCGCGTCGACAGCCTGCAATCCCCCGTCAGCGCTTCCGCTACCCGGACTGGTCGCCCCCAGTACTCACATGGTGCCCGTCTCGGCGGCGGTGATCGCGCGCGCGTGAGCGCCATCAAGATCAAGCCGTTGACCATGAAGGTGTCCGGAGGCTTTGTTCGGGCCTCCCAAGGGTCAGAGGTCGGGGAGCTCACAGTGGTGTCGACGGTGTGTCGAGAGCACCGGGCGCCGCGCGTCGGGGAGTCTTGCTTCAGATCGGCGTCTGCCAGTTGGCGACCACGCCTTGGAGCCGCGTCATCAGGTCGAGCCACAGCCCGCTGACCTGCAGTATCCCGAGCGCGACCATCACCAGACCTCCCACCAGCATCACCGTGGATGCGTGGCGACGCGCCCACTGAAGCCGGGTCATCGCCCGGGAGACCGAGAACGCCGCCACGATGAACGGGATCCCCAAGCCAATGCTGTATGCGAAGGACAGGAAAGCGCCACGGCCGGCGCCGGCGCTGCTGGTCGCCAAGGTGAGCACGGCGGCGAGGGTCGGGCCGATGCATGGGGTCCAGCCGAGTCCGAACATGACGCCGAGGAGCGGTGCGCCGGCGAGTCCGGCGCGCGGGCGGTAACGGACCCTGAGGCTGCGGTTAGCGATCGGAAGTCGCCAGAACAGGCCGGTGAACATCAGACCGAAGACGATGGTGAGCGCGCCCAAGACGCGGACCAGCGTCTCTTGATGGGCAATCAGCAGTGCACCGAAGGTGCCGAACAGGACGCCGTAGCTCGTGAACACCGCAGCGAATCCGGCGACGAACAGTACGGCGCCCATGACCACCCGGCGTGTGCTGGGCGCGTGGGTGGTCGCTCGGGATGCGGTCTTCGTCGCGTTGGGACCATCGGGGGGCGTTTCGGCGGCGCATGCATCGGTGGAGTGGCGGTTCTCCGCGCCCGACATCCCGGCGACGTAGGAGAGGTATCCCGGCACGAGGGGTAGGCAGCATGGCGAGAGGAAGGACACCAGGCCCGCGGCGATCGCTAGCAGAGCCGCGACCACGAGCGGTCCTGACATCACCAGGTCGCTGAGGCTCATGGCGTCGATGTTTCCGGTCCTGTCATGTGAGGGTCGCGGTGTCCGCGGTCGGTTTGGTACGGAGCAAGGCTACGAGCCCTTGGAACGATGGGAGCCGAGTCAAACGCCGGCGTAGGAGTGGAGCCCGGTGATCCACAGGTTGACCCCGAAGAAGTTGAACAAGAACGCGGCGTAGCCCGCGAGGGCGAACCATGAGGCACGTACGCCGCGCCACCCGGCTGTTGCCTGGGCGTGGAGGTAGGCCGCGTAGAAGACCCAGGTGATGAACGCCCAGGTTTCCTTGGGGTCCCAGCCCCAGTAGCGGCCCCAGGAGTTCTCGGCCCAGATGGCGCCGGCGATCACCGCAAAGGTCCAGATGGGGAAGGCGAAGATGTGGGCGGTGTGGGCGACCTGCTCCAAGGTGCGCGTGGTAGGGAGGCTGGCGGCGTAGCGTCCCTTAGGTGCCTCGGTTGTGCCGCGCCGCTCTTGGCGGTGGCGTACTAGGAAAAGGGCGGTCGCGACGGCTCCGACGGTGAAGACTCCACCGGCGGTGATGGCGGCGGCGACGTGGATCACCAGCCAGTACGAGTCCAGAACCGGCACCAGGTCGCCGGCGGGGGTGTAGAGGACGGTGACGGCGAGGCCGAGGGCGAGCAGGACGATGGCCACGATCCAGACGCCGAAGGCGCGGACCGGGCGCCTGGACAGGAACGCCAGGTACGCGGCGCCCGCCGCGAGTGCGCAGACGAGCACGAACTCGTACATGTTGCCCCACGGCACCCGGCCGGCCGCGAGGCCGCGCGTGATGACGCCGCCGAGGTTGAGCAGGAACGCCAGCACGGTCAGCGACGTGCCGACCGCGCCAAGCCGGCGGCTGCGGGAGGGCGGAGCGGCGACCATCGTGGTGGCGCCTGCCAGTCGGCTGCGGGCAGGGGAGTCGGCGACCAACGTGGTGGCGCCTGCGACCTGGCCGGCAGTTTCGGCGGCGTAGGCCAGCAAGGCCAGCGCGTAGACGGCGATGGCGGAGTACACCAGGCCGTTGGAGAGCTGAGCGAATGTCTGCTCGTCGAAGATCATGCGGAAACATCCTTGCTGGTGGTCGGGGGCGACGCTCCGCCCAGGGCAGCGACGAGGTCCTCGATCTCGTGTGGAGGAGGTTCGCGGCGGGTGAGGGAGTAGCCGGCGATCTCGACCAGGGTCCCGGCGTCAGTGCTGGGTCGCAGCCGCAGCCACAGCCGTCGCCGGCGGACGATCAGGGATGTGGTGAGCCCCACGAAGAGGACGATCGCCGCAACGAGGGTGATCTCCTTGCCGGGGTCGTAGGCGATCTGGAAGTTGGCGAACCGGGAGACCCCGTCGAAGGTGAGGGTGCCTTGACCACCGGGAAGCCGCATGGTCTCCCCGACCGAGAGCGCTTGGCTGAAGGGCTGTCCGTCGCGGCGCACCTGTGTCAGGTCGTCCTTGTCGAGGGTGAACACCGACTGCGGAACCCCGTCGCCGAACCCTAGGTCACCGGTGAAGGCGGTGAGAAACAACTGAGGATTCAGGGCGTCAGGAAACCTGGAGTAGGGGCCTTGGGGGCCGACATCGGCGGTGGGCAGGAAGAACCCCTCGAAGGCCAGCTCGGTCGGCTGGGCGTCCGGCGCCTTGATCACACCGTCGGAGGCGTAGCTGCTGTCCAACGGCAAAAACAGCACCGGCCCGGTGAACACGACCTTGTCGCGCCCGTCACGAACCGTGACGACCGGGGCGTACCCATTGCCGGTGAGAAAGAACTTGGTCTCGTTGACATTGAGCGGGTGGTTCGGCTCGACGGTGACGGTCTGCTCCTCACCGCTGCCGGCGCGGTAGGCGAGCCGGGCCGCGAACTCTGAGGGCTGGCCGAGGTTGGGGCCGCTGGTCTGGTAGGAGACGTCGAACTCCTCCAGGCGGAACGACAATGGCTCCAGGTCGTCGACATCGGTCCACGCTGAGGGAGTGAAGGCGTCGTACTGGGAGAGATCGTTGGCGAACGTGCCGCCCTCGGCGACGGCGACTCGGCCCTCGAACCCGATCAGCTTGCCGGCGGCGATGCCGACCAGGAGCACCAGCAGCGACAGGTGGAAGGCGAGGTTGCCGACTTCGCGTAGGTATCCGCGCTCGGCGCGTACCTCGTCGGTGGTGGCGATGACGCGAAATCCCTTGCGGCGCAGGTGCGCCGCTGCGGTGGCGATGATCTCGGCCGGCTCCTGGGTGGTTTCCCAGGCGCGGTGGTCCTCGAGGCGGGCCAGGTTGCGTGGCGCGGGCGGGGGAGCGCTGCGCACTGACCGCCAGAGTCGACGGGACCGGGGAAGCACGCATCCGATCATGGAGACCAGCAGCAGCACATAGATGGCGGCGAACCACGGGGACGCGTAGACGTCGAACATCCCCAAGCGGTCCAGCCACGGCGCGAGCCGCGGATGCTCTTGGGCGTACTGGATCACCGCAGCGGGATCGCTGGCGACGTTGCGCTGGGGAAACAGCGAACCGGGAATCGCGGCGAGCGCGAGCAGGGAGAGCAGGATCACCGCGGTGCGCATCGAGGTCAGGTTCCGCCACGCCCAGCGCAGCCACCCCCAGGACGGCGGCGCCTGCGCCGGGCCTGCTGGGCGGGCATCCGTCGCCTTCGTCTTTACCTCAGTCACTGCCTGGGTCCGATTCGTCGGCGGTCTCAGTGACGAGCGTGGACAACGTCGAGTAGTCCGTGGGGCCGACGATCCTGGCGGCAAGGCGACCCTGGGCGTCGACGACCAGGGTGCTGGGTACCGCGCTGGGCGGCAGCGCCGAGCCGAAGGCGAGCACGGCATCGCTGGAAGTGTCGGTGGTGATGCTCGGGTACTCGATGCCGTAGCTGTCCTCGAACGCCCGGGCAGCGGCGTCGTTGTCGCGCACGTTGATCCCGACAAACCGCACCCCTAGACCTCGGGTTTCCTCCGACACTCGCCTCAAAACGGGGGCTTCGGTGCGACACGGCGCACACCAGGAGCCCCAGACGTTGTAAACAACCACCTTGCCGGCCAGGGAGGTGCTGTCGAAATCCCCGCCACCGAGCAGGTCCCCCGTGAACGTCTTGACCTGTCGCCGATCCTCAGGCGCGATGACCTGAACAACGCCGTCGGTGGCCGTGGGCGTACCAGGGTCCATCGTGCATGCCGATAGTCCCATGGTGGCCACGACGAGGGCGACCGCCGCGCGCGCCCGGCCCCTTCGACGGCTCGTCATGGCAGTGCTCCTCCTAGGGCTTCAAAGGGGCGCGCCCATCGCGCCGCAGGCCACCTACTACCCTACATAGCAGTTACCTCGTTCACCCCGCCGGGCTGCACCGGCGACGAGAGAGCCGGCAGGCACTTGGCACGACCGACCGCACGCCAACGACGAGTCTTCAGGTGGACAGTCGCCTTGGGGCTGACGACGGCCGTACTCTCCGCATGCGGCGCACCATCGAGCGACGCCCCGATAGAGGACTTCGCGGCTCCGCCGGTCGAACCGATCGCGGTTGACGGTCTTCATGGCTGCGTCGGACTGGAGCGCCAGGATCCCGGCAGCGAAAGCGCTGACCGACTTCCAGCGGTGAAGCTGCCGTGCCTCAACGAGGCAAGGGCGGTGGACGCGTCTCGGTTGACCGGTCCGGCCGTGGTCAACCTCTGGGCGTCGTGGTGTGGACCGTGTCGCAAGGAGATGCCGATGCTCGCGGAGGCGGCCCGGCGCGCCGCCGACGTCCAGTTGGTCGGCATCAACACCCAGGACCGCCCGGAGGCGGCCGCGGACTTCCTCGCCCGGACAGGCGTCACATACCCACAGCTCGTCGACATCGACGGGGTCGTGCTCGCCGACACCCGCGTCCCGGGCCTGCCAGTGACTCTCGCATTGGACGCGGACGGCAAGGTCGTAGACCGGGTCATCGGCGAGATCTCCGGCGCGGAGCTCGCCGCGCTCATTGACTCGCTGGCAGACTAGGGGTAACCCGTGCCAGCCGCACCCCAGACTCGCCTTGCGACGCGAACGGCCGAACCCGGCGATACGGCGCCCTCGCCCGTCGACCGGCCCCGACGCCGCAACAGGCTCGCGCGACTGCCAGCAGCGTTGCTGGCCGGTGTCGCCGCCGCGGGAGCCAGCGCTCCCTGGGAGCAGCGGTGGCTCCTGCCGTTGGCGGTTGCTGCCCTGGTGGTTCTCCTTCAGCGGGTGTCCCTGCGCCAGGCGTCGCTTCTCGGGTTGCTGTTCGGGCTCGGTTTCACGCTTGCCCTGACGGCGTGGATGCGGGCTGTCGGCACCGACGCCTGGCTGCTGATGAGCCCTGTTGTGGCCGCCTATTACGCCCTCGCGGCCCTCGGCATCGCGCTCGTGGGCCGGCTGCGCGGCTGGCCGTTGTGGACCGCCTGTGTGTGGGTGGCGGTCGAGACCGCGATGTCGAGCTGGCCGCTCGGTGGCTTCCCGTGGACCAGGTTGGCCTGGGCCACCGTGGACACCCCGTTCGCTCTATGGCTGCCCTGGGTCGGCGCCACCGGCGTCAGCTTCCTGGTCGCGTTGAGCGGCGCCACGCTTGCCTGGGTGATCTGTGAGGGCAAGACGCGCCCCGTGAGGGCGGTGGTGGTCATCGGCTCCGCGCTCCTGGTCGGCTCCGCGCCCGTGGTGTTCAGGCCCGAGTCGTTGGCCCCCTCCTGGGAAGCCGGCCTACCGACCGCGACGGTCGCCGCGGTGCAAGGTGACGTGCCTGGTGTCGGTAACGACCTGGTCGCCGTTCACGAGCAGGTGACCGAGAACCACGTCCAGGCCACCGTCGACCTCGCCCGGCGGGTGCGATCCGGCGCCGTGCCGCAGCCGGACTTCGTGCTGTGGCCGGAGAACTCCACCGCGGTCGACCCGTTCCGCGACGAGCAGACCAACTCGGGGATCTCGCGGGCGGTGGCGGCGATCGGAGTCCCGGTGCTGGTGGGTGCCATCGTCGATGGCCCGCGCCCGGACGCCGTGCTCAATCAGGGGTTGGTGTGGCTGCCGGACGACTCGACCGAGGAGCGCTACACCAAACGCCACCCGGTGCCGTTCGGGGAGTACGTGCCCTTCCGCAGCCTGCTCTCCGGTCTCGAGATCGGGCGCCTGGACATGATCCCGCGGGACATGATCGCCGGCACTCGCAACCGCCCGCTCGACATCGCCGGCGCGCGCGTCGTGGACCTGATTTGTTTCGACGTGGCGTTCGACGACTCCGTGATCGCCCAGGTCCAGAACGGAGGCCAGCTGGTGACGGTGCAGACCAGCAACGCCACCTTTACCGGGACCTCGCAGCTGGAGCAGCAGTTCACCATCAGCCGCGCTCGCGCCATGGAGACCGGCCGCACCGTGGTAGTCGCCTCCACCAACGGCATCAGCGGCGTGATTGCCTCCGACGGCACCGTTCGCCAACGCCTGGAGCCCCGGACAACCGATATCGCCGTCAGCGAGGTACCCCTGGTCGATGCACAGACGCCCGCGGTAAGGCACGGCCCACGGATCGAACAGGCCTTGTGCATGGTTGGTGCTCTCGCCGTCATCACGGCGGCCGCGGGGGCCGTCCGGCGCCGGTTCCCGAGACTGAGGCGCGGCCGCGTATGGCGCGCCCACCGAGAGCGAGCCGATACCTAGCGGCGGGGCTCGGATGAAGCGGGCGGTCGCCAAGCCCCTCCACCACACGGCATCTGGCCGAGCTGGCCAAGCCTGCGCTGCCTAACGTGTCCGGGCTGACGGGGCACGCAAACCCGCGCTGTCCCATCGACTGGAGACTGACCCGCCCAAGCCGGCAGCAGACGGTTTGTCACAGGCCGAAGGCGCCGCCCTCGATCAGGATGACGAGGCCCAGACCGATGAGGACCAAGGGGAAGAGGATGTGTTCCCAGCGTTCGAGCACCTCGGCGATCGGCTTGCGGGTGGCCACGAATTTCGCTGCCAGGACGAGAACGATGACCAGGGCCAAGAACACAACACAGTAGGCCACGAGGGCACCGGTGCCCACGGCGAGGAACACCGGGACATAGACCCCGATGTTGTCTCCGCCGTTGGCGAAGGTGACTGCGGCCACGGTCAGAGCGCTGATGGGCCGGTCCGCCAAAGTGTCGTCGTCCTCGTCCCCGTTGCGCCACACCTGCCAGGCGGCGTAGATGCCCAGCAGCAGGGGAACGAGGCCGAAGTACGGGATGGCGTCGTCAGGAAGGAAGAGCCCGGCGCCGAGGGTCACCGCGAGACAGGCCAGAAGGATGCCACCGAACCCGAGGTACTGCCCGACGACGATCTTCGCGGTGGTCCCTCGTTGCCCAGCTCCGCGGGCGAAGAACAGCGACAAGACGATAATGTCGTCGATGTTGGTCACCAGGAACAGGCCCATCGCCTGTAGTGCGGCGGTGATCGTGTTCATGCCTTCCTCGTTTCCTCCGGTCGACGTTGTTCGGGGTGTGCTGGGTCGTCAGACGCCCTGGGCCGGCTGTGTCGCCGCCGCGATGGCAGGTGCAGCGAAGTCTTGTTGGCCCCCCTGATCGGCGGTCGGTGGCTTCAGCCGCGCACGTCTGCGGTCAGCGGCGATGGGTCACGGGTCTTTGGAGTTCGGCGTGGCGGGGTGGACCCGTGTCGACTCGCCGCCTTCGTTCCCCGGCTGCTCGGGGCGGGCGTGCACCAAGGCGATCACGATGAAGCCGGTGACCAGGAAGGTGTCGGCGAGGTTGAAGGTGGGCCACCAGCCGGTGTGCAGGTAGTCGGTGACCACGCCGTCGCGGGCGCGGTCGACCACGTTGGCGACAGCTCCGCCGATCACGGCGCCGCCGGCTATCCGTTCAACCCATCCGGCGTACGGCGCCCTGCGCCACGCGTACGCGATCAGGGCGACGGAGATGGCTGCGGTGATGGCTACGATCACACCGACGGGCAGCCTATCGCCCATGCTGAATGCCACGCCGGAGTTGTAGCCCAGCCGTAGCTGGATCAGTCCGAGGTCGACCGTGGAGTCGGCGAGCCGCGCCTCGGAGGCGGCCTTGGCGGTCAGGTCGATTGCCGCCGCTGTCACTGCCACCGCGAGGACCACCACGCGATTGGTTCGGGCGTGCGTCGCGACCTTGCCGCTACCGCCGGTCACGCGGCCCCGGCTTCCGAGGGCACCGGAGCCGGCGTCGGCTGGGTGGCCGGTGCTGGCGGCAGCGGTCTGGCGCGGCCGGCGCGGACCCCGTTGCCGATCACGAGGATCTCCGCGATCTCGTGGACCAGGACAACCGCGGCCAGGCCGAGCACGCCGAGGGCGGCCAGCGGGATCAGAATCGCGATCAGACCGAGGGAGAGGCCCACGTTCTGCAGCATGATCGACCTCGCCCGGCGGGCGTGGGTCAGGGTCTGCGGCAGGTGGCGCAGGTCCTCGCCCATGAGCGCGACGTCAGCGGTCTCGATCGCCACGTCGCTGCCCATGGCGCCCATCGCGATCCCGACGTCGGCGGTGGCCAAGGCGGGGGCGTCGTTGACGCCGTCGCCGACCATCGCGGTCGGCACGGACTCGCGGAGCCGGTGGATGATGGCCGACTTGTCCTCGGGCCGAAGCTCGGGGTGGACATCGGTGATGCCGGCCTGGGCGGCCAGGGCGGCGGCGGTGCGTTCGTTGTCGCCGGTGAGCATGGCGACCTGGTAGCCGCCGGCACGGAGGCGGGCGACCACCTCGGCTGCCTCGGGGCGCAGGTCGTCGCGGACGGCGACGGCGCCGATCACGGCCCCGTCGTATTCGATCAGCACCGCTGTAGCGCCCGCTTCCTGCATGGCGGTGACCGGCTCGGCCAACTCGCCGGCCTCGATCCAGCCGGGCCGTCCCAGGCGGGCCGGCCGGCCGTCGACGGTTCCAGTGAGGCCGGCGCCGGTGACCGCCTCGACGTCGGCCGCGTCGCGGTGCTCGGGGGCTGCGGCGAGGATCGCGCGGGCCAGGGGGTGCTCGCTGCGGGACTCCAGGGCGGCCGCGATGTCGAGGACCTGCTCCCGGGTCTGGCCGGGAGCGGTGGCGACCTCGACCACGGAGGGTTGGTTGCGGGTCAGGGTGCCCGTCTTGTCCAACGCGACGGCACGGATCCGGCCCAGCGCCTCCAGCGCGGCGCCGCCCTTGACCAGGGCGCCGATGCGGCTGGCGGCGCCGATGGCGGCGACCACGGTGACCGGCACGGAGATCGCCAGCGCACACGGGGAGGCGGCGACCAGGACCACCAGGGCCCGTTCGATCCAGGTCGCGGGGTCACCGAGCAGGCTGCCGACGATGGCGATGACGGCGGCCAGGACCATGATCCCGGGCACCAGGGGCTTGGCGATGCGGTCGGCCAGGCGCTGGGCGTTGCCCTTGCGGGACTGTTCGGCCTCGACGATGTTGACGATCCGGGCCAGGGAGTTGTCCTCGGCGGTGGTGGTGACCTCGACCTCGAGGACCCCGGTGCCGTTGATCGAGCCGGCATAGACGGTGTCCCCGGGGCCGGCCTCGACCGGGACGGACTCGCCAGTGAGGGCAGAAACGTCCAGGGCGGTGCGGCCGGTGCGGATGACGCCGTCGGTGGCGACCCGCTCACCGGGCCGGACCAGCAACAGGTCTCCGATCGCCAGGTCGGCGGGGGCAACGGTGACCTGGGCGCCGTCACGGAGAACGGTGGCCTCGGCCGGGACTAGAGACAGCAGCGCGCGCAGGCCGCGGCGGGTGCGCGCCACGGCGTACTCCTCCAGCCCCTCGCTGATGGAGTAGAGGAACGCGAGCGCTGCGGCCTCGGCGACCTCGCCGAGGATGACCGCGCCAACGGCGGCG
>Ga0208328_1000595_pt1 | contig 15835 bp, 13 predicted proteins | sample DeeseametaMP2633_FD_184170 | JGI IMG/M metagenome (GOLD analysis project Ga0208328, IMG submission 184170) | Marine microbial communities from the Deep Atlantic Ocean - MP2633 (SPAdes) | ecosystem: Environmental > Aquatic > Marine > Unclassified | place: Northeast of Antigua and Barbuda, North... | reverse complement strand
CCCCTCGGTCATGTGGTGGGTGGAGGCCACGCGATAGGCCTCGCGGTACTTGCCCTCGAGCATCAGCTCGTGGGCGAGACTGTCGCGGCGCCCGGCCCAGGCCCAGGGCTCGCCGAGGCTCTCGGCAGTCTTCGAGCGTTCGAGCAGCAGCGCGATGGCGTCGGCGTCGCGGCCCTTGCGGACGCGCCAGAGGTAGCGCTCGTAGGCAAGGCCCGGATCGTCGGCCAGCGTCTCGGGCACCGCCTCGATCAGGCGGTCGACGCCGGGCACCGAGTTGCGCAAGCCGATGCGGGCCTCCGCGAGCTTCTGCCAGCCGTCGCTGACCAGCGGCATGACGGCGCGGGCGTTGGCCTCCCACCCCTGCCAGAGCGCCATGTCGAGCCGCGCCTGGTGGTGCGGCTTCAGCAACTCGCCCCATTGCGTCAGGAAGGCGCTGCGCTCCTCGGAGGACAGCGCCAGCGTGCGCCATGCCAGCACCACCTCGGCCTCGGCGGCGCCGCGCTCGCCCTCGGCGGCATAGGCGCGGGCCAGCGCCAGCGCACCGGCGCCGGTCTGCGGGCGGTAGCCCTCGAAGAAGGTCTTCACGATGGCATTGTCGCCGGATTCCGAGATCGCGATCTCGGATTTCTCGCGCAGGTAGTCCATGCCCGGCCAGTCCGGGTTGCGCTCGAGGAAGTCCATCACCTGCGCCGCGTTGCCGCGGCTGGCGCGCAGGTAGTTCCAGAGAATGACGTCGAGCGCGGGCTGTCCGTCGCCGCGCGAATCGATCAGCGCGGCCGCCCAGTTGCCCTCGCGCATGGCCTGCATGGCCTGTGCGAGGGGGCGGTCCTGCTGGGCCGCCGCGGGAAAGGTCGTGAGGATGAGGAAGATGAGGGCCCAGAGGCGCGACATGAGCTTGCAATTTCCGGCTTGAAAAGGAATAGACGCGCTTCAGAGGTTACCCCGGCACAGGTTGGCTTCCAACTCACAATCCCTTCAGGCCGGACCTCTTGTCACGACGATAAACGGATAAAGGAGCGTGTTATGTTGAAAGGTTCGATGCCTGCCCTGGTCACGCCGTTCAAGGACGGTGCGGTGGATTTCGACACGCTCAAACGTCTCGTCGAGTGGCACGTGGCCGAAGGCAGCCACGGGCTCGTGCCGGTGGGCACGACCGGCGAGAGCCCGACGCTCACCCACAAGGAGCACGAGGCGGTCATCGCCTGCGTGGTCGAGGCCGTGGCCGGGCGCATCCCGGTGATCGCGGGCGCCGGGTCGAACAACACCGACGAGGCGATGCGCTTCGTGCAGTTCGCCAAGACCGTGGGCGCCGATGCGGCGCTGGTGGTGACGCCCTATTACAACAAGCCGACGCAGGCCGGGCTCTATGCGCATTTCAAGGCGCTGCACGACTGCGCCGAGATCCCGATCGTGATCTACAACATCCCCGGCCGTTCGGCGGTGGACATGTTGCCCGTCACCATGGGCGAGCTCGCGAAGCTGCCGCGCATCATCGGCGTCAAGGACGCCACCGGTGACCTCGCGCGGGTCTGCGCCCAGCGCATCACCTGCGGGCCGGATTTCATCCAGCTCTCGGGCGAGGATGCCACCGCGCACGGCTTCAACGCCCAGGGCGGTATCGGCTGCATCTCGGTGACCGCGAACGTGGCGCCGAAGCTCTGCTCGGAGCTTCAGGAAGCGACGCTGGCCGGCGATTACGGCAAGGCGCTGACGATCCAGGACCGGCTGATGCCCCTGCATCAGGCGATCTTCGCCGAGCCCGGTCTCTGCGGCGCGAAATACGCCATGGCGCGCCTGGGCCTCTGCGAGGAAGAGATGCGCCTGCCGCTGCTGCCGGTGACCGAGCCGGTGCGGGCCCGGCTCGACGACGCGCTGCGCCACGCCGGGCTGCTGAACTGAGCACTGACCTGCGGATGCGGCGCGCTTCCGGGCGCGCCGTGTCCTGAGGCTGGGCGGCGGCTTTCCGGTCGCGGCCGGTCGGCGTGTTGATCCGTTTCTGGAGTCAGTCCCGGCGTCGCCAAGGGGCGGATGAGGTGGAGAAAGAGGGGGCGCTGCCCCCGTCCGCTGACGCGGACTCCCCCGGAGTTTATTCGGCAAGATGAAGGAGGGGCGCGGGAGACCGGGCCTCTCCTTTTCGTTTCCGGACGGCGGGTGGTGGGCGCGGTTCTGGGCGAGGATGGGTGGGGTTGCGTCCCGGGATGGGAGCGGCAGACTGGCCCGCGTGTCAGAGGGAGGGCCGGCGTGCGGTTTCGGAACGGGTTTTGGGCGGCGCTGGCGGCGGTGTTCGCCAGTGCCGGGGTCGCGGCGGCGGCGGCCGAGGAGGACGAGGCGGCGCTGCTTGCGTTGCTGGCGGGCGACGACGCGGTGGCGCTGGCGCCGGCGCTGTTGGCGGAGGTGCCGCGCGAGACCCTGGAGCAGGTGCTGGCCGGGCTGCGCGACCAGATCGGCCCGGTCGAGGACATCGTGCCCGCGGGCGAGGACTACCAGATCGAGACCGCGAGCCATCTGGTGCGGGCCCGGATCGCCCTCGATGGCGAGGGGCGCGTGGCGATGCTCTGGTTCGACGCACCCGAGCCACGGGTGAGCGGGCTTGCCGAGGCCGAGGCGCTGCTGGCGGGGCTCGGGCGCGAGACCGCGTGGCTGGCCCTGCGCGACGGCGAGGTGCTAGCGGCGCGGGAGAGTGACGTGCCGCTGGCGGTGGGCTCGGCCTTCAAGATCGGCGTGCTCTCGGTGCTGGCCGAGGATGTCGCCGCCGGGCGGCGCGACTGGGCCGATGTGGTGCGGCTGGCGCCCGGGCACCGCTCGCTGCCCACCGGGCGCATGCAGGACTTTCCCGAAGGCGCGCCCGTCACCCTGCACAGCGCCGCGCTGGCGATGATCGCCGAGAGCGACAACACCGCCACCGACCTGCTGGTCGACACGCTGGGCGCGGCGCGGGTGGCGGCGCGGCTGGGGATCGCGCCGGAGGACTTCCTCACCACCCGCGCCTTCTTCGGGCTGAAGGCCGATGCCGCGCTGCGCGAGGCGTGGCTTGCCGCCCCCGCGGCCGAGCGCCCTGCCCTTGCCGCGCGCGCGGCCGAGCGGCTTCCGCCGCCCGCGCAGGTGGGCGGGCCCTTCGTGCCGGGGGTGGAGTGGACGCTGCCGCTCGACCGGCTCTGCGCGCTGGGAGCGCCGCTCGCGGAGCTGCCGCTGATGCAGGTGAACCCGGGCCCGGTCATGCCCGACCCGGCGCTCTGGCAGCGCATCGCCTACAAGGGCGGCTCCGAGCCGGGCGTGCTCAACGTCACGGCGCTGATGCGCGATTTGCGCGGGCGGGACTGGTGCGTGGCGCTGACCGTCAACGACGGGTCCGAGATCCCCCTGCCCGAGGCGATGGCCGATTTCGGCGCCTTCCTGCGCGCGCTCACGGCATTGCCATGAGCCATGGGTTTCCAAGCCGCGCCGTTGCAGGTAGAGCGGGGCGGAGGCAGGACAGGACAGGGACAGAGCCATGCGGACAGTGGCCTGGGTGGCGCTGGTCACCTTTCTGATCGACCAGGCCAGCAAGTGGCTGGTGGTGCACGTGATGGAGCTTGACCGCAAGCTCGCCATCGACGTGTGGCCGCCGTTCCTGAACTTCCGCATGGCGTGGAACAACGGCATCAACTTCGGCCTCTTCGGCGGCGGCGACAACACCCGATGGGTGCTGATCTCGGTGGCGCTTGGCATCGTGCTCTTCGTGCTGCTCTGGCTGCGCCGCGATCCGCCGGGACCGGCGGCGCTGGTGGCGGGCGGGCTGCTCGTCGGAGGCGCGCTCGGCAACGTGGTCGACCGGCTGCTCTACGGCGCCGTGGCGGACTTTCTCAACATGTCCTGCTGCGGTCTCGACAACCCCTTCGCCTTCAACGTCGCCGATATCGCGATCTTTGCCGGCGCCGTGGGTCTGGTGCTGTTGCCGGGCCGGCAAACCGGCGCGAAAGCGGGGAAAAAGGGCTCGTGACGCCGCGCGGTTCATGGGTTAAAGCAGGAACGGACAAGAACCGGAGAATGGCAATGAAGCTGTCGCACTGTGTGCTGATGATGGGGCTGATCGGGCTGGCGGGCTGTTCCTCGGTCGGGCGCGACATCGGGCTGCACCGTCTGAAGACCAACAGCGGCACGCCCAACGAATTCGCCATCGTTCCCAACAAGCCCCTGCAGCAGCCCGAAAGCTACAACGCCCTGCCGTCGCCCACGCCGGGCAGCGCCAACCGCACCGACCAGACGCCGAAGGCCGACGCGGTGGCGGCCCTTGGCGGCAACCCCGCGCGGGTCAACGCCGGCGGCACGCCCTCGGGCGGCGACGCAGCGCTGGTCAACCGCGCCACCCGCTACGGCACCGAGCCCGGCATCCGCACCCAGCTGGCCTCGGAAGACCTCGAGTACCGCAAGCGCAAGTCGCTGTTCTCGTTCAAGCTCTTCCCCGAGGACGAGTACAACAAGGCCTACGAGGAACAGTCGCTCGACAGCCGCTCGGCGCTTGACGCCTACCGCCGCGCCGGCGCGCAGACGCCCTCGGCACCGCCCGAAGGCTGGGAAGAGTAACGCCTCCCCCGCCCCGGCACGCGGGATCCACGGGCCGATGCCGCCGCTTCACGATCGCGCAAGCCCCGCTTGCACCCTTTCCGCATGCGGATAGGTTGGTCGGCGCGTCCGGAGTCCAGACGGCTCAAGAACCGGGGAAAGGTGCCCATGAAGAAACTCGCCGCGGCCGCCGCCGCCGCCCTCTGCCTTGCGGCGCCACCCGCGCCCGCGCAGGATTCGCCCGCCACGACGGAGACGGTTGACCAGGTCTCGACCTTCACCCTCGACAACGGTCTCGAGGTCGTGGTGCTCGAGGATCACCGGGCCCCGGTCGTGGTCCACATGGTCTGGTACAGGGCAGGATCGGCGGACGAAACCGCAGGCCATTCCGGCGTCGCACATTTCCTCGAGCACCTGCTCTTCAAGGGCACCAAGACGCTCGAGCCCGGCGAGTTCTCGCGGGTGGTCGCCGAGAACGGCGGCACCGACAACGCCTTCACCTCCTATGACCAGACCGCCTATTACCAGCGCGTCGCCGCCGACCGGCTCGGGCTGATGATGGAGATGGAGGCGGACCGGATGGTCAACCTCGACCTGTCGGAAGAGGATATCCTGACCGAGCGCGACGTCATCATCGAAGAGCGCAACACGCGCACCGAGAACGACCCGTCGGCGCTGATGCGCGAGCAGATGGCGGCGGCGCAGTACCTCAACCACCGCTACGGGGTGCCGATCATCGGCTGGCGGCACGAGATGGAGACGCTTGGTCTCGAGGATGCCAACGCCTTCTACCACCGCAATTACGCGCCCAACAACGCCATCGTCATCGTAGCGGGCGACGTGACCCCGGACGAGGTCCGGCGGCTGGCCGAGGAGCATTACGGCCCGCTTGCCGCCAACCCCGAGGTCGGTGCCCCGCGCGAACGCCCGCAGGAACCGCCGCAGAGCGCCGAACGCCGGCTGCTCTTCAAGGACGCCCGCGTCGCGCAGCCCTACGTCATGCGCACCTACCTCGCGCCCGAGCGTGACCCCGGCGCGCAGCGCGAGGCCGCGGCGCTGGTGCTGCTCGACAAGATCCTCGGCGACGGCCAGACCTCGGTGCTGAACCGCAAGCTGCAGTTCGAGACCCGCAAGGCGCTCTATACCGGCAGCTTCTACGACGCGAGTTCCTACGACGACACCAGCTTCGGACTGGTCATCGTGCCCGCCAAGGGCTTGTCGCTGGAAGATGCCGAGGCGGCGCTCGACGGGGCGCTGGAAGAGTTCCTCGACGAGGGCGTCGACCCCGCGCAGCTCGAGCGGATCAAGTTCCGCCTGCGCGCCGAGCGCATCTACCAGCGCGACGACGTGGGCTCGCTGGCGCGGCGCTACGGCAATGCCCTGACCACCGGGCTCACAATCGAGGACGTACGCGCATGGCCCGAGGTGCTGCAATCCATCACCGCGGACGAGATCGTCGAGGCCGCGCGCAAGGTCTTTGACCGCAAGCAGTCGGTCACCGGCTACCTGATGCCCGTGGACGGGTCCGCACCGGCCGGGGAGATCAGCCAATGAAACCTATTCTCGCATTCGTCTTCAGCCTCTTCCTCGCCACGCCGGTGCTCGCCGAGATCGACATCCAGCAGGTCGAGACGCCGCTCGGCTTCAAGGCCTGGCTGGTCGAGGAACCCTCGATCCCCTTCACCTCGCTGCAGATCCGCTTCCGCGGCGGCACGTCGCTCGACGCGCCCGGCAAGCGCGGCGCCACCAACCTCATGGTCGGGCTGCTCGAGGAAGGCGCGGGCGAGCTCGACGCCCGCGGCTTTGCCGAGGCGCGCGAGCAGCTCGCCGCCAGCTTCGAATACGATGCCAGCGCCGATGCGGTCTCGGTCTCGGCCCGCTTCCTGTCCGAGAACCGCGACGCGGCGGTGGAGCTGCTGCGCGAGAGCCTCGTGAACCCGCGCTTCGATCAGGACGCCATCGACCGGGTGCGCGAACAGGTGCTCTCGAGCATCCGCAGCGACGCCATGGACCCCGACGCCATCGCCAACGCCGCCTTCGACGCCATGGTCTTCGGCGACCACCCCTACGGTTCGGACCCGCAGGGCACCGAGGAGAGCGTCACCGCGCTCGGCCGCGACGACATGATCGCCGCCCATGACGCCACCATGACCCGCGACCGGGTCTACATCGCCGCCGCGGGCGACATCACGCCCGAGGAGCTTTCGGCGCTGATCGACCGGCTGCTGGGCGATCTGCCCGAGACCGGCCCCGCCCTGCCCCCGGACGTGGCCGCCGAGACCACCGCCGGCACCACCGTCGTGCCCTTCGACACGCCGCAGTCGGTGGCGGTCTTCGGGCACGAGGGGCTGGCCATCGACGATCCCGACTTCTTCGCCGCCTACGTGATGAACACCATCCTCGGCGGCGGCAGCTTCGAGTCGCGGCTGATGAACGAGGTGCGCGAGAAGCGCGGGCTCACCTACGGCGTCTATTCCTATCTCGCCGGCATGGACCATGCCGAGCTGCTGATGGGCCGCGTCGCCTCGGCCAACGACCGCATCGCCGAGGCGATCTCGGTGATCCGCGACGAATGGGCGAAGATGGCCGCCGAGGGCGTGACCGAGCAGGAGCTCGAGCAGACCAAGACCTACCTCACCGGCGCCTACCCGCTGCGCTTCGACGGCAACGGCACCATCGCGCGGATCCTCGTGGGGATGCAGATGGACGGGCTGCCGGCCGACTACATCGCCAGCCGCAACGACCGCATCGAGGCGGTGACGCAGGACGACGTGAAGCGGGTCGCGGCACGGGTCCTGCGCCCGGACGCGCTGCGCTTCGTGGTGGTGGGACAGCCCGAGGGGCTGGAGGAGCCGCAGGTTCAGTAAGCGCTGCCGCAGGGCATCGCGGGGATCACGGGGGCCGGGGCGAAAGCTCCGGCCCCTTGCGTTTCGGGCGCCTCGTTTCGTCTGCATTTCAGGGAATTGGTATCCCTCGATGCCAGCCCCGGCAGCGATCCGCGCGGGATGACCCGGTTGTGATCTGCTGCACTGCGGCAAACTGCCCGGGGTGCATTGCAATCGGGGCGGGAACGCTCAGGTGAGACCTTTGAAAGGTCTTCCAGCAGATGGAGTTCAGATGTCGAGAGTTCAGGACCAGCCGGACCGGTATGGTGCGGTAACGCGCGTCCTTCACTGGGGCATGGCCATCCTCTTTGCCGCCCAGTTCCTGTCAGCCGCCGCCCATTGGGCGCTTCCCCGCGAGAACGCGATCCGCGAGGCGCTCTGGGGCTACCACGTGACGCTCGGGATCACGCTCTTCCTGCTGGTGCTGCTGCGCGGCGTCTGGGGGCTGATCAACCTGCGCCGCCGCCCCTCGCACGGCGGCGACCTGCTCGGACGCGCCGCCGCCGCCGGCCACGCGGCGCTTTACGCGCTCATGGTGCTGGTGCCGGGCGTGCGCCTGCTCGCCGCGGCGGGCAGCGAGCGCGGGCTCACCTACCTTGGCATGACCGTCTTTGCCCCGCGCGAAACCGGCATCGCGTGGATGCGGGCGCCGGCGGAATGGCACGGCGAGCTTGGCTGGATCCTCGCGCTGCTGGTGCTGGGCCACATCGCCATGGCCGTGGGCTGGCACCATCTCGTCAAGCGCGACGGCGCGCTGAGCCGGATGGCGGGCTGAGCCCACTCCACCCCGGATCAAAGCAAAAGGGCCGGAGCATCGCTCCGGCCCTTCGCTGTTTCCCGTAGCGGAACCCCGCCTCAGTGGCGGAAGTGGCGCATGCCGGTGAAGACCATCGCGAGGCCCGCCTCGTCGGCGGCCGCAATCACCTCGTTGTCGCGCATCGAGCCGCCCGGCTGGATCACCGTGGTGGCGCCCGCCGCCGCCGCTTCGAGCAGGCCGTCGGCGAAGGGGAAGAACGCGTCCGACGCCACGGCCGAGCCCTTGGTCAGCGCCTCGGGCAAGCCCAGCGCCTCGGCCATGCGCTCGGATTTCTTGGCGGCGATCAGCGCCGAGTCGACGCGGCTCATCTGGCCCGCGCCCACGCCCACGGTGGCGCCGTCCTTGACGTAGACGATGGCGTTGGACTTCACGTGCTTGGCGACCTTCCACGCGAAGAGCAGGTCGCGCAGCTCGTCCTCGGTCGGCTGCCTCTTGGTGACCACCTTCAGGTCGTCCAGGGTGATCAGGCCGTTGTCCTTGTCCTGCACGAGGAAGCCGCCCGACACCTGGCGATAGGCCAGCCCCGGCTCGGCGGTGTTGGCAAGGCCCGAGGTCGTCAGCAGGCGCAGGTTCTTCTTCTTCGCGAAGACCTCCTTGGCGGCGTCATCGGCCCCCGGCGCGATGACCACCTCGGTGAAGATCTCGGTGATCGCCTCGGCGGTCTCGACGTCGAGCTTCATGTTCAGCGCCACGATGCCGCCGAAGGCCGAGGTACGGTCGCAGTCGAAGGCCTTCTGGTAGGCTTCCTTCAGCGTCGCGCCACGGGCCACGCCGCAGGGGTTGGCGTGCTTGATGATCGCGCAGGCCGGGCCGTCCGACGGCAGGAACTCCGAGACCAGCTCGAAGGCGGCGTCGGTGTCGTTGATGTTGTTGTAGCTCAGCTCCTTGCCCTGGTGCTGCACGGCGCTGGCGACGCCCGGACGGTCCGAGCCGTCGCGGTAGAAGGCGGCCTTCTGGTGCGGGTTCTCGCCGTAGCGCAGGGTCTGGGCGATCTCGCCGGCGAAGGCGCGGCGACGCGGCGCCTCGTCGCCCAGCGCACCCGCCATCCAGGTCGAGACGGCGGCGTCGTAGGCGCCGGTGCGGGCGTAGGCGGTCAGTGCCAGCTTCTGGCGGAACGCATAGGAGGTGGCACCGTCATTGGCGTCGAGCTCGGCCAGCAGCGGCGCGTAGTCGGCGATGTCGGTCACCACGTTGACGAAGGCGTGGTTCTTGGCCGCGGCGCGGATCATCGCGGGGCCGCCGATGTCGATGTTCTCGATGCAGGTCTCGTAGTCGGCACCCTTGGCGACGGTTTCCTCGAACGGGTAGAGGTTCACCACCAGCAGGTCGATCTCGGGGATCGCGTGGCCCTGCATCGAGGCCATGTGGTCGGCGTTGTCGCGCAGCGCCAGCAGGCCGCCGTGGATGCGCGGGTGCAGGGTCTTGACCCGGCCGTCCATCATCTCGGGGAACTCGGTGACCTCGGCCACGTCCTTGACCGCGATGCCCTCGTCGCGCAGCGCCTTGGCGGAACCGCCGGTGGAGAGAATCTCGATTCCCCGTTCGGACAGCGCCCGGCCGAGGTCGATGAGGCCGGTCTTGTCGGATACGGAAATCAGTGCGCGGGCGACTTTGTGCAGGTCAGGCATACGGTTCGGGTCCCCAGGTGGATCAATGCGTCGGCTCCGTCTCGTCCGTGACAAGGTCTCGCACCGCGATTGCGGTGTCCTGTGCCTTGGCAAGGGACCAGCGGATGCGCGTCGCATACTCCATCGCGCGCCCGGATAAAACGACCTGTTTGGCGGCACGGGGCCGCAATCTGCCTTTTTCGAGGTAAACCGAGGGCTCGACCGTCAGTTGCGGGGTGCCGTCGGGGCGGAACACCCAGACCTCGCCCGAGCGCAGCACCAGCGACACCGCGCTGCCGCCCATGTCGAGCCGCGCGTCCACGTCCGGGTGCAGGTGGAAGCGGATCTGCCACGGAAAGCCCGCCAGCCGCGCCGCGTCCATACGCCGGTCGAAGCTGGCCCTGTCGGCATCGTCGAGCGTCACCAGCATGTCCTCGCCGCTCAGGCTGCGGCCGTCGCAGGCAAGCTCCAACACCCGTGCGTGGGTCAGCCCGTGGGTGCGGCGGTAGCCGTCGTGGCCGCCCTCGAAGCGGGTCCCGCCCTCGGTCTGGGTGATCTGCACCGGCACCAGCGCGGGCGCATCCTCGAGATACTCGCGCTCCATGCCGCCGATCCGCACCGGCGTGGCGAGCCGGGCGCTGGAATAGCCGTCGAGGCAAAGCGTCGAATGGCTGGGCGTGGCGCGCCCGGCGCGCCGCCAGTCCTCGCCGAAGACCGCGCCCGAGCCGCAGCTCACGATGACCGGGCGGCGCCCGGAGGTGAGCTCGAAGGCCAGCGTCGAGGCATGGGCATCGCCCGAGGCCCGCCCCTTGGGAGGTGCTGCGGCATCGACGATGACGCTGGTGCGCGCCGCCGCGAGCCGCGCGTAGCCCATGGCGACCCCGCCCGGCGGACGCCGCTTGGCGCCCGAGGCGGCGAGCGCCAGGTCGAGCCGCCCGTCGAGCCCCCTGCCCCCGCCCTGGAACCGCGCCAGCCCGCCGTCGGCGTGGCGCAGCGCCCGCAGTGTCGGCGCGATGCGCCCGATCGCCGCCACATGCGCCTCGTCGGGCGCCTTGTCCTCGGCCTCGAGCGCCGCGCGGGCCCATGTCAGCAGGGTGAAGACCTCGAGCAGTTCCTCGGGGTTGCGGGTGGGGATGCCGCCCTCGGCATCGACCTGCGCCGCGCAGTCCCGCGCCAGCGCCCGGCGCGCGGGCTCGACCTGCGGGCCCATGCCCTCGAGCGAGAGCCCGGCGTAGAGCAGCCCGGTCAGCGCCTCGAAGCGCGGCAGCCCCGGGGCGGCGCCCTGCCAGCGGCGGCTCAGGAACACCGCCTGCGCCGCGAGCGCCCGGTAGAACCGCGCCGAGGCCTCGCCCTCAGCGCCGCGCAGCAGGAAGACCGCGTGGTGGATGCAGCGGATCAGACGGCGGCCCGCGGCCTCCGGCGTCCAGCCGTCGCCCTTGCCGGTGCCGTAGCGGTCGATCCAGCCCCAGAGCCAGCGCTGCGCCACCTGCCGCGCGCGGGCGTCGCCGACGGCGGCGAGATCGTCGAGCCAGCGGAAGCCCTGGATCTCTTCCGCCCAGGCACTGTCGGGGGGATCGAGGTCCCAGATCATCGCGTCCGGGGCTTCGACCAGATGGCCCGCGAACATCAGGTTGCCGGCACAGAGCTGCAGGCCGCGCGTGTAGCTGCCGGTGCTGCGGGGTTCTGGCTGCGAGACCAGCGCGCCGGTGGTCCGGGCGCGGGCCGCGAGACGCGCGTGCAGACGGTTCAGGAACCGCGTCAGCGCGGCGGACCAGCCTCCGTTCTCCGACATGCCTCGTCTTGCCTCTCACCCGTCCGCTGTTGGCGCGGTTCTCCATTGGGAAGAGTCTAGCGAATCAGGGATTCCGAGTCACCTTGGAATGGCGCGGCTCAGCCGGCTTTCCGCAGGTGTGCCATATAGAACCCGTCCATGCCGCCGCGCTCTGCCCAGAAATCGGGCCGCAGCCGCAGCCCGCCCTCGGCGCTGCGCCAGCGGTCCTCGATGCCCGGCGCCTCGGCCGGGAGAACCTCAAGCCCGGGATGGCGGGCCAGCGCCTCCTCGACCTGGCATTCACCCTCGTCGGGGATCAGCGAACAGGTGCAGAAGACCAGCCGACCGCCCGGCCGCAGCAGCCGCAGCGCGTGGTCGAACATCGCCTCCTGCAGGCCGATGAGCTCGGTGATGCCCTCGCCGTGCTTGGCGTGGGGCAGGTCCGGGTGGCGGCGGATGGTGCCGGTGGCGGAACAGGGCGCGTCGAGCAGGATGGCGTCGTAGCTGCCCTCGTGCTCCATGGCGTCGCCGGTGACGGTCGTGGCCGAAAGTCCGGTGCGGGCGAGGTTCTCGGTGACGCGCGCCATGCGGGCCTCGGAGAGGTCGAGCGCGGTGACCTTCGCGCCCGCCGCGGCGAGCTGCATGGTCTTGCCGCCCGGGGCCGCGCACATGTCGAGCACCTCGAGCCCCGCCACGTCGCCCAGAAGCCGTGCGGGCAGCGCCGAGGCGGCGTCCTGCACCCACCACGCGCCCTCGTCGTAGCCCGGCAGCGCCGAGACCTGCCCCGCATCGCGCAGCCGCACCGAGCCGGTGGGCAAGAGCTCGCCTCCGAGCCGTTCGGCCAGCGCCGCAGGGTCGCCCCTGGCGGTGAGATCCAGCGGCGCGCCGGCCAGGTGCGCCGCCTCCATCGCCGCAACGGGCTTGCCGCCCCAGGCGCTGGCCAGCGGGTCGCGCAGCCAGCGCGGCAGGCGCGGGACGCGGAGCTTCGTCCATTGCTCGGGGCCCTCGGCGGCGAGCTTGCGCAGCACCGCGTTCACCATGCCCTTCATGCTGTGCGCCTTGCGGTCGGCGCCCACGATCTGCACCGCCTCGTTGACCACGCCATGGGCCGCGCCGCCGGTGCAGAGCTCCCACGCGCCGAGCCGCAGCACGTTCCTGACGAAGAGCGGCGGCGCCTTGCGCAGATGCGGCTTCAGCACCCGGTCGCAGCGTTCGAGATTGCGCAGCACCTCCTGCGCCAGCCGCTGCGCGGCGGCGCGCTCGGCCGGGGCGAGGCTGTCCCAGGCGGCGCCGGACATGGCCTCGGAGAGCAGGCGCCCCTGCCCGAGCACCTGTCCCAGGAACTGAACGGCCTGGCCGCGGGCGGTCGGAGTGGCGGGCATCGGGCTCTCCCGGGTTGTGTCGATGGGCTGGCGGGGCCTATATCAGGGGGACCCCCGCGAGGAAAGCCGCCATGTCCGACGACCAGATGCCCAAGCCCGACCTTCCCCCCGCCGCCCAGCGCGCGCTTGCCGAGGCCGCCGAACGCCGGCGGCTGGCAGAGGAAGCCGAGGCGAAGCGCCCGACGCCGAAGGAATACGGCGGCCGCGACGGCCTCGACCCCGCACGCTACGGCGACTGGGAGAAGAAGGGCCTCGCCATCGACTTCTGAGGGGGTGTGTCCTTGGGGGAGGAGGTTCCCGGGGAGCGCGTGCCTGAGGGGCGCGAGAGTCCTAGGGGTACTTGTGTCAGAGGGTGCTGGTTCCGCGTTGCGTCCGAGGGATGGCGCGGATTTTCGTCCTTCATCCGGAGTGCTGCGTTGGTTGGTGCAGTCTGCGACGCGGCGCCCGTTCTGCGTGGCGCTTGAGGTCTTGTGTCGATGCCCGCTCAGTCTGAAATCATGCGCGGCGGTCTGAGGACCTGAAGGGATGTGCGGGCTTTGCCCGCCCTTCAGGTGTTGCGCGGGCGCTGCCCGCGCCGGGTGGAGGGGCGCTGCCCCTCTTGGCGCGTGCCGCGCCAATTCACCCCGGGATATTTCTGGCCATTGGAAGACCGGAAGAGCGCCTTTTGCCGGGTTCGTCTGCCTGTCACCGGGCGGCGGTCAGGCGGTCGGATGGTTGTTCCGGGCGGTGAAAGCAGCCAGCGTGAGGGCTGGCCGCATGGGGCTGGTCGCTGGCCGCCGGGTGCTGGCCGGGGCTCAGTCGCCGAGGCCGAGCACGTCGAGCATGTCGTATTCGCCCGGGGCCTTGTCCTGCCCCCAGAGCGCCGCCTTGAGGGCGCCGCGGGCGAAAAGGGTGCGGTCCGAGGCGAGGTGCTTGAGCACGATGCGCTCGCCCGCGGTGGCGAAGATCACCTCATGCTCGCCCACCACGTCGCCGCCGCGGATGGCGTGGAAGCCGATGTGGCCGCGCTCGCGCTTGCCGGTGATGCCGTCGCGGCCCCGGTCCGAGACCTCGGAGAGCGCCACGCCGCGGCCCTCGGCCGCCGCCTCGCCCAGCATCAGCGCCGTGCCGGACGGCGCGTCGACCTTCTGGTTGTGGTGGGATTCGATGATCTCGATGTCCCAGTCGGCGTCGAGCGCCGCGGCGACCTGTCTGGTGATCCGGGTCAGCAGGTTCACGCCCAGCGACATGTTGCCGGCGCGCACGATCACCGCGTGGCGGGCGGCGATGTGGATCTTCCTCAGGTCGTCGTCGGAGAGCCCGGTGGTGCCGATCACGTGGACGGCGCGCGCCTGAGCGGCAAGTTCGGCGAAGCCCACGGTGGCCGCGGGGCTGGTGAAGTCGATCACCGCCTGCGCCCTGGCAAAAGCCTCGAGCGCGTCGTCGGTCACGGTGATGCCCGTCTCGGTGCCGCTCATGCAGAGCCCCAGATCGCGGCCCACCCAGTCGTTGCCCGAGCGCTCGACCGCGCCCACGAGCTTCAGCCGGTCGCTCTTCTGCACCTCGCGCACCAGCATCTGGCCCATGCGGCCCGACGCGCCCGTCACCACGACACCCGGCTTCTCGGTCATCCTGCTCTCCGATCCATCTGTTCCGGCCTTCCTTACCCCGCGTCGGCGCGCTTGGCAAAGGGGCGGGCAAGGACTAAGTGGGGAGACATGGGCAAGAACAGATTCCAAGATGGGCACGGTCCCAGCCAGCGGCAACTTCGGGTCGGCGAACTCATTCGCCGCACCCTTTCGGACGTGCTGACCCGGGGCGACATCCACGACCCCGAACTCAACCGCCTGTCGATCACCGTGGGCGAAGTCGTCGTATCGCCGGACCTCAAGGTCGCGACTGCCTATGTCGTGCCGCTCGGCGGTGGCGCCTCGGACGAGATGTTCGACCTGCTCAAGCGCAACCGCTCGGAGCTGCGCCGCGCCGTCTCGAAGGGGCTGACGCTGAAATTCGCGCCCGAGCTGCGCTTCAAGCTGGACGAGACCTTCGACCGGCTCGACGAGACCCGCCGCCTGTTCGCGCAGGACGCGGTGCGCCGCGACCTGGAAGAGGAGTAAGCGGCGTGCGGGGCTGGCTCGCCGCCGCGGCCCTGGCGCTCGCGGCCCTTGCGGCGCTGCCCGCCCGCGCCGTGACCTGCGAGACCTCGGTCTACGAGGGCAACCGTTACACGCTCTGCAAGGTGTTCCCCGCCAAGGAAGAGCTGCGCACCTTCCTCAGCACGCCAGACGGCACGCCCTGGGGCCAGTTCACCGCGCTCGACACCGCGCTGCGCCAGCAGGGCCGCAAGCTCGCCTTCGCGATGAACGCCGGCATGTACCACGAGGACCGCGCGCCGGTGGGCTACTACGTCGAGCGCGGCCGCGAGCAGATGCGGGTGATCTCGAGCGCCGGGCCCGGCAACTTCGGGCTGCTGCCCAACGGCATCCTCTGCATCCGCGCCCGCCGCGCCGACGTGATCGAGACCCGCGCCTTCCTGCGCGACCGGCCCGATTGCCGCTTCGCCACCCAGTCCGGGCCGATGCTGGTGATCGACGGCGAGCTGCACCCGCGCTTCCTGCCCGACAGCACCTCGCGCTACGTGCGCAACGGCGTCGGCACCTCGGCGGACGGCAAGTCGGTGATCTTCGCGATCTCGGAAAACGCGGTGAGCTTCCACGAGTTCGGCTCGATGTTCCGCGACTTTCTGAAGATGCCGCAGGCGCTGTTCCTCGACGGCAACGTCTCGCGGCTCTGGGCGCCGGGGGTGTCGCGCCGCGATCTCGGCCGCACCATGGGCCCGATCGTGGGCGTCG
>Ga0208328_1000594_pt1 | contig 15891 bp, 13 predicted proteins | sample DeeseametaMP2633_FD_184170 | JGI IMG/M metagenome (GOLD analysis project Ga0208328, IMG submission 184170) | Marine microbial communities from the Deep Atlantic Ocean - MP2633 (SPAdes) | ecosystem: Environmental > Aquatic > Marine > Unclassified | place: Northeast of Antigua and Barbuda, North... | reverse complement strand
CACCGAGTCCGTGGGCGACCACTCAGATGCCAGGGATCACCACGTGTCCCGGTCGGAACGCTCGACCGCCCACGGACCCACCGTCAGGCTAAATGTCGGCGCTCGTGGCTAGCGTCAGGCCATGTTCATCTGTCTCGGGTGCAAAGAAGAGATCGCAGGTCCGGAGTGGCGCTCCTACTGCTCCAACGCGTGTCAGTTCCTGGCTCGACAAGCAGAGCTGGTGGAGGCCTGGTTACGGACCGGCCGCGCGAACGTCGCGGGCAGCAAGAACCACTACGTCAGACGCTTCATCCTGTTGGAACAGAAACGCATGTGTGCGGTCTGCGGCGGTCCGCAGGAGTGGCTAGGAAGCCCGCTGGCCTTCGTCCTGGACCACATCGACGGTGACGCCGAGAACAACCGGCGGGAGAACCTCCGGCTGGTGTGCCCCAACTGTGACTCCCAGCTGCCGACCTACAAGTCTCGCAACCGCGGGCGCGGGCGGCACTCCAGGCGTCAGCGGTACGCCGACGGGAAGTCGTACTGACGCTCACCCCTCGCAGGCATATCCGTCCCCGTCGTTGTCGAGGCCGTACGGGTCGGTGCCGGTCACGCGCACGGGACCTGTGTAGCCAGGGCCGTCTCCCGAACCGCCGGCGCAGTCGTAGTCCGACATGGGAGTCAGGCAGGGGTCGTAGCCCGGGGTGCACGAAGCCACAGGCGCTGGAGCCGGCGCAGGCGGGACGACATCTGCGACCACCAGGCGCACGACGGACCCGGGCTTGAGAAAGGCTCCTCCCTGCGGGCTCTGCCTGAGCACGGCCCCGTCGTTCCCCGACGACCTGCGTTCGGTGCTGATGACCACTCGGTAGCCGGCCGACTCCAGGGCGTCCAGTGCTGCGGCGCGCAGGCGACCGGCGGTGCCCGGGACCTTCGGGATGAGCTTCGAGAGCACGAGCGAGACCGCTGTGCCCACCGCGGCCTCGGTCCCAGCCTCCAGGCCTTGCCGCAGCACGGTCCCGTCGGGCTCCTTTGACCAGACGCGCTTGATCGAGCCCAGCGTCAGGCCGGACCTGCGCAGCAGACGCCTGGCCGACCCCGGGTCCTCGCCCAGCACGTCGGGGACGTCGGCCTCGGGTGCGGCCGCTTCCTCGACGACCGTTACCGGCTGCTCGGACGGCGCCTGGCTGGACGTGGTGTCCTGCGCGGCGCTGGCGATCACCGTGGCGTCAGGAGGTGCGTCATCCAGCAGGGAGGAGGTCGCGACCAGGGCCAGGGCGACGACTGCGGCGAGGAGCCAAGGCCACGGCGACCGGTGACGCCGAGCCACTGGGGCCGGGGCGACCGGCGGCGTCGGGATCGCGCTGGTGTGCTGGGTCCACTGGTGGCCGTCCCAGTAGCGCAGGTAGCCGGGGTGGTGCGGGTCCGGGTGCCATCCCGGACCCGGCAGGTGTGGCTATGTCATGACTCCTCCTGCAAGGAGCATGCGCTTGTTCTTTACTTTGTGCCCGGCGGTGAAGGAAATGTCTGGACGGGTTGCGTCCGTGCGAGTGAGTCTCGGCCGTGCGCGAGTGACGGTTCGGCGCTCAGCGCAGGCGGCGGGCGGCGAAGGTCGTGGGGGGAGAGGCGATCGCGTCCTGGGCGTCGACGAGGCGGATCTCGCGGTGGCCGGAGGCGAGCGTCGCCTCGAGGACGGCGAAGACCGTGCCGGTGGTGCGCGAGAGCGCCTCGGCCGGGGAGCCGGTCTCGTGCAGGTGCGCGAGGTAGAGCGCGGCGGTGACGTCGCCGCAGCCGTTGGGCGTGATCGGCAACAGGGGCGTGGTGACCGCCCAGGCGCCCTCGTCGGAGACCGCGACCACCTCCAGGTGCCCCTCGGGGACCTCGTCGTGCAGCACCGAGGTGACCAGCACGTGCCGCGACCCCTTCGCGCGGACGACGTCGACCGCGGCCAGCACCTCGTCGAGGGTGCGGGTGGTGGTGCCGGCGAGGAAGTCCAGCTCGAAGTGGTTGGGGGTCACCACGTCCGCGGCGGGTACGACGGTGTCGCGCATGAACTCGGGGATGCCCGGCCGGACGAACATCCCTCGCCCCACGTCGCCCATCACCGGGTCGCAGCAGTACAGCGCCCCGGGGTTGAGCTCCTTGACCTTCGCCACCGCGTCCAGCACGACCCCGCCTACGGCCGGGTCGCCCTGGTAGCCCGACAGCACGGCATCGGCGGTGCCGAGCACCCCGCGGTCCTCGATGCCCGCGATCACCTCGGCCACGTCGGCCGGGTTCAGGAGCGGCCCGCGCCAGGCGCCGTACCCGGTGTGGTTGGAGAAGTGCACCGTGAGCACCGGCCACACCTCGTGGCCGAGCCGCTGCAGCGGGAAGACCGCCGCGGAGTTGCCGACGTGGCCGTAGGCCACCGAGGACTGGATGGAGAGGACGCGCATCGTCCCAGTATCGGTGGTCTCGACGCCCGCCTCGTCGCTGGCGCTCCTCGGCTGCTCGACCACCGGGGTGGCCGGCCGTCGTGTCGGCGCTCCTCGGCTGCTCGGCGCCGACGGACTACTAGAACAGGTTCCAGTTCTGGCGTAGAGTGAGCGCCGACACATTCCGTCGGTATGTCGGCCCAGCAAGCGCGAGGTGCAACCCCATGGCCAAGAAGGCTCCCTACTCGAACGAGGCCGACTACGTCGTCGTCGGCTCCGGCTCCTCCGGCGCGACCATCGCCGGGCGTCTGGCCCAGTCCGGGGCGAAGGTCATCGTGCTCGAGGCGGGCAAGACCGACGAGAAGTTCCTGACCAGGAAGCCGGGCATGATCGGGCCGATGCACGCGGTGCCGGAGATCAAGCGCACCGTCGACTGGGGCTACTACTCGGTGCCGCAGAAGCACATCCTCGACCGCAAGATGCCCGTCCCGCGGGGCAAGGTGCTCGGCGGCTCGAGCTCGATCAACGGCATGGTCTACGTGCGCGGCAACCGCGCCAACTACGACTCCTGGGCCGCCGAGGGCTGCACCGGCTGGGACGCCGACAGCGTGAACGCGGCGTACCAGCGCATGGAGGACTACGAGGGCGGCGCCGACCAGTTCCGAGGCGAGGGCGGCCCGATCCGCGTCACCGTCAACAAGACGCCCCAGGAGGGGTCGCTGCAGTTCCTGCAGGCCACCGCCGACGCCACCGGGTGCGAGATCCTCGACGACTACAACGGCGCCTCGCAGGAGGGTGTCGGGCGGATGCAGCAGAACGCCGCCGACGGCCTGCGCTACTCCGCCTCACGCGGCTACATCCACCACCTCGCGCCGCCCACCCTCGAGGTCCAGACCCGGGTGCTGGTGACCAAGGTGATCATCGAGAACGGCCGCGCCACCGGCGTCCGCGTCCGCGACAAGGACGGCTCCGAGCGCACCATCCGGGCGGGCAAGGAGGTCATCCTCGCGGCCGGCTTCGTCGGGTCCGCGCAGATCCTGATGCTCTCCGGCGTCGGGCACGCCCAGCACCTCAAGGACCACGGCATCGAGGTCGTCTCCGACCTCCCCGTCGGCGACAACCTGCACGACCACATGTTCCACGCCATGACCTTCCACGCGACCACCTCGAAGATGCGCGGCAACGCACGCTTCTTCGCCAAGGGCGTGGCCAAGGAGGTCCTGCGACCCGGGTCGACGTTCCTGGCCAACTCCGTCTTCGAGGTGCTCGCCTTCCTCAAGACCAGCCAGGCCACCACCATCCCGGACCTGCAGCTGCACCTGCTGCCGTGGTCCTACGTCTCGCCCAACCAGGACGAGCCGATCCGCCACGACGTCGACCCGCGCCCGGCGCTGACGGTCCTGACCACGCTGATCTACCCCAAGTCCCGCGGCACCCTGCGCCTGGCCTCGGCCGACCCGACGGCCACGCCGCTCATCGACCCGGCCTACCTGGCCGAGTCCGCCGACCTCGACCTGCTGACCGAGGGCTCGGAGCTGGTGCGCGAGATCTTCAACGGCCCCGCCTTCGGCGGTGCGATCAAGGACGAGATCCACCCCGGCCGGGCGCTGCAGGGCAGCGAGCTGCGGCAGGCGATCCTCAACCGGGCGACGTCGGTCTACCACGGCGTCGGCACCTGCAAGATGGGCGTCGACGAGACCGCGGTGGTCAACCCCGACCTCACCGTGCGCGGCGTCGAGGGGCTGCGCGTGTGCGACGCCTCGATCATGCCGAGCATCACCGGCGGCAACACCAACGCCCCGGCCATCATGATCGGCGAGCGCGGGGCCGACCTGGTCCTCGGTCGCGGCTGAGCAGAGGACGGCGACCCCATGACCACGATGCCCGCACCCACCCGGCTGGAGCGACCGGCCTCGGTGACCGACGCCCTGCTGGCCCGCCTGGCCGGCCGCGTCTCCTCCGACGGATCGATGGCCCCCTGGCAGCTCACCGAGGTCTACACCGGGGAGAAGCTCGTCGAGCTCCCGCAGTCCAGCCCGGCCGACATCGAGCGGGCCTTCGCGGCCGCCCGGGTCGCCCAGGCCGCGTGGGCGCGGCGCAGCGTGGAGGACCGGCTGAGGGTCTTCAAGCGGGCGCACACCCTCTTCCTCGACCACGCCCAGCAGACGGCCGACCTGATTCAGGTCGAGTCCGGCAAGAACCGCCGGATGGCCATCGAGGAGACCTGCGACCCGCCCATGGTCATGGGCCACTACATCAAGCGGGCCAAGAAGCTGCTGGCACCGACCACCCGCGGCGGCCCGGTGCCGTTCCTGACCACCTCCACCGAGGTGCGCGTCCCCAAGGGCGTCGTCGGCATCATCGGACCCTGGAACTTCCCCTTCGCCACCGGCATCTCCGACGCGATCTCGGCCCTGATGGCGGGCAACGCCATCGTGCTCAAGCCCGACAACAAGACCGCGCTGTCCCCGCTGTGGGGCATCGAGATGCTCGAGCAGGCCGGCCTCCCGAAGGGGCTCTTCCAGGTCGTGTGCGGTGAGGGCCCCGACGTCGGGCCGACCTTCATCGACAACGCCAACTACGTGATGTTCACCGGCTCCACGGCGACCGGCCGGGTCATCGGCGAGCGCTGCGGCCGCAACCTCATCGGCTGCTGCCTCGAGCTCGGCGGCAAGAACCCGATGATCGTGCTCGAGGACGCCGACCTCGACGAGGTCGTGCAGGGCGCGATCTTCGGCGCCTTCGGCAACACCGGCCAGATCTGCATGCACATCGAGCGCATGTACCTCCCGCGCTCGCGCTACGAGGAGTTCAAGGCGACGTTCGTCCGCGCCACCGAGGCGCTCGACGTCCGCGCGGCCTACGACTTCGGCCCCGACCTCGGCTCGCTGGTCTCCGTGGACCACATGGAGCGCGTGAAGAGCCACGTCGACGACGCGGTCGCCAAGGGGGCCACGGTGCTCACCGGCGGTCGGCCGCGCCCCGACCTCGGCCCGGCGTTCTTCGAGCCGACCATCCTCGAGAACACCCCGCCCGACGCGATCCACGCGACGATCGAGACCTTCGGCCCCGTCGTCAGCCTGTACGCCTACGACACCGTCGACGAGGCCGTGGCCCTGGCCAACGACACCGACTACGGCCTCAACGCCTCGGTCTGGGGCACCGACCTCGACGCCGCGACGGCCGTGGCCCGGCGCATCGAGTCCGGGAACGTGAACGTCAACGACATCCTCGCCACCGCCTTCGCCTCCAAGGGCACCCCCTCCGGAGGTGTGAAGGCCTCCGGCGTCGGTGCCCGGCACGGTGACCAGGGCATGCTGAAGTACACCGACGTCCAGCAGCTGGCGGTGCTGAAGAAGCAGGTCATGGGCGCCCGCCCGGGCCAGGACTACGACGAGTACGTCAAGGGGATGCTCAGCGGGCTGAAGATGATGCGCAAGCTGCGCGTCAGGTAGGCGAGAGGGTCACCGGGTCTCGACGCCCGCTCGTCGCTGGCGCTCCTCGCTGCTCGACCAGCGGGTGCTGAGCCGGTCTCGACGCCGGCTCGACCAGTGGTCGCTAGGCGACGGCGAAGGAGCGCTTGGACAGCCCCATCCAGAACTCCCCGTCGGCCCCGATCACCTGCTCCGGCGGGCGACCGGGGTCGCTGGCGGCACCGAGGGCCACGAAGAGCGGCGCGTAGTGCTCGACGGTCGGGTGGGCGTACGGCATGCCCGGCGCGCGGGAGGAGTACGCCGCGAGCTCGTCCACGTCGCCGCGGGCCAGCGCCTCGCCGGCCCACGCGTCGAAGTCGCGGGACCAGCCCGGGGCCTCGGCGTCGATGCGGAACTCGCGCAGGAACGGCAACCCGTGGGTGAGGAAGCCGGACCCGATGACCAGCACGCCCTCGTCGCGCAGGTCGCGGAGCCGCTCGCCGAGCGCGAGCAGCCGGGCCGGGTCGTGGGTGGGCAGCGACATCTGCAGCACCGGGACGTCGGCGTCGGGGTACATGATCCGCAGCGGCACCCAGGCGCCGTGGTCGAGGCCGCGCGAGGAGTGCTGGTGCACGGGCTCCGTGCTCGGCATCATCGCCGTGACACGGGCGGCCAGCGCCGAGGCGTCGGGCGTTGCGTAGGTCATCTGGTGGTACTTCGGGTCGAAGCCGCCGAAGTCGTAGACCAGGGGAGCGCCGCTCGCCGACAGTGACAGCGGCGCCGACTCCCAGTGCGCGCTCACGATGAGGATCGCGCTGGGTCGGGGCAGGTCGGCGGCCAGCGCGCGCAGCTGGCCCGACCAGACCGGGTCGTCGAGGAGCGGGGGCGCCCCGTGGCCGATGAAGAGCGCGGGCATGCGGGTCATGGTCACCTCAAGGTAGTTGAGGCTTCAATCTATTCCGCGGTGGTGCCCAGGGTCCAGTCGACCGGGGTGCCGCCCTGCTCGCGCAGCAGCGCGTCGGCCCGCGAGAAGGGACGTGACCCGAAGAAGCCACGTCGCGCCGAGAGCGGGGAAGGATGCGCCGACTCGATGCAGGGGACGTCGCCGAGCGCCGGCCGCAACGACTGCGCGTCGCGTCCCCAGAGCACGGCCACGAGCGGGTGGCCCGCCTCGTGGCGGCGTACGAGCGCGTCGATGGCGGCCGAGGTGATCGGCTCCCAGCCCTTGCCGCGGTGCGACGCCGGGGCGCCCGGCGCGACGGTCAGGGCGCGGTTGAGGAGCATGACGCCGCTGTCGGCCCAGCCGCTGAGGTCGCCGTGCCGCGGCGGCACGACACCGAGGTCGTCGCGCAGCTCGACGTAGATGTTGACCAGGCTGCGGGGGAGCGGCCACACGTCGCGCTCGACCGCGAAGGACAGGCCGATCGGGTGGCCGGGCGTGGGGTAGGGGTCCTGCCCCACGACGAGGACCTTGACCTCGGCCAGCGGGCGCCGGAAGGCGCGGAAGACGTGCTCCCCGGCCGGGAGGTAGCTGCGACCGGCGGCGATCTCCGCGCGCAGGAACGCCCCCATCGCCGCCACCTGCTCGTCCACCGGCGCCAGGGCCTCGGCCCAGTCCGGCGCCATCAGGCCCTTGTCCACCAGTCCGGCCAGCGCGCTCATGGCGGGGAGGCTAGTCGAGACCTCGCGAGGGTCTCGTGGCTCGTCGCTGGCGCTCCTCGCACCTCGACCGGCGATGGTCGCGTCAGCGGAAGGTGGCCCTCCTCGGCAGGTACGGCGCCAGGCCGCGCTCGCCCACGCGGACCCGCAGCACCGCGTGGTGGGAGGCGTCGCCCTGGACGGCCGACTGGTTGGCGACCAGCACGTCCTTGCCGAGGAACGTCGCGTTGCACGGGGAGTCGAAGGGGATCTCCGAGCCGTTCTCGCCGACGAGCGGGAGGGCGGGGAAGGAGTCGACCTCCTCGCCGGTGGCCGGGTCGATCTCGGCGATGCGGTTGGTCGGGCCGACCATCGCGACGTACACGTGCCCGGTGCGCCGACCGATGCCGAAGCCGTCGGGCAGGTCGGTCGGCAGGCTGGTCCACACGACCTCGACCCCGCCGGGCGCGCGGCCCTCGAGCGGGACGCGCAGCAGGGCGCCGTTGGTCGGCAGCGTCGCACCCGTCGAGAGGGTCTGCTGGGTGAGCAGGAAGGCACGCTCGTCGGGGACGTAGCGGATGCCGGTGGTGCCGAAGCCCAGGACGCCGTCGAGCGCGGGGTCGCGCAGCCACTCGGTGACCTTGCCGCGCCGGGTGACGCGGTGGACCACGCCGTCGCCGTAGTCGGTGACGTAGAGGCCGCCGGGGGCCCAGGTCGCGTAGTTGGGCACCGACCCCTCGGGCAGCGTGGCGACGGTGCGCCAGCGGCCGGTCCGCACGTCCAGCGTCAGTACCCGCGAGGTGGTGGTGTCGAGGACCACCAGCCGCCCGGTGCGGGTCTGGGCGGCCACCTGGACCCCGTGCGCGCCCGCGAGGTCCTGGCCCGGCACGGCCCACGACCGCACGAGCGTGCCGCCGCGGGTCCACTCGAACACCCTCGACGCCTGGCCGTCCGGTGCGGCGTACGTGCCGGCGTAGACCCGCTTGTTGGTGTGCGCGTGCACGTACGCCGGAGCGCCCGGCGACGGGACCCGCGCGAACACGGTGGTGGTCCACTTCGCCACCGACGACCGCTCGCCCGCCCGTGCGGCGCCGGCGGGGCCGGTCGCGGTGGCGGGCAGGAGGGTCACGCACAGCAGCCCGGCGCCCACGGCGCCCAGCAACCGCCGTCCGAGGCTGCGCGCGGGCGCCCGCCCGGCGCGCCGGGTCACAGCCGCTCCCCGATCTCGAGGGCCGCGCGCTCGCCCGCGCGGACGGCGCCGTCCATGTAGCCCGACCAGTACGTCGAGGTCTCGGTGCCCGCCCAGTGCACGCGGCCGAACACCTGGCGGATCGCCGGGCCGAAGTCGGTCAGCGTCCCGGGGGCGTGGAAGGCCGTGGGACCGCCGCCGGTCCACCGCTCCTTGGTCCAGTCCTGCTCGGTGTACTCGATCGGCTTGAGCGCCTTCTCCCCGAACATCTCGGCGAACCCCTCGAGGACGGCGGTGCGCCGCTCCTTGCGCGACATCGGGCCGTAGGTGCGCCAGGTCGAGCCACCGACGAAGGCCAGCAGGACGCCGGGGTCGCCGGAGGCGGGGGAGTTGTCGAAGACGGCGCGGGCGGCGCCGGCGTCGTTGATGCCGAAACCGTTGAGGCCGTCCTCGCGCCAGAACGGCGTCTCGTAGACGGCGTCGCACTTCATCAGCTGACCCATGTCCATGTGGCGCAGCAGCTGGGTGCGGCGCACCGGCAGCCGCGGGAACCAGTCGATGTCGAGGACCATCGGCGGCGGGCAGGCGACGACGACGCGCTTGGCGCGCACGGTGCCGCGCGAGGTGCGGACGACCACGCGCCCGTCCTTCTGCTCGATGCGCTTCACGGCGGCGTCGAGCGCGACCGCGTCGCCGAGCTTCCTGGCCAGGCGCAGCGGGATCAGCTGGGACCCGCCGACCAGCCGGCTCTCCTGGGCGCCGTTCGCGGTGTCGGAGTTGCGGGAGAAGGTGCCGACGGTGGTCTCGTTGCCCGAGCAGGCGACGTACCAGAGCACGAAGAGCAGCGACAACTCGTCGGGGTCGGCGCCGAAGCCGGGCTGGGTCCAGGACTTGATGAGGTTGCCGACGCCGCTGGAGTTCAGGGCGTTGCGGCGGATGAACTCACCCAGGCTCATCGCGTCCCACGCCAGGGCGTTCGGGTGCGACCACGGGGCGCTGACGTCGATCTCGGCGGCCATCGAGTCCAGTCGGGTCAGCAGGATCGCGGCGTCGGGGAGGATCGTCGGGTCCGGCGGGACGGTCCCGGAGTACTCCTGACGGCCGGTCAGCGAGGAGATGTAGACGCTGTTGCCCTCGTTGTACTCGGCGAAGGTGCGGACCTTCAGCTCCTTCGCGAGCGCCAGGATGTGGTCCTGGGTGGGGCCCACGAACGCGCCGCCGGCCTCGATCACGCCCCCGGAGCGCAGGTGGTGGTTGAGGACGCGGCCGCCGACCCGGTCGCGGGCCTCGACGCACAGGACGTCCAGCCCCTGCCGGAGCAGGTCGCGGGTCGCGACGAGCCCGGAGATGCCGGCGCCCACGACGACGACGTCGACCTTCCGGGGCAGCCTGCCCTGACGCCCGCCGCCGCCACCGGAGCGGGCCTCGGCCGCCCCGGTCGACAGCAGCAGCCCGCCCGACGCGGCGGCGGTCCCGAGGGCGCCGGAGGTGAGCAGGTGCCGACGCGACAGCGCGGCACCCCGCGCCGGGGGCAGGGGTGAGCCGTGCGAGGGTGTGGGGGAGTGCTGGGCCTGGGTCATGGCGCTCCGATCAGTGAAAACGTGAACATGTGTCAGTTTCAGGATCGGTACCCTACACTCCGACACATGTCCGTGGAACGTGCTGAGACGCAGGTCGCGGTGCCGCCTGCGCGCTCGGCTGCCCCGTCCAACGAGGTCGCCCCCGACGCGGTCACGGGCGCCGTACGCCGCGTGCCCAGCCAGCAGCGCAGCCGCAAGCGCGTCGAGGCGATCCTCGACGCGGCCGAGCGGCTGGTCCTGGCCGACGGCGTGGAGGCCCTCACGACCCGCGCCATCGCGACCGAGGCCGCGGTGCCGGTGGCCTCGTTGTACCAGTACTTCGGGGACAAGGAGGCGGTCCTCCTCGCGCTCGCCGGGCGCGACATGGAGGAGATGGACGCCCAGGTCGCCGAGGACCTCGCCGCGCTGGAGGTGCTCAGCGTCGCCGGGGTCGTCCGGGCGGCGATGCAGGCGTTCGTGGCCGTCTACCGCCGCCGCCCCGCCTTCGTGGAGATCTACCTGCGGGGCCGCACCAACGTCGCCGTGGCGCGCTTCGGCCGTGCCCACAACGTGCGGGTCGCCGAGGCGCTGCGCAGCTTCGGCATCGAGCGGGGCCTGTGCCGCGAGGACCTCACCCTCGACGCCGCGACGCTGGCCGTCGAGGTCGGCGACCGGGTCTTCCAGCTCGCCTACGAGGACCGGCCCGAGGGCGACCCCGCACTGGTCGAGGAGGGCATCACGATGATGACGGCCTACCTCGAGCGCTACGCCACCGACGCGGGGCTCGAGGGGGTGTCCGCGTGAGCGACCGCGAGCAGCTCGCGGCCGCCGCGCGCCGCGTCGCCGCCGAGGGGCTCGTGGTCGGGACCGGGGGGAACCTCTCGGTGCGCGACGGTGACGACGTGCTGGTCACCGCCTCGGGCGTGGACCTGGCCCGCTGCACCGCCGCCGACGTCGTGGCCGTCGCCCCCGACGGGACGCCGCGGGACCCGGGCGCCCCGGCACCCACCTCCGAGCTCCCGCTCCACCTCGGCGTGTACGCCGACACCGCCGCCCGGGCCGTCGTGCACGTGCACGCGCCGTGGTCGACCGCGGTCGCCTGCGTCCTCGACGAGCTGCCGGTCGCGCACTACCAGCAGCTGCTGCTCGGCGGGCCGATCCGCGTCGCCCCCTACGCCACCTTCGGGACCCCCGAGCTGGCCGCGGGCGTCCGGGCCGCGCTCGAGGGCCGCAGCGTGGCGCTGATGGCCAACCACGGGGCCGTCGCCCACGGCAGCAGCCTGGAACAGGCGCTCGAGCGCGCGCTGCTCCTGGAGTGGCTGTGCGCCCTCCACCACCGGGCCAGCGCGCTGGGCCTGGTCCGCACGCTCACCGAGGAGCAGCAGCACGAGGTCGTCCTCGCTGCGCTCGACCGCCACTACGGATCACCGGCATGAGGGGTCACCCATGAGCACCACCATCAGCGTCGTCGGGGTGCACGTCCTCGACACCCACGTCATGGGGGTCGAGTCCATCCCCTCCGGCTCCGACGGGCAGCTGGTCGAGACCATCCGGATGTCGGCCGCGGGCACCGCCGGCGGCACCGGGCTCGTGCTGGCCCGGCTCGGCGCCGACGTGTCGTCCTTCGGCGCCGTGGGGGACGACATGACCGCCGTGACCCTGCTCGCGCTGCTGGCCGAGGAGGGCGTCGACATCACCGGGCTGGTCCGCAAGGGCGAGCACCAGACGTCGTCGTCGGTCATCCCCGTGCGGCCCTCGGGCGAGCGCCCGGCCTGGCACTGCATCGGCGCCAACGGCGCCTTCACCCTCGAGGACCTCGACCCCGCCGCGCACCTGGCCGACCACGTGCACCTCGGCGGCCCGGAGTTCCTCGGCGGTGCCGCGGCCGGCGAGCTGCTGGCGGCCGCCCGCGCGGCGGGTGCCACGACGTCGGTGGACCTGCTGGCCCCCGGTGACCCCGACATGCTGGCGTGGATCGCCGACGCTCTGCCGCACACCGACTACCTGCTCCCCAACGACGAGCAGGTCCTCGGGTTCACCGGTGCCGCGGACCTCGCCGACGGTGCCCGGGCCCTGGTCGACGCCGGGACCGGCTGCGTCGCGGTCACGCGGGGCGCCCGCGGTGCGCTGGTCGTCACCCGCGACGAGGTGCTCGAGGTCCCCGCCTACGCCGTCGACGTCGTCGACACCACCGGCTGCGGCGACGCCTTCTCAGCCGGCTTCCTGCTCGGTCGCTGCCTGGGCCGCTCGCTCGCCGACGCCGCGGCCCTCGGCTGCGCCACCGCCGCCCAGGTGGCCGGCGGGCTCGGCACCGACGCCGGGGTCTACGACCTCGCGGCCGTCGAGGCGTTCATGGCGTCCACGCCGACGCGCTGAGCCGGGGCGGTTTCACCACCCGGGTGGTGAAACTGGCGCTGGTGTGCTGGAACTCCGGTCGACAAGCGGCAGTTTCGTACGACGAGCACGGGGTCAGCCGCGGACCGGAGCCGTGCGCAGGTCGGCCAGCCGACCCACCAGGGCGGCGCGCAGCCGGGTGGGTGCCGCGTCCACCAGCGCCGCCAGCGGCCGGGAGCAGTCGTCGAGGGGGTCGATGCCCAGGGTGTCCAGCAGCAACCGGACGTCGTGCGCCTCGAGGTGGTCGGGGTCCAGCCGGCGCAGGTGGTCCACGACCCGTCCCGGCAGTCGTACCGCGCCGGTGACCTCGGCCGCGGCGACCGACTCCCGCAACGCGTCGAGCAGCTGGTCGACGTGGGCCCGGGTGCCGGCGCTGACGGTGAGCCGCAGCGTGGCGGGCTGGCCCTGCCAGGACGGCTGGCACTCGGCGTACCACCCGCGCGAGCGGAGCTCGGCGGCCACGGTGAACACGTCGGCGTCGCCGTCGGTGCGCAGCAGCACGAGCGAGGCGTCGGGCTCGTGGGCCAGCTCCAGACCCGGCACGGAGGGTACGCCGGCGACCAGCGCCTCGACGGCGCCCAGCGTCTGCGCGGCGAGGTGGAGGTAGCCGTCGGGACCGATGCTCGAGACCACCCGGGCCGCGGCGGCGATCGGGCCGCCCGGGCGGCTGAACCCGGTCGTCGGGGTGAGCGCCGGTCGACCCGGTCCGTCGGCCGTCCCGAAGACGCTGAGCCGACGCGTGGCGGCGTCGCGGAACAGCAGGACCGAGGCGCCGCGCGGGGCGTAGGCGTCGGTGTGCAGGTCCAGGGAGATCGTCGTGACCCCGGCGACGGCGAAGGTCCACGGCGGCACGATCCGGCCCAGCCGCTCCCCGAGGGCCAGCAACCAGCCGCCGTCGCCGGCGTCGACGTGCAGGGGGACGCGCTTGGCCGCGGCGGCGGTGCCGATCCAGGCCACCGGGTCCACCACCCCGTGGGTCGCCGTCGGGGCCGAGACCACGGCGAGCACGCTCCGCTCGTCCATCGCGTGGGCCATCGGACCCACCTGGGCGCGGTGGTGCGCATCGGTCGGCACCACGACCGGTTCGACGCCGAGCAGCTGGGCGGCGCGCAGGAAGGCGGGGTGGGCGGTGTCGGGCAGCACCATCGCGGGGTGGCGTACGTCGGGGCGCGCCTCCCGCGCCGCCAGGACCGTGAGCAGCGCCGACTCGCTGCCGCTGCCGGTCACCGTGCCGGCGGCGTCGTCCGGGGCGCCGACCAGGTCGAGGGCGAAGCCCAGCACCTCGGCCTCGTGTCGCGCCAGGTCGGGGAACGCCTCGGGGTGCAGCGCATCGCTGCGTGCCTGCGCCGCCAGGGTCTCGGCGGCCAGCGCGTCGACGTCCGGGAGGCCCGGGTCGTGGACGTGCGCGAGCATCCGCCGGCTGCTGCGCGGGTGGCCCGGCCCGGCCCCCTCGTGCGTCGCGGATCCCGACCCGATCAACGGCGTGCTCATGCGGCCCTCCCCGGGTGCTCCTCACGGGAGCGGCCCCGCGGCCTCCCCGGTGCACCAACCTAGGGCTGCGACGATCGGCTCGGCGCCGGGTGAGCGGGCTCCCCGGCATGGCCCGATCGGGCCACGGGCCCGGGCCTCGCGGTCGTCTGGACCGCCGACCTCGGGGCGGCCGACCTCAGCGCGCCAGGCTGCGCGAGCCCTGCGAGGAGTAGCGGCGGCTCGGGTTGGCGCCGATCGCCTCCTTGCTCGCTGACTTCTTGGCGGCGGGCTTCTTGGCTGCCGGCTTCTTCGCGGTGGCCTTCTTCGCGGGCTTCTTGGCTGCTGACTTCTTCGCGGTGGCCTTCTTGGTGGCCTTCGTCGCGGTGGCCGGCTCCCGGCCGGTCGACCACTGGTCGATCCACTCGTCGAGCACGCGCCAGGTCGTGCCCCGGGCGGCGCGACCGGTCAGCATGCCCAGGTGACCACCGGGGACGATCTCGAAGCGCACCTCCGGCGAGCCCTTGAGCAGCGGCACCACGGCCTTCACGGCCTGGACCGGCGCGATGCCGTCGGTGGCCCCGGCGAAGACCAGCACCGGCACCTTGATCGCGCCGATGTCGATGGTGCGGTCCTCCAGCTCGAAGGTGCCGCCCTTGAGCGCGTTGGCTTTCACGAACCGGTGGTAGAGCTGCCCGAACGTGCGGCCCGGATAGGCGATCATGTTGTCGGTGAACCGGTCCACGGCCTCGATCTGGGCCAGGAAGTCGGCGTCGTCGAGGTGGGTGGCCAGCGCGATCGGCTTGGTCACGAGCTTCTGGAACGACGAGAGCTGGAAGGCCCACCGGACCAGCGGCTTCGGCGCCCCGCCCATCAGCTGGTAGCCGCGGGTCACCGCGCCCCTGCCGCCCCCGAGCGTCAGGCCGAGGTTGAGCAGCGGGCGCAACGGTGCCACCAGCGGCACCATCGAGACGTCGAAGGGGGAGCCGACCACGGTCAGCGAGGCGATCGGCAGGTCCGCCCCGTCCGCGGTCGCGAGCAGGCTGAAGATGCCGCCCAGGCTCCAGCCGACCACGTGCACCGGGCGTCCGCCCGCGTGCGCGGAGACCTCGCGGATCGCGGTCGGGACGACCTCCTCGATCCAGTGCTCCATGCCGAGGTTGCGGTTCTTGAACGACACCTCGCCGTACTCCACGAGGTACGTCGGTCGCCCGCTCGTCACCAGGTGCTCGACCACCGAGCAGCCGCGCCGCAGGTCGTAGCAGATCGAGGGGGCCGCCAGCGGCGTCACGAGGAGGACGGGGTCGCCCTCCACCTGGGCCGAGGCGGCGGGCCGGTAGTGGTAGACCTCGCGCAGCTCGCCCTCGTCGATGAGGGTCCGCGGCATCGGTCGCAGGTCCGCGAGTCCTCCGTAGAGCACCTTCTGCGCCACGTTGCTCGCCGCCGCGACCACCTGGTCAGGCTTGGGGATCCGATCCACCGCTTCCACCTCCACCGGTGAAAACTACCCCTGGGCCCGGGGGTTACGCGTGGGCCGGCTCACCGGCGCCGCGCGGGCGGTCGCCACGCCGGCGTACGCCGGTCGGGCCTCACTCCCCGCCCGGGGCCCGGACGTCCTTGGCGTGCCCGCCGCCCACGTCGGACAGCTCGGTCATGAACGAAGCCGCCCAGGCCTTCACGTCGTGCTGGGTGACCTGCTTGCGCATCGCCTTCATCCGTCGCGTGACCTCCTTGTCGTCGGCCTGGTAGGCCTCGAGGAGGGCGGACTTCATGCCGTTGATGTCGTAGGGGTTGACCAGCCACGCCTGGCGCAGCTCGTCGGCCGCCCCGGCGAA
>Ga0208328_1000591_pt1 | contig 15942 bp, 10 predicted proteins | sample DeeseametaMP2633_FD_184170 | JGI IMG/M metagenome (GOLD analysis project Ga0208328, IMG submission 184170) | Marine microbial communities from the Deep Atlantic Ocean - MP2633 (SPAdes) | ecosystem: Environmental > Aquatic > Marine > Unclassified | place: Northeast of Antigua and Barbuda, North... | reverse complement strand
GCCGACGCGATCGGCGATACTGACTCCAGCGCGGCCATCGAGGCCAGCGCGTAGGCACCGAGGATCAACTCAAAGCCCACCACCCCGCGGGGCACTGCCTGAACCCGCGAGAAGGAACGCAGCGCTACACCACTACCTGGGACTTGACCGAAACGAAGCGCCCCTCAAGCAACGCAGCCTCGACGAGTGGCGCGAGATCCCTGCCATCGACGAAGTCGCCGACGCCCTGCGTGAGCACATCGAACGCGGCTACCCCGGCCTCGACAGAACCTGGACCAGCCCCACCGGACGCGGTCACCTCGACTGGGGCAACATCCGCGACGACTACTGGCGACCAGCCTGCTCCAAGGTGTTCGCCGGGACCGACAAGGCCAACCTCGCGACCATGCCGCCCAAGACGCTGCGCAAGGCCGCGATCACCTGGTGGGCCGACAGCGGCATCCCCACCGCCCTCGCCGCCGACTGGGCCGGCCACAGCGAAGAAGTCGCAGCGCGCTACTACGCCGGCCGAGCATCCAACGACTACACCCGCGAGGTCGCGCTCCTCAGCCAGAACCGCACCCACTGACAGGCCGAGGAAGGCACACCAACGCATCGATGGGGCCCCAACGAAATTGGCGCCTATCCGACTCTCTCAATTCGACCGCGGCCGACCGATTCAGGCGACAGAACAGCCGTCAGTTCACCGACACCACCTCCAGCAAGGACATCCGATGACCAACATCCCCACCGACCCCACACGACCCGACTCAAGGGCGGTACACGCCGAGGCCCACCTGCTCACCAGCGCCCTCATCCGCACCGCATGCGGTGCCGAGGCCGCTCGGCAGTACTTCGCACACCACGGTCCCTTGGTCGAGATGGTCGCCGACACTGCGGTGCTTCTCTACGACGCCCGATTCGTCCAGGACGGACCCACCCCGTCCAACGACCGTGTGTCCGCGCTGGCCAGCCGTGAACTCCGCACTAACTGCGTGATCGACGACGACCGACGTCTCGCGCACGCCCTGATCGCCAACGATGCCGCCTTCGCGCTCGTCACGGCACTCCTGAACCCGCACTGGCACCTCTTCCTCACGCTCGTGGAGACGAAGCACGCGTTGTCCATTGCCGGTCCCCCGCCACCCTCTCCGCCGCACTTCGGGCTCTGAGCGGAGGCAATTCGCGCGCTTGACCGACCAGCGGCCACCGACAGCGCGCGTGGCCAGGGCTGCGGCCTCCGCCGCACCCGGATGCGCAAGGCTTGCAGTTCGCCGCCGCGCACGGTCAGGTCGCCCTCCTACGCCCGGCCAACGCCAGGGATTCAGCTCACCGGGGGACGACATCCGAACAGGGGCACGAGAGGGGGCTGGTCGGAACCGGGCGGCGCTCGCCAGCGCTCCGCACGATCGCGAGAGAACTCGCGGACGCGCGACTGGAGATGCGTTGCCAGGGCGAGATCAGTACGTCCCGCGTCGGCAACGACCCGCGGTACCGTCGCCGCTCAGTTCCCCCAGCGGTCTGGCCCGCTGTCGCCTCGGTTCGCCCAGAATGTCGCGGCTGATGACAGGGCCGGCATGCTTCTATAGATGCGACTCGGCCGGCGTCGGGATCCCCGCAGCCGGAGGTCGAGTAGTACTGGCCGATTGGTGTGGTTCTGGTCCGCCGACGCTGATTGCGTGGCGTCCCGGGTTATCTCTGTCTCGTGACGCCACGCGAACACCCTCAGCAGAGTTGACCGCAGTTAAATGGACTGGACAGGACTGAGCTGGTCCCAGCTCCAGCTGGACGGGAGTCTCCCCGCGAGGTGTAGCCGGCGATTCCCCTGTCCACACCAGCACCCACCCGGCCGCCACAGGCACCGTGCAGATTCACGCCAGCTAGGACGACGGCGGAGCAACGGTCAAGACATGGACCAGTCCCGGCTTCCTACGGCGCTTCTCGACCTTTGCAAGCCTCCGTGACGCCAGCTTCCTGACCAGACGCTCTTCGCTGGGACGCGTCGGCATCTCGAACTCCGTCCGCTCGCGGCTCGAGAAATAGCTCAGCGGTGCAGGAAGGAGGGCGAGAAGCCTGACGAGGTCGGGGGTCGGAAGGTCACGAGCGGACGTGGACGCCAGGAACTCCACCACCAAGTCGTAGTCGTCCTCCCAGACCCCCCGCACGACCCGTTCGACCCCCGCCGCGGACATGGGCAGCGAATGACTCAGCGACGCCTGTGCTGCGGCCTTCAGCGCCGCGATGTCATCGGCAGGTACGAAGAGGTCGAGGTCCCGGAGGACGTAGGAACGGATGTTCGGGGTTGTTCCCGCGCTGAGAAGCAGGTCAGTGACCGCCGTCCCGAGGACCTCCGGGCTGAGCAGGTCCAGGAAGTGTTCAGAGCTGCGGGCAGCTGACTCTGCAGCCGCCCACCCTGCGCCCGCGATGAAGTGCCTGTAGGTCTCGGCGTCCTCTTCCAGGAGTCCGTGTGCCAGGAGCTCGAGCAGCAGGTTTCCGGCCTCCGGTACCACGGCGTCGAGCCGCAGAGATGCCACGCACAGGTGCTTGACGAACTGCGCTCGCGTCGCCGGGTCTGGCACAGCGGAGTGTGCGTTCACGATAGCGTTCGCGACTGTCTCCGCGAGGTCCGTCGCCGACCCGTCCTCGTCCGCGTCCGCTTCGCCGCCGGCCTCGTGAAGCGGGGCGTCACGCGTTGTGCTCGCATGACTCGTCAGGAGCACTGCGAGCGCGGGGTCCACGTCGAACTGCTCGATGTAGGTGTGCAGGTTCTCCAGGGTCATCTCGAGGCGCTGGCACCGAGCCAGGACCTGCCATCTGTTCTGCGGCACCTGTTCCGTGAGCCGGACGCCGAGGTCCGCGGCGGTCATCTGGCACAGCTCCGCGACCTGTTCCTCAGACCAGTCGGCGAGGTCACCGAGTGCATCGGCCAGCTCGGCCGGGTCGGCAGTGAGGGGTTCGACCTGCTCGTTGCTCCGCAGGGCAGCCAGGAAGGTGTCAGGCCGGCTGACGCAGTAGTTCCACACGGCGTGGCGTGTGCGCAGCCGCTCTAGTGTCAGCGCCGAACCCTCGCGGCTCTCGTCGTTTATGGTCGCTGACCTGAGGTTTTCCGCAGTCAGGGCGTACCGGTTGCCCAAGATGGCGAGGTCGCGCAGTGGACCGCCGAGGGCGGCCAGCTGATGGAAGGTGATGTCGGCCGCTTCGGCGACCTTGTAGACGACGCGGGACTTCGCATCGGGCTGCCAGTGGGACAGGGCTCCGATGTCGGCATGGTGTTCTTCCAGGTACGCGGCTACCTGACCGTCGACCTCGGCGGTTTCGGCGCTCGGCAGCGCCAGCAGCGCGTCGCTGACGAGCGCGGGTCGCTCATCATCGTCAGGCACCTCATCGGAGGTCGCTAGGTAGGTGAGTACGGCTGGCCACCCGTGCGCAGCTAGCTGCGAGGCGAGCGCCCGTCGTTCGTGTCCAGAGTTGAAGTACGCCTCGAGGAAGGACCGGGCCTCGCCCTGTAGTCCTGCGATGAGGAAGGAGACTGCCCGTTCCGTGTGGTTGCTCGGGTTGGCCAGCAGGTGGTCGAACACCTGCAGGTTCAAGACGCTGATGCTGCGGGTGAAGGTCGGCGGAGCCTCGCTCAAGAGGTTCTCGATGGCGCCTGAGCTCGAGAAGCGGTGGTCGACCTTCATCTGGTTGCGTTGCACGGCCTGCACCAGGAACTGGGCGACGTCTACGCCGGCGAACTCGCCGTAGAACTGCGCGGCGTACAGGGCGAAATTGCGGTCGAGGAACCCCTGCGTGACGAGGTCTCGACCGAGGTCTGTGGTCAGGTGCCGGGCCACGAGGGCGCGGAAGTTGGTCGCCGTACCGTCGGAGTCAAGAGTGTGTTCGTCGTGGCGTGCCAGGTCGGCAAAGTCGGCTCCTTGGAGGAACGCGACGGTCTCGTCCAGGTCGTGGAACTTCCTGGCGAGCTCCTCGGCGTCGAGCTCCGCCCAGCGCTTCGCGTCACCTGCCTCGGGAAAGAGGCTCGCGAACTCTTCGTCACTGAACTGATGGATCGAGGTCTGGAACGGGGTGTTCTGGCCGGCGGTGACCTTGACGGCACCTGCCACCGCGGCCGCCCAGAAAGACGGGTCGCTGCTCTGCTCCCGGGTGAACTTCTGTTCACCGACGAGGTAACCCTGCTGGGTCAGGTGCCTGTAGTTCGGAGTACTCCTCACTGCGGTGGCGAAGAAGTTGAGTCGCTTTCCTAGGCTGCGAGCAAGCCGGCGCTTCGCTCCTTCGAAGCGCCGTTCGCGCAGCAGCTCTCGACGCTGTGTTTCTGCTTGCGTGATGCACTGCCGCACGAGCCGGGTGTGGTCGTGTTCCAGCTTGTCCAGCGCGCTCTCGCGGCGCGAGATCAGCTCGAAGTCCTCGAGGTGGAAGTTCTTGTAGGCGACCAGCGCGAACAGACCCGTCGCGTCCAAGCCCGGAGCCTCATTCGGTCCCAGCAGGTGTTCGGCGAAGACCGTGAACTCGTTGCAGATGTTCAGCAGCAGCCGCATCTCAGTCGTGTGGCGCGCGACGGTGTCGATGAGCTGGCGGTCTATCTGAGCTCCGGTCGGACCGATCGCCCATCCTTGCCTTTCCAGTGCATTGACCATCAACTCTCGGGCGTTGCGGTGGCTGATGAACGGAACGACAGGGATGACGATTTCGAAGAACTTGGTCCGATTCGCGCGCTGCGACTCCACGACCGCTGGGTCGAAGGTTTGTGACGTCGATGCATCACCTGGGTGCGAGCCGTCGTTGTCCGCCCCTTCCCCCCGTCGGTAGCGGTCGTCAGCACCCGCGCGCGGGGAGTGGCCGAGCTGGGTGAACAGGCTGTCCCTTATGGCGTATATGAACCGGATTGGCTGACCGGGTTGCCGTGTGGGCGAGGCGTTGAGCAGGGTGTTCAGTTCTCGCAGGGAGTCGAAGATGTAGGGGTCTTCGAAGCGGTCGAGGTCCTCAAAGATGACGACGTGCGGTTTGACGGAGTCGAAGAAGTAGGCGATCTCCTCGAGATACTCGTCGAAGTAGGTATCCGAGCGTTCGGAAATCTTCACCGCCGCGCCCGCGGCTGACACATCGGAGACCACGCGCCCGTCCAGGGCCCACCGGAGGAAGAGCGCGAAGGTCCAGGTCACTGCCGCTAGACCCGCCCACGCGAGACCTCGCTGCTTGCTTCCGTCTCCTGGGACGTCAGGAAGCCAGCCGAGAAGGAACAGGAACAAGCCAAGCAGCGCCGTGGCCACGGCGGCTTGAGCGGAGGCACGCTTCCACGAGAACGGCTTGATACGGGCGAAGCGTGAGTGACGAAGCTGCCCTGGAGCAGCTCGGTACGTCAGGTGGCGAACCAACTCTTTCTGGATGCGGTTGGTGATGTCAGCGTCGGCGGCGGGCGCGCCGAGAGTGTTGATGCTGATACGCAGCACCTTGTCCGGCCGAACGTACTCGCGCTCGAACTGGTCCAGAATGCTGGACTTTCCGGTCCCGTAGCGCCCCATCAATGCGATGTTCTTGTTCCGGGGATCCTCGACCGCTGTCTGGAGTCGCCTGAGGTACCGGTCGTGGTGCTTCGGGTCGTACTCGGGCGCCAGGGACCTCAGCGACGCCGTCGAAGGCACCTCGCTCGGGTCGGTCCTTGCTAGGACTGCGCCGGACCGCTCATCATCCTCGGCCGGCTGGCCGACGGGCTTAGACATCTTCTTCACGCTTCCGCACCTTGCAGGACCGGACTCCGGGAGCACACACCGCTGGGGTCCGCATTCGAAGGAGTCGGCACCCAACTAATGAGGTCACAGGCCCGCGGCGCCACTGTCGCTGTTGCAGAGTGGGGGCAGTCGAGGGCGAGCCGGCCCCTCGAGAACTCGACCTGCGCGTCCGGGTCCACGACGTGGTACCACCACCACCGCGTGCCCGTCGCGGAGGCCACCAGCACGACGACGTCGGTCCCTGCCTGAGCGGTGGCGACCGCGCGAGCCAGGAACTGCCCCAACGTCTTGCTTGGCAAGTAGGGCCGATTGAGCCACTCGACCCCTGTCCGCGGGCACTCGGAGGCTGCGAGAGCGACCGCATGCCAGTCAGAGAACGCCAGCGCGTACCGGCTCGCGGGGTCGGGGTGGTTCAGGCCGAGGTACTCAGAAACCAGTCGAGAGGTGGAACAGGCCGCAGCGTCGAGCACGATTTCGCGCTCAGACACGAAGCGCTGGGGCGGATGGGCGGGTGTCCACCACTCGTTGCGCACCGGACGTCGGCGCCGCCGCGCGTTGGAGGCTTGCCTGCACGCCGGAGAGCAGCAACGACGAGGACGTCCTGCGGTCGGGTGGGCCAACCTGTACGAGCAGTACCCGCACGTCCGGGTGCGGTAGGCGGCGCTCACCCTTTACCTTCGCCTTTTCTGGTCAGGGTTTGTCAGCGACCCGCCGACGCTCGGCGAAGTAGCCGCGACGAGGTGCGTCGCAGACCTGCGTCCTTTCGCCGCGCATTGGACGCATCAGATCACGGCAGTTCTGAGTCCCGAAGGCGGCGAGGGGCCATATTGACGCGGTCTCGACTGCGTGTGGGTGCGGATTGTCGCTGCTGCCGGACACGGGATGTCCAGACCGGTTGCTCGCCGGTCGGCCCGCGGCGGCACAGCCATGGGCAACTACTCGAGACAAGGACCGTGCTCATGCCCAACAACTACTTGCTTCCCGGATCTACCTTCACTCGCGAGGTGTCCTTTCACATTGCGGGTCACGTGTTCGCAGAGTTCGTCTTCTCACGGCCCGAGGTTCCATGGGTGTGGGATCTGGCCCAGATCGAGGTCGGGCGGACTGGCGCCTCGCACGCCATTGCCGAGATCGTCACGGCGATGTCCTTCGAGATCGACTCTGCGGTCGCCCGAGGCTCGACCGACCTCGACATCCTGTCCGAGCACCTGGGCTACATCGAGTCGAGGGACATCTGCCCGGAGCCCGAGACCCGCTCAACCGCCCACCCCCTGACCAACAGCAACGAGTGGGTCGACCACGCCGGGCTGACACTGCTCCAGCACCACTGGTGGGGCATCTCAACGCTCGCCGAGATCCTCAACAAGGGATTCCCGGTGCCCAGCGACCCCCTGATCGTGATGCTGCTCAGCGACGACCGGTGCAGCCCGTACGCCTGGGAACGGACCACGATCTGCCTCGACACCGGGATCGTCGAGTACCCCTAGGACGCGGCGCCTGGCAGGACCGGGCGACGAGCGCCGTCGCCGGATCCTGCGGTCAGGAGACAGGAGGAGGCCGGACCACCGTTCCCCCTTTCAGGGTTGGGATAGACGGGAGTCGGGCCGGCGAAAGGGGCCGACGCCTCCGCAGACGACGGGGCATCTAGACCAGCGGCTCGTTCGCTGTTTCTGAAGGTCAGAGTCGCTTTCCACCCCTCTCGCTAGCTGCAGAACTGCATCGCAGGGCCGCCGTCGCGGCCAGTGAGGCACAGGCCCTCCCGAAAGCAAGTCAATCGATCCCACGGGAGAAGAAATGTTCAACCACGAGGCCTACGAGGCCATGGAAAAGGCCCCCACCTGGGTGGACTACCTCAAGTCCTACCCGCGGTGCGGCCACACCGTCATCGTCCAGGGCGCGGCGGTGGAGGTCGGCAGCGACAAGGTCGCCTGGCGGGTCTCGACTGCGGAGTCCGGTGAGTACTTGGCCACCGACTTCGCGGACGACCGGGAGGCCGCCGAGCAGGCTGCTCAGCAGTTCATCGACGAGCACATCGACCCTGACTCCTGCGAGGTCGACTACTGCACGCCGGCTTTGTCCCGGGAGATCCAGCGCGAGACGACTGAGATGATCGACTTGCTCATTCGTCTCACCGATCCGCAGTGACGGCATAGCAGCGCCGGCCGCATCTGGCGCCCGGCGCTGCCTGCCCCTCGCAGATCCAGGCCACGCCTGGGGTCGCGTCCGCGCCCACAGCCATTGGCTTGGCCACCACCGAGCCGAGGGGGTGGGCTCAGTCCGCTCGGACGTACCAGAATTGGCTGGGCTTGCCGCTGGGGGCGACGGTCGTGACGAGGTGCCCGCGGTCCTTCATCGCATGGAGGGCGTCGTACACGCTGATGTAGACGACGTCGGGGATGCGGCGCCAGACCTCGTGCAGACGCAGGCCCTTCTCTCCGACTGTCCAACCGCCGCGTTCGATCAGCGCCTCGATCTCGCGGCTACAGGCCTCGACGGACATGTGCCTCACGTCCGGGTAGTGCGACGGGCTCCGGAGCTTCTCGTCGCCCTCGGGTACGTCGATGAGCAGCCAGTCGCGCTGCAGTTGGTTGCTGACCCGGTTCCAGGCGTTTCGGACGGCGCCCTTGTCCGGTCCGAACTGCTGCTCGAGCAGTCGCAGCCAGCCGACCCAGTTCTCCAGCACACCCGCTTCGTATCTCTGCAGGACGAACTCTCGCATCGCGGGATCGATGCCGCGCGGCCCGCTACGTGCGGCGCCCGAGGGTGCCGGCGCGCTGGCGACCTTTCCGTGCTGACCGCAGTAGCAGGGGTCCGCGTCGCAGAGGTGGCAGTAGTCGCTCATGTGGGTCCCTGGTCCTCGGGAGGTCTTGTCACGCGACGCCCTCGGGGAGGGCGGTCCGCTTGATGTGCTGCAGGGTCTCGACGATGGCGTCGACGTCTGTGTCGGGGAAGAAGTAGTCGGGACCGGTGGGGGCGTGGTCGGTGTAGGGGGATTCGAAGAGGCGGCCCGGCTCCATGACGCCGTTCTTGGTCAGTTCGTCGACGATCAGGTTGATGAAGCGGACCTGGTCGGCGGTGAACCTGGAGCCGTCGAGGTAGTTCTCGAACGCCTCGGTCGCTGCTGCTCGATCGAGTCCGACGAGGTGCCGGACGAAGACACCGAGTCCGCCCTGTCCGGTGGCCCAGGTGATGTCGGTGTCCTGACCTCCGGAGGCGATAAGCATCTGCTCGAGCTCGGTGAGGTCAGCGGCGGTGATCTGCTTGTTGCGGCGCAGGCGCTGGAGGGCGAGGTTGTCGAGGTGTTCGCGGAGGTAGGCCTCGGCCTTGGCGCGGAAGCGCTCGAAGTTCGTCCCGGGCGTGACCCGGGGAAGTACGACCTCGACGCCCTCGCCGATCGTGTCCTCGAAGTCGGTGTAGACGGGGTTGCGTGGGGTCTTCTCGATGAACCGGGCGAGGCCGCGGATACGGAGGCGGGCGAGTTCGAGCATCGGCAGGGTGGCATCGATCCACCACTCGTCGCCGGCCACTGACTCGAGCAGCACTGCCTGCTCGGCCACGGACGGGATGGTGGTCTTGCCGAGTAGCGCGGCGGCGATGTGCTGGATCGACTCGCGTAGTCGTTCGACGAGGACGGCGTCGCCGTCGAGCTGGGCGAGCTGGCGGCGCAGGACGAGGAGGTCGAAGCGTTTGGCGTCCTCGTCGTCGTCGCGAACAGAGGACGGCAGCCCTGCGAGCGTGAGGAGTGCTTCGGAGTCCTCGTGTGCGATGCGTGTCCAGGCGTCGGCGTCGGCGTACTTCTCCACGGCTCGGCGGTGGGGGCGGACGACGAAGTTGTCGAGGTTCATCCCGGCGACGACCTCGTGCAGTGTCGCCGCGGTGGTCGAGCGGAGATCGGGCTCCGCGTCGCCGAGTCCGGTGACGAGGCCAAGTCGTGCTTCGAAGAGCCGTTGCGACAGTGACTTCTGGGTCTGGCCCTGGGAGCCGGGGAGGTCCTGGCTGAAGTACTCGAGGTTGCCGCAGAAGTCGAAGACCAGGAAGTCCTGTTTGTCCTCGCCGGGGCCGAACAGGTCGGGGCACAGGCGGGTGCCGCGGCCGATCATCTGCCAGAACTTCGACTTCGAGCGGACCATCTTGAAGAAGACGAGGTTGACGACCTCGGGTACGTCGATGCCGGTGTCGAGCATGTCGACGCTGATCGCGATGTGCGGTGCCTTGTCGTGGATGGAGAAGTCGTCGATCAGCGATTGGGCGTACGGGGATCCGTGGGTGATGACTCGGGCGAAGTGACCGGCGAGCTCGGGGTAGGCGAGGTCGAACCGCTTGGCGATGAACTCGGCGTGCTTCTGGGACTTGGCGAAGATGATCGTCTTGCCGAGCCGGTCACCGCCGGCGACCTTGTAGCCCTGCACCATCAGCGTCTCGAGGACCTTGTCGACGGTGTCCTCGTTGAACAGGAACCGGTTGAGCTCCTCGGCACCGACCTCGCCGGGCGGGCCGTCCTCGCCCCAGTCGAGGGTATCCCACTGGTCCTTCTCGTCCTCGGTGAGGTCGTCGTACTTGATGCCGGAGCGCAGGAACTGGGTGCCGACGCTGATGCCCTTGGGTGGGACCAGGTAACCGGCGTCGACGGCTTCGTCGAGGGAGTAGTTGTCGGTGGGGACGCCGTCCTCGAGGTGGAAGAGCCGGTAGGTGTTGTGGTCGACCTCGTCCTTGGGCGTCGCGGTGAGGCCGACGAGGAGCGAGTCGAAGTAGTCGAAGATCGCGCCGTACTTGGCGTAGACCGAGCGGTGGGCCTCGTCGATGACGATGAGGTCGAAGTAGCCGGGCCCGAAGCGGCGGTGGCCGTCGTCGATCTCATTGATGAGGTTCATCATCGTGGGGTACGTCGAGACGTAGACGCGTCCCTCGATGGCCTTCTCGGTGACGAGGTTGACCGTGGTCGCGCCGGGCAGGTGCTGCTTGAAGGCGTTGGCCGCTTGGTTGACCAAGGCGGTGCGGTCGGCGAGGAACAGGACCCGCTTGACCCAGTTCGCCTTCTGCAGCAGGTCGACCAGGGCGATGGTGGTGCGGGTCTTGCCCGATCCGGTGGCCATCACCAGCAGCGCCTCGCGCTGCTTGCGGTCGAACGCATCGCCGACTGCCTTGATGGCGCGCACCTGGTAGGGGCGACCGGCGATGTCGGTGTTCGCCTGAGCGGTGCCCAGCGGGAGCTTGGTCTGGCGACGCTGGATCAGCAGTTCGAGTTCGTCGCGGGTGTAGAAGCCCTGGGTCTCGCGCGGTGGGTAGCCGCCGGCGTCGTCCCAGATCCGGTGCTCGTAGCCGTTGGTATAGAAGATGACCGGTCGCCGACCGAACTGCGCCTCGAGGCAATCGGCGTAGAGCTTGGCCTGCTGTTGGCCGACTTCCGGCGACTTCGAGGTCCGCTTGGCCTCGACCACCGCCAGGGGGAGTCCATCCGCTCCCCACAGAACGTAGTCGACGAACCCGTTGCCCTCGGCGTTGGGCATACCGGTGACCGGGTACTCCCGGTCACGCTCCTCCTCCAGCGCCCAGCCGGCCTCGTGGAGCAGGACGTCGATGAACAGGTCGCGGGCGGCGGCCTCGTCGTAGTCACGCGTGTCCGGTGCGGCTTCGGCCTGGGCTGCGGCGATCTGAGCCTGCAGCTCGGCGATCTCCGCATCGCGCGCCGCGACAAGCTCGTCCTTCTCGGCCAACGCGCGGGCGTGGGCCTCGTCCTGCTCCTTGAACTTGGCAGCAAGCCGGATGACGTCCTCGCGCGACAGTGGCGCGGCCTTCGCAGCCAGAGCCGGGTCAAACTGCGCCTGCAGCGGCACCACCGACGGCGCCGGGGAGTGGTGGTAGGACGTCCAGACGACGACGTTGAACAACTCGCGCAGCACCGCGGTCGACACGTCCGGGCGGATCTGTCGACTCTCGTGCACCGCGGTGTTGGCGATGCGCCGGATCGCGGTCAACTTCTGCGTGATCCCTTGCGGCACCTTCGCCTTGAACGCGGCATCGCCGATCTTGGCCGCCAGGTCGTCGCGATACGGGAGCGGTAAGGAGAGGACGTCGTAGAGGTAGCCGACAAGCTCCTCGACCACACGGCGGCTGTAGAAGCACGCCGACCGCGGATCAGACGACAGGTACGACTCGGCCCGGGCGCAGTCGTCATGCAGTGACGGCAGCGTCTGGCGGACGAAGTCGAAGTTCCCCATGGCTCTACTCGAAGAAGTCTTCGTCGATCTCGACGATCTCGACGGTGCGGCGCACCTGGGTGCCGACGCGGTACTTGATCATCAGGCCCGCAAGAGTCGGGCCGTCAACAAGGACCACGCTCTTGCTGCTCCAGTGCGCGGCATCAACGGCGTCGGTCGTGAACCGGCTCGTGGTGAAGAAGACTCCAAAGTTGGCCTTCTGGGTGTCGAGGGAGCCGAGGAACGTCCGGACGGTGTCGCTACTGACGGTCGCTTCACGAAAGCGCTTGGCCTGGATGTAGATCCGGTCAAGACCGAGGGAGTCGCGATTGATCACCCCGTCGATGCCGCCGTCGCCAGCCGTTGTGCGACGCAGGGCAGCGCCCTCGGTGCCGTAACCCATCTTCGTCAGCAGTCGCAGGACCGTGCGCTCGAAGAACTTCCAGTCACCGTCGCGCAGCTTCTGCAGGAGCTCGACCGAAACCGCCTGATCGCTCGAGGACTCGGCAGCGTCCAGCAGGTCGTCTGGCGCGAGGTCCGCGGCTGCGTCCTCGGTGACTGGACTTCCGACAGCCTGCTGGGACTGTCGACGCTTGGGCTGGTACTCCTCCCACGCTGGGAGCGCCTCCACATCCCCGATCGTGAACCCATCGGGGTGCTCGGCGAGGAACTTGCGGCCGTCGTCGGTAATCCGAAACACACCACGACTCACGGTCTCCAGCAGCCGGGCGCGCACCAAGCCCGACTTCGCCCACCCCGCACGATGCTCCGCGACGAAGTCACCGGACTTGTGCTGAAGCTGGCGGAGTTCATCCGGCACCCCTGCGCGCTTCACGGCAGCTGGGTAGAATTCGCGGCGCGCCCAGTCGCGACCGTCGGATGCGACCTGGAGGAGTGGGTACATGAACTGCCACCACTGGGGGACGCCAAGGTCGGTCGGATTCTGGTCTGCCACGGTCAGAGCTCCCCTCGGAAGGCCCGGGCCTGAAGGGTCGCGAACAGCTCATCGTCTGAGCCGAGCGCGCGTTGCATGGTGGCGCGCTGAACGTTGATGGCCCCGACTCGGGCCTCAAACTGTCGCTGGAGCGCGACGGGCGGGAGGGGGATCCGCAGGCTTCTGACGTCTGATTGGTTGATGCTCGACTGGTTCACCGCGTCCTTGGTCATTGGGGCAACTTGCGCACGAACGTCATCCGTCTGCATGAATTCCGCGGCGAACGACGGGAGTAGGCGCTCTTGATTCACGCGGATACGCATCATGTTGGACTCGAAGACTGTTGGTTCGAGGAGTCCCCCCACCAGTGCGGTCTTTCCGACATGTTCGCGACTGTTGACTCGGTTCACCAACAGATCCCCTGTGGCGAGCGCGAACTCCGTGACTTCGGTGGCCGAGGCCCGAAGACGCCTCAACGAGCCCATGGAGATCTCTCCGGAGCCGAACTTGAAGGAGTCGATGCGCACGATGGGCGTCCCCGAGCCGTAGTCGGAAGACGGGCGATAGAGGCCGTTCTTGGGACCCTCGGCGATCAGATCTCCAAGAGCAACGCGATCGAATCCGGCTCGAAGTAGGTCGCCGAGAAGTGCCTGCGGCAAAGCGCTGAGATGGGCGAGGGCCTGGCGGCGTTTCGAGCGCAGGACCTCGACGTGGTCCAGGATCGTGACGATCCGCCTTTGCTCGGGCAGGGGAGGCAGGGGGATCGGAATGCTTTCCAGCACGCGAGAGTCGAGCTTCTTGGTGCCATGAGCCGCCGTGGTCACCTGGCTGAGGATGCTGTCGTGCTGGGCCCGGAGCATCGCGGCTAGAAAGGACGTGTCGACCTCCCGCTTCGGGAGTAGTGCCTTGAGGTCCTGATTGATCGCCGCATCGACATCGAGGATCGAGATCGGAACGGTGTGGGCAAGAATCATCCCACGCACGACCATTGCGATCGTCCCCGCGGGAAGTCTCCGCAAAGAGGTTCGTTTGAAGACATCCTCGGCAACATGATCGGCGGAGTCGGCAAGTCGAGGCCGCTTCATGTCCTTCGCGCTGAACCAGGGGACATCCCCCTGCCATAGCGCCGCATTCGCCTTCGGCGGTGTCCCACCGCTGTAAAAGTCGACCACATCGCCGAGGGGGACGGTCTTCACGAGAGCATCGCCTTCAGTTCGGCCAAACCCTTGGCTATCTCCTCTTCCAGTACCTCGATGTCGACGATGATCTCGAGTGGCGCCCGATGCTGGATCTCGTCGTGGACCACCTCCTTGTAGCGGTTCAGGGACAGGTCGTAGTCCTGGGCGACGATGTCGACCTTCGGCACGAGGAAGGACTGCTCGGTACGGGCCCGGTCCTTCTCTGGCCACGTGGTCTCGACAGACTCAACCGAAGTGGGTCGGCTCAGCCACCGGTTGAGCAAGTCCGGGAGGTCGTTGGCCTCAACCGGGTTCCGCTTGTCGTCGAGCGAGAAGCCGTCGGCTCGCAAGTCGTAGAACCAGACGTTCTCGGTGCCGCCGGAGTTCGTCTTGGTAAAGAGCAGGATCGCGGTCGAGACACCGGCGTAGGGCTTGAACACTCCGGAGGGCAATTTCACGATCGCGTCGAGCTTCTGCTCTTCGACCAGCATCTTTCGCAGGGCCTTGTGTGCAGTACTCGACCCGAATAGAACACCGTCGGGGACGATGACGGCCGCGCGACCTCCGGGCTTGAGGAGCTTAAGGAACAGAGCGAGAAAGAGGAGCTCGGTCTTCTTCGTCTTGACGACGCGCTGGAGGTCCTTGGCGGTCGATTCGTAGTCGAGCGACCCGGCGAAGGGCGGGTTGGCGAGGATCAGCGTGTACTTATCGGCGTCCCCGGCCGCTCCCTCTGAGAGGGAGTCGCGGTACCGGATGTCGGGGGACTCGATGCCGTGCAGCAGCATGTTCATGCTGCCGATGCGGAGCATCGTGGAGTCGAAGTCGTAGCCGTGGAACATCGAGGCGTGGAAGTGCTTGCGCTGCACCTGGTCGAGGAGCGCGTCGGCGTGCGTCTCGCGGACATACTCACTCGCGGCAACGAGGAAGCCGCCGGTGCCGCAAGCCGGGTCGCAGATCTCGTCGCCCGGCTGGGGCGCGGTCATCTGCACCATCAGATCGATGATGTGGCGCGGGGTACGGAACTGACCGTTGACGCCCGCTGAGGCGATCTTGGAGAGCAGATACTCATAGAGGTCGCCGTTGGTGTCGCGGTAGGCCATCGGGATGTCGTCGAGCATGTCGACGACCTTTGACAACAGCGCCGGGGTCGGGATGGTGAACCGGGCGTCCTTCATGTGCTCGCTGTAGGTGGAGCCGTCGCCCAGGCCGCGCAGGAACGGGAAGACCTCTTCGGCGATGGTCTTGTGCATGACCTCGGGCGAGGTGTTCTTGAACTGGCTCCACCGCAGGTGGACCTGGCCGGGCAGGAACACCGGGTTCTCGACGGTGGCGCCGGTGACCCGAGCCTTCTTCTCCGCCAGCGTCTGGATGTCGTCGAGGCGGCGGATGAAGAGCAGGTAGGTGATCTGCTCGATAACCTCGAGCGGGTTGCTGATGCCGCCGGACCAGAAGGAGTCCCAGACGCGGTCGATCTTGCTCTTGAGCTCACCCGTGATCACGGGATTTACCTTAGTGACCGCTGGGCCGGTGGGCGTGGACATGGGGAACCTCCTGCCGACCGGTCCGCCCGGGCAGCCTTGCAGGATGTCCGAGGCCTCCGACAGTGGGGCGGAATCTCGTCACAGGATCGCCGCGCGTCGACCTCGCGGGAACCCGATTTGGGCCGGTTCGAGGGGCCTCTGAGGCCCCCTTTCCGGGAGCAACTGTGCCCGTACTGTGCCCGGAGAGTGCCCGGAGGCCCTTTTGGGCACAGTGGTTGCGAGATCAACCACCATTCCGAGCGACCTCAGAAACGACAAAACCGCAGGTCAGGGGCCTGATCTGCGGTCTCATCGATCTGCGCGCCTGTAGGGATTCGAACCCCAAACCTTCTGATCCGTAGTCAGATGCTCTATCCGTTGAGCTACAGGCGCCCATCGTCCCGGGGT
>Ga0208328_1000590_pt1 | contig 15950 bp, 12 predicted proteins | sample DeeseametaMP2633_FD_184170 | JGI IMG/M metagenome (GOLD analysis project Ga0208328, IMG submission 184170) | Marine microbial communities from the Deep Atlantic Ocean - MP2633 (SPAdes) | ecosystem: Environmental > Aquatic > Marine > Unclassified | place: Northeast of Antigua and Barbuda, North... | reverse complement strand
GGAGCTGACGTTCTGTGTGGAAAGCGAATTTGCCAGCCGCAACGACGGTTTCGTGCCGATGCTGCAGACCTACGACCTGTCCAGAGACCAACTGGGTCAGGTCATCACGCTCGACACCGGAGTCATCTACACCGCGACCGCCAACGGCGACTGCAACTTCGGCGAGGTCTTCACCACCGACGGTCGCATCCCGGCACTGGATCTGCGGGTGCTCGAAGACGACCGGCAGTTCTTTCCGCTGTACAACCTCACCGAGGTCATCGACACCGATCTGTTGGAGGCGCATCCCGAACTGGCCGAGATCTTCGGTCAGCTCAACCCTCGCCTGACCAACGAGGTGATGCTGAAGTTGAACGCGGAAGTGGACAACGAGGGCCGGGACCCCGCGCTGGTCGCCCGGGACTGGTTGATCGAAGAGGGTCTGCTCTCAGCGCCCTCGTGACCGCCCGGTCAGAGTGCTTTCCACCAGCCGACCGTCGGTGCCGTGTCGGACCAGTACTGATGCGGGCTCGGACAGCGCGGCGCACCCCAGTCGCGCAGCGCTGTGCGCAGTCGTTGAACTATCGGCGCCAGACCGTGCGCCGACCGGACGGCGTGGTTCTCCGATACCGACACTGTGCCCTCCCGCAGCCTCCCGAAGTGACGAGGCAGGTACCCCGTCGAAGGAGCGTTCAAACATCCCGGTCACAGACAACGAAGCCCGGTGCGAAGAATTCGCACCGGGCATCGTGTCGAAAGATCAGCTGATTCCGACGACTTCCTGAGCGATGGCGGCCAGCCGCGTCTGCGCAGCCGACACCACCCGCTGGCGGTTCTTGTGCGCCTCTTCGTAAGCCACGATGGCGCGGATGTCAGCGGCGTCCGTCAACTCCTTGGCGGCGTTGGCGGCCTCGTTGACGTTGAGGTCGTCGTAGTCCGGGATCGGCAGCTCGGCAGCATCGAGGATGCCGGTGTTGCCGCGCACCGAGTGGATCGCGTCCGCGGCGTCGTCGGCGCCCTCCTGGCGGGTGATCCGCTCGGCGGCGTCCAGCGCGGAGTCCCGGGCGCCGGTCAACGTCTTCGTCACGACCTCGGTGCTCCGTGAACCACGCTCGACCAGATCGGCGAATGCCGGTCGCACCGAGCGCACGGCCTCGGCCACCCGCTCGGCTCCGCGGGTCGACCAGGTGAACGGCAGGTTGGCGAACTTGACGGCCAGGCCGGTCGCCGCCTGCAGCGGGGTCCGGCGCAGGGCTGCCGGGCCGCCGAGGGCGTCCTCGGCGAGCACCGTGGTCAGCCACTCGACGGTGGCGGTGTGTGCCGTGATCAGCCGTGTTGCGAGATCCTCGACATCGGAGTTCTTCGCCGACACGGCCAGTGCCTTGACGTAGCGGGCACGGTCGAGCAACTGGCCCTCGAGCGCGAGGTCTCCGAGGAGGGCCTCATCGAACGGTTCGGCCTGCTCGGTCAGGGCCTTCACCGCCGCGGCGGCACGGCCCAGGAACGGGCCAATCACGTCGGGGAACCCGCCGAGGTCGCGAATCGCCTGTTCGATGGCGATGGCGCGGGTTCGGCCGTGCTCGGCGTTCTGGGTCAACTCGCGGCGTACCGCGTCGGTGCGCGCCTGCGCGATGCGGGTCTCGGCGACCTGGATCTCGGTGTGGGTCAGGTCCAGCACCGTGCGAAGCTGGGCGATGAGCGTGGCGGTGGTCGATTCGATCGACACTGCGGTGGGAGTCGTCATTGTCTCGTGCACTCCTTCTCTCGAGTAGACGGATGAAGCGTTCTGGCGCCAGTGGCGCTCACGATCCGCATACCCGATGGGCTGAGCCCTCATCGCGGATTCGTCAGCTGTGAGATATGCGGCAATGACGTGAGGTGTGTCGCGAAACGGGTAGGGCCGGCGCCTACCTCGAGGCGGTCAGGAGTGATTAGCCAGGCTATCGCCGGGGTAACTACTGCTCGTGATTCCGACGGTTGCTCCGCCCGCCTTGCCTGCACCCCGCGGCCCGATTTCGATGTCCGTGGTGGAGTTGCTGGCCGAGCGCGCGCCGTTGCGGTCCTTCAACCGGGTGGAGACGTCGCTGGCCGACGCGGATCCGGCGGGTCTGGATGTCCAGCTGGCGTTGTATCTCTGCTACGAGCTGCACTATCGCGGATTCGCCGGCGTGGACGCCGGGTGGGAGTGGAATCCGGGTCTGCTGTACCTGCGGGGCCGACTGGAAGATGTTTTTCTCGACGACATCCGTCGTGCGGTCGGCGACCTCGAGCCCGACGCCGGCGCCCTCGCCGAGCTCGACACGCTGTGCGTCGAGCCGGTGGACGGCAGCGGCCTGTCGTACTTTCTGCGCGACGAGGGCTCATGGGAGCAGATGCGGGAGTACTTCGTGCACCGCTCCCTCTACCACCTCAAGGAAGGAGACCCGCACGCGTGGGCGATCCCGCGGCTGAGCGGGCAGGCCAAGGCCTCGTTCGTCGCCGTGGAGTTCGACGAGTTCGGCGCGGGACGGGGTGCGCGGGTGCACCAGCAGCTCTTCGCGGACCTGCTCGACGCGGCCGAGCTCGACTCTGCCTACCTGGGTTACCTGGACGACGTTCCTGCCCCGACGTTGGCGGTGGTGAACCTGATGTCGTTGTTCGGCTTGCACCGCCGCCTGCGGGGCGCCGCAGTCGGGCACTTCGCCGCGACGGAAGTCACCTCCCCACCCGGATCGCGCCGGATGGTGCAGGCCCTCGAGCGTCTCGGCGCTCCTGAACCGTGTCGTGCGTTCTACGCCGAGCATGTCGAGGCCGATGCAGTGCACGAACAGGTGGTCCGCACCGACGTGGTCGGCGACCTCGTGGCCCGTGAACCTGAACTCGACGCCGACGTCGTGTTCGGCATCCGGGCGTTCGATGTCGTGGAGACACGGCTGGCTGATCACCTGATGGAATGCTGGCAGACGGGAACGCCGTCACTGCGTCGAGAGATCGCCTGAGTCAGTCGTCTTGGTGCGGCGTCGTTTTGGCGCGGCGCCGGTGGCTGGTGTCGCACAGCGGATAGGTCTTGGACCTGCGGCAGGCGCAGATTGCCACCATGAAGCGGTCCGATTCGACCACACCCCCATCGGGCATCTCGATGCGTACCGGGCCCTCGACCATCACCGGCCCGCCCGGCACGACGCGCACCGTTCGGGGCGGCTGTTCGGTCACGGGGCGTCCGCGCGGACGACGACGATGCGCTCCTGTCGGCTGCCGCGGGGCAGCAGGCCGCTCTGCATCAGCCAGGGGGCCCGCGCTGAGAGCACCGGACCGAACGGAATCAGCTGCTGAGCAACGACTTCAGCGTGCATCCCCTGCGCCCGCAGAGCGCGCAGTGTGCTCATGACGTTGGAACATTCCGACTGCACCACCAGCATGGTGCCGCCCTCGTCGAGCAGCAGTGGGGCGGCGGCGCACAAGGGGTCCAGGACCATTCTTCCGTCGGCGCCGGCATCCCAGGCGCGCGACGGGCCGGCCGTCGCCGGGATCGAACACGGGTATCCCTCGGGGGCCTGCGGAACATAGGGCGGGTTGGCGACCACGAGGTCGAACGGTGCGAATTCCACCGCCCTGGCCCACGATCCGCGATGCACGTCCATGCGCGTGCCCGCGGTGAGGGCAGCCTCCCGGGCCTGTCGCACGGCGCTGGGGCAGATGTCGAACGCCGTCACCTGGCTGGCTCCGGCGGTGGCCGCGGCCATCGCGATCACCCCGCTGCCGGTACACAGATCCGCCACCCGGGCGCCTGGGACCAGGCCGGTCTCGATCATGGCGTCGATCAGCAGAAGCGAATCTTCTTGAGGGGGATAGACCTCGACCGCGGTGTCTGCCGAACCGAGCCCGGTGTATGCACTCGTCACGCAGCATTTATGCCCATTCCTGCACTGCCGAAACGTGTGTCACACGCCGGTAAGGTCTGCGCAGGCACGCCCCGGACTAGACCGTGACGGTGTCCGCCGCCGGCTGGCGGGTCGGGGTGATCCTTCCCTTGACGCCCTTGACCGACGCCCGGTTCAGCAGCTCCTGATAGAAGTCGTCGGAGACGGTGCGGGTGCGGGTCAGCAGGAAGCCGCTCAAACCGGTGAAGTCGGTGACGATGGCCCACTGGTAGTCGGGGTCGAGGTCGACGATCCAGTAGTTGCCGGGCGGATTGGTGGAGGGGCTGCCGAAGAAGAACGCCACGTTGAGCTTGTTCTGCGAGCCCTCGACCGGCAGCGCCGCACCGACGATGCGGGATTCTGGTCCGTTGTTGACGAAGTAGTTGCCCGAGTTCTCCACCCTGATGGACCCGTCGGGGTTGAGGCTGTACTGCGCGGTGGTGTTGACCAGCCCGATGGAGAAGAACTGTTTGACGCTGCCCACCTCGTACCAGGTGCCCAGGTAGCGGTCCAGGTCGACGACCGGCGGCGTAGCCAGCACCACCGCCGCGGTGTCGCCCATCACGATGTACTGGTCCGGGGCTCCGTAGATGCCGGCGCCGTCGGCGGGCCCCAGGCCCTGGTAGAGATCGTTGATCCACCCGGTGGCCAGCGTGTACACCGCCTCGGTGTTGCCGGCGGGGGAGAACCGCGTGACCAGTTGAGCGAAGAAGTCGATGATCGGGTTGCTGCCCAGCATCGAGTCGACGTGCGAGCCGTTGGCCAGCGTCACGCCCACGAACTGGCCGGGGCGGGCGGCCACCAACTCGGCGGTGGTCGCACCGTTGGAGTTGAAGGGCTGCGGCGGTGCGGCGATCTGATAGACGGGGATGTAGGGGTTGTCCAGGCGTTGCAGCGCGTCGGGGACGACTCCGCTGAACGAGAACCCGTCGAACATCACCACACCGCGCAGATTGCCTCCGCTGCTGGGATCTGCGGCGTAGTAGCCGCCCGCAGCGGTGGCGAAGCCCCCGCCGGCGGAGTGGCCGGAGAGCACGAAGCTGGTCGGCAGGGTTCCCACGAGTCCTGCCGCGGTGGCGCTCGTGTTCAGCGAGTCCTCGCCGCCGACGAACATCGCGGCCACGCCCTGCTGCAGGGCCGTGCCGTTGATCCAGCAGCCGCCGCAGCGCAGCGACGGGAACGACGGCAGGTTCGCAGCCACGACCACGCTGTTGGTCTGCTGAGCCAGCGTCTTGGCCAGCGCGGAGTAGGACGATTTGGTGCCGAGGAAGCCGTGCTGCAGCCAGATGACACCGGTCGCGGCGACCGAACCGTCGGCTTGGGTGGGGAAGTACCAGTCGGCCCGCGTCCGGAACTCGTCGTCGTCGAGGGGGATGTTCAGTGTTGCGCGCCCGGTCTGAACACCGGTCACGGGGCCGGCCGCGGCGGCCTGCAGGACTGCAGCCGCGGCGTCTCCGCTGGCGGAATCGGCCGTTTCCGACGTCGCTTGGTTAGCGGCGTCGGCCTCCGCGGCCTCGTCCGGGACGGCCGCGGCTCTGCCGGTGGACTGGGTGACCGCCTGTTCCGAGGCGGCCTCCGCGGCCTCAGCGGATGGGGCGACCGGGTCGGTGTCGGAGGGCGCTGAGCTCTCGACTTCCGTGACGTCAGTGGTCTCGGCGTCGGTGGTCTCGGCGTCGGTGCTGTCGACGTCGGCGTCCGTGCTCTCGATTTCGACGCCCTCGGTGCCGTTGGAGGCGTCGGTGGATTCTTCGCCGGCCGAGGCGAGGTCGTCGATCTCGAGCTCGATCGCGTCCGCCAGGGCCGCATCCGCCTGCGCCTCTTCGTCCGCCTGCGCCTCCGCGTCCCCGTCGTCGTCCGCCGAGCGTTTGATCGACGCGGGGATCGTTGCCGGGTCGGCGGCAGTGCCGGAACCCTCGGTGGTGCCGCCGTCCGGGGAGTCCTGTGACGCCGCCGACGAGTCCTGCTCTGTCGACGAGCTGGCCGAGTCCGCACTCTCGGAATCCGTGTCGGCAGCCGCCACACCGGTCGCCGCGGCGAGCGTCAGACACCCACCGGCCCCGATGGCCCCAACCCAGATCAACAGTCTTCTCGAGGTCACGGACCGGAATCTAGCCGCGGCACCCGGCGTCGCACAGCGAATTGTCTCGAACGTCAGATTGTTGTCACGCCGCGCGCCTGACCAACCAGCAAATTTGCTCCGCAGTGACATGACTAGGTATAGCCTTAGCCGCGATCGTTGACGAGGGGGGAAATTGTGGCGTTGACAAGCAGTGATGGCCGGGATTCGCGGCGCCCAGCGGCGCGGCGCCGGGCAGAAGACTTCCCGGTGCGGCAATGGCTGAAGCTGGGTGCGGCGTCGGCCGGTCTGGGTGCGGCCCTGTTGGGGTTCTCGTTGCTGGGACCCGACGCCGCGACGGCGGCCGCAGACAGCGGTGCGGAGTCGTCGGTATCGCAGAGCAGCGACTCGGCCGAGGCGTCCGGGGATCACACCGAGGCGGCACAGTCGGACGCCGATGACGCCGATGACGCCGACGTTGATGACGCAGACGACGATGCCGAGGAAGCCGCGGACGCCGCAGCGCTCGACGACGGCGACACCCTCGACGACAACGTCACCGACGAGAGCGACACCGACGAGAACGATGGCGCCGGCGAGAACGACGGCACCGTCACTGACCAGGACAGCGGCACCGTCGAGGACGATGGCACCGGGACGGGCGGCGTCACCGAGCAGGTCGAAACGCTCGCCACCGGCAGCGACACGCCAAGCGCCCCCGCTGAGCAGGTCCTCGAACCCTCGCTCGCATCGACAACTGATGGCGATGACGCGGTCGAGGAGGACGTCACTCTCGCAGCGTCGACCGCGGTGGAGGCGCCGGCGGCCGCGGACGAACCCGCCGCCGAAGCCGTACCGGCCCCGCCATGGTTGGCGCCCCGCCGCACCTGGAGTGACGTCGTCGCCGACACCATCGACGCCTGGACGAACAGCACGCAGGCCTGGATCGACTCGCTGTCGGTCAGCGAAGAGCGCAAAGTCGAACTGACAGAATCGTTCTGGAATCTGCGCCGCACGTTCTTCAACCAGGCGCCCACCGTGGCGCCGGTGCAGATCAGCGGTCTGATCACCGGCCCGATCGACGGAACGATCGGCGCCGTGGATGCCGACGGAGACGAGATCGTCTACCGACTGGTGCGCGGACCCAGGCAGGGAACGGTCGAGATCAACGCCGACGGCTCCTATGTCTACACGCCCCGTGCGGATTTCGACGGCGTCGACACATTCCGCGTGATCGCCATCGATCGGGGCTTCCACGTCAACCTGCTCAGCCTGCTGCGCCCGATCGGCACCCGAGCCACCTCGCTGATCAACCAGAGTGCGATCACGTTCGTCTTCAACTACCTCGACGACGGCGCCGGCTGGACCGAGGAACGGCGGCAGGCCCTGGCAGACGCTGCAACTCAGCTGCTCTGGTACTTCCGGGTCGATCAGCCGGTCACCCTGACCTACGACGTGGGTCTCGAGGACGACGAGTTCCTTGCCTCCGCGGGCAGCGATCCGATCTCAGAGCGTGCGGGCTTCTGGCGCACGGTGGTGCAGAACAAGCTGCAGACCGGCGTCGACTCCAATGGCGACAAAGCCGACGGGGAGATCTTCTGGAATTTCACCGAATTCGAGTGGGGACTCGATGAGGTGGCAGACGGCGAGTACGACTTCGTCTCGACCGTTCTGCACGAACTCATGCATTCCTTCGGTTTTCTGTCCGCTGTCGATGCGCCCAGAAAGAACAACGATCGCGACTGGGTGACGTTCGACAGATTCGTCGTCACCTCGGCGGGTGCCCGGCCGATCAGTCCGTTCTACCGGTGGCGCAACCGCTTCGATCCGTTGCTGACCGACGAAGAGGACGGACTGTACTTCGGGGGCGCCAACGCGATCGCCGCGTACGGCGGGCTGGTGCCGCTTTACACGCCGGATCCGTGGCAGCCGGGAAGCGCGATGAGCCACCTCGACGACTTCACCTTCACCGGCGCAGATCAGAAGATCATGAACGCCGCGACCGCCAGCGGGCTGAGTGTGCGGGTCCTCAGCCCGGTGGAACTGGCCATCCTTACCGACCTCGGCTATCAGGTGGTGATGCCGAATTCGCCGCCATATGCCGCGGCGGCCTTCGGGTTCGTGCTGCTGGGTGGGTGGCGACGTAAATCGAAGGCGGCCACGCTGAGTTCTGGCCGAATAGCGAAACGGGCCGATCCGTTCGGTCATGTTCCGGCAGGTGAACGCGGCGCCTGCCTATAGTGCAACTGTGCCTGAGATGAATCGCCGCGGTGCCATGCTCATGATGGGCTTGGGGATGGCCGCTGCGGCTACCCCGATACGCTCCGCTCACGCTCAGCCGCCCGCGGCGGAGACCGGCCCGCAGATGTTGTGGCAGGACGAGTTCAACGGCCCCGCGGGAGCGCCGCCGGACCCCGCGAAGTGGTTCATCGTGCCCGCCCGGGAGACGATCCGGAACCCGCATGAGTGGGACAAGCCCTTCAACATGGGCCGCTACGTGACCGACCAGGAGCACGTGTTCCAGGACGGCGCCGGAAACCTCGTCATCCGCGCCACGCGCGGTGAAGGCGCGAACATCCAGGAGAAGTACGCCAGCGCCAAGATCATGGGGCTGTGGCGCGGTGGTATCGGGACCACCTGGGAGGCGCGGGTCAAGCTCGACTGCCTCACCGACGGCGCCTGGCCGGCCTTCTGGCTCGTCAACGAGAACCCCGTCCGCGGCGGTGAGGTCGATCTGGTCGAGTGGTACGGCAACAACGACTGGCCGTCGGGAACCACGGTGCATGCCCGCCTGGACGGCACATCCTTCGCCACCGACCGCCATCCCGTCGACAACGCCTGGCACACGTGGCGGATGACCTGGCAGCCCAGCGGAATGTACTTCTGGAAGGACTACCAGCCGGGCATGGAGCCGTTCTTCACGGTGCCGGCGAACTCGCTGCAGGACTGGCCGTTCAACGATCCGGGTTTCACGATGGTCCCCGTGTTCAACATCGCCGTGGGCGGCTCCGGCGGACGTGAACCTGCCGGTGGCACCTATCCCGCCGAGATGCGCGTCGACTGGATCCGCGTCTTCAGCAGCTGAGCTGTTGATGTGGAGCCGATGACGGGAATCGAACCCGCGTATTCAGCTTGGGAAGGTGTTCGGACTCGGTCGATAGGTTCGCCAGGGTCGCGGTAGTTCGCAGTAGTTCAGCATCGCCACAGATCAGGCGAACAGAAGCTCAACCGTGGCGAAGAGCTGCGAGCTGTTGAGACGTGTTGCTATCCCGCTGCTCACGGTCAAGTGACGGTCATCCGCAGCAAACACGGTCGAACGTTAAGCAGACCGTCTACCCGTATCGGCGGTACCGTTGACACCGCCCTGGTGGGTCAGACCTACGCGCCCGGCTCTGACGGATCGTCGACCAAGCGGTAACGGATGCGTTTGGACGAAGTCGTTGGCGCGCTTTCAAAGCAAAGTGACAGGATTGTCGTGTGAACATCCTATCCGATGAGCAGTATCGGTTACTCGCATTCGTTTCAGCGTGCAACGGAAGCTCCTACAACCCGACAGCGCGAGAAGTGATGTTGTGGCGCAACTACCCCGAGCCAGCGAAAGCCGAATACCGAACGGTGAAGGTTGATCCGCCGTTGGCTGGCCTCGGAGGTATCGGCACTTTGAATACTGGCGCTTTCGCCGGTCTTGGAGACTTGTATCGACCCGGTGGGGCCTTCCAGCGGATATTGGACACAACGCTCAGCGCTCAAATGCGCAGCATTCAGGAAAGTCTAGGGGCGACGTTGGGCCGGCATCTGACCCAACCCACTACGCGGCAAGAACTGGTGAAAGAGGCCGAAACGGTGATCGCCCACCTAATCCGCCTTACGTGGCTTGAGGAGGTCACCACTTCGGGCAAAGCCGGCCTGCGGCTCACCCAGCTTGGCCGAGCCTTGCTTCGCGATCACGAAATGGACGACGTCACCCAAGCTGACGTGAGCGTGGTGGTCCTCGAAAGTAACGATCCGCTCGCGTATCCGCTGTTGGTTGGTCAACTCGCCGAAGCTGGCGAGGGCCTGCTAGTCGATCCGTATTTGAAAGTCGATGGCCTGCACCGGGTCATCCAAAGCACCCGTCTTACAAGGCTTCTGGTGACCGGCAAGCACAACGCTTCGGAAATCGCGGCTATGCAAACGTACCTCGATAGTCCAAGCCTTGCCCGACGCATAGAGATGCGGTCATCGACCGAACTTCATGACCGGATTCTGCTGACCGACGACGAAACCGTGCTGACTCTGGGAACGTCACTCAACAGCATTGGACGCACCACAACGGTTCTGACGCCGATGCCACCGACAGCGGGTGACGTGTTGCGGGCCAAGTACGAGGAAATCTGGGATACCGGTTTGCTCGTCGGCCCCCAGCCCGACGAAGACGGCGAGGGCCAAGACGATGAAGATGAGTCCGAGACCGACGATACCGAGGACGAAGACGAAAACGAGCAGGACGACGACGAAACCGACACCAATGAAGACGACTAAGACGAAACGGAAGCGCAAGCCGATGCAGACGAAGACGATGAGAGCACTGAATAGGCGTGCGGCTGTGCGCATAGGCTTTCCGGCATGAAGTACTCGGTGAAGTTGACCAGACGCGGATCGCGGCCCGTCGAAGGCTCGGGTTTCCCCGGTTGTGACGACGAGGGAAACCTCACGTTGCCAGACAATCCGTCCGTTGCGGCCGGAATGTGGCTTGAGGTGACCGTGAAATCTGGCGACGCACCAACACGGCCGGAAATGGGTCGCAGTTCAATCGCCGTCTCGCCGCATTCCGGTAGCCGACCGCAGACGCGGCCGGAACGGTTCGAAGGTAAACGCGGACACTGAACCGCTATGCGTCAGCACGTCACGTCACGTCACCAGCCCAGGCGGGCCGCATCATGATCAGTACGGCGTCGGGATCCGGCGACCGGCGCTGACGCCGACGTAGTAGCGCGCTGAGCCTTTGCGCGGCTTGAGTTCCACACCAGCGCGGAAACCGGCGTATGACCCGCCAGGGCCGACGCGACCGGCGCTGACTTTGTGTGCACATCGCCGGTGACCGGCTCGGCACGTTTCGCTCTATCGCCGACCGCGCCTTCGCGGATTACTGCCGCGAGTTCGGAGATTCGACCGTGAACCCCGGAACCGACCTAACCGGCTTCACCGTCGAAAAGGGCTGGCCCGCGAAGCCGTCCACGCGTGACACCCGCGTCTACGCAATCTTGGCGCGCTGGCCGTTCGAACGAACTCCCGTCGCCACCCGAGCAGACCTGAATGCTTTCATCAACGACGCGCGCCGACACAACATGTGTGACCTTCGGCTGAAGAACGAGTTCCGCGACCACACGACTTGGCTAGAAAGCGCGTTGGTTCCGATCGCCCGTGCTGATGTGATCGTGTTTGTCGCCGTGTGTAGTGAATGCTGGCGGGCGTATTGCGAAAAGCACGGCATCTCCGGCAGCGAAATCATCGATCCCGAAGACGCAGTCATCTGATGTCCGTGGCCATGAAAAAGTACCCACTGGTGGCCAGGTAGAGGTATCCAGTTTTGGCCGGATAAAAGTATCCACCCCGTGTTCGTCGTGTCGATCAGGAACTGCGGGCCCCGATGGTGACGGTGAAGGCGCCAACCAATCGCCATCACCATCGGGGAGTTCCATTGAAATCTGCGAAGGACCGCATGGACATCATTTCCGCCTACTACGAGCTCGGGTCGTACCGGGGTGCCGCCGATAGGTGCGGCACCACCCACCGCACCGTCAAAAAGATCATCGACAGGCACGAGGCTGAGCAGGCCGGCATCCCGCCGGCACCCCGGGTCGAACGACCGCACAACTACGACACGGTGGCCGAACTGGTCACCGAACGCGTCGAGAAATCACAAGGCCGGATCTCGGCCAAACGGCTGTTGCCGATCGCCCGGACCGCCGGCTACCAGGGCTCGCCGCGTAATTTCCGGCGTCTGGTCGCAGAGAAGAAAGCGTTGTGGCGTGGTAACAATCACCGTGGCCGCCGCCCGGCAGTGTGGGCGCCGGGCGAGTATCTGGTGATCGACTGGGCCCAGGCCGCGCCGGGGCTGTTCTTGTTCTGCGCGGTGCTGGCGTTCTCCCGCTGGCGCTTCGTGCGCTTTGCCACCGACCAGAAGGCGTCCACGACGCTGGCGTTGATCGCCGAAGCGCTGGCCGCGATCGGCGGCGTGCCGGCACGGGTGCTGGCCGACCGGATGGCCTGCCTCAAAGGCGGGGTGGTCGCCAACGTGGTCGTCCCGACCCCGGACTACGTCCGCTTCGCGACGCACTACGGGTTCGCCCCGGACTTCTGCCACGCCGGTGACCCGCAGTCCAAGGGCATCGTGGAGAACCTGTGCGGCTACGCCCAACGCGACCTCGCAGTGCCCCTGCTGACCGAGGCTGCCATCGCCGGTGACCCGGTGGATCTGCGGGCCGCCAACGCCGCCGCGGCCGCCTGGTGCGCCGAAGTCAACGCCACGGCGCATTCGGAGATCCAGGCGATCCCCGACGACCGGCTGATCGCCGAAGGTGAACTGCTCCAACCACTCCCGTCGCTACGGTTGCAGGTCGGTGCACTCTCGGTGCTACGTAAGGTCGATCGGTTGTCGTGTGTGCGCTACGGGTCGGCGCGCTACTCGGTGCCGACCCGGCTGATCGGGACCAGCGTGGCCGTCGTGGTCGATCACGGCGCGGTGCGCCTGCTCGAACCGGCCACCGGGGTGGTCGTGGCCGAACACGAACTCATCGCACCCGGTGGCGCCTCGATCCTCGACGAGCACTACGACGGGCCCCGGCCGGCACCGAACCGCGGACCACGGCCGAAGAGCACCGTGGAGAAGCAGTTCTGCGACCTCGGTGAAGACGCGCAGGCGTTCCTGGTCGGCGCGGCCGCGATCGGCAACACCCGACTGGCCTCCGAGTTGGAGATCCTGCTCGCCCTGGGCGCCGCCCACGGTGAACAGGCGTTGGTGACGGCGTTGCACCGGGCAGTGGCGTTCCGGCGGTTCCGCGCCGCCGACGTGCGCTCCATCCTGGCCGCCGGCATCGGTGCCCCGCAGCCACGCGAAGCCGGGGATGCGTTGATCCTGGACCTACCGGTCGCCCCGACCCGGTCGCTGGAGGCCTACCGGGTCGCACCCGTCGCTGACGGTGAGGTGATCTCGTGATCAAAACGGCACCGTTGACCGAGGCCAAACCCGTTGCACCAAAATCAGTTCCACCATTGGATGCCGATCTCGATGCTGGACTCCGCCGGCTGAAGCTGGCGGCGATCCGGCGGACAGCACCGGAGGTGCTGATCACCGCCAAGACCCAACGCTGGACCCCTGAAGAGGTGCTGCGGACCCTCGTCGAGACCGAGCTGGCCGCTCGGGATGCTTCCAACGTCGTCAACCGGCTCAAGGCCGCCGCGTTCCCCGTCCCGAAAACGTTGGACTCGTTCGACGTGGCCGCCTCCTCGATCCCATCGAAGGTGTTCGACCACCTGTCGAGTCTGGAATGGATACACGCACAAAGTAACCTGGCCATCATCGGTCCCGCCGGGACCGGCAAGTCCCACACATTGATCGGGCTGGGGACCGCCGCGATCCACGCCGGCCTCAAAGTGCGTTACTTCACCGCCGCCGACCTCGTCGAAACCCTCTACCGCGGGCTGGCCGACAACACCGTCGGCAAGATCATCGAATCGCTGCTGCGAGTCGACCTCATCGTCCTCGACGAGCTCGGCTTCGCACCACTGGATGACACCGGCACCCAGCTGCTGTTCCGGCTCGTCGCCGGCGCCTACGAACGCCGCTCCCTGGCCATCGGGTCACATTGGCCCTTCGAGCAATGGGGCCGGTTCCTGCCTGAGCAGACCACCGCGGTCAGCATCCTCGACCGGCTCCTGCACCACGCCACCGTCATCATCACCGACGGCCAGTCCTACCGCATGAAAGACGCCCAACACCGAAAGGAGACCACCCCGACAACCTAGGAATCACCGCACGGGGTGGATACTTTTATCCTGACGGCGCTCGCTGAAATTCCCCACTGACGCTCATCGAAATTCCCCACCCGTGTGGCTCCGCCGAGAAAGGCGGGCCTCCTTCCAAGCTGCTGGTGTCTGACGCCAGTTGCTTCATCGAAGGAGGCCCGCTTTCTCATGCTCACATGGGAGGACGATGTGGAAGTACATGCCCTACGCAAGCGTGGTTGGACGATCTCGGCGATCGCCCGCCACACCGGCCGCGACCGCAAGACCGTGCGGGACTATCTGTCGGGGAAGCGAACGCCGGGGGTTCGGGCGCGACCGGGTCCGGATCCGTTTGATCCGTTCGTCGACTACGTCACCGCGAGGCTTACCGAGGATCCACACTTGTGGGCCCGCACCCTGTTCGACGAACTCGAGGAGCTGGGGTTCGGGCTGTCGTATCAGAGCCTGACCCGCAATCTGCGCAGCCGGAATCTGCGCCCGGTGTGCGAAGCGTGCCGAACTGCGACCGACCGCCCAAACGCGGTGATCCCCCATGAGCCGGGTGAGGAAACCCAATGGGACTGGCTGGAATTGCCCGATCCACCCGAATCCTGGGGATGGGGCAGGACCGCTCACTTGCTGGTCGGCTCACTGGCTCATTCGGCCAAGTGGCGCGCCGCCCTGGCGCCCTCGGAGGACCAGCCGCACCTGGTCGCCGGCCTCGACCGCGTGACGCGCGGCCTGGGTGGGCTCACCCGGGTATGGCGTTTCGACCGGATGGCCACGGTCTGCGATCCCGGCAGCGGCCGGGTGACCGCCTCGTTCGCCGGCGTCGCCAAGCACTACGGGGTCTCGGTGGCGATCTGCCCGGCCCGCCGCGGCAACCGCAAAGGTGTGGTCGAGAAGGTCAACCACACCGCCGCTCAACGCTGGTGGCGCACCCTGGCTGATGACGTCACCGTCGAGCAGGCTCAGGTGAGTCTGGACCGCTTCGCGGCGGTGCGTGGCGACACCAGGCTGCGAGTCACCGCCGACGGCCGCTCCACGGTCGCCACAGTGGCCAAGACCGAACCGCTGACCGCGGCACCGCCGCTGCCCTATCCGGTGATCGTGGCCGAGACCCGTACCGCGTCGCGCCAGGCGCTGGTGTCCTATCGCGGCAACCGCTACTCGGTGCCCCCGCAGCTGGCCGCCGCCCAAGTGATCGTGTCGCATCCGGTGGGTGGGCAGTTCTGCGACATCGCCACCACCAGCGGGATCGTTATCGCCCGCCACCGGATGGCCGCCGACGGGCTCGGGGTGATGGTGCGCGACAGCGGCCACGTCATCGCATTGGACGCCGCGGCCATGGCTACCGCCACCACCGCACGACCACACCGCCGCAAGGAACGCATCCCACCCGGCCCGGCCGCCAAAGCCGCCGCCGCACGCCTACGTCAACACACAGCACACGACTCAGGAGCCATCGAAACATCGGCTTCGGCAACCGATTCCACGGTCATCGACCTATCCGCCTACGAGCGGGCCGCCCAGAGAAGGACCATCCAATGAGCCCCACCCCCCGCACCCCGAAAACCACCACCCTCGCCGCTCAGGAGGCTCCGACGGCGACCGCCACGCGCTATCAGCAGCTGCGCTCCCATCTGGCCGAACTCAAACTGGCCGCTGCCGCCGAAGCTCTGCCCGCGGTCCTCGACCAGGCGACCGCTGAGGGCCTCTCGCTGACCGTCGCCCTGGAACGACTACTGGCCGTCGAAGTCGAAGCCAGCACCGCCCGCCGCCTGGCCGGCCGGCTGCGGTTCGCCTGCCTGCCCACCCCGGCCACCCTCGATGACTTCGACGTCGACGCCGCCGCTGGCATCGACCGCAAACTCATCGGCGAGCTGGGCACCTGCCGCTATCTCGAATCGGCGACCAACATCCTGCTCATCGGACCACCCGGCACCGGCAAAACCCACCTCAGTGTTGGACTCGCGAGGGCTGCCGCACACGCCGGCTACCGCACCTACTTCACCACCGCCGCGGATCTG
>Ga0208328_1000589_pt1 | contig 15982 bp, 15 predicted proteins | sample DeeseametaMP2633_FD_184170 | JGI IMG/M metagenome (GOLD analysis project Ga0208328, IMG submission 184170) | Marine microbial communities from the Deep Atlantic Ocean - MP2633 (SPAdes) | ecosystem: Environmental > Aquatic > Marine > Unclassified | place: Northeast of Antigua and Barbuda, North... | reverse complement strand
AAGACGCGGTTCTTTCCCGCCGTGAAACGGAACGCGCTAACTATATCGAAGTGATTAAGGAGTTAGGCGAACTACTTCAAACCTTAGAGTTCCCCGAGGCCCCTGCCCCGCGTCTCTATCAGAAACAACCTAAATGGTATGTTGGAAAGGAAGGTATTTCGTACCAGCGCTATCGTGACAAGATATTGTTTCTAAAAGATGGTTATGCGGACTTTATGTTAGCCCACGAAGTACACGACGCCCCCGTTGAAGACTTCGATTTTGCCACGCTAACCTCAGGACCGGTTTCAATACCCTGGATGGAAGAAGAAAAGTTCAAGCTCAAGAAGAAGGAACTCGACTTACGCGGTAACTTCTCGCATTACATGGTACAGCGCACGTTATTTCACGACTTACTGTATCTGCCGTTCGTTTATATCAAAGGTGATATCAAAACGGATGCCGAGGCACGCGGTAAGCTGATTGAGTTTGCTGAACGTTTAGGCTCTGACCCCGCGCTTTGGGTTAAGGAATGGAAACGCTATGGCCAGTTAGCTGAGCTGCCGGAAGAAACGTTACAAGTTCTTGCGCAACAGTGTTGTGATCAGTATCCGACTGAGACAGCTAAGCAAGTAATAACAGCAATTAATAAGCTGGCTCAGATAGAACAGCGAATGAAGTTGTATATCACGAACTATTTGCTACTTACGGACCCTGAGACAGACCGTATGTACCCGATTATTAGTTCGCGACTTAACACGCGCCGGATGGCCGCTGAGAACCCTAACCCGATGCAGCTAAGTAAACGTGGTGAATCTACCTATATTCGGGGGTTCTTCTTACCACATCGTGACGACCATTTGTTGGTGGCTGTGGATTGGTCTCAGGTAGAACTTGTGTTGATTGGGGAGTTAAGTAAAGACCCTAACTTCCAGAAGGCTTATGGCCAGATACCTTACGATGATTTGCATTTAGGTGCAGCTACCTCAGCAATCAAAGTTTTCTACCCTGATTTCACTTCGGGGATGTTGGCCAGCGTGAAGAACCTTGAGGGCCAAGAATTAGAAGCGTTCAAACTGCAGTACTCTCGAGTGCTTATTGACCCAGTTAAAAACGCCGCGCTTGAACCTTATGAAGTTGCTAAGTGGTGGCGTGGTTCAGCGGGTAAGCCTTCTAACTTTGGTTACTGGTACTCGGGCTCTCTAATGACGGTGCAAGATAAACTAGGTTGGACGTCGGATGAAATGTGGGCGGGTACCGACAACTATCGAGATACCTTCCCTGTTGCAGAGCAATGGAGAATAAACACCCAGCGCGAGATTGAAGTACAAGGTTACGTTGATATCTTCGATGGTCACAGACGTTATAAATACGAAGGTACCAACGATTGGTTCTATCACTTCACGGCCAAGTGGGATGCGTATAACGATCCGGTATTGTCACAGTTCGGCGCGTTTATCGCTAAGAAGATTCAACGTAGAGCTGGGAACCAAGCGGTAAATGCTAAGATTCAAGGTGGTTGTGCAACGTTAGCCAAGCGCTCGATGCTCAAACTATGGCACGAGATTAATGCCCCAGATACAAAATGGGACGCAGATATCGTAATGCCTATTCACGATGAATTAGTATTTAGTGTACGATGGGACCAAGCTGTTGATTTTGGTCAACGCATACTCGAAGTGATGTGTAGTCACCCTGACTTAGTGAGCTGGCTGAAACTAGATGGTACCGTTTCAGTTGGTCGCACGCTCGAGCCGTATCACCCAACCAAGGCCCCGTTCGGTCAAGTCGAACTAGACGAAGCACCGGAGCTTGAAGGGTATATTCCAAAGGAACTGAAAGATACTAAGCTCACCACGGAATACCGACATAATGTTGTTGCTTATCTCATGGGACACGAACCTGTAGTTCCTGTGGAGGTGGCCGCATGAGTTCGCATATTCCTGGGGTGATAGTACAGAACACTCCTGAGGCTGAATTCTGTTGTGGTTCTTTGTGTGATAAGTCTCGGCTTATCACACAAATAAGTAGCCAGATAGAACGGGCCTTATTACTTGAACATGCGTTGCGGGAACTAAACCCGCAACATCCTTTACTGAGAGAAACACATGGCCCCAGCAACCGGAAATAACTTACCAGCTCCGTTTTCGTATCTACTTGGAAAACACTGGTGCACGCTAGATACTGAAACGACAGGTATAGGCCATGGCCATCAAATCGTAGAAATTGCGGTAAAAGATGGTCTAACCGGAAAAGTATTACTCGATACGCTGGTACGCCCTACTCGTGATATCGACCCTAAAGCACAAGCTGTTCACGGCATTAGCCTTCAGACTTGTGCTTTGGCTCCCACTTGGCCAGAAGTTCGCTATAAGCTGATGGAAGCGGTGAAGGGAAAGACCGTGATCATTTATAACGCGAACTTCGATATCCAAATGCTAGTGCAAACCAATGCGGCGTGGAATATTAACTGTAACGGTTACTTTGGTGCTAAAGAGTACTTCTGTGCTATGACAGAGTACTCGAGACGAGCGCGTATCTACAATCACCTTCATGGCCGCAACCGCAGCTTTAAGCTTGTAGATGCCGCAGCACTAGAAGGCATTACGCCCAAAGGAACGCTACATCGCGCCGTTGCTGATTGTGACCTAACTTATGATTTGGTGCACAAGATAATGTCTGAATTCGTGGTTTCCGCTAACGAACCCGAGTTTGAGGAACTAGGACCGGAGTTTGACGACCCACAGTGGGAAGAAGTTGATATGCCGGACGCAGAACCTTGGAGAGAATTTTGAATACCGAACTAGAGTTTTATGTTTGGGGTTTATGGATAGCGCTGTTAATTACAGCGCTCTATATTATCCCCCGCTATATACGAGAGCGAATCGCTAAATCTAAGAAAATGGCTCTAGGTTCAGAACCTTATGAACCGTTTCAAGAACCAAAGCCGGAGAACGACCTTACAACCATTGAGAAAAACGATTCAGGAAGACTAATCTGATTAATAAAAATCCAGTTAGTTTGCCAGCAACTCACTTGATTACTTTTTATAATGCTGGTCTCATACTTAAAAATTAAAGGAAATTGACGATGATACTTGAAGGTATTAAATATAACTTTTTAACGCCTGAAATCTTTAAAAAGTTTTTCAGCGATATTACTGACTTCAGAACCGCTTTTGACTTGCCAATAGATGCGGAATACACCACCGATTCCTTAAACCTTCACTTCGACCTATACCGTGAGGAAATGAGAGAGCTTTTCCGCGCAGAAACCCGAAAAGATAAACTAGACGCCATCATCGACAGCCTCTATGTATTGTTTGGGAAATACGTTCAGTTCCAACATACCTTAAATGATAACTTAAATCCTATGAGTTCTTGGGAACTCAACGTTGTTGAAACACTTCTATCTTCATCAGAAGAACTAAACTTCGATATCCTAAAAGGATGGGATATTGTTCATCACTCGAATATGAGTAAGCTATGTAACGATGATAACGTGCAAGCGACACTCGACCACTACACCGCATTGGGTGTTAGTGTTGAAGCAAAACCTGTAAAACTTACCAATAAAAATAAAAATGAAGGTACCGCGCTCTGGGCCGTTAAGGTCAAAAAAGAGAGTACCGATAAAGATGGTAAAAGCTATGCTGCTGGCAAAGTGCTTAAGTCTGTTGATTACACCCCTGCAGACCTAAGTAAACTTTGATGAAGTCGGCTCTCACTTAGAGGGCCGCTACAATTTGGATTGAATTGACGATGGCTAACCAAGTAGAACAACCGTTTTACCTGACACTTTTTACGAACTCCACCGGAGTGCTCACCAAAGAGCTACGAATGGAGCATGGTAAAATTGTAAGTGATGCACCTAAGATGGTGACAGGTACAGCAAAACGAGTGCAGCTAACACTCTCACAGTTACCCGATTTTATAAAAAGCCTAGAGCCTAACCAGTGTTTTACCCCTGGCGTTATGGATACGGACCACGAGTTTGTAGAGGTCCTAACCAGTAACGAGTTTGAGCGCCGTGGCTATGAATATCCAGTGCACGTAGATGAAACCGGTGTGTATGGCACACGTTCTTCGAAATCTATGATCACAAAAGGTCCAAGTCTAATCCTATTCGATTATGATAAAGACGAGCACGCTAAGCTAAAAATCACCAATCCTGAAGATTTCCTAACTCATCTGAATAGTGCGGTTCCAGAATTAGAACTAAACAACACGGACTATATCAGAACTTACAGTACTTCAACGTCATTGTTTGACAAAGAAACCAATAAAGTAATTCGCCCCGCGGATGGCTTCCATATTTATATGCTCGTTGATAAAGGGGAAGATATTGCTCGGTTTGGTAAAATGCTTGAGAAGCGCTGCTGGATGGCTGGGTTAGGCCACATTAAAGTAAGTGCTAGCGGTGGACGACTACCAAGAACGATTTTTGATACCTCGGTTTTCCAGCCTGAACGTCTATGTTTCGAAGCCGGTGCCTTCATCAAACTAAAAGAATCGTTCTACCAGAAGTTACCAAAAGGTGAGATTAACCGAAGAGGTAAGCGCTCGTTAAAAACCACACTACTCAAAGACTACACCCCAACCCAAGATAAAGAATTCCGTCGTGTGGTTGAGCTGGAAAAGCAATCTGAGGATGTTATAAACCGTGTCTCTGAATTCAGAGAAATCAAAGTTCAGCGAATGGTGAACACGACACATTATACTCAGATGCCGCTTTCTCGTGACGAGGCCATGAAGATTGTTAAGGCACATGAGAACAAAATACTTCACCCTGCCGATATTCTTGAGTTTGAAGATGGTCGTATTACCAGTGTGCTTGAAGCGTTCTTAAATCCAACGCTTTATGATGGCGCTCAGTTACAAGACCCACTACGCCCTGAGAAAGGTTATTCAAAAGCCAAGTTCTACGCTAACGCTGGCCGCTACGGTGACTACAATCCTACGATTCACTCGTTTGTAGAAGGTGAACGAAACTTTGAGCTGCGTGAGTCTATTGAAACCTTTATGAGTAAGACCGAGGCCACCGAATCTCGACTGGAAGAATTCGACAACAAGGCAATGGTTATAGATCAGCGCTATCTACCGGAGCTAAGACTACGCCCAGGTATTACACTTGTTAAAAGTGAGAAAGGTACGGGTAAGACTTATATGCTGAAGCAACAGGTACAAGACTTCGATGGTCGAGTTATCGCTATCAGCCAGCTAATCTCGTTGGTTAACTCACTCTCTAAGCAGTTCAATCTTGCAGACTATAACGAAATCGAAAGCGAACGGTTGCACTCCTTACGTATGCAGAAGCGTTTAGGTATCTGTCTTAACTCGATATACAAGCTACAAGGCCAGAACTACGACATTGTGATCATGGATGAGGTTTGTCAGCTCGTGCGTGCGATAAAAGCGACAACCGTTGATAAGCCGGCAGCATGCTTAAAAGTCTTACGTGAGATTATTGCTGGGGCCAAGTTCGTAGTCTGTATGGACGCCGACTTGAACAAAGAGTTCGTGGACCTAATGAGAGACCCGCAATTTGGTATTCTCCCTGAAGACCGCACGATTAACGTTATTGTTAATAAATACCGCCCCGCGAAGGAACAACAGCGCCAAGTGACCTTGTACCAAGATACCGATGGTAAAGGGGATACTTCAGCGTTCGTAGAAGCTTTGATGTGTGAGGCCAAGACTACAGGCCTATTCTACGCTTCGAATTCTAAAGTGGATGTGCTTAAGAAAGCGGCCACGATTATTGAGGAAATGGGTGGGGATAGTCAGCTAGAGCATGAACACTTCATGACGGAGATTAATGGTCGTCGTGTTATCACCATAACGAGTAACAATTCTCAGACACCGGATGTACAAGCCTTTATTCGAGACTTGAATGGCAATCTGAGAGACGATGATATTTTTATGTCTTCACCTTCTATGGGTACCGGTCACTCCATCGATGCTACCGCAGCCGGAGCGCGTTTTAAAAAGACGTTCGCGTTTTTCACAAAGATGGCGGGTAATTTACCTTCGGATTGTTTGCAGCATATGAGCCGCGTTCGTGAATGTACCGACTACCATGTTATGTACCTCGATAACGCGAGACGTTATCCAACCGCGCCTTTAGAAATCGTTCAAAAAGAGATATACGGGAACCGTAACACTATAGATAACAAACTCTGCGTGCAGTTTATTTCTGAATATGATTATGCAACAGAACGTTTGAAAATAAACGACCATGGTTGGTCAGACTGGTATGGCCAACTTAAGAGTTTTGAAAATAATAAACTCAATCACTTTTCTAAAAATTTGATAAACGCTTTAGAAAATGAAGGTTACAACATTAACACGCTTTATACGCTGGCTTCTGAAGATGGCTACAATTTAAAAATGTTGATGGATGAACTTACAGACCAGATTCGAGAAGTTGAAAAACAAAAGCTTAGGGATACTGAGCTGTTAACGGACGAAGAATTTGAAATTTTAGATAATCAGACTTTGAAAAACGCAGAGGAACAACGCCAGTTACTTAAGAAACGCCAAGCGCGACTCTTTGGCCTCGAGGCTGGGGATGAACTGAATGATGTAGTTACTATGTCAACACAGGCTCTCAATGGTAGACGCAAGGGTTTGATGCTGGGTGCTAACAATGACGACCTGTTCCTTATCGATATGATTAACCGCTTTGATACTAAGCGACACGATAAAGATAAAACGGCGTTTGCAGATCACCAAGGCTTGGGCCGTGGCTTCTTCTACCATTTAGGTGTGATATTTCTAAATGATATCCCCACCTACGATGGCCGTGAAATAACGGATTTAGAAAAAGACCGCGCTTTTGATTTTCTATTAGCCCATGCAAGGGATTTAGAAATCCTTCAAGGTATTCGAATCCCATTATGTGATACCGACAAGAAGCGTCATGAGTTCGTTCGCCGCGTTCTTACTTCGTTTGGTATGAAATATCGTAGAGAAAAGAAACGTGTAGGTGTCCGTTCAGTTTATAAATATTATTTAGATGATGAACGTTTTAATCGCTGGGTTGAGGATGTGAGAAGGGCTAAAGAGCTCTCCCACAGTACGATGTTCACAGGTCTTGAAGAAGTGCCAGGAAATTTGAAAGCCTATGTATTTCAAGCTTTGGCTGGGTCTCCGCAAGTTTCTGAATTACATCCATATATTTCTAAATTACATCCAGAAATTCAAAACCGACTTATCAGCTTACTGAATAATAAATTGTTTGTAGTTACTACTAACGTTGCATAACGGTTTATTCTTAAGCATAATACCTATTAATTAAGATAATAATTATAAAGGCTCCACAAGGAGCCTTTTTAAAATATAAATTGACGAGTTAAGCATGGATAACGCCACTTTTGGAATTGAAGGTGTAAGCCTTAAATATAATTCTAAAAAATTACAATTTGAAAAACCTATCCATTGCTGGCTTTGGGTGGTCACCTATTGTCGTAAAAATAAATTCCGAATCTTAACTAACAAACCGTTAAGTAGGGATATTTATGAACAACTTCGTGCGGTTATTTCTCCTAAGAAAGTAAGCTCAAGAGAGCTATATGATGCTATAGGCTTTCACGTTAATTCTATAAAATATCTCAATCGTATTCGTACCGGTGCCCAGCGCTTTAACCTCTGGGGAAAGCCTGACGGTAGAGTAACCGAATCCGAAGCAGACCATGCACGTAAGAGAATGGTTGAACTACATTCTATGTACTTACGCTCTCGACGTAAGAACAAGAAGCAAGGGATTATCATAAATCAGAAAGTGGGACGCGGCACACGCCAGTCAACCTCAGATGATAAAGGTGATAAACCTAAAAGAGTATTAACTCTAAATAAAACAAAATAAGTTTTATACAATTAGGAAATTGACGATGCAAAACACTGGTAAACCCTCCGAAGATATCTTCGAAGAGAATATGAAAGCGCTGGGCGCTCATGTATATCGCTTCGAAGATCATGCTGATGTAAACAAGTCTCGCGTTCGCAAACGTATCGTTTCATCAAAACCCTCAGACTATCTTGTTACCGAAAAAGGTTTAACGGCCTACGCGGAAGTAAAAAGTATTGCTGAAAGTTCCCGCTTTGATTTCTCTCGAATTGAGAAACGTCAATGGCGCGAAGCAACCAAGGTAACTAAAGCTGGGGGCCTCTACTACTTCTACCTCCATTTCATGAGTATTGATGGGTGGTTTAAAGTCCCAGCATCCCTAATCCTAAGCTGGCCTAAGAAGTCCATGCGTTTTGAAGAACTCACACAGTTCCAATTTACGTGGAGATAAACCTATGCTTGAGGTTACTTGTGGATGGGCCTTACACGCTAAAACTGAGATTAATACTTTAATTTGGCGGAATGCTAGGCTGGCAAAGCTGGTTTTGTTGTGGCGGCAAAGTCACATTACCGACCAGCATTTTATACCGAACATTATGAAACCTTGGGAACCTGATGAAGAATCTGAAGAGTTTGAGGACTTCAATGAATTAAAAAACCCTAATGCGGCTTACCGAGTTTTATGCTTCGCGGTGCTGGGACACGCTGTTAGTGTCTATCCAGATATTAAAAGATTTGTACTCGAATACTGGCCATATTTCAGCCCAGTTTTAAACTGGAAAATTAGAGTTAACTTTACTGAGGGCCAAGTCCCCTCAATTATTATTTAGGAAATTGACGATGCAAAAAACAGTTTTAGACCCTTGTTCAGGGTCTCGAATGTGGTGGTTGGATAAAGCTCACCCCTCCGCAGTATATGGTGATATTAGAAACGAGACTATAACTGTTACAGATAGAACACATAAATCGGATGGGACTCGAACTGTAAAAATTGAACCCGACACTTTAATGGATTTCAGAGAGCTCCCTTTTGCGGATAACACTTTCAACGTTGTAGCTTTCGACCCACCTCATTTAGAGAGAGCAGGTCCTAAAAGTTGGCTTGCCGCTAAATACGGTAAATTAGGTAATGATTGGAGAGAAGATTTGAACAAAGGCTTCAATGAGTGCTTGAGAGTTTTGAAACCTGGGGGAACGCTTGTTTTCAAATGGAATGAAACTCAAATAAAACTCAAAGAGATACTTCCTCTATGTCCAGTTAAACCACTATTTGGGCAAGTTTCAGGCCGTTCGGGATTAACTCACTTTTTAGTTTTTATGAAACCATAGCATAAACTTTTATTTAGGAAATTGACGATGCAAATGTTACCAATCGAATCGCTAAACGATTTAATTAAACTCCCCTCTTTTGTTCAGACGTTAGGTGACCCTCACCTAGCACGTAAATTTAATACCGGCGTACCAACACACCGCAAAGGTGAGCGCGAAGAAATGGTGAAAGATACCTTTGCGGGTATTGTTAATTCGCCAGGGTATAAGCTTCACGTTTGTATGGGAGACTTGTTTGATAAGTTTCGCGTTCCTGAAGAAGATATTTTATTTGCGGCCGACGTTTATCGTCTCGCGGCCAGTAATTATCCTGACCGTCAGTTCGTGATAATTCGCGGCAACCATGACGCTTCGAGAGATACCCAGTTCAAAAGCTCGTTTGATGTATTTACACAGCTTGTGGCTCACGTTCCGAATATTCATGTTGTTTCAGAAAGCGCACTCAAACTAACCATTGATAAAGAGCACTTTGTTTTCTACCCGTGGCACCCTTTTAAAACTGCGAAAGAAATTGCGGCAGAGATTAAGCCACCGGTAGGTTTCTTCGCCTTTGGTCATTGGGACATTCTTGCTTTTAGTGAAGATAGCTCAGCGACAGATAACTTGATCCCGTTTGAAGAAATGCAAACAGCACTTGCGGTTATCACTGGCCACTATCATACCCCCCGTATTTTTATGGAAGGTGATACGCCAGTCTGGGTTACCGGCTCTATGCAACCCTACTCGCATGCCGAGGACCCAAACAACCAGCTCTACATAACGCTCTCGCTTCAAGAAGCAACCACGGCCTTAGAAGCTGACCCTGATAAGTTCAAAAACATGAACCTTCGAATCACGCTTCTACCAACGGAGGCCCCGATTGCTGAAGTGGATTGTTTGAGCCTGACTTTCAAACGTGTGTCGGAAAATAAAGACGACGAACTGGAAGTTAATCTCGATAGCTTCGACTTAGAAGGTATCTTCAAATCGACAATGGCGGAACACAACGTTTCAACTGAAACTACGAATCAACTTTGGGGCCAGTTTATGGACCTAAGCGCGGAGGCTGAATAATGCTTTCTTCAATTAAATATGACTTAACGTTCTCGAACGGCAAAACAATTAAAAACGAGTTGGAACTAAATGCAGGTTCAACCTTGATCACCGGCGCGAACGGCAAAGGTAAATCACTTAACTTTGAAATGGTAGGCTTTGCCCTCTTTGGTAACAAAGCACTTCGCGGCATTGCTGGCGATTACAAGCGAATGAAGGTAGAGGTTGTTATTGCTATCAATGGCGAGACGTACACTATCAGCCGTACCAAATCTAAGTCTGAAGTCTTTCATAAAAATGAGCCTATCGTAAGTGGTACCAAGCCTGTAAATCAGTGGGTAGTTAGAACCCTGGGTTATGGTTTTGATGTGTTCCGAATTGCTCACTGGTGCGCTCAAGGCGATATACAAGCGCTTGCGGATATGCGCCCAACTGAACGTAAACAAATGATTGATTCGGTAGCTGGCCTTACGCAGATGGATGGGCTTGCTAATAATATGGCCGGAGAGATTAGAGAACTGCGTGCGGTTATCGACACTCACAAAAAGAACTTGGTAGAACCCGTGGCGCCGACTCAACCTCAAACTCCTAAGGCCGATATAGAGAATGCGTTATCGACGTATAAAACAAGTCTTGAGAACTGGTTAACGGCAAAAGCGGTCTCGGTACCAACGGAGCCAACAAAACCTGTACAACCCGAAGAGCCGATTTACCCAGAAAAACCACAGCTTTTATCGCCTACGATGAAAGCCCCTGAGTTCCCGACGTTAACTAACGGTATGCCAAGTACAGTATCCCAGTTAACCACCGTGGAACTGAACCTTCAGAATAACCTTGATAAAGCGGTGAAGGTTGAAGCTGAGTTCTTGCGTCTAGAAGCGCAATGCAAGCCTTGTGAACCTAACGCCGAGTGGCCAGAAGTCGAGGCACTTACCGAAGCGTGGGCTCAACACGAACGTTATAATCGCATTCAAGAGCTTAAGGCTTCACACACTATAGAGTGCCCGAGCTGTAAGCACCACTTCCATTTATCTGCAGAGATTGAAGAACTGGAAAAACTACCAGTTAGGGAAGAGGCTCCGAGTGTAACCATTAAAGAATGGAATGATATCGCTGCCCAAATTGAAATAAACAAAAAGCACGACACGGTATTAGAAGAGCTGCAGGGCTTAAATATTGATGATTTGAGAACCGCGCTTCATGAAGTTCGCACGGCTAAGTCTGCAATACTGCAGTTTGAGAAAGAGAACAAGGACTATAAGAGCCATGTATCGAATATTTCTCAGATGAACGACCAGCAAATTAAAAACTGGGAAGGTACCTGTAAGCGGATAAAAGACCAGTTTGATAACCAGATGCGGATGTATGACAGTCAAGCAACGCATTTTGAAGGTCTGAAGCAAGCTTACGGTGAAGCTAAAGCGAATTATGATCAAGCGCAAGAAACGCTTAACAGTATTACACAACAATTCCCTGAGAATACTGAAGCGACCTTACGTAATGTCATTAGCCAGCTAGAGTCGGCCCGTCAAGAATGGGCGAACTACGAGCACCTTTCGGGGCAGTACGAACAGGCTTTGGCCACCTATAATAAAAGTATTGAGGGTGTAGCTGCCGAGGAAGAGCGTTTATCGGAACTGTCTCGGGCCCGTGAAGCACTTAAAGTGGTGAAAGCTAAGGTTCAGAGTCACCTATTGCCTTCACTTAACAAAGTGGCATCAATGTTAATGAGTGAAATGACCGGTGGCGAATTCCAGTCCGTTGAAGTGGGACAGGATTTCGAGGTTGTTGTTGATGGCCAGCCGCTAAGAACGCTATCAGGTTCGGGTAAAGACCTTGCTAATTTAACGCTACGCATAGGTTTAGGTCGTATTTTGACTCACCGTGTATTACCTTTAATGATGTTAGACGAGATTGATAGCGCGATGGACGACACACGAGCCAGCTTCACATGGCAATGTATCCAACGTATCACGCCTCATATCGGACAGGTTTTACAGGCCTCACATAAAGAACTAGATGCCGAGAACCGCGTAGCTGTTTAACTTTTATAGGCTGGTGAAAGCCAGCCTTTGATTTGGAAATTGATTTTATGAACGAGAAACCACGCTTTAAAGTCCCCTACTGTAAATACTGTCATGAGTATGCAACGGTAAGTCAACCTGCTCCGGTTGATTGGGTAAAGGATGGAGTAACCGCGAAGCTTCAAAAAACGAAAATTTGGGGGTTTGTATGTAGGGAACTTGTGTGTAAAGACCACGAACGGAACCCACTCCCTTAGTAAGCTAACTTTTACAATTTGGAAATTGACGATATGACGAACTCAGCTAATGATAACTACCCTGTTGCTATTAATGTGACTACTAGCCTAAGAACCGTACCACTCACTAAATACTGTGAGCTATCTGGTGAAGATATTGAATCGGTACGAAAAAGAATTAAACGCGGAACGTGGGTTAAAGGTATTCATGCTTTTAAAACTGATGGGGTTCGCGAACTTTGGATTGACTTAGAAGCGGTAGAACAATGGATAAGAAATGGGGGCAACTCCCTCGCGGGGTAACTATTAGGCCTGGGGCCAAAGAAGACCGTATTCAAATTAACTTCGAATATAAAGGGGTTCGCTGCCGCGAACTCCTTAAGGTCCCCGTCAACAAATCTAATATCCGATACGCGGGTAACTTACGCGGTGAGATATTAAATAAAATTGAGCGTGAAACTTTCCGATACGCGGACTACTTCCCTAGCTCACCAAAGCTAAAAATATTCGGGGGCGCTGTAGCGTGGGGCAAGACCGTTGAAGCGTACTTGGAGGAATATATTGAGAGCGTCAAGAAACGGGGGCTCTCACCTTCCACGATTAAGGGCTACGAAAAACTGAAGACGTCGGTTAAGGAACTCCACCCTATTCCCGTGACCGAGCTCTCGCCGCAAGTTTTGAAAAGCTTTGTTCTCAAGTCTGGGAACTCACCTAAAACCCTGCGAAACAAGTTCAGCTTTTTACGTACCGCACTGGCCGAGGCCGTAACCGACGGACTGGTATCCACTAATCCGATCGACGGTGTGAAGCTTTCTAACTACGTGGAAAAAGATAACAAGGTCGATTTAGACGGTGGCCACGATGATATTGACCCATTCACCCCACAAGAAGTGGAAGCTATCTATGAGCATTGCAGACCAGAAGAACTCAATATCGTTGAGCTGGTTTTCAATACAGGGATGCGGCCTAGTGAATGGTCGGCGCTTAAATGGAACGAGGTTGATTTCATTCACAACACATTGGTAGTAAAAGCGGCCATCGTGCATAACGAGATCAAGGGTCCAAAATCGAAAGCCGGTAAACGTGCCATACCTTTAAATGAAAGTGCTATGAATGCCCTGAACCGGCAAAGAGAACTTTCCTATCTGGGTCGTGGTTTTGTGTTCCCTAAAAACTTAAAGTTTGGAATGGAACTGCCAGAGGGGGAGTTGAACCGGATAAACCCAGACTCATTTCGTAAACACAAATGGAGTCGAATTCTTACTGCTGCAAAAGTAAGATACCGGTACCCTTATCAAATGCGTCACACTTTCGCGACCCGACATATTAGTGAAGGAATAAACTTGTGGCAGTTGGCAAATTGGATGGGCCACTCTTCGCCAGAAATGCTATTTCGACACTACGGTAAATTCATCGAGGATTACGAGAAGAAAACCCAAAATGACACGAGTGCGGCACGAGACACCAATGGCACAAACAAAAAACCAAGCTTATCAGCTATTTAGAGAATAATCGACGCGGGTTCAAATCCCGCCAGCTCCACCAATTCAATAAATTAAGACGTCCTATGACGTCTTTTTTTATGTCCACAAACAATTAAAATCAATAACTTAGCGTATTTTAACGTTCAATGACTTCCTCTAGCTTCTTTGATCTTTAGGTACACTACGCAAACTAGATGAAATTGGTGTACCCATTATGGCAAAAGTTACTACACGGCTATCTGATAAAGAAATAAAATCTGCAAAGCCAAGCGAAAAAGAATATAACCTGTTTGATGGTGATGGCCTGCGACTTCGTATTAAGCCAAATGGTTCTAAAAATTGGATATTTGATTACTACAGACCTACAAGCCGTAAAAGAGCTAATCTCAGTCTAGGTAAGTACCCTGACCTATCACTAGCGAATGCTCGTAAAGCGACGCTTGAAGCGAACCTAATTTAGGTAAAGAACTTTTACCGCAGGCGACTCGCAGGTAATCATTTCGACAGATTGCCTAGCGAAAAGGTAACTAAAAATAACGAACGTGGCGACGCAGTTGGGAAGAGGTTAAAAACGTTACGCGATAATCTTGACTCCGACAAAAGGTACGTACTTCGCTCGATCCGTAAAACTGTATCGACTCAATTCGAGCGTGCGGGTACAAGTCAAAACCGAGCCGCATTGATTATCGGCCACGAGAAAACCGGGATGAACTATGGCTTGTATTCTGCCGGATTGGATATATTTAAGAGATAGTAAAATTTTTAAATGACTAGCTATAGCACAACTAAATAAGGAAGGTTTAAGATGAATTTACCCATGTGGGGCCAATGGCTCGGCAATGCGAGAGGGTCCAATAGGGCCGGACTTATTCTTAATATTGATAAGGATAAACCATCGGAAGGCTTTATACATTTTCGAGATAGTGATCTTAAGCTAAGTTCAATTGCAGCCAAGGTTAAATTTGCAAGCGACGGAAGTAACCTTGTCGGTCAACTGTCCGATATTTACCCATCGATACGATCCGGAAATACCGATGAAGTAATCCCAAAGTCAGCCCAAATTAAAATTGACAAACTGCTACCAGAACTAATGGAAGGGACATGGTGTGCTGATAATGGCCAAGAAGGGAAGTTCTCGTTGAACCGCAGGGAGAGTACTACTTCGCACGTTATATCAGAAGAAATCGAGTGGGAAGACTTCATCAGCTACGCAATAAAAGCAAAAAGGGAAAATCCGAAACTGATATTCAGGGGACAGCCCGATTCAACTCTCCCATTACGAACATCATTTCACAGGACAAATCGACGCGATTTAAGTCGTTACTCCGTCGAAGACATGAACAATTTGAACAAATATTTGGTTAATTCGAATAAAGGGAAGTTTGATCTAGCTGACCCAACTCAGTTTGCATCATTAATGTCCCTAGCTCAACATCATGGTTACCCTACACCACTTCTTGACTGGTCTAGGTCCCCACTCGTAGCTGCCTTTTTCGCTTTTCGCGGCCTAAAGTTAGAAGATAAAAACGGCCATGTCCGAGTTTACGCGTTTGATCTGCAAAAGTGGGATACGCAAGGACAAGGCTTCAACTCCACATCTGTTGACGAGCCTCGTTATTCAATCACTCCAATAGACATAGTTTCGCAAGGAAACTCACGAGTCCTCCCACAGCAATCCCTGTTTACTTTTTCAAACATTACAGACATGGAGCGTTGGATTACGATACATGAGAAAACCGGAGGAGAAATCATTAAAGCGTTCGATATTAAAAAGGATTCTAGGCAGGCTGCTATGAACGATCTTGAAAATATGAATATCAGCGCAGCAAGTCTATTTCCCGGACTCGATGGTAGTTTTGAGGCTTTAAAGGAACGAGCCTATAAGCGGTAAGCCCGAACTCAAAAAGGCATTGCCTTACGGACATCAAAGTCCACCCAAATAGGTACACGATTGTGTTCAGTTAGTATTATGCACTTCATTATTTGCACTCTATAAAACGTCAACTGTCTTGACCGGTCCGGCGTCAATTATCTTGACCGGTTGTCGCTG
>Ga0208328_1000586_pt1 | contig 16047 bp, 13 predicted proteins | sample DeeseametaMP2633_FD_184170 | JGI IMG/M metagenome (GOLD analysis project Ga0208328, IMG submission 184170) | Marine microbial communities from the Deep Atlantic Ocean - MP2633 (SPAdes) | ecosystem: Environmental > Aquatic > Marine > Unclassified | place: Northeast of Antigua and Barbuda, North... | reverse complement strand
TTGTGACCACAATAATGACAAAGTAATTTGTTGAATTTTTTATGAAAATTTAAGTTTACTGCACAATTTGGGCATTCAAATTTATATCCACATTTTTTACAAATTACAAAAGGAGCATAACCTCTTCGATTTAAAAAAAATAATACTTGATCTCCTTTATCTAAATACTGATCAACTTTACTTATTGTTTTATTTGCTATCCAAGATCCTTTATTTAAAACTTCAGAATGTAAATTTATAATTTCAATATTTGGCAAAGATGCTTCTCTATATCTCTTTTCTAGTTTAGTTATATGATACTTTTTGTTAACAATATTATTGTATGTTTCTATAGAAGGAATCGAAGTTACTAAATTTATAGGAATATTTTCTAGTGAAGCCCTTGTAATTGCCATATCTCTTGCGTTGTAAGAAACTCCCTCGTCTTGTTTGTAAGATACGTCATGTTCTTCATCGACAACAATTATTCCTAAATTTTTAAATGGCAAGAAAAGAGATGATCTTGCTCCAATTACTATTTTAATTTTTCCTTCTGTTATACCTTTCCAAATTATAGATTTATTTTTTTTTGTAGTTCCTGAATGCCAAATTGCTGGCTCAGCACCAAAAAATTCTTGAAATCGTCTACTAAATTGATTTGTTAAAGCAATTTCAGGAAGTAATATTAATGCTTGAAATCCTTTGTTGATAAGATCTTTAACTCTTTCAAAATAAACTAGAGTCTTTCCTGATCCAGCAACACCCTCAAGTACAGTAACATTATAATTATTTCCAATACTTTTCATAAAAATCAGTGATTTTTTTTGCTCTGCATTTAATAAAAATTTGTTTTTACTCTTCTTGACCTTAAATTTAACAAATTCTTTATTAAAATCTTTCTCAACTACATCTTTGTTTAATAAGCACATTTTAAGAGACATGCCTAAAGGCACTAAATTATATTTTGAAAACCAAGATATAAATTTAATCATTGAAGAATTTAAATTTTTTACATTTATTTTTTTAGAAATTTTTTTTATTTTAAATTGTTTTTCAGTTTTTTGCTCATATGGCCAAACTACTCCGGTGATTTCATTTAAGCCAAATGGAGCTTTTACAAAATCACCTGAATTTAACGTTTCAGAAATTTCACTTTTGTAAGTAAACGGGTAATCAAAAATTTTTGGGAAAAGAACTGGTATTTTCATCTAAGTATAATTTTTTTTCTAAATTTTTCGGGAATATTACTATCAAGAATTTTTTTTAGTTCTAAAAAAACTTCTGAATTCATTCTCATTTTTAATAATCGCCAAGTATAAGGTATAAGCGTTAAATATTGTTTTTTTTTGTCTCTTTTAAAAAGTCTTGAAAAAATACCTATTATTTTTAAACTCCTCTGAACTGACAGTATGTTAAAATCTTCTAAAAATTTTTGTGAATTAATTCTGTAAATTTTTGAGGTTTTTTTTAAATAATAACTATAGATTTGATTTTTTAATTTCGTAGGAGTTTTTATTCTTACATCGTCAATTAATGAAACCAAATCATAAGCAGGATTTCCAATCAAAGCATCCTGGCTATCTATTACTCCTATTTTTTTATCAACTTTCATTAGATTGTGAACGTGATAATCTCTATGTACGAAGTAAGAATTGGAAAAATTCAACTTGTTATATATTTTAGATAAAATCTTTTCTGATTTTATTTTAATATTTAAGACTTTTTTTTTACTTAACAACAAAGGTAAATACCAATCAAAAAATAAATCTGATTCTTTAAATAAATATTTATTAGAATATTTATTCATTACATGCGATCTATTATTAATGCTTTTTATTTTCGATTTTGGTTTTATTTTTTGAATTTTTATAAGTAAATCTACAAGTTTTTTATAAATTACTAATTTATTTTTTCTTTTCAGCAACACCTTATAAAAGGATAAATCTCCAAAATCTTCAATAACAATAATACCCTTGGGATAATTGTATGCATAAAGCTTGGGAGCCAATATTTTATTAGCTCTCAAAAACTTATTGATTGCTGAATATATAATTAAATTTTTGTATTTTTCTTTTTTTGCAAAAACAATAATTTTACTGCTTTTGTTTGAGATAAATCTATAAAATGTTCTAAATGAAGCATCTCCTGCAATTGGCAGTATTTTAGATTCCATTAAATTTATAATCTTTCCATTTTCCAAAACCAATAATTTTAATTTTTCTAGAATCTATTAATTTTGAATATTGAAATTGAATATCTACTCTATCCTTTGGTTTTGACTCAATTAATTCAGGCCATTCTACAATTTTAATACTATCATTTGAAGTTTCAAACATACCTAATTGTGAAATATCTTTATAATTTTTTAATCTGTATAGGTCATAATGTAGAATTTTTATATTTCCAACTTCATAATCATAAAGTATATTGAATGTTGGGCTTAATACTTCACTATTTTTAATTCTATTTTTGTTTTCTAGGTGATTAATAAAAAACCGCACAAATGTTGTTTTCCCAACACCAATTTCACCATAAAGAAAAATTATATCACCCGCACTTATTATTTTAGAAATATTCTTTGAAAAATTTTGGGTATCTTCTAAGGATTTTAATTGCATCTACTACTAACTAGTAGCGATAGCTATCAGATTTAAATGGGCCATTAACATCAACACTTATATAATCGGCCTGACCCTTTGAAAGTTTTGTTAGTTTGGCTCCAACTTTATTTAAATGAAGCATCGCGACTTTTTCATCCAAATGTTTAGGTAAAACATAAATTTTTTTTTCGTATTTTTCAGAATTTTTCCAAAGCTCCATTTGTGCAATTACTTGATTAGTAAATGAAGCGCTCATAACAAAACTTGGATGACCTGTTGCACACCCTAGATTAACCAGTCTTCCTTCAGCTAAAAGCAATACTCGTTTTTTGTCTGGAAACTCTATTTCATGAACCTGAGGTTTAATTTCAGTCCATTTGTAATTTCTAAGAGCTTCAACCTGAATTTCTTTATCAAAATGGCCAATGTTACAAAGTATAGAACGATCTTTCATTTTTCTCATATGGTCAACTGTAACAATATCTTTGTTACCTGTGGCTGTTACAACTATATCAGCATCAGCTATTGCTTCTTCCATCAAAACAACTTCATAGCCCTCCATAGCAGCTTGCAGAGCACAAATTGGATCTGCTTCAGTTACCTTTACCCTAGCCCCGCTTTGCCTCAATGAAGCGGCGCTTCCTTTACCTACGTCACCAAATCCAGCAACTATAGCCATTTTACCAGACATCATTACATCAGTAGCTCTTTTTATTCCGTCAACTAAACTTTCTCTACATCCATATAAATTATCAAATTTAGATTTAGTTACAGAGTCGTTAACATTTATAGCTGGGACTAAAAGTTTTTTTTCTGCTTCCATTTTTTTTAAAGCCTTTATTCCTGTTGTAGTTTCTTCTGAAAGTCCCTTAACAAACTTAAGAAGGTCTTTATAATCTTTATGCATTATTGCAGTAAGATCACCTCCATCATCTAATAACATATTAGGCTTCCAATCTTTTTTTCCTTCTATTGTTTGTTTTATACACCAAATATATTCCTCTTCGGTTTCTCCTTTCCAAGCATAAACAGGAATACCTCTTTTAGCGATTGCTGCAGCCGCATGATCTTGAGTTGAGAAAATATTACATGAAGACCATCTAACATCAGCTCCTATTTCAACAAGCGTTTCAATTAAAACTGCAGTCTGTATTGTCATGTGCAAGCATCCCAAAATTCTAGCTCCTTTGAGTGGTTTCTTCCCTTTAAATTCTTTACGTAACGCCATCAAACCAGGCATTTCACTTTCAGCTATTGAAATTTCTTTTCGTCCAAAATCTGCTTGATTAATATCTTTTACCTTAAAATCTTCTGACATAATTTGCATCTATTTAACAAGTTAGTATAAAATTATCAACTTATTGATCAGTTTTAATTATTTACACGTCGGCAAGAGTACTTCAATTCTTGCACCTTTTTTGTTACCATTCTGATTGGAAACTACTATTGAACCTCCGTGAAGTTCTATAATATTTTTAACAATGTTTAATCCTAAACCAGAATGTTCTCCAAATTTTTCAGGTCTATTACTGTAAAATCTATTAAAAACTTTGTGAATGTTTTTTTCGTTAAAACCAGGACCTTCGTCTTCAATAATTAATTGTGCATCTTTTTTTTTAATATCACAGATAATTGATATTTTGCTGTTAGATGGGCTAAAGGAAATAGCATTATCCAAAAGATTTGCTACAATTTGTTCAAGTTTACTTTCTACTCCTAAAACATTGAGCTTAGACCCATTCAGATTAGAATTATTTATATTTATTTTAATATTTTTATTTGAGTTCAATAAATTGCTATTAAAATCTTCAACCACAGAATCTACTACATTTGACAGATCAATTTTTACCATTTTTGCTCTAGACAAAGAAGCTTCATCTTTTAACATTTGAGAGTAATCTGTAATTAATCTTTCAATTCTTTCTACATCATGACTTATAATTTTTATTAATTTTTTTCTTTTTTCGTTAACAGAAGTATTCTCTAAAACTTCAGAAGCACCCTTCAAAGATGTCAGTGGATTCCTTATTTCGTGTGCCAAATCCGAAGAAAATGTTTCAGCTATATCTATCCTTTTATAAAGATCCTCCGTCATTTCATTTAAAGATCTGGAAAGTTGACCCACCTCGTCTTCTCTAAGCAAATATTTTTTATGCTTCTCTATTTTTACATCCTTTTCCTTAATTGCTCTGGTGTAGAGAACCAAAGATCTTATCGGTTTTAAAATATATTTGTTTAAAAAAACAGAGAAGATTAAAATAACAAGCGCTACTGAAAAAACTGTTCTTAATATAAAATTTTTTCTTTCTTCTACGGCTACTAATATATCGTTCGCAATTTCTGAAACAATAATATAACCTTTATTTTTTCCATCTAACTTAACCGAATTTATAGTCATAACATAAAAATTATTGTTGATTGCTTCGCCAATTACTAATTTATCACTAGTATTTTTTTGTTCAGCATATTTTTTAACATAACTTTCAGTATTAAAAGTTGTCGCTTGAGTAGTCTTTAGACTTTCGCTAATATTTATATTTTCATCAGATTTATCAATTGGCGTTTCTTGAACATCTTGACTTATGACAAAAATATCTTGAGCTAAATCTAAAGTATCCGTATCTGCCAATAAATTAGAATTTAAATCATACAATTGAACACGATCTAAATTCTGAAATAAAAATCTCGCATCTAATAAAAATTTTGTAGCACTTTCTTTGGTAAATTCAATCTTTAACCTATTAATATGATCAGATGTGTTATTTATAATCCTTGCATGTTGATCAGATCTATTTTTTACTAAATTAGGTTTTATGGCATCAAGATACAAATACGTAAAAATACCCAAAACTAAAAAAATAATTAAATTAAAAATTAAAAATTTTTTTAGTATCGAGCTAGAACTAAAAAAATTAGATTTCATTAACTAACATTCCACCTATATCCACTACCATATCTTGTTTCGATTGCTGAAAAATTTTGATCCACTTTCTTAAATTTTTTTCTAATCCTTTTAACATGACTATCTATAGTTCTGTCTTCTATATCGTTATTATCTTTGTATGCTATGTCCATTAACTGAGCTCTCTCTTTGATTATTCCTGGTCTTTTTGCAAGCTCTTTTACTATCAAAAATTCTGTTGTTGTAAGTTTTTCTGGAAGAAACTTGCCATTCCACTCACATTCAAGTTGTGAAGAGTCTAGAACAAGTTTTCCATGTTTGATAATATTTTTTGATTCATCAATGTTAGTTTCTTTTTTTCTTAATTGGACTCTTATTCTTTCAATAAGCACTTTAATAGAAAATCCTCCAGATTTTTTAATAAAATCATCTGCTCCAAGTTTTAAACCTAACAATTCATCAACTTCCTCATCTTTAGAAGTCAAAAATAATATTGGTATTGTGGTTTTTTTTCTTAATCTTCTAAGCAATTCTTCTCCATCCATTCTGGGCATTTTAATATCTATCACTGCTAAATCTGGAGGATTTCTACTAATACCAACTAATGCATTTTCTGCATCAATATATGTTTGAACCCTAAACCCCTCATTTTCTAAAGCCATACTTATGCTGGTAAGTATGTTTCTGTCATCATCTACTAATGCGATTGTGTAACTCATAATTTAAAATACGCTCTATATAGAAATACTAAATTGTCACAAATTGGGCAAGTATAAGAACAATTAATGCGCTTCACCCCAATTATTGCCTGAATTTATATGAACAGTAAGAGGTATAGAAAATTGGTGATGTTCACTACTTGATACGTCTGACATATTTTTTTTAATAATTGGTATAATTTTTTCAATTTCTTCTTTTGGAGTTTCAAAAACTAATTCATCATGTATTTGTAAAAGCATTCTGGTTTTATAATTAGAATTTTTTTCCATAAATAGGTTTATCTTTATCATTGCCAATCTCATTATATCCGCTGCAGAACCTTGAATAGGAGCATTGATGGCTGCTCTCTCTTGAAAATTTCTAACATTATAATTTTTATCATTTATGCCAGTAATGTAGCACCTTCTTCCAAAAATATTATTTACATAACCACTTTTTCTACAGAAATTTATTGTTGTATTCATATAATCTTTAATTTCAGGAAATTTTTTAAAATAAGATTTTAAAAACTCAGCAGCTTCTTGATTCGAAACTGAAATTTGCTTTGCTAAACCATATTGAGATATTCCGTAAATAATACCAAAATTTATCGTTTTAGCTTTTCTACGTGTTTCATCATCAATTTTATTTAATGGGATATTAAAAACCTGGTTAGCAGTTAAAGAATGTATATCTTCATTATTTTTAAAAGCCTTTTTTAATTCTTTTACATCTGCAATATCAGCAAGTATACGCATTTCTATTTGGTTGTAATCAGCTGAAATAAGAAGGTGATTTTTTTCAGCAATAAAAGCTTTTCTGATTTCCTTGCCATCTTTAGTTTTAATTGGAATATTTTGTAAATTAGGTTCACTTGAAGCTAGCCTGCCAGTTGTTGTGGCTGCTAAAAGGAAAGATGTATGAACTCTATTGGTTCTAATATTCAAATGTTCAGGAAGTGTATCTGTATAAGTATTTTTTAATTTAGTTAATTGTCTCCAATCTAAAACATGACGTGGTAGTTTATGTCCCCTAAATGCTAAATCCTCAAGAACTGCTGCGCTAGTCGCAAAACCACCTTTCCTTGTTTTTTTTAAAGCAGCTATTTTTAATTCATGATACAAAACTTCACCCAGCTGCTTGGGTGATCCAATTTTAAATTCTTTTTTGGATTTTTTAAAAATTTCTTTTTCTAATTTTATGATTTTATTATCAAACTTTTTTGAAAGCTCATGTAAAAAATTTGGATCTATTTTTATACCTTCTATTTCCATTTGCGCTAATAAATCTACCATTGGTTTTTCAAATAATTCATAAACTTTCAAAAGTTTTTCTTGATCTAATCTTTCTTTAAAAAGAGCATACAATCTGAAAGTTACATCTGCATCTTCGGCAGCATATTGTGTAGCTAGTTTAATTGGTACTTTATCAAAACTAATTTGACTTTTTCCCGAACCAGCAACTTCTTTAAATGATATAGGTCTATGATTTAAATGAATTGCAGACAAATTGTCCATGTTGTGTCTGTGTCTTCCGGCATCTAAAGCATATGACATTAACATGGTGTCTTCTATTGGATTTAGTTTAATTTTGTTACGTAAAAGGATGATGTAATCGAATTTTATATTTTGTCCAATTTTTTTTATATTTTTATCTTCCAATATATTTTTTAACTTTTTTAATACTATTTTTTTTTCTAAAACTTTTTCTGTTGCATGTTTGAGTGGAATATAGCACGCATTTCCCTCTTCATAGCAGAATGAAATTCCTACTAAATTCGCCTCATGTGGATTTAAGGAATCCGTTTCAGTATCCACGGCAACAATTCCCTTTTCTTCAACTTTTTTTATCCATTTTTCTAACTCGTTAATTTTCAAAATGATCTGGTATTTCTTTAGATCAAATTTCGCGGAGTTCTTTTTTTCTACTCTTTTTTCAGCAGATTCTCCATAATGAGAAATCACCTGACTAAGTAAACGGTTAAATTCCATTTCTCGTAAAAAATCGTACAATTTTTCTTTATCAATTTTTTTTAACTCGAAAGTTTCTAACTTTTGCTTAACTGGAACATCAAACTTAAGTTCAACAAGTTTACGACTTAAAAGAGCTTTGTTTTTATTTTCCAATATTGTTTCTCTTCTTTTATTTTGTGGTATCTCATGTGCTTTTTCCAATAATTTTTCTAAAGATTTATATTTATTTATTAATTCTGCGGCAGTTTTAATTCCAATTCCTGGGACACCTGGAACATTATCGGATGAATCTCCTGCTAAGGCCTGAACGTCTACAACTTTATTGGGATCTACGCCAAACTTTTCTTTAACTTCCCTATTTCCTAAAACTTTACTTTTCATTGGATCGTAAAGTCTTACTCCTGGCCTTACAAGTTGCATTAGGTCCTTGTCAGCCGAAACTATTGTAACCTTATCACCTTTTTCTAGGATTTGTTTTGTATAGGTAGCAATTAAATCGTCAGCTTCATAGTTAAACATCTCGGCAGACACAACATTAAAAGCTTCTACAGATTTTCTGATATATTCAAACTGAGGAGCGAGGTCTTCAGGGGTATCAGTTCTATTTGCTTTATAATCTTCATATATTTCGTTTCTAAAATTTTTTCTGGCAGAATCAAAAATAACTGCAAAATGTGTAGGTTTGTTTTTACTATCATCAGACCGAGAGTCTTCTAGAAGTTTGTACAACATAGTACAGAAACCATTTACTGCTCCGGTTGGTAATCCATCACTTTTTCTAGAAAGAGGTGGTAACGCATAATATGCTCTGAAAATGTACCCCGAGCCATCAATAAGATAAAAATGATCAGTTTTTTTTATGGAATTCATAGATTGATATTAACCTATTTTAATTATTGTTATGGATATATAAAAGCTAAATCATCATGAATAAAAAAAATGCTTTAAAAGTAGAAAAATTAACTAAAATTTATTTTAAAAAATCATCAAATGAGATCAAAGCATTAAACAATTTAAACTTAGAGGTGAAAGAAGGCGAAATTTTTGGATTACTTGGACCAAATGGGGCTGGGAAAACTACTTTCTTAAATATCCTAGCTGGTACAGTTATAAAAAATTCAGGTAGCGTTAATGTATGGGGTTATGATTTAGACAAAAATCCAAGACAAGTTAGATCCTCTATTGGAATTGTTCCTCAAGAAGTAAATCTTGATGCATTTTTTAGTCCTAAAAATCTTTTAGAACTTCAAGCTGGATTATATGGAATACCAAAAAAAGATAGAATAACCGATACAATATTAAAACTAGTTTCCCTTGAAAAAGAGGCAAATGCTTATGCAAGAAGTTTATCAGGTGGAATGAAAAGAAGATTATTAATTGCTAAAGCAATGGTTCACCGACCACCTATATTAGTTTTAGATGAACCAACTGCAGGAGTTGATGTTAAATTACGTCAAAATTTATGGAACAACGTAAAAGTCCTCAACAAACAAGGAGTAACGATAATTTTAACTACTCACTTAATGTACGAAGCCGAAGAAATGTGCAACAGAATAGCAATCCTGAATAAAGGAAATCTAGTTACGTTGGATACAACAGAAAATTTACTGGATCGCATAAAAACTAAAAAAATTATTTTTAAAGTAAAAGAAATAAACAAAATTAATCCAAAAGATTTAAATGGAATAAAATTTTCATATAGTTCCAATAATGAAATAACAGCTTTATACGAAAGAAAAAAACATAAAATAGATCAAATAATAAACAAGGTCAAAAATGCAGGAATGGAAATCTATGATATTTCAACTGACGAAGGTAATTTAGAGGACGTATTTATTGATCTTACAAAAAACTAGATTTGATTAAAAAAAGTTGTATTGTGTTTATATGGAAGCAATTGATAAAACTTCAAGAATAGAAAAAATTATTAAACTAACTTTAATAACAATAATCGGATCTATTCTTATAACAATATCTGCAAAAATAAAAATTCCTTTTTATCCAGTACCTATGACAATGCAAACTTTTGTAATTTTGTTAATTGGAATAACTTTAGGATATAGAATAGGACTTGCGACTGTAGCACTTTATTTATTTGAAGGAATAATAGGCTTACCGGTATTTGCATCTTCTCCAGAAAAAGGAATTGGTATGGCATATTTTATTGGACCAACTATGGGTTATCTAATTGGTTTTTTAGTTGCTGTTTATTTTGCAGGTTTATTTAAATATGATAAAGGACTAATAAATACTTTTTTTAAATTAATATTTTCGGTAAGTTTTATTTATATTCTCGGTTTAATTTGGTTGGGTACATTAATTGGATGGGACAAACCAATATTTAAATTGGGTGCTGAACCATTTCTATTAGCAGAACTATTTAAAATGTTATTATTATTGTTTTTAACTCCAACCTTGTTAAAAGCTAAAAAATTAATAAAAATTATTTAGGAGATCTTTTAGAAAGAATTCTTTGCAAGGTTCTACGATGCATTTTTAGTTTTCGTGCTGTTTCAGAAACATTTCTATTACATAATTCAAAAACTCTATTAATATGCTCCCACTTAACTCTATCAGCAGACATTGGGTCTTTTGGTGGGGTAGCTTTAGATTTTGGTGATGCCAGAAGAGCACTTTCTACATCATCTGCGTCTACAGGTTTTGGAATGTAATCAATGGCCCCAGCTTTAATCGCTGCAACCGCAGTTGGTATATTTCCATATCCAGTAAGTATAACGACTCTACTATTTTTTTTATACTTTTGAATCTCTTCAACCACTTTTAATCCACTCCCGTCACCTAAACGTAGATCAACAATTGCAAACGCTGGAGGTGTATTTTTGACCTGACTTATCCCCTTTTCCACACTTTCGGCCTGAGTTACTTGAAAGCCTTTCTTTTCCATCGCCCGAGCTAATCTATCTCTTAAAGGGTTGTCATCATCAACTATAAGTAGCGATTTATCAGCAAAATCGCTGATTTTTTGAAGATTTGTTTTTTCTTGTTCTGTTCTCATTTTTTTAATTTTTAAATTTATTCTAGCACAAATATTAATTAAAAAAATGCATTTTCAAAAGGGTAAATTATTGCTTTACATTACTTATCATTTCTATAAATACGATTCTTAGGAGAGTTTTTTATAAATTTTTTTTAATTTTTTTGTTTAATAAAAAAGGGAATGCATGAGATGCAAAAATTTAATTCGGTTAACGAGTTGGTTAACACTATTCGACCAGTAGACCCAATTTATTGCATAAGACCCAGTTCAATTAAATTAGCCTGCGGCTGGTTTAGAAGTAACTTCCCAGGACAAATTCTTTACGCAGTAAAAACTAATCCAATTGAAAAAATAATTAAATATGTAGGTGAAAGTGGTATTGATCGATTTGATGTTGCTTCAATTAATGAAATTCGATTAATTAGAAAAATTTTTCCAAAAGCTCGAGCTTACTATATGAATACTATTAAAGGTCGTGAGCATATTCAAGAAGCATATTTAAATTATAATATTCGAGATTTTGCCTTTGACACAAAAGATGAACTTCAAAAAATTATTGAAGCAACTAACAATGCTAAAGATTTAATTCTTTATGTTAGAGTCTCCATTTCAAACGAACATGCAGAAATTGATTTATCACAAAAATTTGGAGCACTTCCTAGTGAAGCACTAAGTTTATTAAGACTGGCTAAAGCATATGCTAAAAAAGTTGGCTTAAGTTTCCATGTGGGTTCACAGTGTATGCATCCGATTTCTTATGCTAAAGGAATTCGAGATTTAGGAAATATAATTAAAAAAACTAAAATAATTCCAGACATAATAAATGTTGGTGGAGGATTTCCGTCTATTTATCCAGATTTAAATCCACAACCTCTTGAAAATTACATAAGCGAAATTAAAAAAGCTTTTGACAATTTAAAATTAGAAAATAAACCTGAATTATTGTGTGAGCCAGGAAGAGCACTTGTTGCTGAAAGCGGATCTACAGTAGTAAGAGTTGTTCTTAGAAAAAAACAAAAGCTTTATATTAACGATGGAACTTATGGTAGCTTATTTGATGCGGGTGTTCTGAACTTCGTACTTCCAACAAGAATGCTGCCTAATGGAAGAATGGCTTCAAAAAAATTAACTGCTTACAGTTTGTATGGTCCAACTTGTGATAGTATAGACTACATGAAAGGTCCGTTTATTTTACCAAATAATTTAAAGGAAGGTGATTATATTGAAGTTGGGCAGCTGGGTGCTTATTCACTAACTTTTAGAACTAAATTTAATGGTTTTTATTCTAATCAAATTTTTGAAGTACAAGATAAACCTTTAATGTCTATGTACGAAAAGGATAACGCCTCCCATTACCTTGTTGCTTAAATGAATAACCCAAAGAATCCGAAGTTGGGTCATAATAAAAAGACCTTTCTAGAAAAACCTGTTGAACATATTGATATTACAACTTTTGATTCAAGAAAAATTATAGAATCTATGGGCAAAATGTCTTTTACTTCAAGAGATACTGCTAAAGCGTCAAATATTTTTAATGAAATGTTGTCTGATAATAATTGTACAATTTTTTTAACTCTCGCAGGTTCTACTTCAGCAGCAGGCTGCATGAAAATATATTCTGATATGATTAAATATAATATGGTTGATGTAATAGTTGCTACTGGAGCTTCAATTATTGATATGGATTTTTTTGAAGCATTAGGCTTTAGACATTATCAAGGATCCCAATTTCAAGATGACACTCAGTTAAGAGAAAACTACATTGATCGAATATATGATACCTATATTGACGAAGAACAGCTTCAAACCTGCGATAAAACTATCTGTGCTATAGCCGATAACCTAGAACCTAAGCCTTATACTTCAAGGGAGTTTATAAGAGAAATCGGAAAATACTTAAAAACTAATGCAAAAAAAAAGGGTTCTTTAATTGAGGCAGCTTATGACAATAAGGTTCCAATATTTTGCCCAGCTTTCACTGATTCTAGCGCTGGATTCGGATTGGTAATGCATCAAGAAAAAAATCCTAAAAAATGTGTAACTATCGATTCCATTAGAGAATTTAGAGAGTTAACAGAAATAAAAATAAAATCTAAATCCTCTGGTCTTTTTATGATTGGTGGCGGAGTTCCAAAAAACTTCGTACAAGACACAGTAGTTTGCGCTGAACTTTTAGGCAAAAATGTTGATATGCATAAATATGCTATACAAATTACTATAGCGGACGTCAGAGACGGTGCTTGTAGCAGTTCTACTCTCAAAGAAGCGAGTTCTTGGGGAAAAGTTGATATTTCAAAAGAACAAATGATTTTTGCTGAAGCAACCAGCGTTCTGCCTCTTATAGCTAGTGATGCCTACCATCGAAATCATTGGAAGGAAAGACAGCGTAAAAGTTTTTCAAACATATTCGGTTAAAAATTGAAATATCTTTCAAATAAAAAGGGATTCCTTGGAATAGATAATAAAAGTAATGTTAAAGAAAAGGTCGTTGTAATACCCTTTGGCCTTGAAAAAACTGTAAGTTATGGTGGTGGAACTAATAAAGGCCCTAGAGAAATAATTAAAGCTTCACATCAGGTAGAGTTGTTTGATGAAGATTTAAACAAAGAACCCCATAAAAATATTGGGATAAAGACTCTGCAACCTTTTCCAATAAAAAAAAGTATCTTAGAGGCTCTTAAACAAATAGAAAATATTAACAAACATTTGTTAAAGAAAAAAAAATTTCCCCTAATTTTAGGAGGAGAACATTCTCTAACTCCAGGTGCAATTAGACCATTCGTGAAAAAATTTGGTAAAATATGTTTGTTACATTTCGATGCTCACGCAGATCTAAGAAATAGTTACAATGGAAATAAATTTTCACATGCATCTGCTATAAGGCGATGTCTAGATAATCCAAACGTAAGCGTAATATCATTCGGGATAAGAAATATTTCTTCAACTGAAATGCTTTTTTTAAACAAAAATAAAAAAAGAATAAGAATTTTTTGGGCTAAAGACAAATTAAAATGGAATTTAAATAAATTTAGAAAAATTATAAAAAATAAAAAAGTATACCTAACTTTTGATGTAGATGGTTTGGACTCTAGTATAATGCCAGCTACAGGGACACCTGAACCAGGAGGCTTGTTTTGGGATGAAACAATGAAAATTATAAAAATTGCAGCACAAATTTCTAATATTGTGGGAGCTGATGTAAATGAACTTTCGCCTATAAAAGGATTTGATTCTTATAATTTTTTAGTTGCAAAACTTGCATATAAAATAATTGCCTACTCTTTTGAATTCAAGAAAAAGTTAGATAGCTAGCAAATCTTTCGTTTGCCATTTAATAGTTACCATGGCACCGTTTGTTTTAGGGCATTTATCAAATTTAACATTTGCTTTCATTCTTTCGAGCAATGTTTTACCTATGAAAGTTCCTAATCCTAACCCAGATTTAGAGTTAATAATCTTATTTTTTGAACGTATGTAAGGTTCACCTAACACATCTAAAATATCATCTGAAAATCCTGGTCCATCATCACAAACTTTTATTTCAGTAATTTTATCGTTACTTTCTAAAGTAATATCGACGGATGAATTGCTATACTTAACAGCATTGCCTATAAAATTTCTTAATCCGTAGGCTATTTCTAACGTTCTTTCAATTTGTGGGTTATGTTTATTTTTTTCTGCAAGTAAAAATAATTTTTTCTCAGAAATTTCAGTAAACGATCTTATAATTTCATCTAACAATTCTTCGATTTTTATATTTGATAAAAAATTATCCTCTTTAAGTTGATCTTTGGAAAGATCTTTTAAAATATCCGAACATCTTTTAGATTGTGATAAAAGTAAATCTACATCTTTTGAATACTTTGGATTATTACCAATTTCTTTTTCTAATTCTCTGGCTATAACGGTAATAGTTGATAAGGGCGTTCCTAAAGAATGAGCGGCTGCGGCTGCCTGTAAACCGATAGATTCTAATTCATGTTCCTTAGCTAAGATCAATTCTAGCCTATTTAAAGCTTCAGTTCGTTTTCTAGATTCAATTCCGAACCTAACTCCAAAATAAGTTAAAAAGATTAATCCTATTATGATAGCAATTGGAACAGCATATAAATAAATATCTGGTACATGAAAATGTAATTCACCAATATGAGGTAAAGGTAAATGATTAATTGTTAATACAATTAAAACTATTATTGTAACAATAGATAAATTTATAGTACTTCTTAAAGTTAAAAAAGTTGATGATACTATAGCTGGAACAATTAACAAAATTATAAAAGGATTTGTTACACCTCCTGTTAAATATAATAATACAGACAATTGGAGAAGATCGTAAAATAAAAAAAATGTTGAAGCAAAATTGTTTAATTGGTTTTTGCCAAACTTAAATTGCAAATAAAAATTAGTTAAAACACCAATAAAAATAATTATGGAACAATAAAAAAAAGGAAGTTCAAATTTGAGAACAAAATAAACAATACTTATTGTTATGTATTGTCCAATTATAGCTATCCATCTTAAAATGACTAAAGTTTTTTTGTCTAATTGGATATTATCCTTCGATGTAAAAAACTCCGAAAACTTCATTCGGAAATTATATATCTAAATTTGAAACTTCTAAAGCGCGATTAATTATAAAATCTTTTCTTGGGGCAACTTCATCACCCATAAGCACCTTGATTAAATCTTGATCTCTTTTTGATTTAGCTTTTGTATGATTCGAATATCTTACTTGTAATAATGTACGTTGTTCAGGATTCAAAGTTGTCTTCCATAATTCCTCTGGATTCATCTCCCCTAAACCTTTAAACCTTTGAATACTAATTTTACTTTTTTCTTTTTCAATAAATTTGCTAAATTCCTTACTATTTTTTTTAATTGAACCTTTTGTTTTAT
>Ga0208328_1000583_pt1 | contig 16105 bp, 13 predicted proteins | sample DeeseametaMP2633_FD_184170 | JGI IMG/M metagenome (GOLD analysis project Ga0208328, IMG submission 184170) | Marine microbial communities from the Deep Atlantic Ocean - MP2633 (SPAdes) | ecosystem: Environmental > Aquatic > Marine > Unclassified | place: Northeast of Antigua and Barbuda, North... | reverse complement strand
GTGGAATCAAATTAAAGAAGTGGATGCAAGTAATTTAGTGACCATTGGTAATCATAGTCATTCTCATGAATATTTGGTTGATTGGGAGGATGATAAAATAAAATATGATCTGGAAACTTCTATCAAAATTTTTAAAAAAGAACTTGGACATTCAACAACAATTTTTTCTTATCCTTTTGGAGAATACAGCAATAATTTAAAAAAAATTGTTCAAGACTTAAATTTCAAATATGCCTTTGGTCAACATTCTGGAGTAATTGATCAAACTAAGAATCTCTTAGAATTACCAAGATTTCCTATTAATGAAAAATATGGTGAATTAAAAAGATTCAAATCAATTCTTTCAACATTACCTTTCCCATATGAAAATATAACTCCGGAAGATAGATATCTTGAAATTAATGAAAATCCACCAAAGGTAAAAATTAAATTTTTTGAGGATTTAATTAATATTAAAAATATTAATTGTTATTCCAATGAAGGTAATATTTGGAGAAAATCTGATATTAAGTTTCTAAATGAAAATGAATTATTAATATTACTTAAAGATAAATTTAAAAGTGAAAGAGGAAGAATAAATTGTTCTCTTTGGGTGGAAAGTGGTAAATGGAGATGGTTAGGTATTCAATATGTTATTGCTGAATATTGAATACTAAATAATTATAACGCGATTCCCTTTTTTAATTTTGTAGGTAATAAATTCGCTTTATCAAAATCTGTTAACGAATTTTGAACCATAATACCTTCAATTATTTCTGTATACTTTTCTCCAATTGATGCATATCTTTTTAAATATTTAATTAAAGCAAGACCTGTAATTGTTGTTCCACTTTGTCTCAATTTCGCTCTTACCTCTCTAAATTCTTTGTATGCATTGTGAGTATTTAAATTATTTTTATAAGCTCTTACTGAGGCTTTAAGAATTTGAAATTGTAAAATTTTATGACTTTGATCAGGGTCTTTATTTTTTGGGGAAATGCCTTTTTTACTCCATGTCCACTGACCGAATAAAGCATTACCTTCTAATGCAAATCTAGATGTTCCCCATCCACTTTCGTTTGCTGCTTGCGCCAAAGCAATCGAAACTGGAATAATATCCATTCGCATCTTAAGTTCTGCTAAGTCTTTATCTTCAATCTTATACTCTTTAAATCTTCTATTAAGCCAAACCTTTTCACCTGGCGAATTAAAATTTTTACCTAAAATTTTAAAAAGTCTTTTTCTATCATCGATAATTTTTTCATTCTCATGAAGTATCAAAGGTAAGACAATTTTAATAAATAATTCTCTTTTCGTTTTTGTATCACCCAAAGTGTTAAGATCCTTAGGAAGTTTTGTAAGATAGATTGGTTTTACTTTTTGACCAGCTCTAACAGCCTTAAGGTCATAATTTAAATCCTCAAAAAGATTGAGGGTAGTCTCAGCATTTAAACTTATTGTATTATCAGGTGTTGAAGCAAAAAGCTCCGGTTCTTGAATTTTTTCAGTTTTTTGATTCTTTTCAGTTTTTTTTATTTTAGTAGTTTCGGATGACTTATATTCTTGTGCAACATAAGTGAACTTAACTTCATTAACTACGGTTTTAATATAGGGTCTAACGACAATTAAGCATCCTATAAAAATAACAAAACAGATAGACAAATAAATATTTGTTATAGAATTCTCTTTTAATTCTTGCTTTGCGATTGCCTTATCACTTGACCGATTGATTGGTAATTTAATTCGATTTTTAATTAACAACAATTCTAATTGGGAAGTTGTAAGTTTTTTTGCACTTCTCGCATACCCCTTGACCTCAACTATGCCATATAGTTTTGCCAAATGAAGTAATTGATCTCTGTATGATTTAAAAAGTTTTTCAATTAGTTTTGACACTATTTAAATAGCCTCCACGCTTTTTACTTCTGGTATATAATGACAAAAAAGATTTTGTACACCTTGTTTAAGAGTCATGATTGCTATTTCATATTATACAAAAATTATCTTTTCAAGTGAACTTTGTAAGTCCTACAATTTTATAAATTTCTTTAAGATTAGTTTTGGCTATTAAATCTGCTCTTTTTGTACCCTTTTCTAGCACTCCAGTTAAATAACTTTCATCTTTTAATAGTTTTTTAATTTCTTTTCCAATTGGACAAATTTTTTCTACAACTGATTCGCTTAATTTACTCTTAAAGGTTGAAAAGTTTTTTCCACCAAACTCGTCTAGCACCTTTTCTACACTAACACTATTTATACTAGAATAAATTGATATAAGGTTTGTTGCTTCACGTCTGTTTTTAAGTTCATTTATCTTAGAAGGGATGGGAGCGGTGTCAGTTTTGGCCTTTTTAATTTTGTGATCAATTAAATCTTTATCATCTTTCAAATTAATTCGACTGTAATCAGAATCATCTGATTTGCTCATTTTTTTTTTACCATCTCTCAAACTCATAACCCTAGATATTTCTTTTGGAATCAAAGGCTCTACTATTGGAAAATAATCTTCACATTTAAAATCGTTATTAAATTTTTTTGCGATATCCCTTGTAAATTCTAAATGTTGTTTTTGATCCTCTCCCACAGGAACATGAGTAGCTTTATATATAAGTATATCCGCTGCCATTAGATTGGGATAAACCAACAAACCAACGCTAGCATTTTCTTTATTGGCGCCTGCTTTTTCTTTAAATTGAGTCATTCGATTCATCCATCCAATCCTTGCTACACAATTAAAAATCCATGCTAGTTCACTGTGTGCAGCAACACTTGCCTGATTAAATATAATGTTTTTTTCAGGATTTAAGCCTGATGCAATAAAACTCGCAACAGTTTCTAAAATATTGGATTTTAATTCTTTTGGATCTTGGCGAGTGGTAATAGCATGTAAATCAACAATACAGTAAATACATTCAAATTTATTTTGCAAATCAACAAAATTTTTTATTGCACCTAAATAATTTCCCAAATGTAAATTTCCCGTTGGTTGAACTCCAGAAAATACTCTTTTTTTTTGCATATATGAAAATAACTATTTTAATTTAATATCTTTAAATTTAAAAGCCCCTGAAAAATTTGAAATCAACAAGTAACTAAATAAGCTAGTAATCACTATAATAAATAAGTAAATAAATTTCCAACTCTCATTATAGTTAAATTTATCAGAGAAAAGGCCCAACAATAAATACAATATTATTCCCATTACAACTGTTGAGAATATCATGCGATAGAATTTGTAAATAAATGTTTTATCAAAATTATGTAAATTGCCTTTTTTTATAAAGTAAAAATACAAAATAACATTAATCCAAGAAGAAATTGAGGTTGCTATCGGTATTATAACAAAACCGAGTTTTCTAAAGAATAATACACTTATCAAAATATTTAAAATTACTGATACTACCGATAGATAAAAAGGCAGTTTAGTATCATTTCTTGCAAAAAAGAAATTTGAGAAAATTTTTAATATTGAAAATGCAGGCACACCAAATGCAAAAAAAGTAAGCGCAATAGCAGTATTGGCAACACTTTCACTATCAAAAGAACCGTAACCAAACAGTGATGTAATGATTTCCTTTGATGCTAAGACCAGAGCGGTTGCGGCTGGTATAGACAAAAATAAACAAAGTTCTAAAGCTCTATTTTGTAAATTAGTAATCTGTTCAGAATTATTATTTTTTATGTGTTTTGATAATTCTGGAAGCATAACTGTACCAACCGCAATTCCAGCAACAGCAAGATTTATTTGGTAAACTCTGTCTGCATAATAAAGGTATGAAACTGCACCAGCCTGAAAAGAAGCAATTATAGTTCCAACTAAAATATTAATTTGGGTTACACCTGAAGAAAAAATACTTGGAAGTAATTTACGAAAAAAAAATTTTATTTCTTCATTAATTTTTATTTTCATACTCAAAATTGGTTTAAAATTTTTTCTAACAAAAAATAATAAAATTAATAGCTGTAAAAAACCCGCAAAAGACACAGCATAGGATAATGTTAAAACATCTGATATATTGAGCCATTGCGAGAAAAATAATGACCCAATTAAAATCACGTTTAATATAATAGGAGCCGCTGCTGCAACAGCAAATTTATTATATGAATTAAGTATAGCTGCAAAAAAGGAAGCTAAACAAATAAAAAATAAAAAGGGGAAAGTAATTCTACTTAAATCGATCGCAAGTTTTAATTTTTCAGGATCTTTATAAAAACCTGGTGCTATTAAAAAAATTAATTTAGGCATGAAAATTTCTGCCATCAAAACAAAAAATAGTAAAATAATAAAAAGCAAATTAAATACGTTTTTTGCAAAATTATTTGCTTCTAATTTATTTTTTGCTAACGCTCCAGCATAACTAGGAATAAATGCTGCATTAAATGTTCCTTCTGCAAATAATCTTCTAAATGTATTGGGTAATCTAAAGGCAACAAAAAAAGCATCTGCAAAAAGACTGGTTCCCAAAAAAATTGCAATTAATATATCTCTTACATAGCCAAGTACCCGGCTTATTAAAGTAAAGAAGCTGAATGTTGATGCAGAAGCTATTAAGTTCATCTTGACATACAAGCCTTAATTTTGTGACAATTACAAGATACTCACTTTTCAAATGAAGAAAAAGTCAAAAATAGAAAAATACACTGATCAAGAAGCTTTAGATTTTCACAATAGTGGTAAACCAGGAAAAATCGAAATCAATTCCTCTAAATCAATGTCGACACAAAGAGATTTAGCGCTAGCATATTCACCAGGAGTTGCTGCTCCGGTAAAAGCAATAGCAGAAAATCCAGATGCAGCTTATGACTACACAACTAAAGGAAATTTGGTAGCAGTAATTAGTAATGGCTCAGCAATACTTGGTCTGGGCAACTTAGGTGCTCTAGCTTCAAAACCTGTTATGGAAGGTAAGGCAGTATTATTTAAGCGTTTTGCAGATATAGATGCCATAGATTTAGAAATAGATTCTTCTGACCCTGATGAAATTATAAATATTATAACAAAGTTTGGTAATAGTTTTGGAGGTATTAACTTAGAAGATATTGCGGCTCCTGATTGTTTTATTATAGAACAAAAATTAAAAGAGACATTAGATATTCCAGTGTTTCATGACGATCAACATGGTACAGCTATAACAACTCTAGCAGGTCTAATTAACGCTTTAGATATTTCTGGCAAATCCATTAAAGATATAAAAGTTGTTGTGAACGGAGCTGGTGCCTCGGCAATTGCTTGTACTAATCTATTTAAAGTCAGCGGTATTCCAAATGAAAACATAATTATGCTTGATAGCAAAGGAGTTTTATACAGAGGAAGAGACAACCTCGACCAATGGAAATCAGCTCACGCTATAGACACAAAATTTAGAACGCTTGAAGAAGTAATTAAAGAAGCTGATGTTTTCTTAGGATTGTCTGCAAAAAATATACTAAGCAAAGATATGGTGAAAAAAATGGCAAAAAATCCAATAATTTTTGCTTGTGCAAATCCAGATCCAGAAATTAAACCTGAAGATGTTAAGGAAGTAAGAGATGATGCTATTATAGCAACAGGAAGATCTGATTATCCAAATCAAGTAAATAACGTAATAGGTTTCCCTTACATATTTAGAGGAGCTTTAGATGTAAGAGCAAAAATAATCAACGAAGAAATGAAAATAGCAGCTGCGCACGCAATTGCGGCACTTGCGAGAGAAGATGTGCCTGATGAAGTTGCGGCCGCCATGGGTGGAGAAAGACCACGATATGGAAAAGAATATATTATTCCTTCAACTTTTGATCCAAGGTTAATTAGCGTAATACCAGTAGCTGTAGCAAAAGCTGCAATCAAAAGTGGAGTTGCAAGAAAAGAAATTAAAGATTTTGAAGTTTATAAAGATCAATTAAAACAAAGACTCGATCCTTCTGTAACTATAATGCAAGGTATTAATGCCCAGATTAAAAAAACTCAGAAAAGAGTTGTTTTTGCTGAAGGAGAGGACGAAAATACTTTAAAGGCAGCAATTGCTTTTAAAAACAGTGGATTAGGAACTCCAATTTTAGTGGCAAAAGAAGAGAGAGTTAAAGAAAGATTAAAAGAAATTGGTCTGGATGAAAATTTTAAAATAGAAATAGTCAACTCAACAAATAAAGAGAAAAGAAAGAAATATGCTCAACTTCTTTATAAAAAATTACAACGAGAAGGGCTTTTAGAACGAGATTGCGATAGATTAATTAGAAATGATAGGGTTATGTGGGGATCTTGTATGGTTGCAAGCGGCGATGCGGATGCAATGGTCACAGGAAATACTAGACGTTATTCTGACACTTTAGATAAAATTAAACGGGTAATAGATCCTCGGCCAGGCGAAATAATGTTCGGTTTAAATATGGTGGTAAGTAGAGGTAAAACTATATTTATGGCAGACACACATGTTCACGAATATCCAAATGCACAACAGCTTGCTGATATAGCAATATCATGTGCAAGAGTTGTTAGATTATTTGGTTTTGACCCCAAAATCGCCTTTTTGTCCCATTCAACTTTTGGAATACCAAAAACTCAAAGAACAAAGCACATAAGAGATGCCGTTGAAATATTAAAAAATAAAAAAATTGATTTTAAATTTGATGGAGAAATGCAACCAGATGTTGCCATGGATGAAAAATACAAAGAACTTTATCCTTTTTCGGAAATTGTAGGAAATGCTAATATTTTAATTATGCCAGCACAACATAGTGCAGCAATTTCCTTAAAGATGATGAAAACTTTGGGTGGTGCAAAAATTATCGGACCATTTTTAGTTGGACTAGGACAACCAATTGAAATCGCACCATTAAGATCTTCTACTTCTGATATATTAAATTTAGCCTCAGTGGCTGCTTATTCTTCTGAGGCAATTGATTACAAAAAAAATTAACTTATTCTCTTTGTCTACTTAAATCTGAAACCATGAGGATGCTAGTTACAACCTCTTTAACATCAACTATTTGTTTTGCTTCCTGGATAATCTCTTTCTTTTCATTTTCATTATGTGCAATGCCAAATACGTAAATTTTTTGGTTAATGGTATCAATATTAAAATTAGTTGCTTTTACGCTTTTGTTGAACATTAAAGCGACTCTTAATTGAGACGTTATTAAAACATCTGTAGCTACATTTTTAAAAGAAAATTTTTGTTTTATTGCAATATTATTTTTAACAGATCTTGCACCTTTAGTTTCCCATGCCATTTTAGTTATTTTTAATTTTTCTTCAGGCTCATCTACTTTACCACCTAAGAAAATTCTTCCATCAAGCACTTTTATAGAAATTTTAACAAGATATTTTTTTTCAGACAGGACTAATCTGGCTACTAAATTTTTTTGCATAATTGAGTCATCTATTTGAGTACCCAAAGTTCTAGGATCTAAAGCAATACTTACTCCCGAACCGAATACTCCACTTGTTGAAGAACCAATACAAGCACTTAGCAATACAAGAAGAAATAATACTGTAATATTTTTCTTTAAATTCATTTTTTTAGTTTTAAACAATAATCATAAACTATTTTTTTTGGCAAATTTTCTTTTTTTGAAATAAATTCAACAACATCTTTATGACTATATTTTTTGAGCATCTTCTTTATTTCTATTTTAACTGATTCGTTAATTTCTTTTTGAATGTTTTTTTCTTTATTTTTTTCCGATAGAACGACGGTAAACTCACCTTTTAGATTTTCAGACAAAACCTTAATTGATGCAACTTTTCCTCTAATAAAATCTTCATGTATTTTGGTCATTTCTTTTGCTATTAATATTTTTCTATCAAAAAAATAGTTTTTAAATTTTGATATATAAAAATTAATTTTTAAGGCAGGGATAAAGAAAACAATAGAATAATCCAAATTACACAAACTTTTTAACATCCTTTCTAACTCATTTTCCTTTTTTGTCAAAAAACCATAAAATAGATATTGATCACTAAAACCAGAAACACTAACTGCTGAAGTGACTGCAGAAGGACCCGGGATTGGATGAACACTTAAATTTTCATCAATACACTTGTTTACAAGTATTAAACCTGGGTCGGAAATAGTGGGTGTCCCAGCATCAGAAATTAGTGAAACAACTTTATTTTTTTTTATAGAATTAATTATCGTACTACAAATTTTTTTCTCATTAAATTTATGATAGGACAGAAGCTTGTTTTTTATTTGAAAATAAGAAAGTAATTTTCCTGATCTTCTTGTATCCTCACATAAAATAATATTCGACTTTTTTAAGACATTAAGTGACCTAAAAGTTATGTCCTCCATGTTACCAATTGGAGTCGATACTAAGTAGAGCCCAGAACTAACAGTTTGCTGTTTATTTTTGTCCATTTGATGCCTAAATTACATTCTATGCTATTTGAGCTAATTTAAATCTATGAAAAAGTTATTTATATTCTCAATATTAACTTATTTATTTTTTACAATAAATAGTAGTGCGCTTATTCAAAATTCAAATGAAGATATCACAGAAAATGAAAAAATTTTAAAAATAGGAGTTTTGCTTCCTCTGTCGGGAAAATTTCAAGATACAGGACAATCTTTTTTAAAAGCCATTCAACTAGCATTATTTGACATAGGAAACGAAAACATAAAAATTTATCCTAAAGATAGTAAAGCAAATGCTTTGGATACTTATCTATCAGCCAAAGAATTTGAGGAACTCGGTATAAAAGTGGTTATAGGTCCAATTTTTTACGAAAGTTTAGAAAGGCTTAATGAAATAAATAGTATCACTTTTATTTCATTAACAAACAAAACTCAGAAAATTCCAAAAAACACCATTGCTTTTGGAATTAATATCATCTCACAAATTGACGTTCTAAAAAAATATTTCGATGAAATTGAAGTTTCTAATACTTTGCTTTTATCACCTAAATCTCAATTTACAAGTCAAGCTAAAATTATTACCAATAGTGAATTGAAATTTTATAAAGTTTTTGCCTATAATACTAGCGCAAAAAAAATAACTGGTGAAATTAAAAAAATAACAAATTATCAAGAAAGGAAAAAAGATCTGGAAAGAAGAATTGATATACTTGAAAAATCAGATTTGTATAAAGATAAAAAAGAACTTGAAGAATTAGAACAAAAACATACCTTGGGTAAAGTAAATTTTGACTCCGTGCTTGTGATAGATTTTGGCGAAAGATTGAAGAGTGTTTTAACATCTTTTATGTTTTCTGATGTTTCGAGCAACGAAGTAAATTTTTTCACCTTGAATCAATGGTTTGATGAGACTTTTTTTAACGAAAACGCTTTACAAAATTTACATTTCCCAGCTATTGATTTTGATAACTTAAAGAAATTTAAAAAAAAATATTTAGATACTTTCGGAGAAGAGCCTAGCCAGGTCTCTATATTGGCTTATGATGCATTAGGATTGATCTACTATTGTTGGTTTAATAACGATGCCCAATTCAAACCTGATCAATTATATAATACAAATGGTTTCAAAGGCCTTCATGGAGAGTTTATTATAAAAGATAACCTAAGCAAACATCAACTTAAAATTTACAAGGTTTCTGATAAAAAGTTTCTTAAAGTATATTAGTTAAAAAATTTTTTTATTTTGAAAAACGCCTTAAATCTATGGTCAATAGACATCTTTAATTTAGGTTTCATTTCTCCGAAAGTTTTATTAAACCCATCGGGAATAAAAAGTGGGTCATAACCAAATCCGTTATTTCCCCTTTTTTTTGTCGAAATTTTTCCTTTTACTATACCTTTGCTCGAATAATTTTTACCATCAGGCCAAAAAAGAGTCATGCAACAAATAAATCGCGCGGCATTTTCGTTTTTCCAATCTTTTTTAATTTTACTCATTTCTTTAAAAACTTTTTGAATTGCTTCATCAAAATTATTTTTAATGCCGCCCCACCTCGCAGAATAAATTCCAGGAGCCCCTTTTAAGAGTTCTATTTCTAAACCTGAGTCATCCGACAAACAAACTAAATTAGTTTTTTTAGAAAAATATGATGCTTTTATCATAGAATTTTCTGCAAAACTTTTTCCAATCTCTTTGGGACTAGAAATTTTAAATTCTTTTGGGGAATATTTTTTAATTTTATTCGGCAACAAATCACATATTTCCTTATATTTTCCGTTATTATTTGTTCCAACTATAATTTCTCTAATATTTTTCATTTTTGTACTAGTATTTTTTTTTTAAGTGACCATATATCAAACTAATGACAAAACCAGATATAAAAGAAGAAGAAAAACCTTTTTCAGAAGATAAAAGCAAGGCTCATAAAAATGAGCCAAAAGAAAAAAAAGACTTTCCGGCAAAAGAAGAGACTGCTGAAGATAAACTTAAAGCAGTTGAAGAAAAATTACTCAGAGCAATTGCTGAAACGGAAAATCAAAGAAAGCGATTTGAGAGAGAAAGACAAGAAGCTTTTGATTTTGGTGGTTTTAATTTTGCGAGAGAATCCTTATCACTTTTAGATAATATTGATCGTGCAATTAATTCATTTAAAAATGATGATGCTTTAAAAAATAATAAAGACCTAGGCAAAATTATTGAGGGAATTGAAATTGTAAAAAAAGACCTAGTATCTATTTTTAAGAAAAATAGTATTGAAGCAATAGAATGTTTAAACAAAAAATTTGATCCAAATTTTCACCAGGCAATGCTGGAAATTGAAGATAATACAAAAGAAGCTGGAACCGTTATTCAGGAAATACAAAAAGGATACATGATGAAAGATCGCTTGCTAAGACCTTCTTTGGTTGGTGTAACCAAAAAAAGAGAGCAAAAAGATAAAGAAACCAAAACTAATGAGACAAAAAGTGAGGAAAATGACGAGAAAAAATAATTTTTTAACTTGTAGTCGACAAAAAAAGGCCCATATAGCAACAAAAGGAAGCTAATTTTATGAGTAGAGTTATAGGAATTGATTTAGGAACCACCAATTCGTGTGTTGCCATTATGGATGGTAGGCAAGCAAAGGTTTTAGAGAACGCTGAAGGAGCAAGGACAACACCTTCCGTAGTAGCGTTTGGCGAAAATGACGAAATATTAGTTGGTCAATCAGCTAAAAGACAAGCTGTAACTAATCCAGAGAATACTCTATTCGCTGTAAAAAGATTAATGGGAAGAAATTTTGAAGATAAATACGTTAAAAAAGATATTGCAAGAGTACCATTTAAAATTATCAAATCGGACAATAATGATGCTTGGTTAGAATCAAGAGGCAAAAAATATTCACCATCACAAATATCAGCTTTCATTTTACAAAAAATGAAAGAGACAGCAGAAAAATATTTAGGACAAGAAGTTAAAAAAGCAGTAATTACCGTACCCGCTTACTTTAATGATTCACAAAGACAAGCAACTAAAGACGCGGGTAAAATAGCTGGCTTAGAAGTTCTTAGAATTATTAATGAACCCACTGCAGCTTCTCTAGCCTACGGGCTAGATAAAAAGGCTGGAAAAAAAATAGCTGTATATGATTTGGGTGGTGGTACGTTCGATTTATCAATCCTTGAAATTGGTGACGGTGTTTTCGAAGTGAAATCAACAAATGGAGACACTTTCTTAGGTGGAGAAGATTTTGATGACAAAATTGTAAATTACTTAGTTGATGAATTTAAAAAAGATAATGGAATAAATTTAAGAACTGATAAATTAGCTTTACAAAGACTTAAGGAAGCTGCTGAAAAAGCAAAAATCGAACTTTCTTCAACAACACAAACCGAAATAAATTTACCATTTATTACCGCAGATAAAACCGGACCAAAGCATATCAATATAAAATTAACCAGAGCAAAATTAGAAGCTCTAGTTGAGGATTTAATTAAAAAAACAATTCCCCCATGTAAAACAGCACTGAAAGATTCTGGTTTTAGCGCTGCTGAAATCAACGAAGTAGTTCTTGTTGGTGGAATGACTAGAATGCCAAAAATAATTGAAAGCGTTAAAACCTTTTTTGGAAAAGAACCAAACAAAAGTGTAAATCCAGATGAAGTTGTTGCAATGGGCGCAGCTATTCAAGCTGGTGTATTGCAGGGCGATGTAAAAGATGTTCTGCTTTTAGATGTAACGCCATTGTCATTAGGAATTGAAACATTGGGAGCTGTTTCTACAAAACTTATTGAAAAGAATACAACTATACCAACAAAAAAAAGCCAGGTATTTTCCACCGCCGAAGATAATCAACCAGCGGTTTCTATTAGAGTTTTGCAAGGTGAAAGAGAGATGGCAACTGACAACAAATTGCTAGGTAATTTTGAATTAGTTGGAATACCATCTGCTCCAAGAGGTATTCCACAAATAGAGGTAACATTCGATATTGACGCAAATGGAATAGTAAGTGTTTCAGCAAAGGATAAAGGGACAGGCAAAGAGCAAAAAATTCAAATTCAAGCCTCTGGCGGACTTAGCGATGAAGAAATTAATAAAATGGTAAAAGATGCTGAAGCAAACAAAGAGTCTGATAAAAAGAAAAGAGAAACAGTAGACGCTAGAAATCAAGCTGACACAATCATTCATACTACAGAAAAAAACCTTAAAGAGCATGGAAGTAAAATTTCTGATACTGATAAAAAGGCCATAGAAACCGGAATTTCTGATTTAAGAAATGCGCTTAAGGGTACTGATACTGAAGAAGTAAAGAAAAAAACACAGGCTTTGGTCCAATCTTCTATGAAACTCGGGGAGGCTGTATATAAAAGTCAGCAAAAAGATACTAGTAAAAAAGGTGCTCAACAAAACAAGGGTTCAGAAAGTAAAGATAAGAATAAAGACAATGTTGTTGACGCAGATTTTGAGGAAGTAAAAGAAGATAAGAATGATAAAGATAAAAAAGATAAAGAGAAGAGCGCCTAAGACTAAAGATATAAAGATGTCAATAAATTTATGGCAAAAAGAGATTATTACGAAGTCTTGGGTGTTATCAAATCAACTTCACCAGAAGATATAAAAAAAGCTTACAGAAAATCAGCTCTAAAATATCACCCAGATAAAAACAAAGGCGATAAAGCTTCTGAAAATAAATTTAAAGAAGCAAGTGAAGCCTATCATGTACTCTCCGACAAAAAGCGAAGGAAAAACTATGATCAATTTGGACATGCCGCCTTTGAAGGTGGGCCAGGAAGAGGTGGTTTTGAAAACTTTGATTTCTCACAATTTTCCACTTCTTTCTCTGATATTTTTGAAGATTTTTTTGAAGGCTTTGGTGAAACAAGAGGAAGAAGGCAAGGAAGATCTTCGAGTTTTAAAGGTGAAGATCTGAGATATGATTTATCAATTTCTTTAGAAGATGCTTACCATGGAAAAAAGCACGAAATTAATTTTTCTTCATCAGAAAGATGTGGAAGATGTGATGGATATGGTGGAGAACCAGGATCAAAGCCAGTTTCATGTTCAATGTGTGGTGGTCAAGGTCAGGTAAGATCTAGTCAAGGTTTCTTTACAATTCAGCAAACATGTCCAGAATGCAGTGGTTCAGGAGAACAAATTTCTAGTCCATGTAAAGAATGCAGAGGTATGGGGAAAAAACAAACTAGAAAAAAAATATTCACCAATATACCAAAAGGCGTTGATGATGGCACAAGAATTAGGTTATCAGGCAAAGGAGAAGCGGGTATAAAGGGAGGTGGAAATGGGGATTTATATATTTTTGTATCGATAGAAGCTCATAGTATTTTTCAAAGATCTGAGGAAAATCTTTTTTACGAATTCCCCATTTCTTTAGCTGACGTTACACTAGGTACAACAGTTGAAGTTCCAACAATAGACGGTGAAAAAGCTAAGGTAAAAATCCCAGCAGGAACTCAAAATGGAAAACAGTTTAGGTTGAGAGGAAAAGGAATGCCAATTATTAGAGACAAAGATTATGGTGATTTATATATTAGAGCAGTAACAGAAGTTCCTGTTTCTCTGAACAAAGAACAAAAAAATCTCCTAGAACAATTTAAAAAATTAGAAGATACAAAAACAAACCCGAGTATTAAGAACTTTTTTGAAAAAGCAAAAAGATTTTGGAAATCATAAAATATGAAAAAATTAAAAGTTTCAATAACAGGCTGTCTGGGAAGAATGGGTACACAATTAATTAAAACAATCAAAAAGAATAAACAGATACAAATTGTTAGCGTAACCGAAGGAAAAATAGGAGAAAAAAGAAAAATTGGAAATTTAAAAATACAAAAAAATTCTATAAATGCCTTTAAAAATACTTCTGTAATTATCGATTTTACAACTCCAAATTGCACAATAGAAGTTTTAAAAATTGCCAAACGATTAAGAAAAAAAGTTGTAATTGGCACAACAGGATTTGGTCTAAAACAAGAAAAATATATTAAAAATATTTCGAAATTTATACCGGTTCTAAAAGCTGGAAATATGAGTTTAGGAATAAACGTATTAATATATCTTGCTGAATTAACTTCTAAATCTTTAGGATCAAAATATTTAATTAAAATAATGGAAGAACATCATAAACATAAAAAAGATTATCCTTCGGGTACTGCTTTAATGCTTGGTGAAGGAGCGGCAAAAGGCAGAGGAAAATCTTTAAAAAAGATTATGGGGAAAAAATCACTTAATAAAAATAATTTTCCTTTTGGTAAAAAAATTAATTTTAGTTCTAAACGTAAAGGAGAAATAGTTGGAAATCATTCGGTGCTTTTCTCAAATAATATGGAAGTTATTAATTTAACACACAATGCATATGATAGATCTTTATATTCAGAAGGAGCGTTGCACGCAGCTCAATGGCTTACCAAAAAGCGACCGGGTTACTATTCAATGAGAGATGTTTTGAATATTTAATGCATCCTCAACAAATTAAGAAATTTTTCTTAAAACTAAGTAAAAAAATTAAAAAACCCAAAAGTGATCTTAAATATTCAAGTAATTTCACTTTATTAATTGCTGTAATCTTATCTGCCCAGGCAACAGATAAAAGTGTTAACAATGTAACTAATAATTTATTTAAAATTGCAAATAGTCCAGATAAATTTGCTAAACTCGGTGAAAATAAAATAAGGTCCTATATTAAAAGTATTGGTCTTTACAAAAATAAAGCAAAAAATATTTATAATTTATCTAAAATCTTAATTGACAAATATAACTGTACGGTTCCAAATAAATTTGAAGACTTGATTGCATTACCAGGAGTGGGAAGAAAAACAGCAAATGTAATACTCAATGTGGCTTTTGGTCAAAGCACAATAGCAGTTGATACCCACATATTTAGAGTAAGTAATAGAACATTAATTGCACCAGGTAAAACTCCTGAAAAAGTTGAGCAAAATCTGATGAAAGTGGTCCCTAAACAATTTTTAAAAATTGCTCATCACTTATTAATTTTACACGGAAGATATACCTGTAAAGCGAGAAATCCATTATGTAATAAATGTGTTGTATTTAAAAATTGTAATTTCAAAGATAAAACAAAGTATGTCTAAAAAAAATAAAGCTTTGGGAATTGGAAATGCAATTGTTGATGCAGTTTGCAAAGTTAATGAAAATTTTCTCAAGTCACACAATCTTCAAAAAGGTACCATGAAATTAATTAATGAAGATGAATTAAAAAAATTACAAAATGAAGTTAAACCATCTGAATTTATTGCTGGAGGTTCCGTAGCAAATTCAATTGTTGGATTGTCTTCTTTTGGTAATCAAGTTTATTTTATTGGAAAGTTGAATAATGATTTATTCGGTAAAAAATATTTTGAAAATTTAAGGAAAGAAAATGTTGGATTTAATTTTAATAATGAAACATATAAAGATTCAACTGGCATTTGTTTTGTTTTTATAACCCCGGATGGAGAGAGAACAATGACTACCTATTTGGGAATTGCCAACAAATTAAGTGAAAAAGAAGTTAATCATAAAGAAATAGAACAATCCGAATTAATATTAATTGAAGGTTATTTATGGGACACGCCGGAAGCAAAAAATGCAATCAGCAAATCAATTGAAATTGCAATCAAAAATTCAACTTTAGTTTCTTTATCATTATCAGATGTGTTTTGTGTAGAAAGATATAAAAAAGAATTTTTGGATCTAACTAAAAATAAAATAGATTTACTATTTGGTAATGAGGGAGAATTTAAATCATTATTTGAGTACGATAACATAGAAAAGATTATTCAAGAATTATCTA
>Ga0208328_1000582_pt1 | contig 16108 bp, 15 predicted proteins | sample DeeseametaMP2633_FD_184170 | JGI IMG/M metagenome (GOLD analysis project Ga0208328, IMG submission 184170) | Marine microbial communities from the Deep Atlantic Ocean - MP2633 (SPAdes) | ecosystem: Environmental > Aquatic > Marine > Unclassified | place: Northeast of Antigua and Barbuda, North... | reverse complement strand
GAAGCCATGTCTTGACCCAATCATGACCCGCTCAGCATAATCCAAGGTGGGTCACTTCTCGATGGAAAACCCGGGTCAGTTCCGGGTGGAAATCAACAACATACACGTCAAAGTCCTCGACCGCCGGTTTGGCGATGTCTTGGAGAAGCGAGCTGGAGTGGCCAGATATCGGCGGCAGATAGAGGACTCGATCACGCCTGTCCTGATCAGGGTCTAGCCGAAGCAGGTCAGCCTGAGGAACCACTTGGGATCTGGTGATGTTGGGGCATTCGATGTCCCAGACAAAGCAGCCGTTTGAGGGCGTGTGTGCGAGAATTCTCGGTAGGCTGATCATTTTGAAGCCCTCGCGTGCGCGGGCGTGATCGGCAGCGAGAAGCCGCGTGCCATGTAGCCGTCACTGTCTGAGGGCTGAAGAACCAATCCCTGGATGGCACCGAATGCATCGACGCCTTCAAGGTTGAAGCTGCGCGAAGACTGGGACACGTTGACCATGTGATGGTTTCGATGCCCGTGGATCTGGATTTGGGCGCCATCGGTATTGCGCTCCCAAAGACGATCGATGTCCGTTCCGGGATGACCGACGCCCGACCGTTTCAGGGCGCCAGGAAGGAGCCCTGGGTGTTCCCCTGGTGCAGAAAGGCCGCCGTGCGTTACAAGGATGTCGTAGCCATTCCAGGCGAGGCGGACGTGATCCTGAAGAAGACCAAGGAATGATCGGGCTTCTTTTCGCGTATACCGGCTGCTTTGCAGATCGGGATGTGTATCTCGAGAGAAGACGTCGCGATGCGGCGCTCTACGCCAAGCCCAATCCTCGAGAATTATCTCGTGGTTCCCTGCAATGAGGTAGCAATGCTGTTGTTCCTCGGCGAAGCTTGCGAGAAGACGAAGTGTATGGGCTGGGTTGGGTCCCTTGTTGATGAAGTCGCCGGTAAAAATCCAGGCGATTTTGCCTTTGCTGGCGCCTTGGCGCAGGCAACGTTCAAGGTTTCCTGAGTGGGCGTGGATATCTCCGATTGCTACGATAGCGTCGATGTCGGCGAGTTCGACAACGGGATTGGCAATGTGGGAGAAGGCAGCACGAAACTCCGCAGGAGTCACGCGGAGTACCGGAACCGGGCAGGGAGCAACAGAGAAGTATCCCTCCGTCGCAGGGAAATCGACGATAGTGCAGGAATACCGGTACTTCTCTGAAAGAGTGACGATCTCTTGGATCGCGCCGTCCGTACGATTTTCATGCTGTCCGCGCTTTGGGGGGCCGCTATCGGCGAGTTCGCAGACGATGAATTCCGACTGCTGAAGCTTGACCTTTAGGGTCGCAATGAGGTGTTCATGCGCCTTGCGAAGGGCGTATGGAGGCACGAACGACAAGCCATCTTCGTCGAGTTGGGGCGAGCTTTGAAGCCTGATGATTGCCGAGTGATCAACGTGCCATTGGCTCAACTTCATCTCATGGACGAGACGCGATTTCCCGGAGCCGTCCGGGCCTCGTAGGATAATAAGGTTTCTCATTGGTGAGCCACTTTCCGTTTCCAACGGGAAATGGTCTTGGATGCGAAATCACAGAAAGAACTGAAAGAGAGGGCGCGCCCCGCCAAGCGCGCGGCGAGGAGCGGGACGCGATGTGAAACGCTGTTACAGGATATCTTCCATATCCAGGCCAACTTCTTCGAAGTGCTGAGCCAGGCCTTTGAGAACCCGGCGCTTGATCTGACCGATCCGTTCGGGGGTAAGATGGAAGTCCTCCGAAAGATCGACATTGCTTGGGTCGTCATCGGACAGAAATGATCGGGAGATGATATCCCGATCTCGAGAAGGGATGTCGCTAAGGAACGAACGAACCTCCTCCATCGCGCGATCGCGGGATGACTTTAGGAGGAATTGCTCCCCGTGATCCCCCGAGACGAGGTTGTCGTGGCTCACCTCGAGTGAAGTTTGCGAGCTTTGGGTGCTCTCTACCGCTCTACGAGTGGCCTTCATCGAGGAGCCTGTCCGCTCAGAAATGTCCTTGATGTCTCTCTCGGTGATGTTTCCATCACCTTGGCCGGCGTGACACGCATGGAGCTTTTGTGCCGCGTAGTAAGCCTTTCTTTCGTCGGAGCTTCGGCCGATCCGGTATGATGACCTGAAATCCAGGGAGTATTGCAGGAGGGCGTTTCTGACTTTCTCCTGCGCGTACGTCGCGAGCGAGGCATTCTTTTCGGAGTCGAACCGGTTGACGGCGGAGATGAATGCGAGGATGCACTCCTGCTCCAGATCTCCGCGATGCTCAGTCGAGACGGCTCGTCCGGCGAGTAGTCTTTTGATCTGGTTGCCGAACATGGGCCGATAGTTGGTGATCAGCTGATTGAGAGCGTTGCTGTCGGACTTCTCAATCCAGGCCTTGATGAGCGAAGGCTCTTTCAGCCTGTTTGCCGCAAACTTGTCGGTAGTGTTTCTGGGTGCGGTGCCTGTTGTATTATTTTCGCACGAGAGCATAGTGTTTGTATTTCCTGGGGTATTCGTGATCGTGGGAGAGACAGGTCTGCCTGCCTTTGAAGGCCAGGAGGTGGGCAGATCAGGGCTCGCGAGATCGCGGTTCTTTCGCGGGGCAGAGAAAGCCGAACAAACAGTTGAGAGGGTCTCGACGGTTTGGTTCAGCATGGGCGCCAAGCTCTCGAGGCTCATTCCGGAGGACGTGAGGAGCCAAAGGGATCGTGCTTCATCAAAGTCCCAGCCAGTGGGGAGCTTTGTGGAGATCAGAGGGCGATTGATTTCTTCTCGCTCGGTTTCTGTGAGCGTCTCTGTCCAGCTTTCAGGACAGGAGTTGAGGTCTGCAAAATCGTCATCGCGAATGTGGCGAATGTAGGAAGTAAAGACGCGGGTGAAGACCTTGCATTGTGCGAGACTACTACGCTCCGCTTCGAGGATTAGATTGTCGGCGACGCCTTCTCTGCGTGCCAATTCCGGAAGGGATGGATCGTAGCTGCAGCTTGTTTTTTCGTTGAGAAGGGTGAGAGTGCAAATGGAGGCATTCTCGACAGTAATCATTCCAGACGAAACGAGAGCTTGGCGAATAACGCCAAGGAGCTCTGGCTGGCCGTGATGATGAATGCATCTGTTGTGAATAACTGCCGCCAGATCTTGACATAATGTCTGACTTGGGACCGGGCTTCCGTCGTGGTTGAGAGGAACCACGAATGTTGAAGCGCCCTTTTGTGGATTCTTCTGTCGGCAGAGTCTTTGAAATGACACTTCGACGGAGTTTTGCGCGAAACACGCTGATGCCAGGATGGGAAGCGGGTTGTTCGCAGTCATTTAGTAGACTTTCAGACAGGTGATTTTTTGCTGCTCACCGCGGGGCAGCTGAAAATCACTCTGAAAGTCGGTTTGGGATCAGTAGCCCGAAGGTGAGGTCAGTGATCGGATCGGAGCTTCAGGGACAGGGAAAAGTGCATCTGGAATTTTGCCTTTCCTGCGCAGCGACCATTTCCCTAAGCAGTTCTGCCCCGGATTGTGGCGAGGATGCTGATCGGGATGGTGGAAAGACACCGACTGGAGAAATCTGAATGTTGAAAGCAAAATTGGCGACATGTGCTTTTGTTGCCTTTGCGGCGCTTGCGCCGCAGCTCCGGGCCGAAGAGGCCGCTCATGGAGGTTACGAGGAACTCGGAAAGTCTCGAGACTGGACGGCCATTCGCTTCAAATCCCCGTCGGGTGACGGAAGCATGGCATGTGCGATTTTTTCGCGACCGAAGGCTTCACGGGTGATTGAAGGAAACGCTGAAGTGGAGGCGCTGCGTGGTGAGAAGGCAGCTTTCATCACTTGGGAGAATGGAACGACTGTCAGCCGTGGTACCGGCGTGGCCAGTTTCCTGATGGGGGCACCGGTCGTTCCAAAGGACGCCGGGCATAATCTCCGCATCGATGCAGACGAGGCATTCGATCTCTACGGCTTTGAGGATCGAGTTTACACCCGCGAAGTGGATGATCACGGTGTAATCGGCGCGATCCGCGGCGGTGTCGGCATGACTGTACGTGTAAAGATCTCGGACGTCCGCTTGGCCGAGGACTCTTATTCACTCTATGGGGTTCAATCGGCAACTGCGATGGCGGCGCGGGCTTGCAACTGAACAGCTGCTGTGAGCACCAGCACATTGGATCTCGGGGGATGCCTCCGAGATCTTTTTTTTGGGGTCATGGAAGAATTGTGACGGGGGTTCCGATTTGAACGAGGCGGAAAACCTCCTTCATTTCGTCATCTGTGATGGCGATGCAGCCTTCTGTCCAATCCGTGCCAGATCTGTTGCGTCCCCAACGTCCTTGTCCATGAATAAAGATATCACCTCCGGGTGCTTTTCCTAGCGCGCGGGCTTCCGCAATATCTCGTGCGTTGGGATAGTCGAGGCCAATAGACAGGAAAAAGTTGCTTTGAGGGTTCTTCCTGTTGATCCGATAAGTCCCTTCAGGAGTGCGACCGTCGCCCTGGATCCTCTTGTCACCTTCCGGTTCGAAGCCAAGGTCCACATTGTAGTAGCGCATCCGTCGACCATGGCTGACGAGCACCATTTCTCGATCTGCTTTCTTGATCAAGATTCCGGTGATTTCAGGGGATGTCTCTTCATAGGCGGCGGGGTGAAGATTGGGCCCTTCGGTGGGCTCCGGTCCACTTTTCTCACAAGCCGACAAAGAAGTAATGGAAATGATCGCTAAGGCGATAATCTTCTTCATAAGAGTGCTCCATTTCTCCGCGGGAAATGGGGTCACTCATGTTGAGCGGAAAATTAGTTTGGGTCGTAGAAGGGAATTTTTCGTCCACCTCCGGCACTGGGCTGAACAAACTCGCGGCGATCTTTCTCGGCGAGCTTGCTGTCCTGAACCGCCTGCCTCCATCTTTCAGGGGTGGCAAAATCAGTTGCCCATATTCCCACCTGCCGAGACTTTGCCTCATGTTCGGTGCGCACGTAGAAGTCGGTATGCCGGGTCCACGCAACTGCGTTTCCGGTAAGAACCATGATTTCGTTTATGTTGCGGCCATTCCAGATGCATGAGGCTAGTGCACGACCGTATTCGTCGTAGCTCTCTACGAGGCAGCGCACTTTTTGGCCGTAGATCATGTCGCTCAAGTACTGGGTTGAAGCTTCTCCGCAGGCCTTCGCCAGGTTTCCGACATAGCACAGTTGTTCTGTTTCTGGCGCGTCGATCCCGAACAGTCGGACTCGAAGTCCGTCGATTTCAATGCTGTCGCCGTCGAGGACCACCGCCGTTCCCTGGATCCATGTTTCATTTTGGGGCGCTTGCGCCATCAATGGGGAGGAGAAGCACAGAAGAGTGAGCAGTGCTGAGGCGATGGTCCTGGGCATGTTTAGCCCTCGCGATTGACGAGGACAGTATCCATCGCAGCGTCGATGGTGATCTCTTGGCCGGAGCGGTCACGAATACCTTCGGGGCTCATAGTCAGTGTCTCGTCGCCGGTGTCGATGGTAACCTTGCCGTCTTGAGCCACGACAACGTGCCCCTGCTGCTTCGCCATGAGGATCAGTTTTGTTGGAGTGTTATAGGGGATGAGGGCCATTTGATTATTCTCGATTTGTGAGGCTGACCGAGGGTCAGCCAGCCTCTGGTGATTAGAACGCGACGGATAGCCCGACTTTGATGAAGGGTGCAACGTTCAGATCCCCCAAGGCATCGCGAATGTCGTCGGTTTCCGCATCCAGATCGGCAGTAGGGATAAGTCCCGAGTTGTCTTTGACGGAAACTTTCATGCCGCCGACATAGGCTGCGCCGAGATCACCGCTCAACATGAAGCGCGACCCGAAGAGAGGTTTGTTGAAACCAACGGAGATTGTCGGCGCGATGTCTTTCTCGAAGGAGGCCTTGGCATCAATGGTCGAGGAGTATGTTGTTCCCATGATCTCCGTGGATCCGACCGTCGACGCATCCAGGGAGTGGTCCAGCATCAGGGCACCGGCAGACATGCGGAGCGCGCCTTTGGTGGGGTAGAAGTCTACAAAGAGGCCTTTCCCGCCAAGATCAAGGGCTCCATCGAATTCGTTTCCGTCGATGTCGCCTTCGAAGTCATAGCTCGACTTCCCATACATGCCTCGGACAGCAAAGCTATCATTGAGACGATAACTGCCTTCGACGGTGTGGCCAAGGATTGACTCCCCGACGCCAATCTCGAATCCCGCGCGTTCCTTGGCGGGAAGAAGATTTTCTGCCATTGCTCCGGCAGGGATTGCGAAAATCATTGCGGCCGTGGCCAAAAGGTATTTCATAATATAGTCCTCAGTTGCCTGCATTTTTAGATGAGGCACGAGGAACAATTTCGAAAATTATCACGAACGAGTTATCGCGGATCGTGGCTTAAATGCATCATCTTGAAAGATGTGGATGCGACATTGCCCATCGAGGAACTCTCCCATTGCAATTTGAGATATTTCAAACCCGGCGCCGGCATCGAGGTTAATTCTGTTGTGGCTTTTCGATAGAAGGGCAAGCGTCTCGACCTCCCGAGTATCACCATAGAGAACTTCTGTCGCAGAAGTATGGCCGTGGACTACGGTCAGCTTGCGCTCTTGTCCCCATCCGCCGGTCCACTCGAGGAAGGGCTTTCTAATCCAGGCCCAGTGCAGCTCTCCTGGTATCCGCTCATCATATGCAAGATCGAGAAATTGTTCGATTTCCATGTGAGGCGACAGGCCGGCATGAACGAAGATCGCATCATCGACGATCGCAAAGTGTTTCCTTCTCGAAGGATCTGTCGTGAGATATGTCGGCAGCCTGTCGCGCAGCGCTTCTGCGATCTGAGAGTCACCAATGATCATTTCGTCGGGATCTACCTCTGAAATGACTTCCGAGCCTCCGAAGATCGACCAAAACATCATGTCCTCTGCGGGGTTCTTCATAGCCGAAGAAAGCATGATTTCGTGGTTGCCAAGCAGTCGTGAGACCTTGTCTACCTTTGCGATATTGGCTGCATTCTGAACCAGTTCGGCTGTTCGAAGGTTCTCTGGTCCACGGTCGATCGTGTCGCCAAGGAAGATTAGATGTTTGGGCAAACCCTGGTAAGGGGTTTGTGAGATGACCTCGAGGGCTTGCTGGAGTGGTTTTGCATGCCCGTGGACATCGCCGATGGCAAATACATGCTCGCTGTGAACGCCGGCCGGAAGCGCATGCCATGAGGTTCTGATCATCTCGGCTCTCTCCCTGTGTGGCCGGGTTCATACAGTTTTGACATGTGAGCTGGTCGAACAACCGGAAATAAAAACCGGAATTCGAATTAAGTGGTGAGCTCCCGGGGAGAAAAAAGCAGAAAGAGCGGGCGATTTTTTCAGAACTAGCGCGCTGAGCCTCACTTTCTTCGCAAAGATACGACGGAAGTGAGGCGATCGATATGACTGACCAGGCATCCTACGCCTCTGCGATTGAGGCCAGCGCTGAGATGCGCCTGATGAGGCAACAAAATCTACCCTTTGTGGCTGAGGTCGTTGGCCGGGCATTTTGCGGCGCCACTATGGTCGAGATCGAAGAGGTGTCGATCTTGCGGATTATTGGTCTAGTGCGATCCGAGCTCGTCGAGAGAGGATATGAGCTTCCTCAGGATCCTGAGAAATACCTGACCGACTGGATCAAGCCGTCGTCGGGGGAGGGTTGGTTTACGACGAGGCTCGACGATTTCAATGAGCGCATGATCATTTTGAAACCGGCAGGTCGACGGGTCATTTCATTCGTGGAGATGCTCGGGGTGTCAACCTCGAGTCTGAGCGAGAGCGCTCTGAGTTCGCTTGGAGGGTTCGTTACGGAGAGTGCGGCCAGGATCAGCGGTAGCAGTGATGACTACATCGCAATGTTGGAGCGGCAGAAGCGGGACATCGATGATCGCATTTCCGCCACTAGAGATCGTGGGGTGCAGGAGGCCGATGAGGGAGAGAAGAAGGACATGGCTGCAAGGCTGTCGTCTGAGATCTCTGCGATGGTAAATGGTTTTGCACAAATTCCTGGTGAAATTCGTGCTATGGCCCAGGAGAACGAAGAGTTTATTCAGTCTTCGGACGCCCCATTGGTGGAGCGGTTTTCAGAGATCCTGGATCGCCGCCAGGGGTATCGGCAAAGCGCGCAATACAAGACGCTCGAGGCGCTTCACGAAATCCACGTGTCTGCCGCGGAGAAAGATCGATTCCAGTCAGCCATCGAGGTTCTTGTAGAGGCATGCCGAGAACACCTGAGCAAGGAGGATGTCCGCCGGGCGCGAACCTTGTTCCCGGCTCTTACGCGTATCGCTACGAAGGTTATTGAGGAGCATGCCTCTCTGTCCCGTAGGTTCGAAGAGATCTTCAGGGATCCTGATTTTGCCAAGCGGCACGCAGAAGCCCGGGCGTTGAAAGGCGCCCGGGACGCCATGATCGCGCTAAGAGATCATGGGGGTCTGGGAAGAAGGGATCCCCGTCTGGCCGAGTTGGGGCTAAGGGTCCCGGTTTTCCCGATGCCGGGAAATCTCGTCAACGATCTGCGTTTCTCAAAACCTGCGCTCCTGGCACCTGTAGTGTACGAAACAGCTCCTTTCCCGGACTTCGAAGATTTCGAAGGCTCTATGGACATGACCCTCGGGCAGGTTGGGAAGGGTCAGTTTCTGGAAAAAGGGGCGATCATTTCTCGCATCGAGGAGGTTAGGAAGCACATTCCTGAGCCCACTTTGTGTGATGTGATCGCGGCCTACCCGCCATCCTACGGAACAGAGGAGCTGGCTGCCTATTTGTGGGTCGCTGGGAGTGAGACTCCTTCGAGGTATCGTCCAGGTTCGTTGTTCGATGCCGTGATCCAGGCTGGAGACCGGGAGGTAGTGATCCGTTGCCCCAATCCTGTCTTTCCCGCATCGGGAACCCCTGGTGAGGGTCTCGAGGACTTCCTGGCGTTCACGCGGTTCTCTTCAATGAACGAACTTCTCGAGAATATTCCGTGGGGAGGCCCACGAGCCCACTTCTCTACGACATCCGAGGCAGGCGATCTGGTCGATGCCGAATAAGGGAGTTTTCAATGGCATCATTTGCCGACTTGAATCCGATAGTAGAAGGCCTGCTTTCGAAGGGGGGCATCAGCGCGCTGCGCTCTCCAGATCTGTTTGACAAGGTGCTCAGCGAGGATCGACGCATCCGCGACTGGCTAGATGCCCTTGGCATGGAGCTCGTCGTTGAGAAGGTAAACGGCTACGCGATCGCACGCAATCGGCGCCCGGAGGATCTTGAGGCGCAAGCGGAGGATCTGGGCGTGGGTCGGATTGACCCCGTCGTATCTCGTCGGCCTCTAAAACACTGGCAAAGCGTCGTGCTGGTTCAGCTCAAGACAGCTCTTGATCGCGAGAAGCGCGGGGAAGGGCGCGAGGAATGGACATTGGAGGAGGATCTTGTTGATCAAACCAAGGTGTATTTCCCGCCTGAGCAACTCGAAGATGAGGCAGGGGTTGTGAAGCAGGTGCGGCAGATCCTTGAGGCGTTTGCATCGGCCAATGTCGCTCCCCTCGTGATGAAGAGAACCCAAGTCGGAAAGACCTTTTGGAGGGGCACGCCGTGGCTCGATCTGGCGGTCACTGCCGATGATATTCGCGACTACCAGCGCCGGATGCTGGCTGTGGTGATGGAGAGCTTCGAGGCTCGCGGGGAAGAGGTTCCTGAGCAAATTCAACACGCAATGGATGCCTTGGCGGCCTAAGGAGGAACGAGCATGAATGACATGATCTTTGACCGCGAAACCCTTCAGCTGAAGCAGCATCGAGGATTTCGTCTCGATCGCCTGGAGATCAGGAACTTCGGCGGCTACCATTTGAAGACGCAGGTCTTTGATATCAAGTGTGAAGGAGCGGTCTTCGCGGGGGAGAATGGCCACGGGAAGTCAACTGCGCTTGATGCCCTGTTGCTTCTGACGCGTTCGCGCCCAAGCTTTAACTCCGCTTCGACGGAAACGGCTGCCGATCGCAATATCGAGAGCTACTATCTCGGGCAGGTCGCCAACCTGGATGGAGAAGACGGGAAGCGTCGAGCGAAAACGCTTCGAAGGGAAGGGGACCCGAATGTCTTCATGGGTATCCTTGCCGTTTACAAGGACGCCGCGGGAAGCGCATTCTCTATCGGACGGCTCCTCTATATCAATCGCGCGCGCGACAAGAGTTGGCAGAACATCACTGGTGACGTAGAGCTTAGCCTCGATCGTGATTTCCCGACCTGGCTGCCACCAGGGCAGGTGAGCCGGGCAGGGCAGGCCCGGGGCTTCACTCTTCACCGAGACTTCAGATCCTACTACTCAGCGATCGCAGAGCGATTTGGTTTTCCTTCCGCAGACCGTGCGACTGTTGCGTTCAAGGTTTTCGAGAAGGCCATTGCTGTTAAGCAGGTCTCTTCAGTGGAGACATTTGTCCGCGAGACAGTTCTTCCTGAGCGGGATTTTCAGTCAATCGTCGACAGTGCAATCGAGGAGATCCATGCGAACTCGAGCACCATTCGGGAATGTCGTGAGATCCGCCAGCGGATCGAGAAACTCGAACAAATCATCGGAAACTTCAAGAACCTCGAGGAGGTCTACTCTTCAGAAGGGATGGATGCCCTCCGCCAGGACATGATTGCCCAGGCTTCGGCTCGCGTGGAGCTGTTGCGCCACCGACGCCGACGCGCGAAGCAGAGCGCACGTCTGCTTGGGGCAGAGCAGGCTCTTGCGGCTGTTGAGCGCGAGCTCTCGCAGAAGAAGGCGGAGCTATCCCGACTTGAGGCGGTGCTCGCGAAATCCGACAACGGCCGTCTGTTCGAGGTGAAGGAGGGCCTTGAGCGCATTGAGGCATCGGTTGTGGAGCGCTCGGAGCAGATCTCGATGCTTATGAGGGCCATTGAGCCGCTTGGTATCCACATGTCCAACGCAGATGAAACCACGTGGGCGAGTGTCGGCTCCAAGTTGGCGGACATCAAGGGAGACAACGAAAGCCGCAGAGACGAACTTGCAGATCTGATCGACAAGGATCGAAGCAAACTCAACAAGGCAAACGAGAGAGTTCAGAAGCTCGAAGAGCAGCTGGAGATGATGCAGAAATACAGTTCGGCTCTGCCAGCCCCACTTCTCCGCGTCCGCGCTGAAATCGCGTCGAACCTTGGTCTGTCGCATGACGATCTGCCGTTCCTCTGCGAGTTGATCCAGGTTCGCGCGGGAGAGGAAGCCTGGGAGGGCGTGGCAAACCGTGTTCTGTATGGCATTGGGACGAAGATGATCGTCGACCCGGCGCGCTATCAGGACGCGAAGTCTCTGATCAACTCCCGTCACTGGGGTGTCCGTATTACTCTGGACGCAGCGGATGTCAGTGGACGGGACGCACGTCTCGATCCGCGCGCACTGTGTCGGAAGCTGGAAGTTCGACAGGATCACCCTTTTGCCGACTACGCGGAGGAGACCCTGGCACAGACAGCATTCCACGCCTGTGTAACTGATGCGGAGTTTCGAGGATTTCGCGGTGCCGCGGTCACTGCTGCCGGCTCTGTTCAGCGTGGCGCAGGCCGGATCGAGAAGAACGATGCGGTTCGGATTGATGACCGCTCTCGCTACATCCTTGGTTGGTCGGTTGAGGATCGTCGCGACCAGGTGTTGGGAACACTTGAAAAGGCGGAGAAAGAGCGGGACGAAATCCGCGATGCTTTGTCGATGACCCAGACCGGGCTGCGGACCCTTTCAGAGCGATCTGAGCGTGTTACAGCCATCTTGGGTACTGCGGGCTGGCCTGAATACGACAAGGTCCGTGTAGACGGGTTGGAGGCTCAGCGCGGCAAACTCAAAGACGAACTTGCTGTTCTTGAGAACGACAAGGCCTCGCAGCTCGTGAGAGAGCGGGATGCCATGAAAGAGGAAATCGAAGAGATCGAGCGATCGTTCCATGATCTGACGCGGCAGACCACTTCAGCGATGACCTCTCTCGAGCACGTGGAAAACGACATCAACCGAGCGATGGAGGCGGTGCGAACGTCGGCTGCATCGCTGAGGCATATGACAAGGGAAGACTATCGCTTCTTCTATGACCTGATCTCTGAAAGCGAGAAGCTTGAAGGTGAAGACGCAAAGTTTCCCTTCCTGTGGATCGTGCGCGATGAGAGCCGAAACGCTGACGCTGTTTGGGAAAAGCTGCGTGTCACCTTCCGGCGCAGGGTTGAGCGCCAAGCGATGAAGATCAGGTCGGCCGAAAATGGGGCGCGATCGAGTGCGCAGGAGTATCTTCGCGAGTTTTCAGGGGAAACCCGGTTCCTTTCGCGAGATGTGGTGGGGAACACAGATGATGCTGATGCGGTTCGGCAGGAATGGCGCGAGCGCCGTCGCCGACTTGTCGAAGACAATCTTCCAAGTCTCGAAGAGAAGCTAACGGAGATTTCCAAGGATGGATCGACGCTGGCGCTGAACCAGATTGCGATCGTGATCGATGACTACGATGCAACCGCTCGTGAGATCATTGAGGGAACCAACCGGATGGCGTCTTCTACGGTTTTTGATCCATCAGAGGGAACGCGCGCTCGCTTGCGTCTATTCAAGACGGAGGGAGAGGCAGTTCAACGCTTTCGCCAGCTCTTGGCGCAAGCTACGTCCGATGCTGAAGGATGCTCCCTTGATGAGCTCTGGGAGCGCGCCATGAAGCTGATTGAATTCATCCAGGATGACGGCACGGTTCAGAACCAGCAAAATCGCGCTGAGGTGTTTGATCTCCGTCGCTGGTTCACGGCGGACATCGAAGAATACAAGGTCGATGAAGATGGCGTCGAGCAGCAGGTGTCTGTGAAGACTGGTCGCGATGGCTCGTCGGGCGGTCAGCGCGAGCGCATGACGATGTTGCTTCTGGGGGCGGGCATTGCGCAGGCCTTTGGGTGCCATGACAAGGCGAGACAAAGCGTTGCCCCTCACCTGATTGTTCTGGACGAGGCATTCATGCGGTCTTCTGAAGAGACGGCCGCTGCAGCGATCGAGATTTTGAACGTGATGGGGCTTCAGGTACTGGCGGCGACCCCGTTCTCGAAGCTGAATGCGTTCCGAAACAACGCTCGCCAAGTCTTCACAATTACGAAGAAGGACGATGTCTCCCGCGCCAAGCCGATGCTCTACGCCGAGGTTCAGAAGAAGTTGAAGGCGGCCTGACCGGATCGTTTCCCTTGGTGGAGTTTCTGGCCAGCGAGCTCAGGTTCGCTGGCCAGCATAGCTTTTGGGCTTAGATTCCCACGCGCTTCTCGAGCATCATGTAAAGCATCCCTGGGTCAGGTTCAGGTTGATTGCCCGGCGGGAGTTGACCTTGTTTTTGTTTGTGTCAGCTGAGAGTTCGTGCTCGCTGCTGTCGCGTTCTAGATTTGGCAAACTTTTTCCCACCGGGCAGTAAGGAATTAGGGTTTTGAGGCGATCCCCGACATTTCTCTACTGGAAAAAATTTATCGCGTTTGGAAGTTGGTAAAATACGGTTGGTTTTCCGAGGGGAAACGGCTTTGCAGATGGGGCAATTCTCTGCTGCTGGACCTCATGTCGGGATCAAGAAACTTTTCGGACCTCGATGATGTAGTCGTCGGGATCCGTCGAACGGCGATATTTCGGCTCTGCATCGCCTTTGATGATCGCGTCACGAAGCTCGAACGCGCTCTCCGGATCGAAGAAAAATCCTTCCTCTACCGTAACACCCCAGGTATCTTCGCTATCTTCATGGAACAGCAGCATGTAGAGAAAGGGCGTGTCTGTCGGGATTTCCGGGAAGAATTCCTGTCCGTCAGGGTCGGTCCAGCCCGATGAGCCGTCGAGACGCTGGAAGTCCATGACGTCCTTTTTCAGATAGCTGTGGTAGTGAGATCCGGTGACAGTAATGAGAATAGGCGGATTCCCTGAAAGGGAGACGAAGATCTTCTCCCCGACCTGAGGCCGGTAGTCGGTCCGAGGCATGTAATTTCCTTCGAATTGGAAAGATAGAGGGACATACAGGCAGCCGTGATTGCGCCGCCTGTATGTCTAGTTAGATGCGAAGTCTATTCTGGGATGGTAGACTTGGCGGGCGGGCTGCTCGAGGAACTGACCTTCATAGACCCGGAACATGGTCATGATTCCGCCGTAGACGCAGCCAGTGTCGATGTTGTGGACGTTGTTGACGAACCGCCTCTGCGGAGTCGGCTCATGGCCATGGATGACCATTCTGCTTCCGGAGTAGTCCTGCGCCCAGTCCAGTCGCTCAAGGATGCCGTTGTGCGCTTCTCCGGCGTAGCCGTAGATCGAGCGCTCAAAGCTATTCTTCTTTTGCAGGAGCTGGTGTCGTTCAGGTGCAGATCCATGTACGATCAAGATCTCCTGGCTGCCGGGCCTGCGGATGAGAATTTGGGTGGGCATCGCCCCTAGTGCATCGCGCAGATCGGCGACTTCGGACGGATCCGCCATCTGGAGCTCAGCGAGGGTGAGATCCAGGCCGTTCGCGACGACAACGTTTCGCCCATGCATCGCTCTGAGAGCCTTGTAATCGTGATTTCCGATTACAGCGGTGCCGACGCCGGAGATCATGAGGCTTCGCAGGAACCGAAGGGCGTCAAGGTTGCGGGGTCCACGATCGACAATATCCCCCACGAGGATAAGGGTGCGCCCTTCCGGGTGAGAGATGTGAAACTCGCGAGTAGAGGGGAGCTGCGAGACCAGATAGCCAGCCGCCCTCATGAGATCCAGTAGCTCATCCATGCAGCCATGGATATCTCCGACGACGTCAAGGCCTGTGTCAGGCTTGAGATCAAACTCGAGGACGTAGGGCTTGTAGTTGGTGGCCATGGTCTTGTCTTTCCGGTTCGAGTTCGGATGCAGCGCAGCCTTGGCGCCAGGCAACCTGGTCCTGACGCCAAGGATGAATGGGTCGACTTGTCGAAGAAAGTGGTTCCTTCTGGACCTCAAAAAATCGAGGTTATCGAACCCGGGTATAAGGATGCCCGGGCGCGACGACTTTCAGGCCTTCGAGTTTCAGGAAGATGGCCGCGGGCGTCCGGCCGTGATCTGCGACCAGGTCGATGATGCCAGCGCGGTCCTTGATGAAGCGATCGACGAGCTTCTGCTCCTCTTCGGAGCTCCACCGCTTTCCTCGGGACGTGATGAGGTGATCGACTTCGACTTCGTCATAGCGACAGATCCGTTCGTCGTCCCGTTCTTGCAATGCAAGAAATCCTTCTGGAAGGATGATCTCCTTGGGCGTGTTTCGGCTGTCGGGGAGGGTCTTGGAGGGCGTCTTCGTCTTCGGCCCGGGGGCTTTCCCCGGATCAAGGCAGATTTTGGCTTCTGCCGGCCAGAGTAGCTTGCAGAGGACCTTGGCCAGAACCTCGGAGTCAGCAAGCGCGCTGTGAGCGCCACGACCGGCGAAACGAACGTCGGCCATGTGGGCGAGGATGTCGAGTGTGCGTTTGCCTGAACCCAAGACGGCACGAGCGAGTTTCAGTGAGCACTGAAATCCGGACAGCGTGTCGAGCCCGATGCCTTCGAGTTCCGAATTCAGGAAGCGCGCATCAAATGGGGCGTTGTGGGCCCAGAGAATTGTCTCAGGATCCCCCACGAAATCCAGGAGCTGAGGACCTACGACCTCAAACGTCGGCTTGTCCTTAAGGAAGTTCGTGGTCAAGCCGTGAACCTCTGCGGCTTCGTCCGGGACAAATCTTTTCGGGTTCACATAGGAATGGAAGTGTTTGCCGGTTAGCTTTCCGTCGATAACTTCGACGGCTCCGACTTCGACGATCTTGTGTCCAGTTCGAGGGCTCAGACCGGTCGTTTCGGTGTCGAGGACGATCTGCCGGCCCATGTGCGGATCTGCTTTAAACTTGTATTTTGCCATCGAGGCACTCCTGTAACTGCGGCGCGGACAATCCCCGAACCTTCTTGTCTGCTAGAGGGGTCGGGATGTGGCCGCCGCGGGACTAGCGGAGCTCAATAGACCGCCCCAGCGGTGATGCCCGCTGAGGACGTTATCGGGGCGCTGTAGGGCTTTGGAAGGATTTCCTTGGGTGGGGCCTGCCTGACTGACAAGCGTAAGCGCTTTGCCGATCCCCTACGCGGCGATGCTTGACGGGATCTGGTAGTTCCAGGGCATGAGTGCGTCGATGCGGCTTTTGGGATGCCCATCGAG
>Ga0208328_1000581_pt1 | contig 16146 bp, 15 predicted proteins | sample DeeseametaMP2633_FD_184170 | JGI IMG/M metagenome (GOLD analysis project Ga0208328, IMG submission 184170) | Marine microbial communities from the Deep Atlantic Ocean - MP2633 (SPAdes) | ecosystem: Environmental > Aquatic > Marine > Unclassified | place: Northeast of Antigua and Barbuda, North... | reverse complement strand
GAGCCTCTTTGCGGGAACGCAGGGGGGCAGCTTCTTCGAGCCGGTGGTGCGGGCGCCCCCCCTGCCCGCGCTGGCGCCCTGGAACAACGTCGCCGAGCACATCCGCAACGTCATCGCCCTGGCCGAGGCCGGGCCCGCCGGCTACGACGCCATCCAGCACGGCGCGCGCAGCCTGCCGCGCAAACGCCCCACCGCGATGACCCTGGGCGAGATCTACGACTGGATCGCCGCGACCCCCGGTCAGCCCCACGCCATCGGGCGCTACCAGTTCGTGCCCGACACGCTGCGCGCGCTGGTGCGCCGGGCCGGGCTTTCGCGCGAGACGCGCTTCACGCCACGGGTGCAGGACCACCTCGCCGACCTGCTGCTGCACGACGCCGGCCTGCCCGAGGCGCAGCGGGGCGAGATCACGCCACGCAGCTTCATGCACAATCTCGCGGGGATCTGGGCCGGGCTGCCCCTGCCCTCGGGCAAGTCGCGCTACCACGGCTACGCGGGCAACAAGGCGACGATGACCTGGGCCCGGTTCGAGCGGGAAATGGCGCCGGTGTTCCCGCGGTGAGGGGCGCGCGCCAGCAGGGCTGTGGGATGTAGCGCCGGTGGAGGGTGGGCGACGGCCAACGGTGCTTCGGGGTTCGGGCCTCGGACTACTGCCTGAGAGCTGAGAGCTGAGAGCTGAGAGCTGAGAGCTGAGAGCTGCGGACACGGTCAAGGCCCCGGAGCATAAACCGGGACGCAACGGCTCGGAAACGAGAAGGCCCCCGCCGATCGCTCGGCAGGGGCCCAATTCTTGGCTCGATGTCCTGGTGCGGGCGGACCCGCGACCGGGATTACCAGTCTTCGCGGACGACGACGCGGGTCTTGATCGGAAGCTTCATCGCGGCAAGGCGCAGGGCCTCACGGGCGATGTCTTCGCTGACGCCGTCGATCTCGAACATCACGCGGCCGGGCTTGACCTTGCAGGCCCAGTAATCGACCGAGCCCTTACCCTTACCCATCCGGACTTCGGTGGGCTTGGAGGTCACCGGGGTGTCCGGGAAGATGCGGATCCAGACACGGCCCTGACGCTTCATGTGACGCGTCATGGCACGACGTGCGGCTTCGATCTGCCGGGCGGTGACGCGCTCGGGCTGAAGAGCCTTCAGGCCGTAGTGGCCGAAGTTGAGATCAGAACCGCCTTTTGCCTCGCCGGAAATCCGGCCCTTGAACATCTTGCGGAACTTTGTGCGTTTCGGTTGAAGCATGTCTCAAACTCCCTCAGCGACGGCCGCCCATGGCGCCGCGCGGAGCCGGACCGTCCTGGATTTCCTGCGACTTGCGTTCGCGGGCGGACGGGTCGTGCTCCATGATCTCGCCTTTGAAGATCCAGACCTTGATCCCGATGATGCCATAGGGGGTCGTGGCTTCGACATTGGCGTAGTCGATGTCGGCGCGCAGGGTGTGCAGCGGCACACGGCCTTCGCGATACCATTCGGTACGAGCGATCTCGGCACCGCCGAGACGGCCCGCGACGTTCACACGGATGCCCAGTGCGCCCATGCGCATGGCGTTCTGCACCGCGCGCTTCATGGCACGACGGAACGAAACGCGGCGCTCGAGCTGCTGCGCGATGCTTTCACCCACGAGGCGGGCGTCCAGCTCGGGCTTGCGGACCTCGACGATGTTGAGGTGCAGCTCGCTGTCGGTCATCTTCGCCAGCTTCTTGCGCAGGACTTCGATGTCCGCGCCTTTCTTGCCGATGATGACGCCCGGACGGGCGCTGTGGATCGTCACGCGGCACTTCTTGTGCGGACGCTCGATGATCACGCGGGCGACGCCGGCCTGCTTGCACTCTTCGTGGATGAAATCGCGGATCGCGATGTCTTCCAGAAGCAGGTCACCGTAGTCCTTGGTGTCTGCGTACCAGCGGCTGTCCCAGGTGCGGTTGACCTGGAGGCGCATGCCGATCGGATTGGTCTTGTTACCCATTAGGCTTGCTCCTCGATCTGGCGCACCTTGATGGTGAGTTCCGAGAACGGCTTGTTGATGCGGCCGAAGCGGCCACGTGCCCGGGGACGGCCACGCTTCATCACAAGATTCTTGCCCACGTAGGCTTCGGCGACGACGAGTTCGTCGACGTCAAGGCCGTGGTTGTTCTCGGCGTTCGCAATGGCGGACTGAAGGCATTTCTTCACGTCCACGGCGATCCGCTTCTTCGAGAAGGTCAGGTCCGAAAGGGCCTTTTCCACCTTCTTGCCACGGATCAGCGCGGCCACCAGGTTCAGCTTCTGCGGCGAGGTGCGCAGCATACGGAGCTTCGCCATCGCCTCGTTGTCCGCCACGCGGCGGGGATTCTTATCCTTGCCCATGGCTTACTTCCTCTTGGCTTTCTTGTCGGCAGCGTGACCGTAGTAGGTACGGGTCGGCGCGTATTCACCGAATTTCTGGCCGATCATGTCTTCCGACACGTTCACCGGCACATGCTTCTGGCCGTTGTAGACGCCGAACGTCAGGCCCACGAACTGGGGCAGGATGGTCGAGCGACGGGACCAGATCTTGATGACTTCGTTCTTACCGCTTTCGCGAACCTTCTCGGCCTTCTTCAGGACGTAGGCATCGACGAAAGGGCCTTTCCAAACAGAGCGCGACATGGATTAGCGACCCTTCTTCTTGGCGTGGCGCGAGCGGATAATGAGCTTCTGCGACGCCTTGTTGGTGTTGCGGGTACGCTTGCCCTTGGTCGGCTTGCCCCACGGCGTCACCGGGTGACGGCCACCGGAGGTCCGGCCTTCACCACCACCGTGCGGGTGGTCGATCGGGTTCATCACGACACCGCGGACCGACGGACGCTTGCCCATGTGACGGACGCGACCGGCCTTGCCGAGGTTCTGGTTGCTGTTGTCGGGGTTCGACACGGCACCGACGGTGGCCATGCATTCCTGACGCACCATGCGCAGTTCGCCCGAGGACAGGCGGATCTGGGCATAGCCGCCATCGCGGCCGACGAACTGGGCGTAGGTGCCCGCGGCGCGTGCGATCTGGCCGCCCTTGCCGGGCTTCAGTTCGATGTTGTGGACGATCGTGCCGATCGGCATGCCCGAGAAGGGCATTGCGTTGCCGGGCTTGATGTCGGCCTTTGCCGACGCCACCACCTTGTCGCCGATGGCGAGACGCTGGGGCGCGAGGATGTAGGCCTGCTCGCCATCGTCATACTGGACGAGTGCGATGAATGCGGTCCGGTTCGGGTCGTATTCGATGCGTGCAACGATACCGTTGATGTCAAACTTGTTCCGCTTGAAATCGACGATCCGGTAGAGACGCTTTGCGCCACCGCCGCGGCGGCGTGCAGTGATCCGTCCGGTGTTGTTCCGGCCGCCCGACTTGGTCAGACCCTCGGTGAGGGCCTTGACGGGACGTCCTTTATACAGCTCCGAACGGTCGATCAGCACCAGCCCGCGCTGGCCCGGCGTCGTCGGCTTGTACGACTTGAGTGCCATGCTTCTGTCTTCCGTTTGCAGACGGGTGGAGACTCCACCCTATGTTACAGCCCCCTCGGTCTGCTGTCGCGGGGACAGGCTGCCTGCAGGTGGCCGGTAGTATAGGCCCCCGAAGGTGCCCGGTTAGATGTTCTCTCGAACAAACACGAAGCCCCGGACGAATCCGGGGCCTTGCGGATGCCGCTTGTTAGAGAAAGCACCTCCCGAGGTCAAGCGCCTTGGGACAGCCTCGCCGATCTCGCCGCGCATCGCAGGCTTTCGGCAGGCACTGCTGCGCAAGGCTTCGGCAAGGAGGAAGGATCCTGGTGCCCCCACACGGACTCGAACCGCGGACCTACTGATTACAAATCACTACAATTTTAATTAAAATCAATAACTTAACCGGATTGCGAAGACACTTCTCATATAATGATTTCAATAACTTACAGAAAGACACTCGGACGACTTGCTCAGTCCGAACACCCGAAGGTGTCGCAGGCCCGGTCCTGGTAGAGAACCCATTCGCCGAAAGGGCGGTCAGCTTTCAGCGCCTCGATTGTTGCCGGCGTCGCGTCGGGCGGGCGCCGGCTCACGTCACTGAAGAGTGCCTCAGTCCCGAGGGGCTGACAGGCGGTTGTCCAGGTCAGCGCCAAAAGCGCTGTCGTCCAAGCTCTCCACGTCATCGCGCAGCTCCTGTCGCTTGTTGATGGTTTCGATCCGGCGCTCCAGCGCCTCGACGCGACCGTCTTCCTTGCCGGCGCGATGGCCGAGAAGATAGCCGCCGCCGGCCAGCACGATGATGGTTCCGAGGCAGAAGAGGATCAGCTTCAGACCGTCGGGCAGGCCGAACCAGAGCCGGGCAAGCATCAGGCGCCCAGCAGGCACATGTCCCGCTCCTCTGCCCGTCTCGCGACCAAGCCGCGCAGGACTCGACCACCGGCCTTGTTCCACCAGGTCAGCGCTTCACAACCGCCTGCTATATCGCCGGCGTTGAGACGCTTCACAGCCGTGCTCTTGCCGGCGCCTGCGACACCGACGTTGTAGGCGAAGGAGCCATATGCGGCGTCCCTGGTGTAGGGGAGCCGGCGTGACTTGGTGTCGGCCGTCAGGTAGCCGTGCAGGCCCGACCGGAACTCCAGCAATCGTCGGCCGAGCATGGCCGAGCATTCCGCCTCGGTCTTCACCATGCCTGCTGCGACGCCCTTGGTCTCGCCGTAGCAGATCGTCCAGATCCCTACTGGGTCACGGTACGCTGCGAGCTCGAGGCCTTCCCATTTCGACACGAGGGGCACGGCCGCCTGCAGGAAAGCCTGCTCGTCCAGTGGGACGCCTGCCACGGCAGCGGGTGCAGGTGCCGGATCATGCGGTCGCTCGCCGGTCATCCACGTACCGCCGATCGCGATCAGGGCGGCCAGCAGTACCACCGGCAGCGGGCTCTTCGTCGTGGTGGCATCGATGCCCTGATCTTTGAGACGGCCGATGATGCCGTAGACTAGGAACCCCATGCCGAGGAGCCACCACAGCCGCGGGCTCGTCTCGAGATCGGCTGCGTAGTAGAGGAGGTCGGGCATCGTGAGCCCGAGCATCCCGAGATACGTGGCCCACATGCTGTGCGCACGCTTGGCCACTTCCTTCCAGTTCTGAACCAGTTTCATGGTTTCCTCCGGATGATGGATGAGAGCCGAAAGGGCTCCGGATAGGTCACACACGTGATGATGTTGTAGGAACCGCGCTCGAGCTCTGGGATAGCCAGAAGGCGGGCGCGCAGGATCAGGACCAGGCCCACCAAGAGACAGGTTTCGAAGGCCATGTTGACGTTCAGCCCGCCCAGGAGGGCACGCAGGACCGGCCAGTCCTCGCCGGCGACAACACGGCCGAGTGACCAGTAAACTGACCGACCGATGCTGCCGAACGCGAAGAAGAAGAAGCCCCATGCCAGATGCGCCGCGGGTGGCGTCATCGTAGCCATGAGGTTCGGGATATAGGCCCGGGCGGTCCATAGCCCGAGCGCCAGCAGCATCAGAGCCGTGATGTGATGCAGCGCCATCAGGCACCCTCCTTTGGTTGTCCTGCGATTTCAGTGAGCGCCGCCTCGATCTCGGCACTGACCGCATCGCGCCTCTGTTTCAGAAGCGCGAGCTGTCGCTCCTTCTCAGCAATGGATGGGGCAGCCGCGCGGATCTTGCCCTGGCAATCGTCGCCTCTGGATCGGAATGGCCATATCCTCATTGCCGAACTCCCTGCCGGATCGCGCTTGAGATTTGCTCGAGGTGCGCGATGGTTTTGACTTCGCGCTGGATCTGCTCGTCGAGGGATTTCTGCGACTGCTCGATCAGCCTGTCAGCCAGCTCTTCAATTCTCTGGTCTCGTCGTTTCAGGTCCTCAAGGAGGCGGTGGCGGTCCCAGACCATCGCCGCCAGCATCAGGCCGATCGTTCCAAACCGCTCTACCCACCAGTCCATTGTCATGAGTGCCTCACATCACGAAGGGCACCGCTATTCTCCGATGCTGGCAGGTTGGGTCTGACGGTATGAACGATCACAGCACACGGCTCTTACGTAGCCACCACGCCAGCCGCACCGCCAATGTCGGTCCACGAACTCCCGCTGAAAACGAAGTGCCACGAAGTGATCAGATCGGCTGTGGCATCGATCGTCCTGCCCGGTCGGAAGCGGTTGTTCCAAGAGATCGTGCGCCCGCCCGTCGCGTCCTGCTTGACGATGATGGTGAGGTAGTCCCCGGGATGGCCCCCTGTCGGCTGCGCGAAGGTCAGGTTTCCGGTTGCGGTCATGAAGTAGCTGTTTCCATCCGTGAGATCGATTTGGATGCTGGAGGAGCCATCCTGATCTCCCAGGCTGTTCCACGTAGTAAGAGCTTCCACGGCGACCATCTTGGGGCCGTCCTGAAGGTGACTGTCGTGGTAGATGATTTTGCCTCTCGCGACGTCGGGCACGATCACTCGCCCCCCGTTGTCTTCCGGGTTCGCGAGGTAGAGTTGGTCGACGCCGGCGCTCGTGATGAGGTTGGACCCGAGCTTGGAGCGGACGCCAGCCGAGACATAGTGCCGGACCAGGACGTTGGCGTCCCCGGTCGACTGCCGATAGTCGCAGCCGTCGATAAGGATCCTGCTATCCATTCGAACAACAGGACGCTTCGTTTCTGCGCCTGCATAGTTGTCCCACGCATTCTCAAGATGGCAGCCAAACAGGATCCCGGAAATGCACTGAAGTGCGTGGTACATCTCCTTCCCGGAGTTGAGCATCGTCACGCCGAAGGTGCGTGCGTCGATTGGCCCACTCACGCGCATGCAGTTCTCTCCGCCTTTGATGGTTCCGCCGAAGGTGGAAATCGATGAGACCTTGCCAGTGCAGGTGCCATTGTTCACTGCGCCGGGCTCGACCGCATCCGTGCTGTCCTCTAGGAGGATCCCCCTGTAGCCATCGGCGCTGTCGGACACAGTAATGTTGGGGTTATTGATCACCCCTTCGAAACAGTTGTTGCGGATCCAGAGGGGGACTAGCCCGCCCGTAAGACACGGGTTCTCAATGACCCATCGCGCGAGGGAGCCACCGCCAAATTCGTAACTCGTGTCGGCCGACACGTCTCCGCCATCCATCTCCAGCATAACCTTTGCATTGCTGGTCCCCTTGCGGATGTTCGGGAAGCGGAACGCGAGATTCCGGGTCGTCACCTCGGAGGTCACACGCATAATCGAAACGTCTGCGAAATCATCAGCGGCGGTGATCTGGCCATAGCTCATGTCGATGACGCCGCGACCAACTTGAACCTCATCAAAGTGGAGGCGGAGCTGGCTGCTGACCATGTAGCGCCCCACGATGCGCAGAACGGTTTGCTCCGCCACGGGAGCATCTCCGGAAATCTCCGCCTTGAAAGCATCGAGGGCGGCTTGTAGCGCGGCGGTGGCGTCCGTCTCGTTGTCCGTGGGCGGGTTGAAGGCGCGCACGTCGATAATGCGACGGTCAGCGATGGCGAAGCGGACGCCATCTTGGTTCATGACGTCGTAGTCGGGATCCTCCGGAGCCAGTTCTATGAACTTGAACTTGTCCGCGTCCCAGATCTGGCCAGCGCCGCGTGCACCTTCGTCGCCCGCTACCAATGCTGCAACTGAACTGTAGGGATCACGAGCGAGCGTGTAGCCGCCTTTTCTGCTACCGTCGTGGACCGCCATTTTGTGGCTATCCACCAGGAAGACCATTTCGCCTGAGCGACCTGCCTTAGTTGTGTTGTCATCCTCCGTGGCGCGCGCCACCAAGATATCGATAGTGCTCACAGGAAGTATCCTCCGTCAAAGATCCTTAGTGGGTCGGAAAGGAAGTAGCCGCTGTCGAACTCCGCGAGCGGCTCGTCATGGACGAATTGGCCGCAATCCAACACGGTCACAGACGTGTCGATGTTGGCCGCGAGGTAGGCTTCGAGAAGCGCTACGAGATTCTCGAGAACAGCAGCGGAGGGGCCCATGACGATGCTGGCACCGTCGTCGCCCACAACCAGCGTTTGACCTGGAATAAGGAGGGTCCGGACGATCGGCTCATAGGAACGGATCGTGTACCGGAGAGCGTCGTGCGCATCCTGTACCCCCATCACGATGCGATCGAGCTGGGCCTCTAGGCCTTTTTCCCGCGTGCGACCCTCGCCAAACCAGCCTTGTTCGAGGTAAGTCGCCCTTTTGATTTCGAGGGACAGACCCTCATAGGTGTCCGCGACACTCTCCTCGAGAATGAGCTGCCCGCCGGTAAGCGTGGCGCTTGGGCTGGCGGTGAAGTCAGCCGGGGACAGTGGAATGCGCTCGCCGTCGCGGTTCACCTCCACGAATAGCTCGCCTGGGCTGAGATAGCCGTGGTTGATGGGATAGGGTCCAGGTCCACGTATTGTCTGAACCAGGTTCGGTGTCAGCGCGTCGATGGTCATCGCGTGCCTCCCAGTGCGTTGGAAAGGTCCGGGGCGCGCGAAGGCGCGAAGGCCCCGCGGTCCCACCAGGAACGAGTGCCAAAGTCCTTCTCGCGGCGGCGGGCCTGCTGCTTCCAGAGGCGTTCGGCATCGGGGTCCAGGAAGCTCTGGAGCTGATCCGCGACCATGCGGTCGAAGGCGACGCGCTGATACCAGAGCGACGATGCGACCGGCGTGTTGTAGCGGAGGAAGTTCGACACATCGCGACCGACGTAGGTGCTCTCGCCCTGGGCCGCGCGCGTGGCGTTCGAAATCGGAATGTTGGCAGCCGCACTTGCAAGTGAGACGACGGGCCCCGCGAGCGTCTGGGCGAAACCACCGCCGAAGCGGTTGGTCTCGGCGGCGAAGAAATCGCCGAAGATCCCGACGCCGCCACCCTGCAGGAAGGCGGCGCCGGCGAATGCTGCATTGTCCATGGGGCGCGGATCGTTGCCCTTGGCGAGCTCCTTCAGCTGCACCGAGAGGGCGCCAAGCATGAAGAGGCCGGCGCTGAGTTGTGCCGCGTAGACAGCGCGGTCTGCGCCTGTCGGGAGATCGAGGAAGCGGCGATACTGACCCATCGTCAGCGAAAGCGCGAAGCCCTTGAACATCGTCGTGCTGCGGAGGATCTCGCCAGAGATCGTGCCGGGCTGGGTATTCCCGACCGTCCGGGCGCGGCCTTCGACCCGCAGGTTGGGCACCGCGTATTCCATCTGTTCTTCGATGGCCATTTGCAGGCGCATCGCGAGGCCTTCTGCCTCCGCGTCCGGAAGCGCCGTCTGATGCTCGCGCCAGTGCATAGGCGACAGGAAGCTCGCGCCGTCGGGCGAACGGAACATCGCTTCTGGGGCTCGCAGGATATCCCAGTCCTGGGCAGTGATGCCGCGATCCTGGAACATGCGCCGCAGTGGTGCGTCGATATCGTCGAAGGCGCGGCCGGCATTGTCGGCGAGGAACCCGGCGAACTCCATCTGGAACGCCGTGCGGTTCATGTCGGTCCAGAAGCTGAGACCCGACGCCCGGATCGTGAAGCTGGTAAGCCGCTCGGTGACCTCCGAGGTCATCTGTTCGGACATGAAGCGTGCGGCGGCGCTGCCGGTGTCGGCCAGCGTATCTGCGACGTAGCCCATGCGCGCGGCGGTTTCCCGGGTGGCATTGCTAGAGGCAAGCTGCACAGCCCGGCTCAGCACGTTGCCCGGATGCATGCCGATCGTCTTGGCGGCAACCGACATGGTCGCCAGATCCGTCGGGGCCGAGAGGATGGCGGAGCCCAGCTTCGCGGCCGTGATGACCTGGCGGGTATTGGCGAAGAAGCGGGCGACGCCTTCGTGCTCCGTCACGTTCACCGAGCCATCCACGTGGGAGAGCATGGTGCGCGCGAGCGCGGCCTTCTTGCCGACAGCGCGCTCGGCCGCATCGTTGCCGGCGACGCGCTTCTGCGCGACCTGCGTGGCATACTCGAGGCCCATCTTCGGGTTCGGCCCGAGCACCCGCATCATGGCGATGTCGCGGGCCATACCGTGCAGCCCGCCTACCATCGACGAGAAGGGATCAGAGCTGCCGTAGCGGGCGTTGTAGTCCATCCAGGCCGAACCGTCCCGGAAGTGCAGCACGCGATTTTCGGCATGGCGGTTGTAGAGGGCCTTGCCGCCCGGCGTCATCCGGGGATCGCGCTTGTTCCACCCGCGCTTGACGATGCCCTCGCGGACCTCGGACAGGAACGCTATGGCGCGTTCGCGGTTCGGGATTGCGCCTGCCTCCGCCACGAAGGGCTTGCCGGTGCTGAAATCTGTAATGCGGGACCAGTCGAGCTGGTCAAAGACGAAAGCCTCCCACTCGCCTGGCGTCGCTTTCCGGATGGCCGCCACATCGTGGGTGTGTGTCACCCCGTAGTCATCCAGCTTGCCGATGTCGCCGCCATGCGCATTGAACATCTGGCGGAGACGCTCCTGCTGCTTGCGCACGGCCGTGGCCATGGCCTTGGCGGCTGCGTCGCCGGTGGCCTCATTGTGGAGCTCGCGGATGATGTTGCGGAGCGTGGCGGGCTTCCGGCTGTTGCCGAGAAGGTTGCGGGAGGTAGCCTGGAGCGCCTCGCGGATCCCGTGGTTCACGGATCGGACGATGGCGCGCCGCAGGCTTTCGATGCTCTCGCCGGTGAAACCGCTGTTCTCCGAGTGCTCGATGAGGTCGCGAAGCGCGAGGGCCGGATCCGGTGCTTGCGAGACCAGCGCATGCAGTCGCTGCATGGTCTGCAACTGGTTCAGGACCATGTGTCTGCGCGACCGCGCTTGCCGTTTGGTTGCCTCTTTCCGGTGGGCAAGCGCGGTCGCCTCAGCCTGGTGGCGCGGCATGATCGTCTCATAGCGCGCGACCAGCTGATCGTATTCCGAGGCCTCCAGTGCGGCCCGGGTCTGGTCCAGTTCACCGCCCTGCACGGCACGGTTCAGGCAGTCATGAATGTTCGCCATCAGGCACCCCCTTTCAGGCCGCAGAGATCCACAACGGTCGCCAGCGCTTCGTCTGCGTCCAGGTCGTCGAGGTACTCGCGGATGGTCATCGGCGTGCCGTCCTCGAGCTCGAAGGTCTCCGAGGCGAATGCCTCGAGCTCGGCACGGGTGCGCACGTCCAGCACGTCCGCAGCGGTGATTTCGCGGGTCGAGCTGGTGAGCAGCTCATAGGTCTCGCGCGGGACGAGGATCTCGCCACCGGATATCCCGGACCGCGGCGAATAGACCATCGTCCCCGCCGGCAGGGTGACCTCTTCCACGCGACCGAAGCCCTCCGCGGTTGCCCGGCTGGGGCTGAAGGACATGAGACCATCGTCGGCCATCTCCGACGTCGAGAAGCCGCGGTATAGCGTCATGTCCTGCGGGATGGGGGAGAGACCATTGCGGATCAACTGGGCGACGTCGACGTCGCCGTTGGTGGCATAAGAGCTGTCGATGCGGCGCTGGTCCTCCGCGCTGAGCGGCGAGCGCGCGCGGATCTGCGTCTCGATCATCTCCTCGACGGCGTCGTGCTCTTCGTCCGTCACGCGGCGGGTGCGGAGGATCTCGCGAAGATCTTCGAGGATCGCGTTGTCGGCCGCCTCGATCGACGGGCTTGCGGCGCCCTCGTCGAAAATGCCTGCAGGCATCGCCTCGAGCTGGGCATCGGGCTCTGGCGCCGGCGGCACCGCTGCCCGGCCGAGCTCCTTGAGGCGGCCGAAGCTTTCGCGGTCGATCGCCTTGAGCGCGTCCAGCGGGCCGGGCGTGTCGAAAAGGCCGGTATCGCTGCCGCCGATCTTCTGGGCCTCGGCCGCGTAGCGTTTGAGGAACTCCGCGATCGTGTCGGCGCGCGCGGCGCGTCCGTTCGGCGCGAACTTCCGGATCAGCGCCTCGGTCAATGGGGCGACGTCTCCCGCCAACAGATCTGCCTGCGCCAGCAGGTCCTCGAGGGCGGCAGACACGGTGCCGCCTTCCCGGGTCGCGATGTCGCGCGCCAGGGCGATGGTGCGCATCGCGTCCAGGACGTAGTCGGTGATGTCCATTTCCGGACGGATCCGACCGTCTGCCACAGCGGCGCGCAGCGCGGCCCATTCCGGCGCGGCGTCACGCAGGGCATCCAGCAGCGACTTGAGGTCGCCAGCGTCGGTTTCAGCAAAGCGCGCCACGATATCGGAGGCTTCCCAGGCACGGGCAAAGAGCGCCTCGCCCAGGCGCCGAAGCCCCTCGGCATTGACCATCTTCCTGGCATCGACCAGGCCTGCCCGTTCTGCCTGCGGCAGGGTATCGAGGAAGCCACGCACGAACTCGGCGTTGTCTGGGGCATCGAGGCGGCCAGGGCGGAAACGGGACAAGGTAGCCACGTCGAGGCCCCGGGCTTCCATCCGTGCCCGTTCCGTCGCCGACATGCGCGCGATCTGGCTAGTGTTGGCGGCACGCACGAGGCCTTGGCGGCCGGCGTCGTCAAGCTCGGTGGTGCGCCGCGCGATCAGCACCGGGCGCTCGACGCCTCCGGGGATCTCGAAACCGGCCTCAACGATCTGCTGTCGGTAGGCGTCGGCGCGATCCGGATGCAGATCATAGACCCGGCCGATCGCCGCGACGCGGCCGTTGCCGCTTTCGACGACGTTGTCGGGACCGACGATCGGGGCGCCACGGTCGGCCTCGGGCGACGGCATGAGGCGCGCGGGATCAAGGCCGGCCGCGATCGAGGCGATCTGCTCGTCGCTGGCGGCGCGGCTGCGGTCACGCGGTTGGAGATCTCCGCCGGCACGCTGCAGGCTGGCCAGATCCACGACCTGGTAATCGACGTCCACGCGGAACCCGTCACCTGCGGTGACCTGCCCGCTCGCGGTGTAGCCGCGGCGGGTGGTGTAGCCCGAGAAGGCCGGCGCTCGAGTGTTCGGGTCCACCGCGCCCGGTGGCGTGCTGCGCGGGCCTCTGTAGCCGACCCAGGCACCGGTGCCTTGGTTTCGGTAGATCCAGATGCCAATGCGGTCCTGCATGGCCTCGGACATGAGTTCATCGCCGCGCAGTCCGAGTGCGCGCTTGGCGGCGCGCAGGGTGGTTCCCACGACCTGGTAGGCTCCCATGGGCGTGGCGACGCGGCCGATGCGGCTCTTGACCCAGCCGGCGTATTCGCCACCAGGCTGCGAGAACGCGATCGCCTCGTCGACGGTCATCTCGGTCAGGCGGACGTTTTCGAAGCGGCCGCCGGGGCGGTTCTGAAAGCTGAAGAGAGCGTTGTAGTCGCCGCCGCTTTCTCCGGCGAAGATGCCGTTCTTGATCTGGGGCCAGTTGGCGGGAGCATCGGACGGGAGCTCGGCCGAGACGGTGGACGCAGAGGGTGTGCCGGGCCGATACTGATCGCCGCGCAGCTCACGCTCCGCTCGGTTCACTTCATCGCCGAACGACAGCGGCTCGGCCCCGTCTGGGCGCTGCGCTGCCTGCGCCTGACGCTTGGCACGGATGTGCTCGCCGTAGCGCAGGGCGCCAGCGATGCCGCCGCCTAGGATGCCGCCCGTCAGCGCCGCGATCCCGAGCTGCGAAGCTGCGTTCGGCTCGGGAAGATCCAGCCGTTCGGCAACGTCCCGTTGGCGCTCAAGCGTCAGCGCCTCCGCGCCGACGTTCACCGCGGCCTCGATGCCTGCGGCCAGGAGCAAACGGCTGCCGGCCGGGGCGCCGAAGGGCAACGTGAGGACGGTGGTTTCGTCCGTAACGCCCGCCCACATCCGCCCGAGAAACCCGGCGCCGCCTCCACCGAGATCCAGCACGTCCATCGCGTCGGCGTGCTCCGCCTTCAGCCGATCGGTCACGATGCCGGCGAATTCGTCCCGCGTCGTCGGGACGCCGAAGGTCCGGAGCTCGGGGTTCTGGCGGACCAGCTCGACGTTGCGCGCCAGGACATAGTCGAGCTCAGCGTCGAACTGGCGCTGGGTCGATCGGCTCCGGGTGGCCTCGGGGCCATCGCCGTAGGCATTGGCGCTCGACAGGCCCGCTTTCTGTTCGGCCAGAACATCGCGGGTGGTGCGCTGTGCACGCTGCCAGCTGTCGGTCTCGACACGCTCCGCGACGACGCCTGCCTTGAAGGTCTCGGCAAAATCCGGCGTCTGCCCCTGAAGAGGGGCGAGGAGCGGCGCGCTTTCGACTTCCTTGAGAACAAAGCTCATCGGCGCGCCTCCCGGATGAGACGCCGCAGCGAGAACTTGAACAGGCCACCGGAACTGTTTTCCAGCGCGGTGGGTGGGTCGATCGGGTCTGACGAGGGGCGCACCAGGGCATACTCGTCATCCCCGACTGCAAGCAGGCGAAGATCCTCCAACGTCCGCTGGCTCGGGAATGCGCCTTCGATGGTGGGCGTCTGTCCCCCAGATGCCTTCTGGAATACCTCAAGCGCGCGCGCTTCGGTCCAGGTCGCGGCTCTGGGCCGTTCCGGATCAGAGATCAGACCGACGTTGCGATAGGCCTGTTCGGCGTCCTCGGCGCTCACGCCCTTCGGCAGGATGGTCATCATCCCATCTACCTGCTGAATGCCGCCCCGGGCCGACGCGGAGCCATAGGCTCCAGTGCCCCCCAGCACCTCGTGCAATGCCTGCGAATAGCGGTCCTGGTCGATATCCGCGGTAGGATCGATACGGCCCATGCGGCGCGCGTAGAGCGCGTCTGCAGCGGCCAGCGTGCGTGCTTCGAGTCCATCGCCTCCAGGCAGATCAGCATAGACCTGGTCCAGGACCTGGAAGGAGGTGCCGCGGCGATCTTTGAGGGGAGGCATGACGACGTTGTCGCGGTCCATCGCTGCCTGTCCGCGCAACATGTCGAGGGCCTTGCCGGGTGGGTAGCCGGCCGCGACGAAATCCCCCGCGTGGGTCAGCACCGGATCATTGCTCAGCCGTGCCAGCTCTGCGCCGCCCAACTGGCGTGCGAGGACGCCGGCGATCCGCAGGCGCTCCTCCGGTTCGGCTTCGACGTCGAGTACGTCGGAGAGGGCATCGGCTTCCTCCTCGGTCAGCACGCGGCGGGTATGCGTGTAGCCGCTGTCGACGAGTTGGGTGCCGATTTCGCTCCGCCGGGAGAGCTCATTGGCGAGCGTGGTGCTGTCTGCGGTCCAGTCGATCGGCTCGATCGAAGCGACGCCGGTCTTGTTGGCATAGCCGACGGGATCGTCGGTGTAGCCGGTGTCATGGTCATCGAGGAGATCGTTCAGCAGCTTGAGCCGTTCGGTCTGATAGGGTTTCGCGACCTTCTGCGCTTCCTCCTGGTCGATGATGTCCATGAGCTGGTCGGGCGTCATGCGCTTGAGCGACGCGTACTCGCGTTGCAGCGCGACCGCCGCCTTGGCCTCGCCGTAGTATTCCGACGCCTTGGCATCGTCCGTCTCGAGGTAGGCTTCGTCCGTCGAGATCCGGTCATCTCGGGCGATGTCGCGAATATCGGTCACGCGGTCATCCGCGCGCTTCGTTGCCTCTCGGGTCGCCGCAGCCTCTCGCGCCTCGATGTTGTTCTTGGCGGTGACTTGGTACCGGGCGACAGTATCGGCCTCGAGCCCGGCGAAGCCGCCCTCGTCCGCCTGGGCGATGAACCCCTGGGGATCTTCCTCCACCATGCGGATTGCCTTGGCGTTCGAGATGTCCGCCTGCAGGCCGATCCGGCGACGCGCTGCCTCGGCCGCATCGATGGCACCAGATGCTAGCAGCCCGTCGATCACGCTGTTGCCATTGGTCATTAGAAGATCGACGGTGGGCTGGTCTGCATTCGCGCCAAGCCGTGTCGCTTCGTGGGCGTAGTTAATCCAGGTCGCCTCGCGCTCGGCGTTGCGCAGGTCGATGGTGCGGCGGCCGACGGAATAGGCCACCGAGTTGGTGAGCTGGTCGAACATCAGCCCGAAGTCGTTCGCGTTCTTCGGATCCACCAGCGGCCGGCCAGCGGCATTTGTGCCGGTCTGGTATTGCTCGCGAAGCCCGGAGACGCCTTGGCTCCACGCGGCCTCGGCGGCGTCCGGATCGCCGATCTGCTCGACCTGCAGGCGGAGGTCATTCACGTCGCGGGTCAGATCGACCTGGGCGCGTTTCATCTCCCGATCGAGGCGGTCGTTTTCGAGCTGGGTGCCCACGGCAAGCATCGTCTGACCGAATTGGGCAAACTCGGCGCCGCCTTCCGGGACCGGCTGAGGAACGGCGCGCGCTGCGCGGCCCGGGCTGATGCCTGCGGAGGGGACCGTTAGCCGGCTCATGACAGCAGCTCCGGCCACATGTCGGGTGCCG